>Ga0209270_1001183_pt1 | contig 40216 bp, 29 predicted proteins | sample MTBAKSrepl1MetaG_FD_187456 | JGI IMG/M metagenome (GOLD analysis project Ga0209270, IMG submission 187456) | Enrichment culture microbial communities from Arthur Kill intertidal strait, New Jersey, USA, that are MTBE-degrading - MTBE-AKS1... | ecosystem: Environmental > Aquatic > Marine >... | reverse complement strand
CGTTACCGCCATGAAAAAAACCACCAGGTTTTCAAAAAGGCCCAGGCGGTTGTACATGATGAATGTATAATCCAATCCCAGAAGAATCACGGCCATGACGCCGCAGCGTTTTCCGAAATATTCCCCCATGGATCGATAGGCCAATACCAGCGTGCCCATGCCCAAAGCGATGGGGAGCATTTTCATCTGCCAGTATCCTACGCCGATGGCGGAGAGAATGATGAACTGAAGAAGGGCCCAGATGGGGCTGTAGGCGTTGGACGGCCACCGGTCCAGGTGCCAGGAGTCAAACAGGATTTTGTTTCGGACCTGGTGGATGTTGTGCATCTCATCCACCCATATCCCTGCGGAAAAACTTAAGCCGGTCGGGGGGTCTGCTTCAATATGCACCAGCCGGATGATCAGAAAAGCGGCAAAAAGGGCAAAAAGAAAAATTCTGTATCGCATGGTTTTCATCGCTGTAATGGATTGTGAATCAGGCGCTCAAACGGGAAGCGGCTTGACACCAAAAACAGGGTCGCCTATGTTGACGCGGCGATTTTTCTTGGAACATGTATTTCGACTTGCAATGCCGACGGTATGCCTTCACGGGAAAGCAACGGCGCGTGATGAAAAAAATTCTGAAAAATCGGGCGATCGGCCTTGTTTTTGTCTTTTCTTTCCTGATCGCCGCTGTTCTGCATGGTGTCTTTTTCCAGACCTCGCGCGCCCGCATCACCGTGGTCATCGATGCGGAAATCAAATCCAAAATGCGGTTTTACTGGGCCGATGAAACCGCCGTCTTCACGGAAACCCGTTCCAACGGCCTACATTTCGAGAAAGGGGAAGGCACCTACCATACCCAAATCGGCGACCTTTCCAACATCGGCGTGCTTCGTTTGGATCCTGCTGAAACAAAAGGCGTCATTTGTATCAAAAGGATCCGAATCGCGCAACCGGGATTTGCACCGATCGGTTTTGAAACTCGAAAAGACTTCGCCGGCTTTATTCCCATACATCAAATCGAACAGCACACGTTCGCCGAAAAAGGGTTTTGTGTCGTCTCGGGCGGAAGCGATCCCCATCTGCAAACTCCGCTTTCCGGGCGCCCTTCCCTTTTACATCTCATAAAAGACATCATTCTTGTCGTCTTTTCCGTTACCGGACTGGCCGTGATTTTTGCCTTTTTCGGCCTTTTCGGGGTATGGGCGGCCCGCCGGACGGCAGCGGCGGTCTTCTCCGAAACCGATCCACCGAACCGCCGAATTTTCCGTTGGTTTTTCTGGGGGGCCCTACTGGTGCGCACGGCGTTCATACTCACTTATCCGCTCAATGTTTCAGGCGATGGGAAGACGTATTATCTGATGCTCCAGGAATGGAAGGGAAACCTGGCCCTGGCCGGAGGATACCCTTTTTTCTTCGGCCCGTGGATGGCACTTTTTAACTTCATCACGGTTTTCCATCCGGATATTTATTCTGATGTATTGGCCCGGGATCATTTTCTGCTGATACTCCAGCATGCCGCCGATTTTTTTGCGATGATCCTGGTATTTTTGGCGCTTCGGTATCGGTTTGGTGGAAAGGTGGCCCAAGTATGGATGCTGGTGTATGCACTGAATCCCTTTGTGTTGGGAAACATGGCCACCACCCGTCCGGAGTGGTTTCAGACGGATCTTTTCCTCATCGGCACCGTGACCGGGGTCGCCGGATACCGGTCTGGCGCCTGGAAACACAAAACCGGATTCTATGTGGTTTCGGCATTGACATTCACCTTGGGGTTTTTATCCAAATACAACCTGCTGCCTTTAACCCTCGTATGGGCGGTTATTTTGTTTCTGGACAGTTCGGACTGGAAAACCAAACTCAAAATCAGCGGATTGTCGGCCTGTTGTGTCGGTCTTTTCCTGGGCGGCTATATCGCCCTCTTCCATGGGCCCAGTACCGGCACATGGTCGCTGACTCACGACAAGTCGTGGATCCTGATCCAGAAAATCCGCTGGTTTACCCAAAGCCCCAAGCTGGACAAGGTGGATGGCATCAACGTCCGGCGGTACAAGCTCCTCACGTATTTTTTACACCGGCATGGATGGCCGGATTTCCACGCCCCCACCCTGTACAGCCGCATCGATGCCGTATCCCCGGAAATCCGAAAAAAATTCCGGGAAGCCTACGGGTATCTGTTGACCGCCGATACAGACACCCTGGAACGGCTCTTCGAAAAATACCCCGATGCACGGGATTTTTATTGGGATCAGTTGGCGGTTTCCTATTACATGGGACTGGAGGAAAGCGACCGGCTCGGCACCCGTATTTTTTTCGAAGCGATCCGGTCCCAACCCCTGGCTTATCTGCAAAACATCCTGATGAACATGGCAAAAAGCACGGTTCTTTTGAAACCGAACAATTTTCCTGTAAATGCGGCCCTCGGCTGGGAAGGATTGGCTCCGCCCCGGGGCCTCTCTTTTTCAAAAGACGCCCGGCAAGACCTGTCTTGGGGCTTTAGCCGGGTTCATATGCGATCCGATCGCAGAATCCGATATCCCGATCCGGTGTTTTGGCGGCCGGGTGTGCACTTTTTCTCGGTTTTGAGTCACCCTTTTTATTTTTTGGTTCCCGCCGCATGGCTTTTTTGCCTGGGAGAACTGGTCGTGTCCCTGCGGCATCGGCTGAAAAAAGGGAACTGGCCAAATCATTTCCCTGTCTTCTTATTCACGTTGGTTCTGACAATGGGGTTTATCGCGTGGTCAAGCATGATTTATCGGTTCCGGCCGGATAAAGAGCTTGTTTTGACCCTTCCGGTGCTGTCCCTTTTTTGTGCACTGGGGGTTACGCGCCTTGTTGATTTTATCAAACCCAAAAGGGAACGTCCCTAAGACGGGTTTAAAAAAATCGGATTTGTCAAAAGCCTTCCCCCATCCTTGGCCGTCACCATGAGGCGGAAATAGGTGGGTTGTCCTTTCACTGCCGTATCCTGGAAATCAAATCGCGCCGCACGGGTTGAAAAAACCACCTTTCCGCCTTTGACCAGATCCGCCTCCTGGATCCCGGAACCGGTTTCCAATTCAACCCGAACCCGGATTCTTCCGGAAAGGCACAAGGTCTCTCCCATGGATGCGTGCCGTCCGCCGGCGTCGTGAAGGACGTGAAACCGATCCAGATAAAGGGTTTTCCCGGGATCCTCCAGCGCATACACCCTTCCTTTTTCCAAAGCCGCAATACACGCTTCAGGGCGCGACACGGGATCGACGAAGATGGTGGTGGGGCTGTCGATGGTGTCCGTCTTTTTCCGATAGTCGGATTCACCGATGGCCCAAACCGGTCTTTTTTCTTTTCCTTTACAGAAGGCCGTCAGGATCTGATCCCAAATACCCCCGGGTTTCGGCAGACGGCAGGCGCCCCGGGGATAGGCGGAAAACCCGGTGTAGCCCGTGGTCTCCAGGAGGAGCTCGGGTCGGGCGGGTGTAAAAAGCCGGGCCGTAAAAAACCGGGTGTCATCTTCTTGTTCAGGATGCGCCCAAAAGGTCAGTAGCCCCTTTCTCCGGGCGGCATCGATGAGGGTTTGATAAGGGCGGCTTCCCGGGTCTCCGCCGAAGGGATTGAATCCCGATCGCCCCGTGGCCATGAGAGGAAGGTCTTCCACATCTTCCGCCGCACCGAGGCCCAGAAGGAGGATATGCCGGTTGTATTCCCGGCACTTGAGATTCAGGGGCGTACCTTCCCAGAAATAAAACGGGGAGGCCTCGAGTCCGGAGACGATGATGAGATCCCGGAATTCCTTCCGAAGCTTTTCCAGCGTATCCAAATATTCCCGGACACCGTATTTCAGCACGGAAGGCCGTGTGAGCCGGAGCCCGTACCGGTATCGCCATTCCCGGTCACTGTAATCGGTGAACACCAGCACCCGGAGTCCCTTTTCCATGGCCAACCCGGCGATCTCCCGGGGCGTCATGGGAGTGCCGCTGAATCGGGAATGGGTATGGAGACTACCCGGATTTCGCTGAAACCGGTCCGTTTCGGACGACATAGACGAGCCCCCCAAAGGCGCCCAGGACAAGGGTCGTAAAAAACTGCAGCCATGAAAAGGCGATGGCCTCCGGAGATGCCGCCAGCCCCCGTAAAAAAAATAAAAATGCGCTTTCCCGAACACCGATGCCATTGATGGAAAAGGGAAACAAGAGCACCAGATAGACCAGAGGAACCACCAGACAAAAATAAAAAAAGGGGATGGGAAGATCCAAAGCGCGCCCGATAAAGTAATGATACAAAATGACATTGATTTGGAGGAAAAAGGACAATCCGATGCTCCATCGGAAATGGGCGGTCTTGGATTTCAATAAAAACCAGATTTCCCCCGTCCTTTCCGCCTTTTCCGCTCCCCGGGGCAGACCAAGGCGTATCAGAATCGATCGGAGTCTTTTCCACGCCTCCCGGGAAGACGCCACACCGTAACCGAACCCCATGACCAGGGAAAGACCCATTACGGGCCATGCAAGCCTTTCGACGGGATAGATTTCGCGAAAACGGGGAGCAAGAAAATAAATGAACCCCAGGGAAAGCATGGCAATGGCCAGGAGGACAAACGCACCCAAGGCCCGTTCAATGACGATGATGAGAACGGATGTCCCCGGACGCCGGCTTTCCCTTCCGATGTCAAAGACACGAATGGCGTCCCCCCCGATGGTGGAAGGGAGGAACAGATTGAAGAAGTTGGCCACGAACAGGGAGACAAGAAGCGTTTTCATGGAGATGTGAATGTCCTGGGCCGCTAAAAGAAACTGCCATCGCAGGGCGGTGATCACCCGTCCGAAAAGCAGTGCGAGAAATGCCGCCGTCATCCAGAAAATATCCGCCTTTTGAAGCGTACGTCCCACCTGCGCGATATCGATCTTCTGGATCCCGAAAAGATAGAAAATCAAGGCCGCGCTCACGACGACCTTAAGCAGAGCGATTTTGAACCGGCGGCTCACGGATGCGGCGCCCTCCCCCGATCCCGAATTTTACGCGCCGGAACGCCGAAGATCACCGCATCGGCCGGAAAATCCCGGTTCACGAGGGAACCGGCGCCCACAATGGTGTTTTTGCCGATATGCACGCCATCGAGGAGGATTACCCCGGCACCGGTCCAGACCAGATCTTCCACCACGATTCCCCGGGACCGCCCCCCACCCGATGAAGGCAGTGCGCCGTCTGCTTCGATGTCGTAGGTCCATCCCGAAAAGTGATTGAAGGACCCGATTTCCACATGATCCCCGATCCTGACCCGGCCCCGGTTCCCGGACCCGATGTTCACGTAAGTGGTGATGTTCACGTGGGATCCGATCTCGATGAAGCCGTTTTTGCAGATCAGGGCGCTGTTCCGGCCGATGGTGACAAAATCCCCGATGGCAATCCCGGAATCATCGTCCCCCTTTGCATCCAGAACCACGTTGTCATCGAAAATCACGTTGTCTCCGATGGTAATCTTGTGCGGGTGCCGCAAAGTGATGTGTTTCCCGAAGATGACGTTTTTCCCGACGCTTTTGAACAAACTCGGATACAATTGCCTCCGCAGAAAAAATCCCGCGGCGCCGGCCAGATGCGAGAGAAAAACCATCAGGATTTCGTAACGCAAAAACGGCCCGAACCCCTTTTTCCCAATGTAAAGATCCTTGTATTTTTGCGCGGCGGAGGTCTTTTCACTGAATATTTTTTGATGCAGCCCCGGTCCTTTTTCCAATGCGTCCGGTTGAACTTCATGTTTTTCGTGCATCGCGCCCTCGGTCGGTTGTGGAGCCCCCCGCTCTGAAGAACGGGGCTCCCCGGCAAGGAAAGTGCCTAATTTTAAGAACGCTTCCCGCAAGCCCCGCCTTAAAAGGCGGGGCTTGCGGGAAGCGTTCCGGTCAAAGATATCCCCGTTCCCGGTACCAGTCTCCGGTTCTTCGAACCCCTTCCTCGGGATCCACCCGGGGCGAAAACCCCAGCATGGCCGTTGCCTTGGAAATGTCGTAGGCCCGGTGCCGGGAAAAAAACTCCAGGTTCCGCCGGGTGACCGGCGACGTCATGCCCAAAAGGGAGAACCCTTTCTCGATGAAATAGGCCCCGACAAGGGATGGAAACAGGGGGATGCGCACACGGGGAAGCCGTACGTGCAGATATTTCGCGACGATGTTTAAAAAATCCTTGAGCCGCAACGGGGAGGCGCCGCCCAGATAAAAAATTTCCCCTGAACCGGCGCGCATTTCGGCGCACCGTGCGAATCCGTCCATCAAGTCATCGATGTAAACGGGATGGAACAGCACGTCTCCGGCGCCCACCATGTAAAAGGTCTTTTGCTGAATTCTCCTGAAGATCTCCAGCATCCGGGCATCCCAAGGACCGTAGGTCCGGGTGGGACGGACAATGGTCACGTGCATCATATCGGCGAATTTCAGGACTTCCGACTCGGCGGCGTACTTGGTGACACCGTAGATGTTGTCCGGGTGGCACGGATCCGACTCCCGTGCGGGCGGGCGCCGGATGGGGCCGCTGACACTGTCCGAACTGCAGTAGATGAACTGCTCCACCCCCGCCCCCGCACAGATTTCCAATAGGGTGCGGGTGGCCTCCACATTGACTCTCTGGTAGTCCGCCTTGGAAGCTTCCTTTTGGGTCACGAGTCCGGCGAGATGAAAGACCACACCGACTCCGTGCACCGCCCTTTGGAGCGCCTCAGCGTCCATAATGTCGCCCGTCAGATGCAAAATGTTGCGGCTGTCCTCCGCTTCCTGGGAAGGGGGCCGGATATCGAGCGACCGAACACGGCATCCCTGCCGCCCAAGATACGTCACCAGGTTGCACCCGATGAATCCGGACCCGCCGGTGACCAGGACGACGGCTCCCGGGGGAATCATGGTGTCATATCCCCATGGTCCATTTTCTCAAAAGCGTTTTCACGGGGGCAAGGATCCGGAGGAGATGTTCCCCCAGGTCTGAATAATAGATCCGGTAAAACAGGGCACGGTGGGGGGCGGTTTCCTTGTACACTTCATAGGCGAAGCGCTTGTAAAAATGCTTGATGGTCTTGCGCGGAAACTGGGGAAGGTTTAACACCGTATCCGTCTTGGGAATCAGATCACTTTCCATCCGGGCCCAGTCGATGAGCCCCTCGGTTTTGCAACGCTCCCCCAGGGGCGTTCCCGGGTAGGGATCGAAAACGTTCAGGATGACGCTGTCGGGCTGGATGATCCGATTCAGGCGGATCGTCTCCATGAAGTCCTCCGGGGTTTCTTCCGGAAAACCGATCATATTGAACGACTTGGTCTTTAATCCGGCGGCTTTAAGCATTTGAAACGTTTCGATGATTTGCTCATTGCTCATTTTCCGGTTAAGGATCTTTTGCCGGATCCGAGGGCTCCCGGACTCGATCCCAATGTTGACCCGCCGGCAGTTGGCCGACTTGAGCTGGGCGCATAAGGTTTCGTCCACATATCCCACCCGGGTGTTGATGTCGAAGGGAAGTCCGATGCGTTGTTTATACTTTTCACAGAATTCGGCCACAAAATCCTTGTTGAGGGTGAAAAGATCATCATTGACGTAAATGGCGTCGGCCCGGTAGTTGGACAGAACTTCTTCCACTTCCTGCAGGCAGTTGTCCACACTCCGGAACCGGACGTACTTCCCGCTCTGGACTCCCCGCAGGGCCTGGTTGCTGCAATAGGAGCAATTGAAAGGACATCCCCTGGAAAACATGAAAAGGGCGGTGTGGAAATCCGAGTCGATGATGCTCTGGTATGGAAAGAGTTCCCGATCGGCAAAGGGAAGGGAATCCAGGTCCTGAATGAAGCGGTTGGAGGCATTTCGGTGGATTCTTCCGTCCTGGGGATCCCGCACCCAGAGATTGGATATCCCCCGGATGTCTTCATTTTTTTCCAGGCGCCGGACCAGATCGATCATCGCTTCTTCTCCTTCTCCCCGGCAGATGGCGTCGAGCCGGGGGACGGCCTCGAAGGATTCCGGCTCCAGGGTGACATGGGGGCCTCCGCACAGGGTGAACACCCTTTTGTCCAACGGGAGATCCTCCAAGATTTTTTTCACGTAGCGGAACTGGGCGCTGGTGGAAGAAAAGGCCAGCATGTCCGGCTGGAATGCGTGAACGGTTTCTTCAAGGGGCTGAATGTCGTATTTCGGATACATATAATGCAGCCGGGTTCGGTGCCCGTATTTTTTCAAAAGTGCCGAGAGGATGGCGATCCCGTAATGGAAACTCTTGGCGCCGCCGCGCATGTTGATGTCCGTATAACAAAACAGAATTTTCATTTTTTCACCGCCTCTGCGAACAGCACATATCCCCGGGTAAAAGGGATGAGCCGGTCCAAAGAAGATATGGCCTTCAATGTCGGAAAGATTTTTCGATAGACGTGGAACAAGGTTTTGTTCCGATTCAAGTCCCCCTGGGTCGTGGGTCGATAAGAGGCCTCCAAAAGCCCGGCTTCCCCGGTTTCCCTCGCCCGTTTCCTGGATTTCAGCGCGTAGATGGCATTGAGAAAAAGTTCGATGGACTCGCTGAAAAACCGGCAGTAACTTTCCATGCGGCAGACCCGGAATCCCGCGGCGGCCAGTTTTTCCTCCGCTTCCTTGCTCCCGTACCCCGGCCGGAAGTGATCGTATTGTTCCAGGGTGAGCCCGACGTTTTCCTTCAGACGGTTCAAGAAAAGATCGGGCTCGTGATGGGGGGTCAACAGATAAAACCGGCCGCCGGGTTTCAGAATCCGATGGGATTCCGTGAAAAGCCGATGGTCGCTTCGGACATGCTCGGGCCTGGAAGCCAGCACCACGTCGAATGTATGATTTGAAAAATGAAGGGATTCCGGATTCACCCAAACCGCGGCATCTTTCATCAACTCGGCGGCCACTCTTCGCCACTCTTCGTTCAACGTCCCGGCAATCCAGCGCCCCCCTTTCCGACGGCGGAGAAAGTCGGTGACCACCCCTTTTTCTGCGCCGATTTCGATGCAATCCATCCCGGTGCAATCCGGAAAAAGCCGTTCCAGGGTGTCAAGCTTCTGAAGTTTTTTCACGGACAACAGGGAAAGATCCGTCTGCCAGCTCATGTTGTTTTTCCTTTTCGAACGATCCGGTTTTCTATTTCTTCGTAAAAAGCGCAGAGTTTGCGTTCAAAGGCCGGAAAGCTGTAATGGCGCCGGACCTGATCCGCGGCGTTTCGTGCCAGACGCTTGCGCAGGTTTTCGTCTGCCATGAGGTGGAGAAGGCCTTTTCCCAAAGCATCCGGTTTCGGTTCCACCAGCATTGCGGTCTCATCATCGAGCACCTGGGTGTGGGTGGGCAGGCGCGTGGCCAGGACCGGTTTTCCGGAGTCCAGATAGCTGTAGATTTTCATGGGGGTATTGTTTCCTCTGATCCGCGGCGACACGAGAATATCCGCATGGAAAAAAAGACGTTTCAGTCTGGATATGGGTTGCTGGCCCAAAAACAGGGTCTTACCCGCAATACCCTTGTCCCGGCAGATCTTTTGATACCGTGCCACGTCTCTTTCCGCCCCCCCCACGATCACCAGCCGGGCATCGGGAAAGTTTCCGGATGCAATGCAGAAACCGTTTATGAGCAAATCAATCCCTTGGTATTTTTCCAGGTTCCCGATATACATGATCACCGGTTTTCCGGGGATCATCAGGGTATCCGCCGCATCCTGCGGCATGCCGTTGAAGCCCAGAAGCGAAATGTCTTCCAGCCGCTGGATCATTATTTTCGGCGCCACGCTTCTGGCCCGATCTTCCAGAGCCCGGCAGACGGGGAGAACGCCGGCACTTTCGCGGATTAATGCCGTTTCCATTAAGCGGAACAGGGAAGAAAAAACCGAAAGCCCGGGGTACATTTCCACGAGTTGATCGGACAGGCTCGAGTCCATGTCATAGACAAACGGAATGCCGAACCGTTTCTTTGCGTAGAGACCGATGAAGGCGGCTTCTTCCACCGTGTGGAGGAGGTCGTAAGTGCTTCGGCGAATCATCCGGGCGGCTTCGTAAAACAAAAGGATGTCGTAAACGCTCTTTTTCCATGAGAAACCGGGCCTTACTCCCGAAACCCCCGGTATCCTCGGCACGCGACGGATCCGGCAGTTTGAAACGTTCGGATCTTCTCCTTCGGGCAACGTCAAAAGCGTGAGGTGATGTCCTGTCCCCGATAACACCGTAATCACGAGTTTCACGGCGATGGGGGTGCCCCGGTGCTGATAAAAGGGATGTGGGGCGATCAGAAGAATATTCATGACCGGGATTTCAACCTCGACTCCGGCGATCCGGCGCATAGATTTTCGATCTGACATGGATGGCCCAGGATCCGAAAAACTTCTTTTTGTCCAGCACGTCCACCAGTTTCGGATCCGTCAGGGCGATCTTTTCCTTTTCATTGTAGTGGGCGAGGACGATCCAATATTCCGGATGCTGTCGATAAATATCCGGCAGGGCCTTCCGGATATTTGCGGGCATCCGGGATTCCAGACCCATGAGGGTGATCCGGTTTGAAATCGATGCGAATTTTTTGGAAAAGTCTCGATGGTGATAGGCGTAGTATTTGAACTGGGGCCGGGCCATGGCGTTGTGAATCAATACAATGGGCGTATCCGAGGATTTTACGTTCTCGTAAAAGTAATTGAGTGAAGAACGGATTTCAGAGCGTCCGAAACTCTTTCTTTTCAGTTTTTCCATGTTATAGGGAAACTGTGTCACCAGAACAAGGACCAGGAGGCCGGCGAACAACGGGCGTTGGGAACGGCCGATTCTGGACAGCAGGAATTCCAGGCCGCAGACACCGGCGAGGATAATGTATCCGAACACAAACAGGTTGGTCCGCGTATACCCCCACGGCCAAAGGCCGAACCGGTTGAAAACAAGGAGTACCAGAACGGGGGTAAAAAGCAAGGCGAGCTTTTCGTAGGACTTGTAAACGAAAAACCATGCGATGGCGCAAACGTAAAGAACGATGTAGAAAAACCCCATGGCGGGCCGGACGTCCATGAGATCGATGGGCATCAGGATATGGCTGATCATCACGAAATAATGCCGGACGGTCCATCGGGCATACCAGAACAAATTGTCCTTCAGATTGAATGTGTCTCCGAAATTGTCGACCTGTGTGCCGATGGGCACATATTTGACCTGATAGTAGGCGGCAGCTCCCAGACACAGCAGGAGAATCCCGGCGGAAAAAAGCACGGCCCTGACCGCGGTTGTTTCCTTTTGTCTGAAATGACGGATCAGCAACAAGGCGTAGATGCCGGGAAAAAGAAAAACAGTCGTCATGGAAACAAAGTAGGAAAACAAAAGAAAAAAGGAAAACAGATAAATCTTTGGCGCCGAGGGTGTGTCGCGATAGACGAAATAGAGCCATATCACCGCCAGGTGCGCACAGAGCCCCAAAGCATAGGGTTTGAGTTCCCGGGCATAGTCGATGAGGGTGGGATGGATGGAGACGACGAAGAGGGCCCAGAAAAGGATCCATTTCTCACCGGTCCACTTCCCGGCGATCCGGTACACCAGCCATATGGAAACCAGGGACGGCACCAGGGAAATGAGCCGCAGAACGCTTTCCGTATTGTAAATTTTTGCCAGCAGGTACACGCCCACATTGAAAAGGACAGGGTCGATATTGTTACTTCCTCTGGTCATGGCATGGAACAGACCCGCGGTGGAAAGAAGGTTGCTGGCCCGCCAGGCTTCGTCGTACCATAGAGAAAGGGGGGACGCGAAAAAATCGTAAACCCGCAGATAAACACCGATTCCCACTACGGCCGCAAGGAGAAGAGGGTAACCGAGGGTTCGGCCGCGAAGCATTAGGAATTCCGGAATTCGTAACATGATTCCACGTCCAGAATTTCTTCTTCAATGCGTTTCGGCGTCCATCCAAGGACTTCTCCCATGGTCCGGGCCGCGTGGGCGAGGACGGCTTTCGGCGGGAGGCCGGCCGTCCCCAGGTTGGTTCTTCGAAACACCAGATCCGACAACCGGCATGCCATTTCCTCTTTCACCGCATAAAAGACCGCCTCCCGGTCCAGCGGTCCATTCCCCGCCGGAAAACCGGCAGGGAAGGCGACGGCCTTTTCTCGGGGTTCTTGAACCTGTCGAACCCCTGCCCTGACAATGCCTTTGGCTTTCAGAAGGCGCATCACTTTTTCGGCGATCCGGGGCGCGGTGGTGTATTTGACGCTCTTAATGCTGATCATCCCCTTGATTCCGTCTTCCCTTTCATGATCCACGATTTCGGCGTTTCTGTCGGGTAGGGCCGAGGCATGGACACCCTTGACGGCTCGGGATGGCAATAGCCCGCAATGAAAAAAGGAAACATCGTCCAGGCGAAGCTTTGCCGCGGGGAGGGAGACATTCACCAGGCGCAGAAATTGCCGGGCATCGGATTCCTCCATTTTTATCTTTTCGGGGTTCCCATGGTACGGCTGATACACGGTACCGATGAGGGTGTGGCCCCGCCAGGGCACCAAAAAGAGCATGCCATTGTCGCCGTGGGCGTATCCAGGGGGTCTTTCCACTCCCACGGCGCATTCGGTGACCAGTTTTTTCCGGACAACAAGATTGATTCCTTTCACCCATCCGAGGGATTCGAATCTCTTGGAGCGAATCGCCTCGCCCACCCAGGGACCCGATGCGTTGACCACCATACCGGCTTTCACTTCCAGATTCCGACCGCTCCACCCGTCCACGGCACGAATGCCCTGGATCCGGTTTCGATGCCGGATAAAGTTGACGGCTTTGAGATAGTTGGCGGCTGCGGCACCGTTTGCGATGGCTTTCCGGATATAAGCCAGCGGAATCCTCTCGGTATCCATGGCCAAAGCGTCGTACCAGAGGGCCGCGCCGGAGAGCCCCTTTGATGGCGCATCCGGAAAAAGAGCCAGACACTCCTTTCTGGACAATATCCGGCCCCTCGGCATGATCAATGCTTCGGGTAATCCCTTGTTCCGATCGCACGCGACAAGATCGTACATGCGGATCACCAGCCGCATCACTTCCCTGCTCTTGAGGCCGAAACCGTGGGTGGGAGTGATGCAGGGCAAGGGCTGGATGACATCCCCGACAAGGGCCATCATCTCCCGTCGGGCGCGGACGGATTCACGGATGCGGGGGAGATCCGCCTGCTGAAAGTATCGAATTCCCCCGTGAATGATCTTCAGGCTGTTGGCGGAGGTGGCCGAGGCGAAGTCTTTTTGTTCGATGAGGGCGACGGCAAGACCGTATCGAGTCGCTTCGTATGCCACCGCAGCACCCTGGATGCCCCCTCCGATCACCAGCAGGTCGAAGGTTTCCTCGGAAAGCCTTTTCAGATCCCGCTTCATCGTTCAGGTGATCCGCCCATAGATATCCTGGACGATCCCAAGCGCCGATTCCAGGTCTTCATCCAGTTCGATATGTCGAAATTCGGCGTTTCGCCCCACCCGATGCAAATTGATGTAACGGGAAAAGAATGTGTCGGCTTTTGCTTTTTCTTCTTCGAATCCCTTGTCGTAGACGGGATAGGCATAGCTTTCCTTGAGTACCAGGATGTCATCGATTTCTTCTTCTCGAACCAAACGATATCGGCGAAGGGCTTCCAACACATCTTCCACAGGTGTCTGCGTGTCGGCGGTGACCTCGGCACACAAGACCGTGGACCCTTCGGGGCCCTCGCCCGGGTGGAAATTCTTGAATTCCGCCATTCGGTTGATGACCACGTCGCCGTCGCCGAAATACACCCAATGATACGGCATGACTCGTTCTTTCCGGACATGCAGGTACACCAGATGGATTTTCCGGAACCGCAGATTCAGGGTTTCGCCCAACATGCCCGCCAGCACCGTGGCGGGGAGCGTGGAAAAGACCCGGTCGCATTCCACCGTTAGAGCCCGGCTTCCCTGCTTGATGTCCACGGATTCAATCCGGCGGCCGTCCCTGTTGAATCCCACCACCTGTGTTTCGAAATGGATTTCCCCCTTGATCTCTTTTTGCATGGCTTGGGCGATGGCACCGTACCCGCCTGTTTCCGGATAAAAAAAGGTCCGAAAAAAGGTCTTTGAGTTCCGCTTGAGAACATCGAAGAGACCGGATGCCCGCAGTTTTTCCCGGCCCCAGGTTACTGAAATGCATTCCGGGGGCACACCGAACATTTTCCGGGTGTAGGGTTCGAAGAAAAAGTCATAGAGCCCTTTACCGTAGCGGCTCAAAGCCAGACTTTTGAAGGAGGAGGGATTCAACTTCGGTTTATTGATAAATCCCGTGACAAGCCGTATGCTGACGTCGGGTGGAAACCGCAGGCACAGCTCGATGGGATTGATGGGATCGAGGATTCTTTTGCCTGCCATTAAAATGCGGCTGTTTCGCCGGTGTTCCCTCAATGGAAGGAGCCCATTCAACAGCCCGAGTATGGTTTCATTGTTCGTATGCAGGCGATGTGGGGCGATGTCACAGGGAATCCCATGCCATTCAAAGGTCCGGGAAAGGCCCCCGATACGATCCGTGGCCTCGAAGATCTGTGGTGTGAGACCCTGTTTTGATAACAGCCATGCCACGCTCAACCCGGAGATACCGGCGCCGAGCACAACAATTTTTTCCTTGGGATTTGTACTCACGGCAATCCTTTTTTCAAAAAGAGGTGGCAACCTCCCACTCCGGAGGGGGGATTCCCGGAAAGGAAACGACCTGTTTTTTAGCCAGCTTCCTGCGGTCCCGGCGAAAAGACAGCAGGTGGCAAAAGCGTTCCGGTCAACTCGATTTTCCTTTTCGAACCGTCAATTTCACCTGATTTTTCAGACAGGAAACGAGGCCTGCGGCCTTTCCGTAAGTGACCTTCTGCGCATTTTGTCGGAAAAGCAGTTCCCGGAGATGGGAAAAGGGTTGAAAGGGATCCAGCGTCTCTCGAATCATAAACCCGAAGCCGCCCGGTTTACACACTTCGGAAGGAAGCGGAAGCGGATCGCTTCCCCGAAAGACCGGAATCCCGTTTTCTTCGGCTTTTTTTATGGGAAGCGGTTTGGGAAAAATCGTCGGCCTTCCGCCGTTTTCTCCCAAAAAAAATCTTCGCGGCAAACTGCGGGAAAGCATTTCCGATAAAAGACGGCCCCTGCGGCCCGTCCATTTACCGAATCCCCAGGCAGCGCCGGGGATTCCACCGACCGCGTCGATCCATCCGATCAGTTCTTCCAGCAACAAATCCCCAGGAATCGCCTCCCGGCATCCCAGGGCGAGAACCTCGAGCCCTTCTTTGGAAACCACCTGCTTGCCGGTGATAAGGAATAAAGGGAAACCGGAATCGGATTCCGCCTTCACGGACGCTTCTTCCCGAGTTTTAATAAATCTCCAGCCTTTCCCGTGCCCTTCGTCCCTCTTTCCCGGAAAGGCCCGGGTGCCGGGGGCATCCAGGAGAAAAAGGACGGCCTGCCAGGAGCTGTTACCGAAAAGTCCTGCCGCTTTCTGAAAATTCTGCAGGCTCCGGTGCAAAAAGAGATCCGTGGGAAAACAGGTGTAAAGGTGGGCATGGGTGTCGATGAAAATCATGTCCGAGCTGAAGAAGAGGCGGCGTCAGATCCGGCAAAAAGTCGGGAGCGCCATTGATGGAAGACGGCGAATGCGTACCAGTAAAGGTATTTCGGAAGCCACCGGGCCAACCGGAAGCGGGATTCACCGGATGTCCGGTCGGTCCACGTGGCGGGGACCTCCGTGATCCGGTATCCGTTCAGGTACGCCTTGACGGCGATTTCCATGCCCAGTTCGAACCCGCCGGTGCTTTCGATGCGGATGTCATCCAGGAGCGTTTTCGAATACATCTTGAAACTGTTGGTGACGTCATGGGTCGGGATGCCGATCAGGTAGTGCAGGGAAACTCCGGCGATCCGGGACATAATTTTTTTCAACCGCGGTCCGCCGATCTGCCGGCCCCCTTTCATGTAGCGGGAACCGCAGACAAGGTCGTATCCCTGGTGCATCCGTGAGACCATCTCGTCCACCCGGGTCAATCCATCGGATAAATCCGCCATCATCACCAGGACGATCCCTTCCGGGACCGCGTTAAAACCGGTCTTGATGGCGTTCAATGCCCCCCGGCCATAACGGTTTTTCACGGGATGGATCCGGCCGTCGGTCTTCATCCGCTCCCGGATGACGGGCACGGTCGTATCCGCATCAAAATCGTAGACGATGTAAACCCGCACCGGGGTCCGGACATGCGCATCGATGGCATCCAGGGTATCCAGGATATTTTCCGCCTCGTTGTACACGGGGATGACGATGTGCAACAACAGATTTTCTGACAATGGGTTCACCATCACGGGTTTTGATGGACCCGTGAAGCCAACATCGGGATGGCAAAGGAAAAAGCTCCATATGCAAGGCGCGCAAGTCCTGAGGAATGAGGCGTACTTCCAAGTACGTCGCAATGACGAAGGATGCTGCGCAACACAGTAGACGGGCTTTTTACGAAGCCATCTGGTTTAAATTCCGCCGATTTCAATCTGCTCCTGAATCCAGGGGATAATCTCGTCCAGGGCGTCCTCCAGCGAGGTTTTCGCCTCGAAGCCTAAAATTTCTCTGGCCTTTGTGACGTCCGGGACCCTTTTTTGCACATCGTATTGGAAGGGCGGATCGCTGACATACGAAAAGGGTTTGTCGTTGTGAATTTTTTTCCATATGGCCTCGGCCAGTTCCAGGACCGTGGTGGAAACCGGCGTGGAGAGATTGAAATCCTCGTTCACCGCTTTTTCGCTTTCGATGCACATCCGGATGCCGGCGGCCAGGTCCCCGCCGTAGGTATAGTGCCGCACCTGGTTTCCACTGCCCAAGATATGCAGGGGGTCCTGTCCCTTGAGTACCTTTTGCGCCAGATCGGGGACCACGTGGCTCATGGCCAGCTTCACGTTCCCGGATAAAATTTCCTTGTCGCAAAGGGCCCGCTTTTCCCCGATGCCGATACAGTTGAAGGGCCGGATAATGGTATAGGGGAGCCTGTATTGTTCCCACGCCCCTTTGGCGAAGTATTCGCAGGCCAGTTTCTGAAATCCGTAGGTGGAAAGGGGCGGCGGACACCGGAGCTGTTCCCCTTCGGGGGTGGGATACACCGACGCGCTTTCAAACACCATGGAAGAGGACATGACATTGATTCTTTTGAGCCGCTTTTTCTTGAAGGCCCAGATGGCGGCGTCAAAGGTGGAGGCGGTGATCCGTTCGTTTTCCGCCAAAAGATCGTATGCGTATTCATGGAATAACGAGATCCCGCCGATGACCGCCGCGCCGGCCACCACCTGATCGCAGTCGGCCATCAGGGTTTTCATGAGTTCCGTGTCCTTTGCATCCCCTTCAACGAACCGGTAGTGGGGATGGCGGTCATAGCTTTTTTTCGATTTTCCGTACTTGGAGAAATTGTCGATACCGACGACCTGGTGCCCCCGGGTGAGCAGTTCCTCCACCAGGTACCCGGCGATGAATCCGGCGGATCCCGTAACCAGGATGTTCATTTCAGAAAAGCCCTCCTTTTCCAAAGTAGTTCCAGATATCCACCACCGTCTGGTCGGTTTTGAACTGAATCGGCGCATACGCCCTGTGGGGCGCGCCGAGGACCACGATGTCGGATTGCGAAACCAGCTCCCGGTCCGAAACAAAACCCTCTTCCCGGATATAGACGTCCGAGCAGAGCACGTTTTTGGCTTCGATCTCGAGGATTTTTTTCAGCTTGTAGGACAAAGATTCCCGTTTGTCGTCGTTGTCGGCCTTAAATGCCATGCCCAAAATCCCTACGGTTTTGTTTCTCAGGTCGTATTTTTCCTTGAGCTTTTGGACGATGAAATTGGGGAGCCCCTCGTTGATGAGCATGGCGGCGTGTCCCAGAAAGAAGTTGTTGTTGGTGAACGCCGCGATCTGCATGGTGTCCTTGAAAAGGCAGGGCCCTGCCGCAAAGCCTGCCCGGGGAAAGCTTTTGGCCCGGGGGTAATTATGGGTGACGGCGTCGTAGATCCGGTAAAAATCAATGCCGTAATGGGTGGCGATCTGGTAGAACTGGTTGGAAATGGCAAACTGGATGTAGCGCCACACATTGGTGAAAAGCTTGGCGAACTCGGCTTCGATGGGGGTTAAGACCAGGATCTCCGGGGTCAGCAGCGAAAACAAGGCCCCGGCCTCCTCCAGGCCCTTTTCATCAAAGGATGAGATGATCTGGGGAAGGCTCTTGAGTTCTTCCATGGCGTTTCCCTGGGAGATGCGCTCCGGGCAAAAGGACACCCGGGTCTTTTTGCCCTTGGATTCCAGGTACGCCTTGATCTTTTCCGTGGAGCCCGGGTAGACGGTGCTGCGCAGAATGATGTGATGGTCGTCCCGGATGGAATCCACGATGTCGTCGAAGAGGCGCTTGAAGATGGTGAATTTGGGATTCAGGTGCTCATCCACGGGCGTCCCGATGACGATGATAATATAGTGGCTCCTGGCGATGGAATCCTTTTCACTGGAAACAAAAAGGGTCTTCCCCATCACGGTCTTGAGGATTTCCTCGGCCCCGTTTTCCAGAAAAGGCATTCGGCCCTGTGCCACTTTTCGGGCCGCGGCCTCGTTGATATCGTACAGCACCACCCGTTTCCCCGCATGGGCCAGGGAAATTCCCAGGGGAAGCCCCACGTGGCCGAGCCCTCCCAGGATGCACACGTCATAAGAATCGGAATCCATCAAATGCGTCTCCTGTCCGTTTCTGGAATTGCGTCTTAAAAAAGGCGAGGGGTTCCGGATTTACCCGGGCGGGATTTAAAGGACGGATATCTTTGGCGAAACGTCTTCTTTTTCCAGGGTGAGATTTGGATTGTAGAAGGGGTCACCTTTTTCAAGCAATACTTTCCATTTTGTCTGAAAATAACTGATTTCTTTTATGAATCTCATCTCTTTTTCAGGATCGGCTTCGTAGCCCCGGGAGGCCGATTCGTGGTGGATCGCCTGGCAGAACGGGGTCCAGACATTGAAACGTCCTTTTGTCATAAGCTTGATGCAAAAGTCAACATCGTTTAAGGCAATGGACAGATTCTTCTCGTCCAGCCCGCCGGCCTCCTGGTACAGCCGTTTTTTGACCATCATGAGGGCGCCTGTCACGGCGGAGACGTTTTGGATGCACATGAGGCGGTTGTAATACCCCTGGCTGTCTCCGGCAACTCCGCGGTGCGGGTGTCCGGCAAACCCCTTGATCCCCAGAACGATCCCCGCGTGCTGGATGGAACCGTCCGGATAGTAGAGCTTTCCACCCACCGCCCCCACCTCGTCCCGCTGGGAATGCTCCAGGAGCGCTTCGATCCAGTCGAAATTCATGACCTCCACGTCGTCGTTCATGAGGATAATGTGTTCGCCGGAGGCCATGGACACACCGGCATTGTTGAGCCGGGAATAATTGAAATCAATATCCCAATCCACGAACCGAACCCGGGGATCTTCCGATGCAAACCGCTCCATCAGCGCCAGGGTTTCTTCCCTTCGACTTCCATTGTTGATCCCGATGACCTCGAAGGGTTCGTACCGGGTCTTTTGGAGCACGGCCTCCAGGCAGCGTCCCAGGTGATCGGCGCTGTCCCGAAACGGAATGAGGATGCTCACCAGGGGCCGGTGTTCGATTTTGCGCAGAACCCGGTAAAAAAAGCGCTGGTTTCCTTTCAGGACCTTTCCTTGGATCCCGCGTCTTTTCAACGTGTTTTCCAGCGCAGCCTTTCCCGGTGCGTCGGCGTGTGCTTTTTTTTCGGGATCCGCGCTGGAGGACGTGTCCGACGCTCTCCAAAAGTACAGGCATCGCGGGATATGATGGATTTTTCGCGCGTTTTCGCTGACCCGAAGCACCAGGTCGAAATCCTGGGCACCGTCCAAATCAGGGTCGAATCCGCCGGCGGCGTCCAGGAGATCCTTTTTCACCACCAGCAAATGGGTGATATAGTTGTGGGAAAAAAGAAGATCCGGGGAAAAATCGGGCTTGAAGATAAAATCCCGGTGGAATCCGTGGGCGTCGATGACCTGTTCATCGGAATACATCATATCCGCCCCGTGGCGGTTGGCGGCTTCCGTGATTTCCATGAGCGCGTCCATGGAAAGGACGTCGTCATGATCCAGAAACCCCACGAATTCCCCTTGGGCCATGCCGATCCCCTGGTTGGAAGCCGCGGCGATCCCCTGGTTTTCAGGAGAAAAGAACGTCTTGATCCGCTTGTCCTTTGCCGCGTATTCCAGGATCAGTTCACGGACCGCATCGTTCGTGCCGCCGTCATCCACCACGCACAATTCCCAGAAGGGATAGATCTGTGTCATGACGGAATCCAGGGCGATTCTCAGGTGATCCGGTTCCGGGTCATACACCGGCATCACGAGACTGATCAACGGGATATGATGCAGCAAATCCCAGGCGGAACAGGTCCGCCGCCCTTCCATCAATCCGACTTCAAGATAGTGGGCCAGCGGGTTCGCGTTGCTTTCCCGGACATCCGGGTACTGGTCCATGTAATACGCGCCGTCGAAGTACTTGTGGGGGCACCGGCCATCCATTCTGCCGAAGCGGATGAAATGTTCCAAGGGATCCATTCCGGCGTTGGCCACGTCCGGGTTCTTGACAAGATAATAAGCCGTGTCGAAAAGGGGATGCGGGCTCCGGCCGGCGTTTTTCCCTTTTTGCAGGTAATGCACCAGGGGATTTCTTGAAGCCTCCGGGTCCGGAAGGACCTGCCGGAGATAGTGCAAGGCATCAAAGAGCGGATGCGGATTCCGTTTTTCCCTTCCCCCCTTTGTGACGTAATGCACCAGGGGATCGATTCCCGTCCGGGCGGCATCCGGATGCTGTTTGAAATAGAATTCGGGATCAAAGAGTATCTGCGGTGTTTTTCCCGTTTTCCTCCCTTCTTTCAGATAATGGATCAGGGGGTTTTCCCTGATCGCACTCGGATCCGGATTCTGTTTCACGTAATAACGGCTGTCGAAAAGCGGATGCGGATCTCTTTTTTCGATCCACCCCTGGGTGACATAGTGTACCAGGGGATCGACTCCCGACGTTGCCACATCGGGATTTTGTTCCCGGTAAAACGCCGGATCAAAAAGCGGATGCGGGGTTTTCCCTTCACCGGATCCTTTCTTGAGATAGTGGGAAAGGGGGTTTTCACCGGCTTCGGCCGCCTCCGGGTTCTGCTCCAGGTAGAACCGCGTATCGAAGAGCGGATGGGGGTTCCGCTTTTCCGCGGCGCCCTGCGTGATAAAGTGCACCAGGGGGTTGATCCCCGGCGCCGCTGCATCCGGGTTTTCCTCCAGGTAAAATTCCGGATCAAACAGCGGATGCGGGCGCCTTCCCTCTTTCGCCCCGTACCGCACATAATGCAGCAGGGGGTATTCACCCACCCGTTCCTTGTCTCCTCTTTGCTCGGCGTAATAGGCTGGCTCGAAGAGACCGGATTCCAGGATTTGTTTATAGGATGCATTCCGGTACCGGTATATCCGGTTGAGGATCTTGAGGGCGTTCCACCGGGCTTTTCTCAAAGGACCGGTCCACCTCCAGGATGCCGAGGCCGTCATCGCATCCACGGCCTGATTTTTCCGGGTCAGTTCGCTTTCCAGCTTCCCGATCCGGCGCTGCAGTTCGATGCCGTCGTCTTTTGCCTTTTCCAGGTTTGATTTCCGGCGATAGGCTTCGACGATACGTTCCTGGAGGGCCCCACTCAGTCGGGCGGTAATCCGGGAATGGGCGGTGCCGAAGTATCCCATCGCCTCTTTCCCGATGGCGATGTATCGGAGTCTAAAAATCACCTTTTGAAGCTTTTCCTCGAATATTGAGAGGTAAATCTGGGGATCACCGGTGGAAAAGATCAGTTCTTTCTGTTCCCGGTAAACGGCGTTGGTGGAAAAATCACCGATTTCATATGTGGAGCCATCGCTACGCTCCAGGAAGATGCCTTCCAAATGCAGGGCGCAAAAATCGTTTACGGGATCGAAGCGGAGGCCTTTGAGATTTTCGCCGGGGTTCAATTCAAAGGCGATTTCGGTTTCGTGGCCGCCCACGTCTTTAACCTGGGTCTGTTTTTCATTGAACCCCAGGCCGGTATCGACGAAAAGTTCGGCGTACCGGTAATCGAATTTACTCATCCCGGCAACCTGTTCGTAGTTTTCCTGGAAACAGTCCGCCATTCGCTGCAACAAAGACGCCGAGACAATGCCCGGCGCTTTAGATGCTGCGATGCTGGAAAGCGCCTCTTCGAATTGGATGGACTGGGTTTCCCAGTCCGGCCACCGTGCGGCCGTTTCCAGGGCGCCCTTTTTCAGCCTGGACAAAAGGGCGGGGTCTGCTTTCAGTTCATTGAGATGGGCGATGACCTTTGCTTCATCATTTTTTTCCACCACAAGGGCATTGACGTCATGGCGGATGTATTCTTCATGTCCCGTAACGTCATAAACAATTGCCGTCCCCCCGCAGTGGAACATCTCCAGGGGCGGGCCGAACATTCCTTCCACGTAACTCAATTTGACCAGCACGTCGCAGGATCGATAAATCGTCGGCGTTTCCGTTATGGGCACCCGGGAAAACACCCGGTCCACGCCTTCGCATTCTTTGATATTCGTGGACGTGAGCAACCAGATTTCATCAACGGCGGCTTGGCGGCAGAGGGAGATGGTTTTTTCGATATTCTTGAAAGAAAATTCGAGCGGGCCTTCAATAAGCACCCTGAGTTTACCTTTTTCCCGAACCCCATAAGCCTCCCCCGCCGGGGTATAGAGGTCTTTCCGGATTCCGTTGTGCACCAGGTATGGAACATGTCCGTAATTGCGTTGGAGATAATCTTTTATCCATTCCGCCTGGGTGATGTAGTGCACCGGAAAAAGATAAACGGATTCGACATATCGGCGATAGTTCTGTTCCGTTTCATGATAAAAACGGGTCTCGATGGACTGGACGAAAAAACAGTATCGGGACGCGTTTATCCGGTGCAACCAGCGGGCGGTCTTCCAGAATGTGGCCACGGCCGCGTCAAAATGCAGGCTTTGAACATCGTCGTAGGTGATCCACTCCAGTTCAAGGGCTTCCGGATGCCATTGGATATCTTCTTTTGATACGGGTTGTTTCGTAACGATGAAGATGTCGTTTCCGCGCCGTTGCATCCGGACGGCATGTTCAAAAACAACGTAGTGGCCGCCGCCGATACCGGTATGTTCCAAAAGAAAGGCGTATCTTTTCATGGGTCAGGCCTTTCTTCATCACTCTGGGTGATTTGGGAGACGGCCTGTTCATACCAGTCGATTGTCTTTCGCAGGCCTTCTTTCAGCTCGATTTTCGGGATCCAACCCAAATTCCGGATACGGGATATATCCAGGCATTTTTTTTTGACGCCGTCCGGTTTCGTCGGTTCATGGCGTATGTCCCCGTCAAATCCAACCGCTTCTTTTATGAGACGCACCAGATCCTTGAGTTTGATCTCTTTTCCGGCACCGATGTTGATAAACTCACCAATATCTTCAGCGTTAAAACGGTTCATCAAAAAGACACACGCATCCGCCAGATCATCCACATGCAGAAATTCCCGAAAGACTTCGCCGGTTCCCCATACCCGGACGTGCATGTCGGAAATCCCGATTCTTTCCAAAACAGCCACCACCTGTTCAAACGTGATCGTCTCTCCATGAAAACCGCCGGCAACGCCCAGTGGGAAGCGCCGTACATCTCGAATGACGGCTGCCGTGTTCCCTTTTTGTAAAAGTGTCGCCAGGTAAAACTTTCGAAGCAGTGCGGGTAAGACATGGGACGTTTCCAGGTTGAAATTATCCCAGGGTCCGTAAAGATTGGCCGGCATCACCGATAAAAAGTTGGTCTTGTACTGTTCGTTGAAATACCGGCAAAGTTTAATGGCAGCGATTTTGGCCACCGCATACGGCTCGTTGGTGGGTTCCAGGGTTCCGGTGAGCAGATATTCTTCCTGCAGGGGTTGAGGGGAATCTTTCGGGTAGATGCACGAAGAACCGAGATTCAGCAATTTCTTGGCTCCGTGGCGAAACGCCGCGTGGATGATATTGGCGGCGATCATGATGTTGTCGTAGATGAAATCGGCCTTGTAGGTGCTGTTGGCAAGGATTCCGCCCACTTTCGCCGCCGCCAAAAACACGTACTCGGGTTTTTCCGCTTCAAACAGCGCATCCACATCCGTTTGACGCCGTAAATCGATGCGCACGAGCCGAGGTGATTCGGATACGCCCCGGGAACCCAAATCCGGGGCGCGGTGATGATAGCTCCCTGTGATATTCGTGAACCCTTCGGTCTCCAACCTGCGGAATATCGCACTTCCCACCATTCCGGTGATCCCGGCGATGAAAATTTTCGATTCTTTTTCCACTTTCTATTCTTTTTCAGCTAAAGTTTTAAGTTTTAGGTGTTAAGTTTTAGGTGTTCATTAGTTGGAATTCGACTTGAGGGATTTGATTAATGCATGGAGCATTGATGAGATGGATTTCAATTCCTCAACAAGTTCTTTAACGGTTTTCGATTCCATCAATCCAATTTTTTGGGCGATATAGATCTGGGTTCTGAGTTCCGCCGCCGATCCTTTTGCAATATGAAGAAATCGAATAAACTCTATTTTGGAATCCCTTTCGGCACCCTCCGCTATATTGCTTGGAATACTGACAGCGGCTCTTGTCATTTGATCCTTCAAGCCAAAATCCCTGCATTCTTTCAAGGCTCTATAAACCATAACCGCCAGCCTGCATCCCTTTTTCCAAACCTCCAGTTCTTCAAAAGAACGATACGCCATCCATCCTCGCATCCTAAAACGTAAAACCTAAAACTTAAAACGATTTGTTATGCCTCATTCCGCTCAAATATGCGGAAACCTTCCGATTGACAAACCTGATCCCTCCGGGCTTCCCGAATATCTTCTCCGACCATCTCGGAGACCAGGTCATCAAGGGAAATGCGGGGCTGCCATCCCAATTTTTCCCTTGCCTTGGTAGCATCCCCCAGGAGATTTTCCACTTCGGTGGGCCGGTAGTACTTGGGATCGATTTCAATCACGATGTCGCCTTCTTTCAACAGGGAGCCCGAGTCCGTTGTGACGGACGCCACCCGGCCCTTTTCACCGGCGCCCTCCCCTTCCCACGCGATTTTCACATCGATTCGCTCGAAGGCTTTTTCGGCGAACTGCCGGACCGAATACTGTTTCCCAGTGGCGATGACGTAATCGTCCGGGGTTTCCTGCTGGAGTATCCGCCACATGGCGTCCACGTAATCCCGGGCGTGTCCCCAGTCCCGCTTGGCGTTCAGATTCCCCAAGTATAATTTGTTCTGAAGCCCCAGGTGGATCCGTGCCACCGACCGGGTAATCTTCCGGCTGACAAAAGTTTCCCCCCGGAGAGGGGATTCATGGTTGAACAAAATGCCGTTGCAGGCGAAAAAATCGTAGGCCTCCCGGTAGTTCACCGTGATCCAGTACGCGTACAGCTTTGCCGCCGCATAAGGGCTCCGGGGATAAAACGGTGTCTTTTCCGTCTGGGGGATCTCCCGGGCTTTTCCGTAAAGTTCCGACGTGGAGGCCTGGTAGAACTTGACGCGTTTTCCCATCTCCAGGATCCGGATGGCTTCCAGCATCCTCAAGGTACCGAGGGCATCCGAATTGGCGGTATATTCGGCGGTTTCAAAGGAAACGGCCACGTGGGACTGGGCGCCCAAATTGTAGATCTCATCCGGCTGCACTTCCTGGATGATCCGGATCAGATTCGTGGCATCCGTCAGGTCCCCGTAGTGCAGAAAAAACCGGCGCTCCGTTTCATGGGGATCCTGGTACAGATGATCCACCCGCTCCGTGTTGAACAGGGAACTCCGCCGCTTGATGCCGTGGACGTGATATCCCTTGTTCAAAAGAAATTCGGCAAGATATGCCCCGTCCTGGCCGGTGATCCCGGATATGAGCGCCACATTTTCCTTATGTGTCTGCAATGGTGACTCCTCCCGGTGGATTTGTGATTCGCTTTTAATTGGAGGGGACATGGAATTCCGATTTGGCGACAAGGCGGCCCTTGTCGTCTTTCAGCAACAGCACTTCTGCCGCATTCTTTAAATATCCCAAATACGGTCCTTGGACGAAGCATCCCGTTCCACTTGAAGATCCGCGGTGCTTCCGGAATGCCCTAATGTCCGGGGATACAAACAGGCGGCTTTTTCGGGGCACCACGGTTCCCGGTTTAAACGTGTAATTCACGGCCCCTGAAAGTTGCCACAGCGACATATCCACTGCGGTATCGTTCGGGTTGAAAAGGGATATGTATTCTTCCGCTTTACGGTCATTCGGAGCCGGATAACTGATTTCAGAAAATTGAATTGGAATATTTTCCGCCTGTTTTTCGGGAATGAGGTCCCGATATTTCACAAACAGCTCAAACCGGCGTTCCTGGATGCTTTGCTTTAGCTGGCGGATTGATTTATCGATGCGCGAATGTTTCACTCGCAACTCCGTTTCCGCCTTTTCAAATAATGAATCGATGCGGTTTTCCAGGATACGCTTTTTTTCAGGTGTTTCCGGCGCCTGCAGGCAATCATCCATTAGCGTGCGCAGCCGGCGCAGAAACATGGTCCGGAAATCCGGTGAATTGTAAAAGACATCGAGAAGGGCACTCCATTGGTTTTGGGGGTGAAGCGGATGAGATAGGTCCCCCAGAAATGGATGCCCGGCGTACGCTCCGGGATCCGTATTGCCGAAGAGTAAATCCAGGTCCCATGGAAACATCGACCACCGGCCGCTGTCCATCATATCATGATACAAATAAAAGTTTTTTCGAATGCTGTCGACCTCCCGGTGCATCACCATAACAGCGAGACGGTTGACGAGTTGAGGAATGTCGAAATGATCCATTAAAAATTTGCGGCGTTTGTTGTTATCCTCGCGGTCGAGATTATCGATCACTGCTTGCATATCGGACGCATCTTCCCATCGCCGTGATTTTTTTTCGACGCCGTTTAAATCTTTGAAAACCGGTTTTGGATCCCTTTGGACGAATTTATACAAGGCCCCGTTTTCATTATACCCGTTTCGCTGCAAAAATTTTTCATCCACCTGTTCGATGAAAATGCCGACACGGTCAAATTGACCGTTGGTTTGAACGCGCATTAAGAAACATTCGGAAGCGGGAACACCGTGTCGCCGGTAATTCTCGAAACCGATCGGCTGCCGCAGGAATGAGGCATCCATGCCCGGTCCGTTGAGGTTGAATTCGGAAACCTTTCCCAACCGTTCATTGACATAAAACTCATGTCCCCGATTGAATACGAATTTTTGTGAATGACGCTTGTTCGTCGAGCGGCCGCGCTGACATACATATATGTTGTCGTAGAAAGCGCCGTTGTAATAAACGCATCCCCGCGTCCCTTCCCGGGTATGCGCTTTTTCGGGATCTTCCGCAAACCAGTACAGGATCGGCAGGCGGCTTTTCAGATCAAAATCGGAGATCATCGTGCCGTAGAATCGAGGGTCCTGCCGATTGCCGGTCCGGTCATGCGCCTCCGGGATCCTGACCGTATTCCCCGCAGTGTCGGCGGCGGTGACGTACCATCGGATCATATCGCCTGGATTTGCCTCATCTGTCGGGATAGCGGCGGAAAAGACGCCGTCATTCGCGACCGCATCAGGAAAGCGACCGTCATCCGTCATCGAAACCGCAGTTTCATGGTCGAACATTCTCTTATAGTGCGTTATCACTGATCTTAGCGGGTCGATTCTCTTTTCGACCATGGTTTCGACGATGATTGCATCCCCGGATCCGGGAGATGTCGGCCTGAAATGATGGCGCGTGATTATGGGACCGACCCTTTTTAATTCATCTGTATTCCGTGCGCCGGGTGTCGCAGATTGAAGATGTCCCATTTTTTCCGCGGTTTTTCGCGTCTGGAAGTGTATTGTGTCGTCACGCATGACATATCCGTAGGATACATCCGTAATGTGTTGAATGGATGCATCGATGCAGCTGACGACTGTCTTTCCATCCGGGAGGACAAGTCCGAGAAATTCCCCCGATTTTTTCACCTTGAAGTTTGTGTGTATTTCTCTTCCCTCGTATTCTTTGTTTTTACCCGAGAGAAAGACCAGGAGATATCCCTTGGGCTTTATGGAAACTTTTGGAAAGCCCCATCGGATGGGAAATTCCATATCATCCGTGAGGTACCAACCCTGCAAATCAACCTCTGATCGACCCGTATTATAAAGTTCGACCCAATCTGAGAAATCGCCGTCTTCATCCATCAGTGTTGTATTGTTGCTGAACATGACTTCGGATATGACAATCGGGCCGGTTACCCTCGCATTGCGGAGTGGAGTGCGCTTTTCAGAAAATACCGGTTTAATTGTTCGTATCCCTGCCTCAAATCCATTCAGATACAATAAAATCCGCGTTGTTGTTTCTGGACTTGAAATGGAAGAACGATTTACATGCCCTTCGGAAGAATCTTTCAAATCAGAGCGGTTGTTTTTTTCGTGTACAATAAGTTTTTCAATTTTTACATTTTCTTTTTGGAATAGCGCTGTTCCGCTAATTTGGTTCAGACCGTAGGCTTTTCGAAAAAGGATCGAAAATCCATTTCCGTTTGCAGATATATCTTCGATTTCAATGGCTTTGTTCGTGTTTCCGTTGATGCGTATCCCGGCGGCGGTAGAAACAACCCTGCCCTGATATGTGTCAAAAAAGGAAACATAGGCCAACCGTTCGATTTGTCTGTCATTCCGTCTGTAAAAGCCCTTAAGGAGAGGGTTTCCATTTTCCTGTTTTGTACTGTGATCGAAAAAGACAGACAGAATTGGATAGCCCGCACTTGGCATCCTGGAATGCACGGCTGCTTTACTTGGATATAAACGCGCGGAGTTCCTTTGAACAGTATATTGGAACAAACTTGGATGGCGTTTTTTTTGAAAAATATTGCGTGCGATATATCGGTCTTCCCGCCGGGGCAAACTGAGATTTGATTCGTCAAAACCTGCTTTTATCAAGCCGAGTTCTTTTAACGTGCGCCCCAGTGTGCCATAATTCAATATGTTCGCATCCACCGAATGACGTTGAAATTCCATTCTTTTCCGTGCAAATTCAGGATGCTCTTCCACATATTGAAATATGACCAGGAACGAGAGAAGAACCGAAAAAATGATGCAATTTTGCCTTAACACGGCAGCCTGAATCAATTAAATTTGGCCGGAACGGTTGAAGAAAAAATTGGATGAGGCATCGGCAGACAGTGTGTTCAGTTCGTTTTGAAAATTCAAAAGTACGTCTTTTTTAAGGTTTGCAAAACTGTAGGATATTGTAGATTCATCCTTGCTTTCCGAGACGCTGTCGATCCTTCCCCGCGGAAAATTTTTTTCCAGCAATGCCATTAATTCCTTTTTGATCAATGCATATTCGCTTGCGGGTAATGCAACAATCAGCATTCCGTCATTCAACCTGCCTTTCCATATAATTTTGCCATATCGCATTACGACGAGTGCAATTACGGCGACAGTAAGGATGATCGCAAGGAACAAAAGGTTGAACGTTGCAGCACTGATGGAGACGGCAACGATCAGCATGATAAATCCGATTTCTTCCGGTTCTTTTATTGGCGTTCGAAACCGGACAATGGACAATGCGCCCAAAAGACCCAGTGAAAGAGGAAGCGAAAATTGAATACAGATAAATATGGCGGTAATTGAAATCGCCAGCAGTGCGAATGATCGGTGGATTTGGCTTCCTGTCGATCGCCCCTCATAAAACCTCACGTAAAGGAAAGAAACAAATAAGGAACTCAGGAGACTGATGATCATGATGATCAAAAAAGACATCAACCCGATGTCTTCCATTTGAGTGCCGGCAAGACCGGATGCCATGTGGAGAATCTGGGATAATTTCGATTCCACCTTCCCTCCCTTAAATGTCAGATTGCGCCTTTAAGCATTTGTTTAACGCATTCAAAATATTTTGAAAATGATTCTTTTCGACATCCGAATGCCGTGAGCTGGTGAAGTTCCGGCGGCAGATTCGAAACATTGCCTTTGAATTCAAACACGCCATCTTTCAGCCCGGTTGCGCAAGGAAATGAAAGCACCCGCCGGTTGACGCGGGGAATGGATATATCAAAGTCCAAACACATTCTAGACCTTGTTATGGGTTCAAGGAAACGCATCCGGCAATATCGAATCTCGCATATCGGAATCAGAAAAGTAGGAACAAGAAATGGGCTTGTCGCGCACAATAAAGAAGGAATCTTTTCCAAACGACCGTCTTCGAGCGCCATATTGGAAAGCCAGTCCCCCGAATAGGAGGTTTGCACCCGATATTTATTCCTTTTTGAGCCGATTTTAATTTTTGCTTCAATAAAAGAGGCGTTCCCATTCAGAGCGCCGTTAACATCAGAATACCATCTCAGGCGCACTTTTTTTTTAATATAGTCGCTGTTTATCTTTTCTCTTACGAAATCCCAGTCATACGTGTCGTAATAGATGCTTTGAACGATATTTTCCGGAAATATCGGGTCCTTGGGGAACCGCTTAGACAACCATCGACATATTTTTTCAGCATTTCCGGCCTGAAAAACAAATTTTGTTTCAATATCCATTTATCGGCAGATGAACATATTTTTCGGTATGAATGAGAAGATGCCGCTTTAGTCGTTATATCCATATTTCCGGAGATGGCTTTCGAGCATTTCAGAGAGCAACTCCTGTTGTTCCTGCGTTAAATCGGTTTTCCACTTATCATTGGCATTCCGAAGCGTGAAGCGTCCAAGTGATTTTTCGAAAGTGCGGACATATTCCATTTCGCAGAATGCCAGTATGGTTTCGAAAGTGTTCCAAATATTTTTGCACATTTCCTCATATTTAATCTCTATGATGTCCTTCGGTGCGATTTTGGAAATGGCGGTTTCGGTCGCATCCAAAATCATTTTCCACTGAATCGCGGCCAGTGCGATGAAAGACTGTTCATGACGATTCCATTCTTTCAAATAATTCGCTGGAAGTTCTCCCCAGCGCCAATTGGAAGGACCGTGCCATCCCATCCAGAAATCGCTTTGCAAAAGAGAGTTTACTACCGCTCGGCCGTCTCGAACAATATGAATGAATTTCGCATCCGGAAATATTTCTTTCAAAAATCCAATTCGGGGCCAGCCGGTCAATTTCAGCAAGAGCCGATGCCGTTTTTCATTCAGTATATAAGCCATTATTCGGCGCACATTCTTCTTGTTTTTTTCCGTAACGTCTTTTCGAGTAAGATCGCGAAACGGCCTGCGAAATCCCTTACAATGGATATCCCACAGGTTATAGGCCTCATCCGGATTGTTTTTTCGGTTCAGATGATCCCCGATAACCGGGAAATCGATTGCCTTCAAAAACAGACGGTTCAGCACCGGTTTTTCCGGGTACCAATTACATAACGTTGAAAGCCAGGCCGCTTCGGGATGATAGGTAAACATACGCAAGAATATGCTCGACCCGTTTCGTCCTGTTCCGATAATAATAACCGGCTTTTTTACTTCTACTGTCATGTTTTTAAGCATGCGAGATGCGGTTTACGAGCCTTAAATGGTGTTTTGGTCGAATCTCGGCTCCTTTACTGTTTTTTCATCAAAAAACCGGAACCGTGTATGTGGATGACGATCAGGAGCAGCGGCATGATATGAAGGGTGAGCCGATTCCATGATGCACCGATTTGATGTCCTAAACTGTGAAAGTGTAAAACAGTCAAAAAAAGATATCCCAAAAATAAAAAAAGCGGCAGCGTCAGATCCATGCGAACGGTTTTAGTCCCCGCGACAAACTGATAGGCGGATGAGAACAACGCAAATGCAATAATGATATTCCATTGTTTGATATCCAGCCAAATTTTTCCAATATAATAAAAGGCATCCAATATTTTTCGAAGATACATGAAAACAATGGTGAAAAGGGCGGCCGCTCCTTGATGGGTTGCGGTTTCGCCGATGCGTTTCATACCGACGGCGACGCCGGTAAGCGCATGGGACCCCATGGTCATTTCCAGGCGCGTCCAATAAAACCAGGGGCCGTATAAAATGATCACGGGGACCAGATAATAAACAAGGCATTCCCGCCATCTCTGAATATCGGATCCCAAAATCCAGAAAAATGCCAGCAATGCAAAAAGAAGTCCTTCGTTTTTCGTATACGCCGCCGCCGATGCAAAAACCGCGCAGGCAAACAAATCCCGTTTTAGATGCGAGTTTCGCCACTGCAATAATCGTCCGAAACAGCAGGTTATCATCAGCCACAGGGGCGCTTCGGCATACCCCCAGGAAGCAACAAGGGGCACCATGGGTATAGAAAGAAACATCACGGCGGCGATTGAAGCCGTCGACGCGCTGTTTGTCTCGCGCTTGATGATGGAAAAAATCTGCCAGGACGTAAGGAGCATGAAAAGCGCCCCCCATCCTTTACTCCAATGTGCCTCCCATCCTCCGCTGCACCATCCTGAAAACGCCCAGACGGCAGGCCACAACAAAGGATAATCCGGATGCCCAAAATATGTGACGTTTTTCAATGGTCCATGAGAAAGGGCCAGTACTTTGGCTTTCGCGCCCCAGATCGCCCATGCATCCCAATCATCCGGAACGACTGCCACGGCCATCACCAGGGACCAAAGAACAAAAAGAAGACCCATTGACCAAAGGATCAAGAGGCAGGCGCGTTGTCGATTGAAATGCATTCCGGCCTGCAAACGGTTCAGTCCTGAATGAAAGTGACGCTTCTTGTCAGGTCTGGACCAATAAAAAATCCAGCCGAAAACCCCGATTATCGAAAAAAATATATACGCATAAGCGGCTCTGTTCAACAAAACAACTGAAAATATCGACAATATCATCAATGACAGGCAGCACAGACCCCCCGTTTCGGGAACATTCAGATCAAAAGTATTCAAAGCGCATGTAAAAGTCAGTCCGACGCCCCAGAATAAAAGCAAAGACAGTATCCATCCAAAAGCACTTGGCTTCTCATCAGAAAATCGCTTTATCACCGCCGGCGGAGACAGATGGGTATATTTTATCGTTTTTCCGTTGCTGCGGACTTGATATTTGTCAGATCCGGAAGGAATACGAGGGATCAACAGATATTTTAAATAGGATAATTTATTGTGGTCTCCCGAAGCTTTATAGGTGATTTCCAACGGCCAGGAGGAATCGATCTTTTGAAAAACATTCAATACGGAAACCGGAATGCCGGCATACTTGAAAACTTCGATTCGTTGAGCCGCGGTATCTTTTCCCCAATATAGAACCCTCTCCCGGCTCCACCAAAGGTGGAACATCCCGATTATCGCCGCACAGCTGACAGCAATCCAGAGGACCAAAAACGCTTTCCGCAAATTTTTTTTTGATTTTGAAAGGAATGTGTCGGTCAGCGGCATGAAAAGGGGACCCTCAAAATGACAATTGTCGAATTAATTCTGTTCGTTCGGCCTTTGTTGACTGGGAGAAGGCACTGTGAAAATAATGACGCCGGCATTTTCAAAAACCGATTCAAACCGGGAATCTTTTTTTAACTCCCGGACGAAAAAAGACGGATAAACACCCAAATCGACGATCTCCGAGTCCACGTCGGCGATGAGGTGCTTTTTGACAACGACCGCACCGATATCAAATGCCTGCAACATACGAATGCGCGTATCATTGTCGGCACGCCAGAAATCCCGGAGGCGGTATTTCAGATACCATTCATGGCGGCAGGGGAATAGCCGATAGTTTCCTTCGGGATACATGAAGACACGATTCGGGTCGGGAGGGTTTTCTTTCAAAAAGTGTATGGCCGCCTGTATCTCCGGAGTGACTTGCCTGAGCGTATGGATCTTTGCCAGGACATGCCCTCCCTGGAGAATGGAAAGAGATGCGATAATGACGATTATCGTTTTCTGACGAGGCAGTTTGACAATGTACCCCAAAAGCGGCAACAGGATGAAGGGAATCCCGGGAAGGAAAAAGCGGGCATCGGGTGCGGACCGCAGAAGCCATGCCGTCAGCAGAATGAAGCTTCCCCCGGCCAAAAAAAGCCAAGTCGAAGAGTCTTTTTTTCTTTCCGTTTCATTCTCTGGCGGCTTAGGATTTTTTTTGCTTTTTGTAAAAAGACCGGCAAACCCGAGTCCCATGGATATCCAGAGGACGACGCCTCCATAAATCAAAAAATTTTCAGGTTTCCTGAGGTCACCGGGATGGTTGGCGATAATTTCGGCTTCATATGCGGTTATCCGATTGGGGTTAGGGTTGTCTTGTCGTTTGCCCGTTTTTACGGTTTTTTTAACCGGCGTCTTTTTTCCGTCGTCCATGGACTGTACAGTATCTTTAACCGCCTTGACGATTCTTGCATATGGATAGAAATGGGATTCGGCATACGTTTCTATGGTCCATCCCATCAAAACAACATATCCGAAAACGATCGCCATGGATGTCGCTATGGGAACGGCCCGTTTTTTCCAATTCTCCCTTTGAAAAAGCCGGTATGCCATAAATGCAAAAAATGCGGGAAGAAAAAGGATCGCTGTCACCTTGAAACCCATGGCCAGTATAATGAAGAACGTTGCCGGAAACCATCGCCGGCGGTCAAGAAAATAAAAAGCGGTGAGTGCCTGGGCGGTCATGGGAACATCCTGATAAAAAGCCACCGAAAATATCAGAGTCATGGGTAAAGATGCCAGTGTCAGCAGGTATAACAATACGGGACCTGTTTCAGCCGCTTTTCGGTTTCGTATCAAAAGGTAAGCGACAAGCAAAAGTTGGCCTAAAAAAAGGGCCTGATAGGCTTGCACCGCGATGAAGGACCCGCCGCTTATCCGATAAGCAATCGCCGCGCCGTAATGCCATAAAAACGGGTGGGGATATCTTCGTTTCTCATTTTTTCCCCAAGCCGTGGGAATCCGCGATAAAAAATTCGGCTGCGATAAATCATGAGACTGTTCCACCGCCATATAAAAATGGGTGACTTCATCCCCGATCATCGCCTGGGGGGTCAAGGCCCCCAGGGTAAAAACCGCCGCCACCGAAAAGAATATAATCATCAGGACAGCCACTCTTGATCCCGCAAAACGACGCCTTGTCGGGGATTTTTCTGGAAGCGGCCTTTTCGGTATCACCGGTATTATCTTTTCAGCGTTCCGCCTTTTGTCGAATTGACTATCATCGGTTGCTGCAACCGCATTTTGATTTTCCAGAACTTTTCCGGACAACTCATTAATACGCTGCTCCAGAATTGCGAATCGTTGAGCAATGCGTGCCTGATGCCTTTGAAATCCGGACAACGCGATCGAAAAATGGAATGAAATCAATAACAAAAACGCAAAGAGGACGCCCACGACCGAGGTGACATATTGCGTTCCGAAAACAAAACGGATGATATCCAGCAGTTGCGGGAAAAACGCAGTGAACAGGATGATCAATCCCGTTGCCAGCCAAAGCAGTGCATAACGCTCCTGTAAGCGAGAACGTCGGATCGATTCTATGGTGATCACCAACACGACAAAACTGATGACGCTCATCAATATGCGGATTCGAGTGATATGGGATGTTCTGACGAGGAAGTGCATGATACGGGTATCGATCGCAACAGCGATAAGCAGCAAAGCGCATGCCAATCCGAAAGACGCACCCACGGTTCGGATACGACGGTCCCATATGGCAACAATTATCAGGACGCAGACAAGAATCCCCAGGAAGGCGGCCGCGATTCGGGGGACAGTCGTTCCTGCCCAGTTCGCGATGAAATTGAGGATTACTTCCAAAAGACGCGGTAAATCCATCAAAGATCCTTGAGGTTGTCCCGGGTAAACCGAGGATTCAAAGGCTTGACGCGGTCTACGACTAAAGCGAGACCGACCTTTATCATATAATAGATGGCGCCCCAGGTTTTTATCGTCGACGTGCCCGCAATTCTCGGGCGAAAACGGACGGGCACTTCACAATAGGAAAAACCGTGGCGCCGAAGCAGCGCCAGCGCTTCCGGTTCCGGATACTCTGTCGGGTATTCATGGGCAAAGTAGCATAGCAGTTTACGGTTCACGAGCCAGAACCCGGACGTGGGATCTGTTATTCGGCTGCGACAAATAACGGAAAGAAAAATGGAAAGGAGGCGGATCCCCAGGGAACGTGCCCACGTCGTCGAATGACAGGCACGCCTTTCGATGAATCGCGAACCGATGATCAAGTCGGCGGTGCCGGTATCCATGGCGGCGATAAGCTTTGGAATTTCGGATGGGGGATGCTGGCCGTCGCCGTCAATGCGGATCACTCTGTGGTAACCATGATCGAATGCATATTGAAAGCCGGATTGTACGGCGCCGCCGACACCCAAATTACAAGGCAGGTTTAAAACCCGGGCGCCTGCCAATGCGGCGACTCTTGCCGTTTCATCGGTGGATCCGTCATTGATGACCACGATATCCGATTCGAAAAGTGTTTCATGTATTTCAGCCAAAAGACTCCCGATGGATTCCTCTTCATTGAAGGCCGGGATAAGGATCATTGTTCGTTGGGGATTCAAATCAAAACCCGTCTCGATGATCATTCGAATTTTTACCGTCCTTATCGGTGCCTTTCGAATCCGGATGAAGAATGTATATCGGATGGCGCTGGACATCTTCGTAAATGCGCCGAATGTACTGGGCCATGATGGCAAGGACTGCAAAAATCGCACTGGATACCAGTCCGATAAGGGCGATTACCGAGGTCCATCCCGGAACCACGCGGTTTTGCAGATACACCGCAACACCGTATACAGTGTAGCCGAAACCCAGAAAACCTGTTCCGATCATCAGTATGACGCTGAGGCGCAGCGGCAGAGACGAAAATGTGAAAATGCCGTCTGTTGCAAGGTTCAGCATTTTTCGCAAGTTGTATTTCGACCTTCCGGCGGTTCTTTTTAGGGGCACATAGGGCACATGGACGGTAGGAAGCCGCAGTGTCGACAGCAACACCCTCAAGTTTCGATACCGATCCGGATAGGATCTGATGAGGTTTAAGACATCCTTACGGATCACCCTGAAATCCGATGATCCCCTTTCAAGATGAATTTCCGGCACGAGACGATTGATCAGCCAGTAAAAAATGCGACTCGGCCATTCTTTGCATTTTCCTCCTTGGCCTTCTCTGCGAACGGCCTGTAAAATGGCGGCGTCACTTTTTTCCATGCTTAAATTCACTAATTGTACCGCCACGCCGATCGGATGCTGTCCATCCCCATCCATCATCAGGATTCGATCTCCCTGACAATAATCCAAACCCGCAATCAAAGCCCGTTGGTGGCCGTGATTTCCCATTAGCCTAATGACCCGGACCCGGGTGTCCATACTTGATATTTTTTTAAGTATTATTGGGGTTTTATCTGTCGAACCATCATCAATAAGATAATATCTGCAGTCAATTCCGGAAACCCCATCCATTGCATTGATGAGTTCCTCACAAAACCCCATGATGCAGTCTTCTTCATTGAAAAAGGGAACTACAATATCCAGTTTCATGCGGATTGATCTCACCACTTCGAGAGAAACGGTGTCCCTAAGACGGAACCCGAATCAATCTGATCATTTTTTGCATACCACTTAAGCCGTATTTTCCCGATCGGTCCCTTGTTGAAATATTCGATACGAATTGGATATTTTCCTCTTTTGAGAAAAACACGGCCGGTTTTCGGGATAAAATCATGCTCTCCCCAATGATCGATAATACATTCTTCATTAATGAATAAGCGAGAACCGTCATCTGAAAGAATTTTAAAATGGTAGGTATCGTCTTCTGGAATTTTCACAAATCCTTTCCATATTGCGGAAAAACTTTCTTTCTGCACATCCTGCCAAAGTGATCCTTCAGAGTAGCCTTTCTCCACCTTTCTTTCGGTTTCCGATTGAATGTACGCATCGAATTGAATTCCGTTAAAATACTGGACAGTTAAGCCTCCGGGAAAAATTTTGTATACAATGGGTAACGCTTTTTCCCCAAAAAACAAAAAAAGGATTCCGAAAACGATCCATGCCGTTGAAACGAAATTTGCAGCCGGTCTTTTCATTTAGAAATGATCTGCTGTCCGCGGTCTTCAACCATTTGGAATTTTATGATATTTTTCAATTGTGGTCTGTTGTCCGGTTGTCCGCCATTTGTCAACAACAACAAATCCGCTTTCTGAAAGCCTGCGCTTTATGTGTTCGGGCTCGCGGTTATAAACAAGATACAGAATATCCGCTGACAGGGAAGCCGGCAAATTCTCGGTCAATGCCATACGGACGGATGGTCTGTCATTGGGATATATCCTGAAATAATTCCGTTCTCGTGCTTTAATGTGGGTAACGGCATTTTCGTAATTTGCAGAAATATTGAAACCGTATGTGTAATTGAGATATCGTAAAAATGGGAGCGCGCCCTCCTGAAAACTATGTCCGGAAACAATGTGGACTGATTTTTTTTTAGGGTGTACATCCTCGGAAGCTGCAATATCTTTGGAGATCATTGGAACAGCTTCACGGTATTCGTAATGATTTTTATATAATACTTCCATCCGGTTCACCGCCGTGCTGATATCTTTCAACATGAAAGCACTCGTTCCGATGATCCAGATGATTGCACCGACATAATTTTGATTTTTTGATAATTTTTTATATACAATTATTTGCAGCAACACGGTTCCGGAAGCCGCAAAAAAATGAACCGGCAAATAATATTTGACCAATTCAACACGCCACGGAATATTGATCATCCAGAAAGATATGAAAAGCCCACTGAATAGAATTGCCAATAGGATTAAATTGCTCAATTTTGTCCGATCATGTCCATTGTTTTCTTCTGCAGGATATTTAAAGATTGCCAGGCCGAAAGCGATAATCCCCCCAAAAAGCAACAGGCGAAAAATCGGCACCCCCCCCGTAAAGGTCGTTACAAAAAATTCGATATGTTCTTTCACGTTTAGGTCAAAAATGTAATTTTCGGATACATAGGCACCTGTTTTATAATGAAAAATTAAAGATATAAGAACCAGGGAGCATATAGCATGCACGATGATGTGACGGATGCAGAATGAGCGAAACGATTGTTCTTTGTACTTATTCATCAGGGTCCGCAACAACAGATAGAGACTCACCATCGGAAATAGGATGATCGAGGTTTCCTTCGTTCCGTATGCCATGATCAAAGCAGCGGTTGAATACACTTCCTGCATGCGTTTCGGTGCATTTCCTGAAAATATATTCCGGATTCCGAAGAAATACAGGGCAACGAATAAAAGCTGCGGAATCTCCTGACTGTCCGAATAATAAACGATCAGGTTTTCATGAATGCTTTCAAAACTTGCGAAATAAACGGGGATTAGAAGTAATATCCACCAGGAGCCGCCAATCCTATAGACGATCCAACTGATGAATCCTGTGGCGGCCGCCAAAGTGAAAACAAGAAAAAACGCATGGGTTTGAAGATCTCCGTTGATACGGTCTCTTAATGCTGTTTTACTGTTCAGGTCAAAAAGATCGCCGTTTCGGATCATGGTAAGGATAAAAGGCACTTGGTAATACAGCCAGTGCACCGGCCTGATGCGTCCCCACGTTTTTGCGTCGGCATTTAAAATATCACTATACCCATTCAATCCTTGTGTCCAAACGTGGTGAACCGCTCTTGAAATATTTCCTTCAGCAACTCGAGTGTATCTCAAGGATTTATCAAGTGCGCCATTGTGAAAAAAAATGAATACAGCCAAAGACCATAAAAAAAAGAAAATGAAAAAAAGTCTCGATTTTGCCATTATTGATTCAGGACTTCATTGAATTTTTCGAACAACCGGGACGAAATTCGGCGGGCGTTCAGGTTTTCTTCATAATACATGTGGGCAGCTTCACCCATTTTTTCACGAGATTTTTTGTCCCTGCTCAGCCAAACAGAGGCTTCGATCATTTCTCTGGGATCATTAACCTCAATCCAGGCTTCTTCCGAATGCGGAATTCCTCTCATTGCGCCTTTACGGGCGATGATCGCCCTTCCGGCAGCCAGTGCCTCGACTGCTTTTATCTGAACCCCCATTCCAAGGACAGTGAGGATCAATATGACACCACAGTCGAAGTAAGGTTTCCCCGTATCATTGTAATATCCCATGGGAATAAAGTTTTTTTTAAGACCTTGTTTGGAAATTCGACCGTATATATTAACGGGCAGATTCGAGCGTACGGACATCATCCATTTCAATCCTTCACGGTTGAACGGATTGTCGGAACCGACAAGCCCAACATGGTCGTTTAGGGGGGCATTGATTCGTTCCACGGCCGGC
>Ga0209270_1001179_pt1 | contig 40346 bp, 37 predicted proteins | sample MTBAKSrepl1MetaG_FD_187456 | JGI IMG/M metagenome (GOLD analysis project Ga0209270, IMG submission 187456) | Enrichment culture microbial communities from Arthur Kill intertidal strait, New Jersey, USA, that are MTBE-degrading - MTBE-AKS1... | ecosystem: Environmental > Aquatic > Marine >... | reverse complement strand
GCTCAAGGACTATTTGGAATAATTCTAAAATTTGGTGCAAAGAGCGCTGAAAGCTGCTTGAATACCCCCTCAACTTTCCGTATAATACTCTTTGTGTGTTTTGATTTAGTAGCTTTATTTACAGCAATGTTTGAAGAATTATGGGTTTTATTGATGGTTTGCTAATTGACAAGTAAATATTCCCCGGTAGCTCAATCGGTAGAGCGGATGGCTGTTAGTGGCAGCCTTTGCGGGAAACCGCAAAGTGAAAAGCGGGTGAATTCAGGGAACCCTAAGCTCCATTTATTTGAAGGGTATGGCGATCCTGAGCCAAGCCGGGTATTTAGAAGCTTTTAAGTACCCGGAAGGTGCAGAGACTAGGATTGACTGAAAAGAATAATATCCAATAGCGCCCGCCACCTAAGCCTTCTAGTGGATTAATAGGTATGGTGAAGAGATAGTCCAACCCTGAAGGAAACTTTAGGATAAGTTGTAACCATTAGGTTGTAGGTTCGAGTCCTACCCGGGGAGCCAGTACACTTTTTTTCGAACATGGATTAAAAAAAGGGTCAAATACTTCAGAAAATTCGTTTTTTGTTAGTTCATTATCCTTAATATATAGTTTATTGAAGAAGGCTCTATTGAGCTTTCTTTTTATTTGAGGCTTAGCTCTTTTATATGCACGATGGCAATTAGAAGCCATCATTATAGCGGCATCTATCACCTTTGAACAGCTTTCATTCTTGATCTCAGAAACTTCAAGTTTATTCTCTAGGATTGTTGTTTCCTTTGATATTCTATCCTGTTCTTTTTTTAACAGATCAATATCTATTGCATTTGAATAAAATGCCTGCAAAATCTTCATTTTTTCATTCTCTAATTGCTGTATCTTATTAGTAATGTATTGGCGTTCTGAAATTCCTTTTTTGTTTCGCTCAATTAGTTGACTCTCAAGCTTTTGTTGAAGTTTTTGAGCAAAACCTTCTGGCAACTGAATGTTGAGATAAAGGTTTTCGATTAATTCCTCAATCTTGCCAACCTCAATGTATTTCTGCTTGCAACCGTTTCTTCTCTTATGGCCAAGGCAATAGTAATACAAGTGGCCTCTTGCTTGGTCAACAGACATTCTTGCACCACATTCACCACAGTATAAGGTCCCTTTTAGGTAATGGTTGTATTTACGTTGCCTTATACTCGATACATCATTCATTCTTATTATTTCTTGTACTCTATCGAATAGTTCTTGGGATATTATTGGTTTGTGCTTACCAACAAATTCCACTCCATTCCATTCGAATTTGCCCGTGTAGAACTTGTTCTGTAAAACCTTACACAGATTTGCTAAGGATAGATGCTGGGAAGGCCATCTCTTTGATGCCCTTGTTTTTAGCCCCATATCCTTAAGAGTCTCAGTTAAAGTCCTTGTTGAATATTCACCAGTTGCATAGAGTTCAAATGCCTTTTTAATAAAGTGGGCTCTTTCTTCATCAATTGCAATAGTTTTAATAACTCTGCCGTCTTGAACTTTTGTAACATTTTTGTATCCTATTGGCGCCATTTGAGGCCACCAACCTTGCTTGGCTTTTTGAAGCATTCCTTTCTTTGCTTCAGCTCCAAGATTGGCACTGTAAAATTCAGCCATTACAGCATGAATACCTTCAATTAGTCTGCCGGAAGCTGTATCTTCAATATTTTCAACAACCGAAACCAACCTTACTTTCAGTCTTTTTAGGATTGATTTTATGGCCACATGATCCTCAAGATTTCGGGCAAGCCTATCTATCTTGTGGACGACTACTACATCAATGTTTTTATTCTCTTTAATGTAATCGATCATCTCTTGCAGTTGAGGACGATGAATATTCTTAGCAGAAGCACCGCGATCTGCAAACTCATCTATAAAATTCCATTCCCTTTCTTTTATATACTTAAGACAGGCTTCTCTTTGGGCGGGAATAGAGTAGCCTTCTTCATTTAAACCTTTCTTGGCTTGTTCTTCAGTTGAAACTCTAAGATAGATTAAACAGTTCATTTTTTGTCCTTAAATAATATTCTTTGATTAAGAGTTTCTAAATCAAATATTGCTGGATTATTTATGTAAATTTTGATAGATTTTCTAAGATATTCCTCCAATGTATTATTAAAGTCACTCAACTTAGAAAAATTCAGTTTTTTAAGTTTATTCTGAATTTCTTTGTCTGAACGGCCATGAACTATTTTGCTTCTAATATCATAAGCATTTTTAAGAAAGGAAAAAATGGTTAGTCTTTCGTTATCATTTTTTCCTAATACAGCTGAAGCTCGGGTACCCAATTTAAACTTAAACTCACCTTCGCCATCATTTAAATAGATGTTTTCAAAACCTACTATGTTATCAATTATCTTGTCTTCAGTTTTTTCTCTTTCGCTTGCCTGTGAAAACCTATCAATTGCTACTTGGATATGCTTGGTGTTACTATTGTTAAATCTATTCCAAAATCTAATAAGTTTTTTGCCTTCTTCTTTTGAAATTTCGTATTTAGTTCCTAAATAGGGTTTGTAAAAAGTGTTAAAATAATAATTTGTGTCTTCATAAATTTCTCTAATCGGTCTACTGGCCGGTGGTAGATCAGAAACAAAGCTATATCCAACTAGACCCCTTTTAAAAATCCTTAGAGCAGTAACTACCTTTTTGAGGACACCTATATCTTTGGAAAAATCAAAGCCTTCTCTTTTTTCTACCTTAGTATTTAGTATAAGCATGAAAGGGCATGAAAGTAGGTCCTGAAAAAAAGGATTACCAAAATTCGAGACGCCCAATTTCCACAGTCTATTCAGCTCATTGTCTTCCAACAGTCTTATAACTAAGCCCTCTTCTAATTCAATTTCAGAAGACGTGGAATTGAAATTTTTTAAGGGTGCGACTAGCTGAAAATTCACCCTTTTTGCATATAAATCTTCTTCGAAGCTCGCATAGAGTCTGCGGAATTCTTTTGAATCGAATGTTAGTTTTCCTGTGATTCTTAGTAGCGCTGACAAGAAATCGATAGGGAAATCTTTTCTAAACCAGCATTGATTATATTTTTTAATTTCGTCTATAGACAAAAGATATTCTGCTAAATTAGTAAATTCTTCACTTTTTCTTATTTCTTCCTTATATTTATCTATATGGGACGAGAAATCAGGCTTGGTTTCTTGTGGAAATGAATGACTTGTTGGTCCTGTTTTTACAACTGTCGTTTTGATTTTATAAGGAATTACTTGTCCCTGTTTTGTCTTATCTATTAGTAAACTAATGGCAAAATTTGAAAACTGTTCAAACAGAATATGAAGTTTTTTATTCTTAATCCCCTTTTTCATTATTACCTCCACAAACTACTAAACTTTTTAGGATTATAGTGTTTTGCCAAACCCAGTCTAAACTTTACGAACTGAGGAGTAACATTAAACTCTTCAGCTAGATCATGGATTGTTAGGTTCTTGCCTTCAAATTTTTCTAATTTTTCATCAGGAATTAAAAGGAAAGCAGCAAAAACATTAGCTTGCTTTTCATGGTAGTTGCCGTATGAATATCTTCTAGATTGTAGGGCATAATGACTACCGGAATGAAGAAGATAGTGACATATTGCATGAGCAACAAGTTCTCTTCTTAGTGGTTCTTCTAATCCTTCCTTTATAGTGATAGCATCACCCCAGAAGAATTCTTTTGCTTCTCCTTCCATGGGAACATCTATAATATCTAAATCCAAAGAAGAGGCAATGCTGTACACATCATTGCCATATCTTTTATAAATCTCTTCTGCTTTCCTTACTGCCGTATTCATTTAATCCTCTTTGGGTTTAGCTCTTCCTCTTTGTTCCCGAGCTTTTCTTACTGCATCATAAGCTCTTAAAATTGATCTTTTCTCTTCTGCTGTCATCTTGGGGATATCTTTAAACATAATTGCAAACGAAGGATCACCAATTCCGATCTCTTCTAATTTTGCCTCCAAAATTAAATCTTCTAATTCTTCAGAGGCAAGTCCCAAGGCTTCACCCCATATTTCTAACTTGTCTAGAGAGGGGTACCGTAGGCTGTTTTCAACTTGGCTGACATAACTATTGGTTACTTGGTCAAGTTTTTTTGCTATAAGTTCTTGAGTTATGCCCCGCTCAAGCCTTATTTGTCTTAATTTATCTCCTATTGCCATTGTATCTCCTTATCACGTATACGCGATTATAAGCACTCTTCATTATAGATTACTACCAGCCTTTGTCAAGTAAGTTATCCACAATAAAACTATTGTAATTATCACCCTTCTGTGATATGTTGTATGTAGTTTTCATATCATTCTTAATTTATAGGAGGTCAAAATGTTAGAACTCTTCCCGGAAGAAGCAAGAGAAAGAATTGAAAAAGAAGGTAGCTTAAGGCTATTTGTTTCTGCATTGTTGGATTTAGCAGAAGAGCAGATAAGGGAAGAGGAGGAAGCAAAAAAGAAAAAGGAACAAGAATTAAAAAAGAAAGCCCATGCAATGCCTACTGCATCCAGTTGCAGTAGTCTAAAGAATCATCTAATTGAAAAGAACATATAGAAAAGGGGAGGACAAAGGGGTCGTCGGGCTTGGAGCCTCTTCCTTCGGACGCTACTCCTAAGCTCCGACTGCCTGCTTCTCGGCTGTCCTTGTCGGACACCTACCCTCAGCCCTTCGGGCTTCGGCTCGAAGCCGGCAGTCGGCGCTTACGCCGCCGACCCCTTTTAAAGTATTTGAGCCAAGACTGAATTCCTCCCCTTATACCCCTCCTTCAGTCTTGGCAGATATAGAGGTAAAAGATGAAAAAGATTCCAAGAAACAAGAGAATAAAACAAGCCCCAAAGATGATACTTCAGAAAAGAGATAAAGATATCATCTTAGCTGTTTATGAAAATAAGTTCTTAAGAAGAGATCAGATTCAAAGACTCTTTTTCGGAAATACGGCATCATGCAACCAAAGACTGATGAAGCTATACCAAAACAAGTATCTAGACAGACTTTTTCAACCGGTAAGTTTTGGCTCAACTCAGGCAGTTTATGGATTAGATAAAAGAGGAGCTGATATTGTTGCTTTAGAGCTGGGAGTAGACAGATCAGAGATACACTGGAAGAAAAGAGACAACAGAGTAGAATTTCTATTCTTAGAACATACACTTGATATTGCAGAATTAAGACTTTGTTTAGAGCAGGCAATTCAAAATGACAATACAGCCAATATCCTCTTTTGGCAGAGAGAGGGAAAAGAGTTACAAGACAGGGTAAAAGACCCGAAAGGAAAATCCAACTACTTACCCATAAATCCCGATGCCTTCTTTGGTGTTAAGACAAAAGAAGGAAAATCATTTTATTTTGTTGAAATAGATAGAGGAACAGAGAGCAATAGAAGATTTATAAAAAAGATTACAGCCTACAAGCAATATTGGAAGACCAAGAAATACCAGGAAAAATACAACTTCAGAAGCTTTCGCGTTCTAACTGTTACCACAACAGAAAAAAGGTTAGATAACCTACTTACAAAAACAGGGGAAGCAGGCGGAAAGAACATGTTTCTTTTCACCACAAAAGCTTCCATAAACAGAGATATGATCTTAGGGGATATTTGGGAGCGAACCACCTCAGATCAGAAAATAAGCTTATTTGATTAGAGAGCCCTCACGGCCCAAAGCTCAAAAGGTAAGTGGCTGTTATTTTTGACCCTTGCCGGTTTAAAATGGCAAAGCGAAGAGTGGGCAAGCATTTTTCAATTTGCCGAGGGCTCAAATTAATCGAATAAGAAGTGATATAAAACAAGCATAAAACACATTTACCATAATAATGCGGGATAGAATTAAACTAATAATTTGCTAGAAAAATTGGGTTGTCTTTAATTTTGGCGGCAGAAACATGTTTTTATTTACTGAAAATAGAAGATTCTAGCGGGAATGTTGATAGTATGTTCTGATACAAGTCCGATGTTCTTAATCCTATTAATATTTTGGATTAATTCTCGCAAAACAATGCATTATCATTCAAATGACTTCGTTCTCATTTGTAGTGTGAGCAGTTTATTGACAACGAAAATGGATGCATGTTTAATAAACCTAATAACAATGCTTAAATGATTTATATAATAAATATATGAAAAGCTTGCAATTCATTTCAGATATAACTAATCCAGATATAAGAAAACTTGGAGGTAAAGGCTACTTCTTATGCATGCTTGCATCTCACGGGTTTAATATACCATCTGGCTTTGTGATTGAGGCAGATGCATTTTTCTCATTCTTAAAGGAGAATGGCGTGAAAGAGACAATAGAGGCAAATATTGATAACCTAAATATTTATAATTATGAAAAGAAATGTGCGGAAATCAAGAACATTATTTATGATAGTCAGGTGTCGAAGCGAGTCTTTGAGAAAACCAAGGTTGCTCTTGAAGAGCTACAAAGTAGATATGTTTCAGTCCGATCATCATCTGTGAGTGAGGATAGTTCTAAATCATCGTTTGCTGGTTTGCATGATACATTCTTAAATGTGGGAAAGGAACCTCTCTTGGTTGCCGAAGCAATTAAGAGATGTTGGGGCTCATTGTTTAACGAGAGGGCTATTTTTTATCGCATTAAAAGGGGTTTCTCTCTATTAGAAGGGATGGCTGTTGTTGTTCAGGAGATGATACCTGCAGAGATATCAGGAACTGCATTTACGGCACATCCCGATATAGGGGATGAAGAAGTAATGATTATTGAGAGTACTTGGGGGCTTGGTGAAGCATTGGTTGCAGGCTGTGTTACGCCTGATTGTCATATTGTTGCTAAAAGTAATCTGCGAACTATCGATACAACTCTAGGGAGAAAAGAGGTATCAATAGAGCCTGCTGATGAGGGGACAGTTAGGACAGATGTGTCAGTAGAGAAGAAAGAGATACTTTGTTTGAATAATTCACTCGTTAAAAGACTTGCAAAGATTTTCTTAGAGATCGAAAAGCTTTTTGAGTTGCCTCAAGATATTGAGTGGTGTATTTCAGAAAATGTAATTTGGATACTACAGTCAAGACCATTAACTATTGTGAGGACTGAGCAATGAAGATGAAAAAACAACCAATAAAGTGGGGGGTTCCAGTAACTAGGCCTTGGTCGCCCTTGAAGCATACGCCATGGGTTGAGTATTTCACTACAGGACTTACCGAAGAAGTGAAGACAAGCCTCTCTAGCCATTTGCTTGTTCACAGAGGAGGAAATAAATGTACATCCTATTTTGATGTTGAGGAATGGGAAAAGCTTTCTGAAATAATGACCAGACTTTGTAAGAATCAAGCGTACTTGGTTGAATGGGCTAAAACATGTCGAGAAAATGCAGATAGCATAGTCAAGGCATCAGAAGAATTTAAGAAAAAATCTTTAATAAAGAAATCTTTTAATGATTTAAGCGTAATGTTTGAAGATTATTGTGAGCCAATGAAAAAGTGGGCTTTTTATGGATGGCCAGTGTTGATAGTTGAGAGAGTTCTTGAAACGATACTTAGAGAAAGGTTGAAAGAACAATTATTTGAAAAGAATAAAGTAGCTGAATACGATAGGATTTTTGGAATATTGAGCACAAAAAGTAGACCTAATGAAAGCGATGAAGAGGAAAGAGACTTGTTGATGATTGCATTAAGATCTAAAAAAGAGAAACTGTCAAGCACTGAAGTTGGCGCACTTCTTCAGGAACATAGTGACAAGTACTCTTGGTATCCTGTTTATGATTATACTTCATCCCCATGGGACATTGATTACTTTGAAGCAAGAATCGAAGAACTCGTAGATGTAGCGGATGAAGAGTTGCGTAAAAGAAAAAGCCCTGAGGAAATTTCTTCTGAGATCAGTTGTTGTCTAGATGCCATTGAAGCTAATCAGGATTTCAGGGAATTTGTGGATATATTTCAGGAGTATTTATATTTAAGAACCTATAGAACAGACGCACTGAGAAAAGCATACTACAACACGCAGAAGTTCTTGGGACACATAGCGACTAGAATGGGTTGGGAAAATTACCTTATGCCGTATATGACTCATTATGAATTGAGTGATTTTTTAAAGAAAGAGGCATTGCCAAGAAAAGATGAAATTATAGACAGAAGCAAGGATTTTCTTCTTATAATGAAAAGAGGAAAAGAGCTGGAAATTTTTGCAGATCGCGAGAGCATTGAGAATGTGAAGGAAGAAGAGCTTGGAATTGAGGAAAGAGAGGTTACGAGACTCAAGGGCATGGGGGTATATCCGGGAGTTGCAGTTGGAAGTGTAAGAATAATTGAAAATCCAAAGCAGTTAATAAAAATGACAGATGATGCTGTTCTAGTGTCAACAATGACAAGTCCAGATATGCACGCAATCTTGCAGAAGGCTGTAGCTATAGTTACGGACGAAGGGGGAATTACTTGCCATGCTGCAATTGTCTCACGAGAGCTAGGTATCCCATGTGTTATTGCTACTGAAGTTGCTACAAAAGTACTGCGTGATGGTGATATAGTTAGAGTTGATTCAAAAGAAGGAACAGTTGAGAAGCTGGAAAAGACATGATCGAGGAGAAAATCATATTTAGTAGTTGTGGAAATTCTCTTGTTGGAGTTCTCGGTATTCCTGATATGACTCCAGCGCCTGGAGTCATCTTGTTACACGGTCTTACGAACTCCAAGGACGATTGTCCACTCATCAAAGAGACAGCAAATATGCTTGTTGCAGATGGCTATTTAGTATTCAGATTTGATTTTTTCGGGAGCGGTGAAAGCCCTGGCAAGATGATTGAAAAAAAGATGAGCATTCTAGAACAAAATGCTCGAGATGCAGTCGAATTCTTGCTCCAGGATAATAGAGTATCTTGTAAAATTGGCTTGGTGGGAAGAAGCCTAGGTGGAACAATCGCTATTCTTATTGCTCATAGGCCTGAGATTAGGGCCTGTATTATCTTATCAGCAGCTATTTCACTTGAGGAAACACTAGGGAAACCTACTTTTGGGAAGCTTAAGCGCTTGGAAAAAGAACTATCTAAAAGGGGAGAGAAGCTCCCTGGTACTGGAATCTACAAAGGAGCATACAACCTGGGAGATGCTTGGTATAAGGAATTGCGAACTTATGATGAGAAAATACTTGCTTGTCTGTCTAAACTTAATCGGGTATTGATTCTTGCGACTGATCCTGATTGCAAGGTACCTGTAGACAATTCAAAGAGGATTTTTGCTCATGCAAGCGAACCCAAGCAGCTTAAGGTATTTAATGGGATTGATCATGATTATAAGGGGGTAGAGGCAAACGTGCTGCGAATGGAAAAGGAATGGTTGGATAAATATCTTCTGATGAACAATGACTGAAAATAGACACTGGATCTTCATGCTCAAAAGGCAGTTCCCGCCGATAATACAATCTTTCTATGGAATCTATAATTCAAAGATATATCAAGACTTTATGGCGGTCTATAAAGATGGAGTATCCTATTGGTTCGTTGACGCATCATGGCTTCAAGATCACGAAAATGAATACATTAAAAGAATGAAATGTAGCAATGTGCAACGGGAGTGCCAGACTTCACTACAAGTCTATGAGCAGGCTTATAATAATATACTAACTCTGCTTAGTTTCTATGAAGAGCATCGGGGATCATTTTCTAACAAAGAATTGTTGAATTTGTTATATGACGAGCGGTTCATTGATGTGTTAGGTAACAAATCAATGGCTTATCTGGAAAATGAAATTAATAATGTAGAAACAATCTTTGATAATTACGGTGTAATCGCTAGTTGTCCAGAAATGGCTATATCTTGTATTGCTCAAGAAAAGCTAGCGGATAAACTGTCGCGAGTTCTTTACGATGTACCACGGAGTGAACTTACAGATCAAGAACAGCTATGGCTTGAGGCGTCTATTGAAGAGCTAATATGGTATAAGCCTCTCTATGAGCGAGCTCCATATTTTGATTTCGAAAGGCGTGTATTGGAGATAGCAAGGGAAATTCAGCAAGAGATAAACATTGAGGAGACAATAAAAGATGTGTGGACAGAAGTCACAGACACGATTGTTTATAGTGATTGTCTTGTTGGTTCTGGTCTGCAATACGTACTTGATAAGAAAATAAGAAGTCAGCTTATTGAAGAAATCCAGCAATATCAGGTTGTGCGTAATCTCTATAATGAGTATAAATGGCTGGGGAGCGTGTGGGAATTTGGGCAGAGCCTTGACAATGAGGATCATGAAGAAATTGCTAAATCTATATGTGATTATATTATAGTTAATAATCTACCATCTATAAAACTTGCAGAGATGAAACTAAAACAACAAATTTTCACAAGCCGAAAAGATAACCTAAAGAGCAGGATTATAGAAAAAGCAAGAAAAAGAGATATTGATGCAAATTCTCAATGCTTTATATATGCAGATATTGTTGCCTCAAACCAAACAAATCGTTTTTTCAGAAAGTGTTACCTTCCAATGATCAATGAGAAAATCGGGAATATGATGCGAGATATTGCTAAGTTAATTGGATTAACTAAGTGGCAAGACGTGCACTATCTGACTATGACAGATATTGTGATGGGCCTTAGAGATGGACAGAGCGTTGATTGCAAAGAGCTAGAAAGGAGAAAGCAATCCTTTCTTATGGTCTTCCAAGAAGGAAGTATTTCTGAGCAGATTAGTGGAGGAAAGAGAGTTGATGAATATTTGGATAACCTAGCGAGTCGCTGTTGTTTGCAGGAACAACCTTGGCCTGCAAGTGAAACAGAATGGAGTGACTCTTCTCCTATTAAAGGAGAGGCAATTAATATGGTAAAAGGACAAGTTGTCGAAGCAAATTTATTTGTCTTGCACAGTGTACACGATCTTTTAAATATAGAAGAAGGGGATATTATTGTTGCTCCAATGATTGAGCCGTATCATGCGGTTTTTATGACTGGAGTCGGTGGCATTATTGTTGAGGATCCAGGTCGGCTTTCTCATGCGGTAGTAATAGCTCAAACAAAGAATATACCAATCATCGTCGGTGCAAGGAACATAACATATGCCATTCTAAGAGACGAAGTGCGGCGTGTTGCAATGAAATGGACTGGGGAAATTAAAAAGATTGATGCTAGGAGGGGAAAATGGGCACTGTTTGCTTAAGGTTCGATTCAGAAAAATTACAACCAGCAGATATAGGCTGGAAAGCATATAACCTTACGAGGATGTGGAAATCCAACTTATTCTCGGTTCCTGTCGGGTTTGTACTATCGGTAGATGTTTTTAATGAGAGGGTAAAGCAGTTAATGATTGATACGCTGATTGGTGTAATAAGGAGCAAAATGGAAAATGATAAATTATTTGCCCGTATAATCGAAGAAGAAGTGAAAATTAGCAGGAGAGAGATTAATAAAATTCTCACTGAAAAAGATATGGAGGATGTATTTGTTCTGCTCTTTCTCCTTGACCATGTAGCTCGACCGGTGTACACGTCAAGTCAAATACTCAGTCAGGCAACTAGTGAGCTACGTCGTAAGCTGAATAGTGATATCAATACATGGACTTCGATTCTTGAGTGCATCAGGACAGAGGCGAAGAAGTTGTCTTCGCAAGTGCTGTATGTTCGGAGTTCGAGTAATTTTGAGGACGATGTACTGGCAAAAATTCCTGGAGCGTTTGAAAGCATACCGATTCCAAGTTCTTCTATAGAAAGCAACAAAAGGCTATTTGATGTAATAGTCCGCGTCTACATCTCAGCCCTGGGAGGTCGAGCGACACCGAACTTGTTTATAGAAAATTCTTTTGTTGATTTTGGCATGGGTATACTATTTCAAGAAAAAGAGGATCCGCTGAGAAGTGGTATTACGTCTTGCGAGGTCAAGTCGAAAAACGCAGATAACTTTGTCATCAAGTTACAAGTACAAGAGTACGAAGGTGAGGGAGTAGCTCATACTCGAGTAGACCTTAGAGAAGATGCTGTTTTTAGGTGCTACGCTCATTTATATGATTGTTGTGTGGAGTGTAGAGAGCAAAGTGATGATCAAGAACTGATCTTTGCTCGTATAATAAGTGAGGATTTAATATCTGGCGAAGGTAATGGGAAGATAGTCTACGATCATGAAAAGGATGACTTTACGCTAGTACCAGCGAGCGGAGATAATGATTCGCTTGTGATAAACAGTCCTGAAAAAATTCGGGAACTTGTCCTACAAGCTTTTAATTTCTGGCGAGCAGATAAACAAAGTCTCTTAAAGCAAAAAGTTGAATTTGTTTTGTCTAAAGAGGGCACCATAAAGATCGTTCAGTGTGATAACCAAGAGCTAGCGGCGTAATGAGATGACTGAATTCTCTGAGATCCAAAGGTACTTAATGGATAATTATCTCAATAATCTAGGAGTGTTTGACCTGGTTGGCAAGCGCATGTATGTTAAGTTGCATATTTACATGCTAGAGAATCCAGATAAGGTTTATACAGTCCTCAAAAGAATAAAAGATGTCGAAAGTGTAAGGGATAAGATAATTCGGACTGGGAATAAAGAACTTAGGGACGTAGTAGGGTTAAGAGTGGTCTGTTATTTCAAAGAGAATATTGTACCAATACATGAGCACATAAAAGAGCTTGAGGAACGTGATGAAATTGTGATTATAGAGAAAGAATTACATTATTTGACTGGGCATACTCTGTGTGAAGAAGAGAAGCACCTGATAAATAAGGAGGGATTCCGCGAATCTCCAAAGCAATCTGGCTATTCGGCAGTTCATTACACTATGAGACTTGCAGATGATGAGAAGATGATTCCATTTGAGGTTCAAGTACGAACTATGTTTCAGGAAACATTTGGGCAGCTTGGTCACGATATTACATATAAGCACTTCCCGACAACTAAAACTGAGAGCTTTAAGTCATTAGGAGGTATGATTCGCGAGCTGGATCAACAGGTTCAAGAAATAAAGGTTGAGATAGATGAAAAGAAAGCTGAGATAAGAGATAAGATACAAAAAATCTTCTCGGTCAGCGATGATAGCTGTGATGAAATTCTAGAAGCAATGAGAAGACATCAAATAGATGCGGAATCCCTGTTTGTTGTTGCCAATGAAGTTGCCGAGGGATTATATGCCCCTTTTACAGAACTCGTGTTGATGGATAAAGAGATGATTGTGGAATTGCTCTGTCTTAGTGATTGGAGAGAGGACAATAGGCTTGATGTGATTGTGCGTTATGGAAAATGTAGAGCTATAAAGCGTTTCCTAACAAAGCTGAAGAGGCTTGATAGAGACAGTGAGGAGTTGGAAAAATATAGGAAGATTATAGAGCAATTATCAGAAATCGATGATTCTGAAATTATTGCTTTTATTCTTGCAGAATGTGCAATGAATGTTGAGCCACTTAAACAACTCTTTTTAAAAGAGCTAAACAATTTCGTGAAAGAAATTTTTATAAAGCAGTTTCTTGAAGAAGATGCTGGTCTTGGGGAGAATGAAAGTGTTTGGCAGATTCTGGTAGAAGTTTGGGATTGGTTGGAAGAGAATGAAAGGGAAGAATGGAAGAAGCACTTAGTTGAATACATTGAGAAAGCAGAATCTGCCAATGCGGACCAAATTATAACATCTATACTGAGAATACTACGTAAAGAAAGTTTGCGTAGGGGAATCGATGATTCACTCTCAGATTTATTACAAATACTAGAAGAAAAAGCAGATGCTAGAAATAGCTGAGTATCAGTAGGACATTGATGGATTTATCAAATTTCTAGTTTGCGTTTAGATTACTTTAGTATTTTGTAAGTACAAGGCATTGTTAGACTTGTTATTAAAAATATTTAGAATGAGCAGCTGTTTTTAATGCTTGCCTTTATCCCCCCCGGCCTAATAACTTTCCACAAACTTGTATAGATCAAATCTCCAAGAGCTACAATAAGCTTGAGCCCGTAGTAGACTCCAAGCACCATCCAGCCAATGAAAATAAGAAGAAGGATATTGTGGGTAAAATAGAAGATAAAGCGAGGGCTTGAGCCCTTTGATTTAATTGGTTGAGGTATTGGTTTTATGCCATAGGGGATTGTAAAGAGAAAGCCAAGACCAAAATAGAAAATCAAAGCTGCAAATGCAATACCAAAGAATCTGCTTTCCATTCCAAAGATAGTTATTAAAAACAGAGCAATACCATTGATACCGATATAACATCCAAGCTTCCACAAGAAACCTTTTTGTTTAGCTCCATATTCCATTGAAGGCTTACTTCTTGTTGGAGGGGGAGCTGCTGCTTGAGATGATGTAACCTTACTAACAGACTTCTCTTGAGCTGCTATATTATATTTATTTACTTCTTTACTAGGAGCCTCTCCGGAATAACTTTCATCAAAATCCTTCTTTAAGGGCTTAAAAATCATAAGATACAAACCACCAAAAACGATAAGAACAATAAATAGTTCAGGTACTCCCAAGCCAAGCATTTGCATCTCCCCCTCGGGTTTATTTGGTCGCTACCACTAAGACAAATCCTGCAAGGCAAAAGTCTATCATACTGTAGCCTTTATTGTCTACAGATATTTAACTGTTATCTGTCTATTTTCTCGAATTCTATCTTGTCTGTAGGCAGACTAGGCGACAAAAGGACTTTCATGAAATACTCTAAAGATACTTTTGATTTAGCATTATCAAAACTAATAGAAGAAGAGGGGCAAAGCCTTAGGGCTTTATGGAGAAACAAAAGACTGCCTTTTCACTACACTTATATAAGTAAGCTTGCTTTGGGTAAAAGAAAAGCCCCGGACAACAAAAGCATTGAGGCAATAGCCAAAGCTTTCAAAGTAGAGCCGGATTACTTTTTAGAATACAGATTAAGAAAGATAGAAGAAGAAGTAAAAAAGAAAGCTTCTTTAAGCATTGATCTATATGAGATTTTAAAGAGTCCAAAGAAAAGGGAATTCTTAAAAACTTTAAATAAATTATCACCCAAACAAACGGGGGAAATACAAAAAGGGGCTAAGTCACTACTTTAGCTAAACAAACAAGGGGATTTTAATGAGCTTCATATCATATTATCCGGTTATATTTTTAATTCAGCCTTTTGAGACTTTAGTTATGGTTCAAATTTAATCAGCTTGGATTTAGGAGGGGGAAACAATAGCAGGAGAGATTGATTTCAAAACAAGCCTTGAACTTGGCTGGGCAAAGAATGAATCAGACGATATTGTAAGCTTTTATCTGCCGGAAGAAGACAGGGCATCACATATCTATGTAATAGGCTCAACAGGTGTTGGTAAATCAAAAGCTCTGGCAAACTGGGCGCTGGACGATATCATGGGGGAAAGAGGATGCGCTGTTATTGACCCCCATGGTGATCTTATTAATGATATTATTTACAAATTATTCCCGCCCTTTTCCTCGCGAGTAATTCTTATTGATTTTACCGACCCGGAAAATATTGTCGGTTTTAATCCACTTGAACCACTGCCTAATATTGATCCTTATACTCAAACATTAGAGCTAGTCGAGGTTTTCAGAAAGATATGGGACTTAGACGATGCAACTGCACCCAGATTTTTAGAAATCTTAAGGAACTCTATTTACACCCTAATGGAAGCAGGCGGCACAATGTTAGATATTGAGCCGCTACTTACCAACAAACAATTCAGAGATAATATGATCCGCTATGTCAAAAATGAAGCAGTTGCATCCTTTTGGCTTAACCGTTTTGACCGCTGGAAAGGCTCTGATCAGATAGCCTTTGTAGAATCAACTTTAAATAAAGTCTCAACCTTTACTTTCGAGCCAAGAATCAGAATGATGCTTGGAGTTAAAAAATCTACTGTAAACTTCAGACATATTATGGATGAGGAAAAGACAGTATTAATAAATCTATCAAAGGGAACACTTCGGACAAACAGCTATTTATTAGGAGCTTTATTTGTTGCCAAGATACAGATGGCTGCAATGAGCAGACAAGATATGCCAAAGGAAAAGAGAAGGCCTTTTTATCTATATGTAGATGAGTTTCAGAACTACACTACCTTTTCGTTTGCGGAAATACTTTCAGAGGCCAGAAAATATGGGCTTTCCCTAGTTTTAGCCCATCAAAACCTAACTCAACTTGATGAGAAGCTGAGAAGCATCATTCTTGCCAATGCCAAAAACTTCGTATGCTTCAGGATGGACAGGCAAGATGCAGACTTACTAGTCAAATACCTCGAAGAATACGATCCTTTCATGCTCAAGATGTGGAGCGGCGACAAGTATAGTTTTTATGACATGAAGGAACAGCAAGAACTAGCTGTATTGGACCTAATTGAACTACCGATGAAAAACGCCCTTTTAAAGACGAAAGGCAAATCTCCTGTTCAGTTTGCACCAAAGATATTAAATGATCCAAAAGATACTACTGGAAACAGAAATATGCTATCGGTTGTAAATAAAAGAGACGGCTATATTTTATCTATGAGGGAGCTTGAGGAGAGTCAGTCTTTTCAAGCCCATTCATTTATTGAGCCTGATGAGCCCGAAAGCTTTCAAGAGTAACCAAAAACAGGGAGGAATAAGTATGGCAAAGAAAGTTCAAAAACCTTATCTTCAAAACGTAATGCAGAACTGGGATATTTTGTTGAATGGTCAGGGAGAGAAACAAAAGGAATTCTATGAAGCGTTTGAGAAGGAGCTAGATAACAGAGTGAACGTGAAAACAGATCGCTTTTCACACGATGGCATTACTGGAATACAAGTAGCATTCAGAAGCATTTACTGTAATGTTTTTGCAGTTCCTTTTGGTAGTGATTTATTTGTATCGTGGGATATGCAGTCAAAGAAAGTATCGCCTTCTAAGTCGCCGTCAAGTCTTGGGGGAATGATTGACTCTCTTTCAAAAACATTCAGTTACGTGGACGTAAAGGTCGGCGCTGCTTTCGGTAGTGTTGTTTTGGATTGCATAAGAGCAGCAATTTTTGAGTTAATGGGAGATAAAGCCGACACAGCCAAAATGTCTCGCCAAAGTAGTGGTATGCTAGGATCTTTTTAGTGAGATTTCTCATATTTGGAAAAAGTCAGTAGGCGTAAACTAAACTTGAGAGATTTGATTGTAGGGATTATTGTGTGAGGATTAATAAAAATTCGCATATAACCTCTGAACTATTGTAATGTAATTATAGCACTGACATAATTATAGATGATTAACAGGATGATAATTATTATGCAATTTGGGTAGTATAAAAATTTTTGTCTTTGAAGTAGAAACTTTTTTTAAATCATAAATTGGTAATTATTTTAGATTAAAAGCACAGTTGCTTGATGAACTTAAAATTTAGAGAATAATTTAGGGAGTATTGAATTAAATATTTTTGTAATAGCAAAGGGTAAATGGTTGCAGCTTAAAAGGGGATGATTCTCATGAATGTTTTAGGTAGACTCATTGAAAAGCCTCGATTTTGGTTTGCTATTATTTTAGGTTTAATGGGAATAACATTTTTTATTGCTTCATATACTCCATATTGCTCCTGGAGACCCTTAAGAGATTTTGGATCAGCACTCACAATAGCAATGCTTGTTGCCATTACCGTTGATGTTTTGGTGCATGAATCGCTTCTAGATAAAGTGACAAATGCAGCACATACATTAACAGAATCTATGAGTCATGGCTCTGACGTATTGAATGGCGCAATTGAACTTAAGGTTCTTGACATATTTGCAAGACGTAAAGGTAAAGGAATGGATAGGTGTTGGAGTAAAATCCAAAATGCCATCGAAATACAATTAGAAAAAGGAACAGGAGAAATATTAATTATGGGAGTTGCAGCTCCAGATATCTTTCGCTTCGATAGAGCGATAGGGCATAGACTTAAGGAGCAAATTGTCCTGCCTGAATGTGACTGCAAACTACGTGCTTTGCTGTTATGTCCTGATTCTGAGTGGGCAAAAGTAAGGCAAAATCTCGAACAGTTTCACACAACAATAGATGATATACACGCAGCAAGTAGGTTTCTTGCACAGCTAGACTATGAAATAAACAAACCTAATAAGATCCTATTTCATTGCTATGACTTACCACCAACCGCATATTTAATAATCACCGACGAATTTATATTTATAGAACCTTACCCTTTGGCGAAAGTAACAGGTGCGATTGGTGGGATTACCCCAATGCTTATGTTTGATAAGCAATCTGAGCCTTATTGGCTTTGGCGAGCTAACTTTAAACATTTTTGGAGAGACTACTCTCGTAATTACATGGAGCATCATAGAAAAGATTTATCTTAGTTAAAATTGCCTCATAAAGTATTTAACTTCCTTTTTTCTATGAGTAAATTAGAATAACTATTTAAGCAGTAATTTCTGATTGTTGGGAAAAGATATTATTTTGCTAACAAGTTTTATGAATCAATCGAGCTTTATAGCATCGAAATACAGGCTATATTGTCTTTGGCTAGAAAAATTCAGAAATTTAAAAGAGAATATTTTCTTTTTTCGGCATTGTACCGAACATTTGTTTGTGTTAGCATTGTCCATATGTGTTTGCGAGGACACTTAAGAATGTCAAGTAATGAGCAATGTATTTGAATACACAAACCTGAGAAGAATCCGAATGGATGGATAAAAAGCAGGTCTTAAGAAAAAAAGACTTATGAGGTGATGCTATGACAAGACTAATTAAAATTCACGACATAGCTGAGTTTTCTGAGATAGGAATTATTCCGGATACTGCTATCACTGATGTGATACTCACTAATGTAAGAAACCTTGATGAAAAAGAAGAAATAGAGAGATTTGTACGAGAAATTTTATATGATCCAAATGAAACCCCCCATGGTCCTACAGAAATCGCTGATATATTAACAACTCATGTGCATGTCAATGGGAAGAAACAACTGGCTGCTTTTGTTCTGAAAGGAAGAAGCTTTCTAAAAGTCACGAGCCGAAATGTGACTCATCAATTTGCTAGATTAAGACAAATACCGAAGCTTGATCTAATAGTCTTTGGTGCTGTTGGGCATATTCAAGATGATGCACAAAGAGATTTTATGCAAGTAGCTCTTGATGGGAAATGTGATTATTTGATAATTGATGCGCAAGACTGGGCGCGCCTCCTAATAGCTTATGAAAAGATTTGTGGTAAAGATGGGACGACCTTCAATAATATGGGAGCTTGCAAAGAAGGACATACTTTAGATGTGGGACAAACAATAGAAATCAGAATAAGAGAAAAAAGGCAGTATTCTATCATTGATCAGAGTGACATAAGTCATGCTGGTGCAAAACGCTATTCTGCAAAAATTCTTTTAGACAGACACTATGGGAAAAGTATTATAAGATCAATAATTGAAGAGGCAACAGAGAAGTTAAAATATAGCAACTATTACCGCAATGAGCGAACCAAGGCTCGGTGGGGAAAAACTACAGCACATGTAGTCTGGTTGTTTATAGCCTATGATCTAGATGATATCGCAAACGCAAATTGGGTTTGTCGTACTTCGTGGATAGATCCGTATTTAAGAGAAGATATGCGTCCTCTTGGCTTAGATGGGGATGAGAAACTTGGGGAAATAGAAATTGACTGGAATGATCAATATAAGGAACATAGGGATTTCTTGGAAAGTATGTCTGGCAATAAAGAACAAGTATTAGATGCTACTCGACCGCTTTTAAAAAAAATGACGGATATTGCTAAAATAGCGATTGGTTATTTTAATGAATACAATTGTGGTCGATTGTCGGAAAAAGAATTTATCAAAAAAATGCAGGAAATGGAACCAAAAGAAAATAAGTTGTATCTAAAAAGTGGAAATATACCATTGCCTCCAGAAGATTGCAAAGACTACGATCAGGCATGTCAGAATATTTTTGCAACCATTGATAATATGTTTTTGTACTTCTCTGAGACAGGTTTGAGAACGTGGGAGAAGCCAAATAGAGATTGGCTTATGCAAGATACGATTAAAAGATTCTACGATGATTTGAGAAGAATTGAATTTGAAGGAAGCAAGATTCAATAGGGGATAATTGTAGTAAAGGACGAGTAACTAATGATAAAGTAATTAACTTACTTCATTTGTTTCCATTAGGATAAGTGAAATAATTTTCTATTTAGGATTACAAATTTGCTATGTACCAGATATGGGGTAAAAGGGTTGATATATATACAATGGCTTGTGATATTTTAAGAATATGACATAATAAAAAGTAGTAGAAATAATTCTCAAAATAGGATCAGACAATATAAGTTTCGGAGGGGCATAATATGTTTCGAGACCTAAAGATAACAGACAAATTTAGCAAAAAATCTAATGTAGTTCTATATCATGGAGATTGTTTAGATCTACTCTCTGAAATTCCTTCAGGGCAATTTAAGCTCATAGTTACCTCACCCCCATATAATGTTGGAAAAGCTTATGAAGATCGTCTTGAATTTGATAAATATCTAAGGGAACAAGAGAGGGTAATAAAAGAGTGTGTGAGAGTGCTAGCGGATGATGGAAGTATATGCTGGCAGGTAGGTAATTATGTTGATAATGGTGAGATAATTCCTCTTGATACAGCCCTGTATCCAATATTTAAATCTCTTAAACTAAAACTTCGTAACAGAGTTATTTGGCATTTTGGGCATGGGCTTCATTGTTCTAAGCGATTTTCAGGAAGATATGAGACTGTTATCTGGTTTACAAAAAGCGATGATTATATATTTAACCTCGATGCTGTGAGAGTTCCTCAGAAATATCCCCAAAAAAAGTATTTTAAAGGTCCAAAAAAGGGCAAACTTTCATGTAATCCAAATGGTAAGAATCCCACTGATGTTTGGGAGATTCCGAATGTCAAAAGCAACCATGTTGAAAAGACGATTCATCCTTGCCAGTTTCCAGTGGAGCTTATTGAGCGCTTGGTTTTGGCACTAACAAATAAAGGAGACTGGGTATTTGATCCTTTTATGGGTGTTGGAACAACTGCGGTTGCCTCAGTTTTGCGCAATCGAAAAGTTGCTGGTGCTGAAATCTTAAATGAGTATATAGAAATTGCAAATGATCGTCTGGAAAAGTTACAAAGAGGGAAACTGAAAACTCGACCAATGGGGAAACCGGTTTATGATCCAAATAGAAGTAGAGTAAATATAGAGAGTGAATCTGCTTTCTTTGAAGATATAATCAATGCTTATTAATTAATGGAGGCTAATTTTGAAAAAAGTTTATGAATATTCACATCTTGGAGGATCAGAAATACTAAAAGTTAGATATCCAAAGATAGAGAAGGAGATAGATAAGGTTATTGAAGAAGTTGGTGTTCCAGAAAAAACAAAGGTGAGCAAAGAAAAAACGATGAAAGGCAAACTTCTTTATTCACCAAAAGACATGAATAATAAGTTCAAAGAAGCTTTTTATAAAAGGGGATATGAAGAAGTGCGAGACAAATATGATGTAACGATCCCTAATTATCCACTGACTATAAAAGGAGCTTTCAAGCAAATTGATTTTGTAAAAGGAAAAGTGCTGGTTGAAGTACAGTTTGGGAAATATGCTTTCATGTTCTACGATATGGCCAAATTCCAGTACTTCTTTAACGAAAATAAGGCAGATGTAGGGATAGAGATAGTGCCTTGTCAACCTTTAAAGAAGCAAATGTCAACAGGGGTGTCTTATGGTGAGCAGTTGGTTTATGATATAGAACGCTTAAAGAGACACTTTCCAAGTGTCCCCGTGAAGGTGATTTTGGTTGATGTATAAGTGATTTTTCTTCCTTAATTAAAGGAGGTGGAATGATGGGAAAAAGAAAAGTGTATCATGTAGTGCCCGATGCAACTGACTGGAAAGTGAAGTCTGAAGATGCATCACGGGCTACTAATATTTATGATAAAAAGGCAGATGCAATTAATAGAGCCAAGGGACTGGCAAAAACAAATACTCTTGGGCAAGTTATTATCCATGACAAGAAAGGAAAGATTCAGACAGAATATACATATAAAAAAGATCCTTGCCCACCTAAAGGTTAATATCGAATTCATCAAGCTAGCTGAAGAATTTGATTAGGTAAGAATTGATAAGGTAATACGAGGGTACTTAAATGTCTAATTTAGACAATCAAGCTTCGAGCAAAACCAATCCAATTCAGATCATAATAGGATTAATTCTTTTTGGAGTTGCTGCTATATTAGGTTTTTATTTTATTCGTTATATTTTCTTAGTTTTTCGCTCACTACAAAAAGAAGTCGCAGTGGCAATCGTTGCTGCTTCTGCAACAGTTTTAGTTTCTGTTTTTTCAGTATTGATATCAAAAAGTTGGGAGCGGAAGAGAGATATTGAACTTGAGCATCGCAATAAAAAAATCCCAATTTACGAAGATTTCATTTCATTCTGGTTTAACTTGTTGTTTGCAGACAAAGTTGGCAAGAAAGCTCTAACCGAGAAGGATATGATCGAATTCTTAAATGATTTTACACAAAAGATAATGCTATGGGGTTCTGATAAAGTTGTTGCTGAATATTCAAGATTCAGACGAATTTGCATAAACTTGGATCCCAAAGAACCTAATCCAGAGTCTCTTTTTGAACTTGAAAAACTATTACTTGCTATGCGGAAAGACACAGGACACAAGAATAAGAATTTCAAAGAAGGTGACATCTTGGCGTTGTTTATCAATGATGTTGATAAATATCTTTAGTCAAGTTTTGACATCGAAGTTATTAACCTCCACAATCTCAAACAAAGACTTGAAAGAAAGTAGTGTTCGTAAATTTACCATAATCTACCAGCCCTTGTGTTTTGTTTTTGTATGGAGCATAATAAAAAATGCAACGGGGATTTGCAAACAGGCTAAACAATACAAGTTTTGAGGGGAGATAGTATGTTTGAAAATCCAAAGCCAAAAGGGGAGAATATCCTCTTAATAATTACTTAATATTTAATCATAATGCAATACTTCCTTTGGTAAAATCAGATAATTTTGAACTTTCTATTTAAGCAATTAAAAGGTGAGCGAGGAACTAATGAGACTAGTTAGGTTTGCAATCAATGATTTTCGTAGTGTAACAGGTGGGCTTGATAATAACTCTATTAATTTTGAAGACTCAAACAGTATTTTTATCTTCGGACAAAATAACGTTGGCAAATCTAGTTTTTTGCATGCTTATAAAGCTTTCTATGAGGATACTGTAAAGTCAGATGATTTTAGATTTGACTCAAACAAGGACATAGTTATGGAGATTTGGTTAAAAATTGATGAGGCGAATGATGGTGAATTGATTGATAAGGGGACCGGCAACAAATTTTCAAATCTTAAAGAGAAGTATTTGGATAGTAACAAAATATTAAGACTAAGAAAAACATGGGAATTTAAAGATATGGGTAAGACTAAGAATCAAAAAACATTCAATGTGAAAGATTCTAAATGGGAATCAGTCAGCTATGGAGGTGTCGGGCTGCATAGAGTTTTTCAACCTTTGATGATGAAGCCTTTGTTTATAGAAGCAATGCCTACAGAAGATCAGGTCAAGACAATTGTAAACCAGATCTTAAGAGAAGCCGCTTCGAAAAAGCTGTCAAATAATGAAAGTACAGAGTTAAAGGACGCAGTTAAGGTTATTACCAACCTTCAAGATAAAGTTTACAGCAAAAGTGCAATAGGAAATTATAAGAAAAAGGTTAATGATCATTTTAAATCATTGTTTCCCAATTATTCTATAAACATAGATGAAGGTAGCTCCAGAGTGAAATACACGCACGATAAGTTAGGTAAAGATTTTAATGTAGACTTCAAAAAGATAAATAGTAATCAACAAACCTCATATGAGCAGATGGGAACTGGTGCAGTAAGAATGGCCATTTTCTTATTAATGTTAATGCATGATGAGTTGAAGGAGGAGGAGCTCGCTGAAAAAGACTTTCTTGTGCTTTTCGAGGAACCTGAGCTTTTCTTGCACCCAAGTTTAACAAAAAAACTTAGAAATCTAGTATATGAAGTAAGTGGTGAGAATATGCCATTTCAGATTTTATGTGCTTCACATTCACCTCAAATGATTGATATTTCCAAGGATCACGCATCGCTTGTTAGAATGATAAAAGACGATGATTCTCAAACATTTCTTTTTCAAATAACTAAAGATGATCTAAAAAATAGTGAGCAGACAACAGATGCACAAGTTAAACAGAAGATTTATGAAATACTCAGGTTCGATCCTTTTGTCTGCGAATCATTTTATGCAGATGAAGTAGTTTTAGTTGAGGGTGACACTGAAGCGATCATTTGGCGTGGCTACCAGCAGGATTTTGAGTGCGGTAATCAGGATATATTTGTTGTCAATTGCCACTCTTGTACAAATATACCTTTCTATCAGAAAATATTTTCCAAATTCAATATAAAGTACAGCGTTATTTGTGACACGGACCATGTAGATAAAACCTCTGGTGGAGGTAATCTTACAGGCTGGAATAATACCACTGAAGATCCAAAATTTACCTCAGGCATTCAAAAATCTATAGCCGAGCAATTCTATATAGACAAGAAGGATGGCAAGGCTAATAAATTTCTTGTTTTTCCAGATACATTTGAACCATGTCATATTGCGATTGATGAGCCTTTTAAATTTGACGATAGTGGTCACGAGGGCAAGCCTTTTAAAGCAGATAGGTATTGGAAAAAACTAATCCAAAATAAAGGGAATAGCAAGTTTGGTGATGTTCCAATAATTAATTATATTCGTGCAATAATTAGCTAAGGTGGAGATATTATGGACGTTGAGATGATTATTTCACAGGCTGGCAAGGAATTAAAAACTCTTGAGTTTAGCTACATAGAGGAAGACGGTTCCAATGAAGGTATTCGAGAAGTTGAACCATACAGTTTTCGTGATAAATCAGGGACACTTTTATTTTTTGGATACGACATCTCTAAAGAAGGTATACGTTCATTTATTCCTGAAATGATGCGAGATGTTTCAATTACAAATAATAGTTTTACACCTAGGTGGCCAGTCGAGGTATAGAAAATGACTACCATAAAATGTACAAATTGTGGACAAGAAATTGAGCTTTCTGAGGCCCTAACTAAAGATATTGAAAAAACGATAATAACTGCAGAGCGAGCTAAGTATGAAAAAGAAATAGAACGCGTTAGAAAAGAGGAACGGGAAAATGCTACAAAATCTATTTCTGAAATGGAAGCCAAGATCAAAGCTGATGCTGCTGCTAAAGTGGATTTAAAGTTGCAAACAATTCAAAAAGACGCTGAAGAATCCAAGAAAGAGAACAAAGAACTTCGTAAGCAGCTATTGTCTTTGACAGATGAGCTTCGAGAATCACGTAAAGCAACAGAGAATGCTGAGCTTAAAATGAGGAAGAAGCTTGCCGAAGAAGAAACAAAAATTCGGGAAGAGGCTCAAAGAAACGCTGATGAAAAACAACGCCTACGTCTGGCTGCAAAAGATAAGACTATAACTGATTTACAAAAGGCACTTGATGCAGCGCAACGAAAGGCTACACAAGGTTCACAGCAATTACAAGGTGAAGTTCTTGAGCTTGATCTGGAAGCACGCTTAAGGGATGATTTCCCGACTGATGAGGTTGTAGAGATTAAAAAAGGACAACGAGGTGCTGATATAAAACAAATTGTGAATAATAATCTTGGCTCATCATGTGGCAGCATACTATGGGAGACCAAGAATGGTAAATGGCAGCCTAGATGGATAGCGAAATTTAAAAAAGATATTCGTGAAGCAAATGCTAATATTGGTGTCTTGGTATCCAAAGAAACACCAAGTGATATTGGGGAGTTAAAACATTTCGAGGGGAATATTTGGATTGTTAATCCTAAGCTAGCTACAAGATTGGCTTCTGCTCTACGCGCGACCATTTTGCAAGTTTATAATGCCAATAGAATGAGTGCTAACAAAGACACAAAAATGGAAGCATTGTATCAATTTTTAGTTGGTCCAGAGTTTAAGCATAGAGTAGAAGCAATTATAGAATCTTACTCTCTTTTGCAGGACGAAATAGAAAAAGAAAAACGTGCTTTTAATCTAAAATGGAGTCGTCAAGAAAAAGCTATCCGTTCAGTTATAGATAATACAATTGGTATGTATGGAGACCTGCAGGGAATTACAAACCGTGCTTTACCAACAATAAAAAGTCTTGAGCTTGATTCGGGTGAAGATAAAGAGTGAATATGTGAATGGTTAAAGTTTAGAATTAAAGACAAGTAAGTCAAACTCACACGCAGTTCTATTTAAGATATTTTGCCAAATCCCTGGCTTTAATTCTACTTGAATAAAAACACATTAAGGGATCTACTTGAAAACTTTTACGAGTTTAATTATATCCTCGGTATTCGAACAAAGCATATCAAGCTGAGCCAATGCGTCAGTATTCAAACATTTATTAAAAAAAGAGCCAAGAGGTTCGGTGAACTCTTCATCGACAAGGTCTCGGTTTTTTACGTATATCCTATTAAATATAACTCTGTTAAACATTTTCTTTATATCAGGTTTTGCTTTTGTGTATGCAAAGTGACAGCTTGAACAGAGCTTTATTGCAAAGTCACATACCTCTTGTATGTGTTCAACCTTATAAGAAGCTACATTAAGTCCTTGCTCAGTCTGTGTCATCTCTTTAGTAATTCTTTCCTGTTCTTCTTTAAGCATATCCAAAGATATAGCTTCACTGTAATATGCTTGCATAAGCTTTTTTCTTTCTTGGACAAGCTTGGTCATCCTTTTGGTTAGAAGGTTTTGCTCTTCAATTCTTACTTCATTCTTTTTTAGCATTTCTTCTTCAAAGTGGTTTTTTAGCTTTTGGACCCATTCATCAGGAAGCTGTATTGTCTGATACAAATTCTCAACAGCTTTTTCTAGTTTTTCTGCATCCATGTATTTTTGCTTGCAGCCGTTGCCTCTTTTTTGACCTAAGCAGTAGAAATATGCGTGTTCTCTGGCCATAGCAATAGAAAGCCGGGATTTGCACTCACCGCAGTATAAAGTGCCTTTTAAAAAGTGGTGGTGTTTTCTCTTTCTTATTTCTCCCTGTCTCCTTATTCTCATAATCTGTTGTACCTGTTCAAAGGTGTCTTTATCAATAAGCGGTTCGTGAGATCCCTTCACAACTATGCCGTCCCATTCAACCATGCCTATATAAATTCTGTTTTGTAAAAGACGTGCCAGATTTGATTTTGAAATTGGTCGGGAAGACCATTTTCTATTTGCTAAGGTTCTAAGTCCTTTTTCAGTAACAATATCTCTTAGCTCCTCAACAGAGAAATTACCGGTAGCATATAATCTGAAGGCTTCTTTAATTATTGGAGCTCTGTCTGGGTCAGGTTCAATCCAAGTCATAATACGGCCCTTTACTATTTCTTTCTTATTGATATAGCCAAGCGGTGCTAAATTTGGCCAGCCTCCTTGTTTGGCTTTTTGTCTCATTCCTTTTTTTGTTTCCATGCCGAGGTTGGCGCTGTAGAACTCAGCCATTAGGGCATGGATACCTTCAATTAACCTGCCGGAAGCGGAATCTTCAATATTCTCAACAACTGATACTAAAGCTACTTTGTGCTTTTTTAGTATCGTTCTTATCGCCATATGGTCTTCCATGTTTCTTGAGAAACGATCAATTTTATGGACAACAACAGCATCAATTGTCTTATCTTTTCTGATTCTGGAAAGCATTTCTTGAAGCTGTGGTCGGTGTGCAGAACGAGCAGATTCGCCTCGGTCAATATACTCATCAATTAGAGTCAAACCTTTTTCTTGGATATGCTTAACACAAGCTTCTCTTTGAGCAGGGATTGATAAACCCTCTTCATTGAAGCCTTTTTCGGCTTGTTCTTTAGTTGAAACTCTAAGATAGATTAAACAGTTCATTAGAATGTCCTATGTGAATTTATATAAATATAAAAATTAAATAGTATTGTCTACTTGTTTTTTTGGTACTACTCGTAGTTTCAATTTGCCAGTCTTCTTTTTTATGTTTTCGGCTGCAATGTCATATTTTATCGTGTGGTTTGTTTCTTTGTTAACTGGAACAATTACTACTTCTGGTAATTCTATCTCGAACTTATTATTTATTTTGTCGATGTTATATCTTATTTCATTTTGCTTATCTTCATTTATAAGAGGCCCTTCTATTGGTTCTTTGAAAAATGGTCTTGGTTTAAAATTTTGCATAGAATAAGTATTTAAGCGAGAAGGTTCTTCTGGAGGATAAGGAATTTCCTCAAGCGCTGAAATGCCATCTGGCAACGATAAAAAAATTGATATATCCTTAGCGATAGCGTCTCCATCATTTACGAGCTTAAGTTTTATTTTGCACATTGACTTTATGGTTGCATCATAAATTTCCTTCTCTCTTTTGTATTCTATTACTTTATTGGGATCACCAAATAATCCAGAGTATCTATTTGATGTATCTATCTTTGGATATTTTTCTTTTGCTTGTGCTTTAATCATTTCTAAGTCTATAAATATAGGATTTAAGGTAATTTGAGTTAGGTCATTTTTTGAATCATCAAAAAATAATTTCAAATCTGGTTTTATTGTGTGTGGGTATGCGATAATATCCAATTTATCAATTACCGAATCAACTGTTTCTTTTGTTTTCCGTTGTTCGCTTTTTCGGTTAATTATTTCATATGCTAATCCTAATCCTGTCAATATAGACACAGCTAAGGCTAATGTGTAATATAGCTTATATGGCTCAGGCGACACCTCGTAACTTATCTTAATAGCGATTATTGCTATAATGATAAAAATAATTATTTTAAAAATAAAAATAAGAGCTTTGCATGCATTACTATCTTTAAAATTTCTGGTTTGTTTTATAATTTTTTCTAACATTGTTCCCCCTAATTTATTTGCTGAAATTTATGTGCGAACAAAGAGAGTCTTAATTGTAAAAGCGGGATATTAGTATTTAGTTCATTTGCTAAATCAGAAATTGAAATAGACATATTGTATGACTTTTTTAATTTTTGATCAGGGATAAGTAGGTAAGCAGCAAAAACATCTGCCTGCCTTTCATGGTAATTATCAATTGCAACAGGGCTTTGAGAAAAAGCTAAGTGATTCCCGGCATGCAAAAAGTAATGCCCCAAAGCATGAGCGATCAATTCTCTTTTTTCAGGTTCACTCAAACCCTCTTTTATAACAATATGATCATTAAAGAATATTTCTTTAACCCTTCCTTCAAGCGGAACTTCCAAAACTTCAATATCAAGAGCATCAAGAATAACGTCTAAATCATTCCCGTACTTTTTAAAAACTTCTTCAGCTTTTTTGATTGCTCTCCTCATAATCTAACCTCTTTTATGGGGCTTCATCTCCCTAGCCCTTAAAACTGCTTCGTATGCCCGAATGATTGACCTTTTCTCCTCAGTATTCATTCGTCTTACGTCTTTAAACATCATTGTCAGGGCAGGGTCGGATATTCCGAGTTCTTCAATCCTTGCCTCTAAAAGCAAATCCTCAACTTGTTCGTCTGTTAAATCCAAAGCATCTGATATTTTCTTTAGTTTATCCTTTGTTGGAATATATAGGCTTCTTTCTGCTTCAGATATGTAGCGTTGCGATAATTCGGGGATTTTTCGTGCCAGATCACTCTGACTAAGGCCTTTTTCTACTCTTATTTGTCTTAATTTATCACCGAAAGCCATGTTTTTAATTCCTCTTTCTTACGTAATGTTTCCGTAACCTTCCTTAATATACTGCTATCTACAAAAGGAGTCAATAGAAGATTATATAATACTTTTCCACAGTTCTGTGGATATCTACAGCAGAAATTTAAAAGTATTGACCTAACGTAGCTTTTACGTTAGTATAAGGAAGGAGTATTAATTGAGGTTCAATTTATGACAGCAGTAATATTCGAAGCAGTATTCTTTCAATCCATCACACTACATCTTTTATCATATTTAGTCTTACTCGCATGGAGGCTCAAAATGATTGTTCTTTTCCCTGAAATGAGAGGAAAGGAAATTATAGAACAATCCGGCTTGAGGACGCTTTTGGTCCAAGCCTTTTTGGCTGTGGCCGAGCAGGAATTAAAAGAGAGAGAAGAACAAAAAGAGCCAGAGAAAGTTTTAGTTGCCTCATGCAATACCCACAGTAGTCAGTTGCAGTAGTCTAGAAAAACATCTAATTGAAAAAAACATATAGAAAAGGGGAGGATAAAGGGGTCGTCGGGCTTGGAGCCTCTTCCTAAAGGACACCTACTCCTAACCCCGACTGCCTGCTTCTCGGCTGTCCTTGTCGGACACCTACCCTCAGCCTTTTAGGCTTCGGCTCGAAGCCGGCAGTCGGCGTTACGCCGACGACCCCTTTTTAAGTATTTGAGCCAAGACTGAATTCCTCCCCTTATACCCCTCCTTCAGTCTTGGCAGATATAGAGGTAAAAGATGAAAAAGATTCCAAGAAACAAGAGAATAAAACAAGCGCCAAGGATGATACTTCAGAATAGAGACGAAGAGATTATCTTATCCGTATATGAGAACCGCTTCTTAAGAAGAGATCAGATAGAAAGACTCTTTTTCGGAAATACGGCATCATGCAACCAAAGACTGATGAAGCTGTACCAAAACAAATATTTAGACAGGCTTTTTCAACCAGTAAGTTTTGGTTCAACTCAGGCGGTCTACGGATTAGATAAAAGAGGAGCTGATATTGTCGCTTTGGAGTTAGGAGTAGACAGATCAGAGATACATTGGAAGAGACGAGACAACAGAGTAGAGTTTCTTTTCTTAGAACACACACTTGATATAGCAGAATTCAGACTTTCCCTAGAGCAGGCAATTCAAAAAGACAGAACAGCTAATATCCTTTTTTGGCAGAGAGAGGGGAAAGAGTTACAGGACAGAGTAAAAGACCCAAAAGGCAATTCCAACTATCTACCTATAAATCCCGATGCTTTTTTCGGAATAAGATCACAAGAAGGAAAATCATTCTATTTTGTTGAAATTGACATGGGAACAGAATCGAATCAACGATTTAGAAGTAAGATTACAGCTTACAAGCAATACTGGAAGACTAAGAAATACCAAGAGAAATACAACTTCAACAGCTTTCGGGTTCTAACTGTTACCACAACAGAAAAAAGGTTAAATAACCTACTTACAAAAACAGGGGAAGCAGGCGGAAAGAATATGTTTCTTTTCACCACAAAAGCTTCCATAAATAGAGATATGATCTTAGGGGATATTTGGGAGCGAACCACCTCAGATCAGAAAATAAGCTTATTTGATTAAAGAGCCCTCACGGTCCAAAGCTCAAAAGGCGAGTGGCTGTTATTTTTGACCCTTGCCGGTTTAAAATGGCAAAGCGAAGAGTGGGTAAGCATTTTTCAATTTGCCGAGGGCTTTTATTTTCAAAATTATGGGGGGGGGATGAACCATATCAGACGAGTTTGACATCAATAAAAGCTTACTGTTAGGCAATACACTGGGAGATTCCGATAAGTCAGTTATGTTTTTTCTGTCTGAAGAAGACAGGGCGTCGCATATTTATGTAATAGGCGCAACTGGTGTAGGAAAATCAAAGGCGCTGGCCAACTGGGTTTATGATGATATTGTTAATGAACAAAGGGGATGTGCTGTAATTGATCCGCACGGCGACCTTATTCTAGATATTATTCCTCATCTTGACGATGAAGACGCAAATAGAGTTGTTCTTATTGATTTCACTGATCCCAACTATGTTGTAGGCTTCAATCCTTTGGAGGTGCAAGAAGGCATTGATTCCTATACTCAAACTTTAGAGCTGGTCGAGGTTTTCAGAAAGATTTGGGACCTAGACGACGCAACTGCCCCGAGACTACTTGAAATCTTGCGTAACTCCATCTTTACACTGATGGAGATTGGCGGCACCATGCTGGACATCGAGCCGTTACTTACCAACAAAGAATTCAGAGATAAAGCAATAATGAATGTAAAAAATGAAGCTGTTGTTTCGTTTTGGCAGAATCGGTTTGACAGATGGAAAGCATCGGACCAAATAAGTTTTGTTGAGTCAACACTGAATAAAGTATCTTCTTTCACCTTTGAACCAAGAATCAGAATGATGCTTTCGGCAAAGAAATCAACAGTTAACTTCAGGGAAATAATGGACAATGAGCAGGCGGTTTTAGTCAATCTAGCAAAAGGAGCACTACGGACAAACAGCTATCTTTTGGGAGCGCTCTTTGTTGCCAAGATTCAGATGGCCGCAATGAGCAGGCAGAATATACCAAAGGAACAGAGAAAACCATTCTATCTTTATGTTGATGAATTTCAAGATTATACGACATTTTCTTTTGCTGAGATTTTGTCAGAGGCGAGGAAATATGGCTTATCTTTAACGCTTGCACATCAGAATCTATGCCAACTAGACGAGAAGCTGAGAAACATTATCCTGGCAAACGCCAAGAATTTTGTTTGTTTCAGGATGGACAGACAAGATGCAGACCTGCTTGTTAAATACTTAAAGCAATACGATCCTTTCATGCTCAAGATGAGACAGAGTGAAAAGGTAACTTATTATGACATGAGAGAACAGCAGGAGCTTGGCGTGATTAATCTAATAAGCACATCCACACAATATGCAATATTGAAGACTAAGGGTATGAACCCTGTTTTCTTTCGGGTAAGGAAACATAATACGTTAAAAAATCCAATAGTTTACTGCAATGATTTTTCGAAGTTAAATTATGAAACAGGGTATCTTCTTTCAATGAGTGACTTGGAGAAAAAACTGACTTTTCAGGCTGCATCTATTTATGAACATGACGAACCGGAAGATTTTAAAGAATAGGAGGAAGGCATGTTAAAGAAAAATAAGTTTGTTCTACCGGAAACGGATAGGCTCATTGAGTCATGGACTATGTCTTGTACAAATTGTGGTGGGAAAAGGGAAGAGCTGTACAGAAAGATTATAAAAAACTTTAATGATCTTAAGACAGGGCTTAAAGTTTATAGTGCAGAGCATAGGGATACACCCATTCTTGTTTGGATGTATGGACGGTATTTGTGTTGTGTAGAAGCTATAGAATTTGGAAATGTTTTAGGTGTTAACTGGGGATTATTCACTAATGTAAATGACCCGCTCCTTGAGAACAGAACAGGTGCTTTTCATGATGTATGCCTAAAGTACATATTTCAGACTGTATGTCTTGAAACGGTAAAGAAGTCAGTTGATGAAATGGTTAACGAACCTACAGCTGAAGAAAAAGTACTTATAAAAGATAGCGGTGTAAAGATATAGTTTTAGTAAATTATTTGAGATGAATAAATCTCCAAGCAGCGGAATGTTAGGATTTTTTTAAAAAGGACAAAACATATAATCAATACTTACTATTAGCTTTCTGAACTCTTGTAATAACAATAATATTGGAGGATAATAGAGCTGTTTAGGTGCGAGCTATTAAATATTCTAAAGCGGTAGATAAATTTGGAGATTCCAATGGCGTTATTAGATAGAGAATATCTTAGAGCATTAGTATCAATAGGCCAAGGAGATAGAAAGAATTTTAAATGTAGAGCAACAGGTTTTTTAATCGGATTTATTGCTCAGCGTTCAAAAGATCCTGCAAAGCAAAGATACCATTTATTTTTAGTTACAAATAGGCATGTTTTTGAGGATCAGGAATCAGTTGATTTACGTTTTAATAAGAAAGATGGAAAATCAGAGGTTTTTAGACAGCCTTTATGCTTTTCAGATGGTGAACTAAGATGGATGACTCATCGGAACACAAAAGTAGATTTAGCAGTTTTAAATATAAATCCGGATGTTTTAAAAAGAAACAATATTGATTATATTTTTTTTATTGAGGAAATGTTTGCCTATCGCAAAGACTTTAATAAAACATATATAGAGATAGGTGATGGTGTTTATGTCTTAGGATTTCCCTTAGGTATTGCTGGAGATATTCAGAATTATGCTTGTGTGAAGAGTGGAATTATCTCTCGACTTGATAAAGAAATAATTACAAAGAAGAAAGCTTTTTTGATTGACTCGTCAATTTTCCCTGGCAATAGCGGTGGGCCTATTATTTATAAACCGGCGATTACTTCTCTTAGTGGAACAAAAGCAGTTTCACAAGCTTACGTATTAGGTGTCGTTTCTGGTTATATTCCATATGAAGAAGAATTATATACCCTTCAGACCCAACCACCTACTGTAGTAAGTTTGGAAAGAGAGAATTCTGGCCTCTGTTCTGTTGTGCCTATGGATTTTGTGAGACAGATTTTTAGGAACTGGATTACCACGAAAAAGAGGCTTGAGAAGGCACAAACACAAAAAATGCAAGTAAAAGATGAAATTAAGAATAGTGAGAAATAGGCCAATTTTATTTATAATATATTAACAGTTCCACAATGCCGTTTTTATTTAAATAGAAATGTATTAGAGGATTGAGACAACTAATTATTTAGTACAATAATAAATAAAAGTGCATTTATAATGCTTTATAGAAGCGTCTAAATTAGGGAAAAATGAAAGAAAAAGATTTTAGAGTAAGCAAAATAGCAATTAAAGATTTATTTCTATGGGATGAAAACGCTCGTTTTCCTGATAAATACTTTAAAAAATCAGAAAAGGAGCTAATTGCCTATTTTATTTCAAAGAAAGACCTTAAGACGGAAGAGCTTGCAGAAGCTATTATCAAAGATTTTGATCTACCACAAGTAGAAAAAATCATTGTTTATGAGCATGAAGGTAGACTTATAGTTTTGGAAGGCAATAGGCGATTAATTGTGTACAAGTTATTAGCTAATTCAAATTTAACGGATAACATCAAACTAAGAGAATTCTTCCAGAGCTTAAAATCAAAAATCAAAATTGATGATGGTTTAACGTTGGAATGTTTAATAACTAACGATAAAGAACAAGGACTGCGCTATATTGATAGAAAACATGTTAATGGAAATAATGAAGTTGGCTGGGGAGATACGGAAAGAGCGCATTATAGTGCGAGAAGGGGCAATGCAAGAAAGAAAGAGTTCTTTAAAATAGAACTTACTAAAATCATTAAAAATTTGGATATCCCAGAAGAGATGAAAGAGCAAGTATTGGGTTATGGATATGTTACTACTTTTTATAGAATTTTAGAAAGTAGTCATGCTTGGAAGATGTTTGGTTTTGAGCTAGATGATAATGGTGTCTTATTTATTAAGGACAGAGATTTTAGTGAGAAGCTAAAGGTTATAATTACTAACGTTTTAAAAAAAGAGGATTTTCGTGGGGAAAAAGTAAACTCTCGTTCTCTAAATAAAGATGGAGCTGTAAAGGAATATCTTGAATCAATCAAGAAGGAGGACTTTGATAAGGTTAAAGAGGAAATATCGAAAAACACACAAGAAAATATTTTTGGTGAAAAAACTATTGATATAACAAAAAAAAGCAATAGAAGTAGTTATCCAAAATCATTATTAAGAAGTTATTTGATACCACATAATTGTATTCTTAAGATAAAGCAGGCCAAGATAAATAATATTTATAAAGAACTTAAACACGATTTAATTATCGATGATTCAATTAAATCTGTTCCAAATGCTGTCGGCGTATTATTTAGAGTATTTTTAGAAATAAGCATTGATTACTTCCTGGAAAAAGAAGGTATTACTTTAAAACCTGATACTAAATTAGCAGGGAAAATTACAGGGATTGCAGATTATATGGAAAAGGAGAACATTGCTAGCACCAACCAGTTGAAGAATATAAGAAAAGTTGCTACAGACAAGCATAATCTTCTAGCAATTGAAAATTTTCATGATTATGTTCATTCTTATAAATCACAACCTTCATCTAATGATTTGAAGCTTAAGTGGGATAATTTACAAGAATTTTTTGAAATATTGTGGAGACATTTAGAGAACAAAACAAAACCAAAAACATTATGATAACAAAATCTGATAAAAAAATTGGATTTGCCAGCCCTCTTCGTTACCCTGGTGGAAAAACGTGCCTAGCTAATTCAATCAAGGAAAAAATTAATAACAATTTTAGGCAAAACCAAAAAAGAATCCTTGTTGAGCCATACGCTGGTGGTGCTGGGGCTTCTCTTACACTCTTGTATGCTGGTGTTGTAGATAAAATAATCATTAATGACTTGGATAAAGCCATATATTCTTTTTGGAAAATTGCTGTTTCTGATACTGATTATCTTATCGATAAGGTTATTGATACAGAAGTCACAATCGAAGAATGGAAGAAGCAGAGGATTATTTATAATGATAAATTATCAACTTACCGCAAGTTAGCTTTTGCTACACTTTTCTTAAATAGGACGAATCGTTCAGGGATACTTACTGCATGGCCGATTGGTGGTATAAAGCAATCGGGAATCTGGAAATTAGATGCCCGTTTTAATAAAGATACTATTGTTAAACGATTAGAAAAGATAAAAACATACAGAAATCATATTAAGGTTTTTCAACTAGACGGCGTTACTCTCTTAAAAAAATTAGGACAAAGCAGATTAAAGAATGACTATTTTGTTTTTCTTGATCCCCCTTATTATCATAAAGGAAAATCATTGTACCTTAATCATTATAATGATGAAGACCATAAAAGACTTGCTGACTTATTAAAGAAGACTCAATTAAAGTGGATTCTAACATATGACGACAACTCTTTTATTCGTAGCCTTTATAAAACAATGCAAAAAAATAAGTATGTAATTCAGCATAGTGCTTATAGGTCTAAAAAGGGTAAAGAGATTATGATTTTCTCAGAGAGTATGATGTAGAAACTCCTCTATTAAAAACTGATTGTTAGTGATTGCAACTATTTAAGATACTTTGCTAAATCCCTAGCTTCAATTCTACTTGAATAAAAACGCATTAAGGAATCCTAAGAAGAAGAAATATTGCTATGTAAGTAGTTGCTAATAAAAAAGAACTAAAATTAGTTAATAGGAAAGAAGCAATTTTATTACAGTATTTAAAATGTTGCCCTCGAGAAGTTAATCATAGAATTAGAGAAAATAGCAGAAACTGTTTTTACAAACATGTTTTACGATACTTTTAATTCTATAAAGTATCATTTGTGTTGATGAATGTTAAATAAGGTATTTACAAAGTGTTAAATGTTTGTTAGGATGCTAGTGTAAAAATACCTCATAATAAAGCATATTTGTGACATTATTGTTAAATGTGAGAAATTATGGCTGCAAATTTTAAACATACCGATTTACACTTAGTTGATCCTCTTTTTGGATCAATAATTAATGAACTTGTTTTAGAGCTCGACTATTTACGCAAGAAACCGCTGGGCGGCACAACTCATCCTGCTATATTTTTTCAGTTAAAAAGCATTTTTCATTTCTTGGAGAGTGTCGGTTCGGCACGGATTGAAGGCAATCGCACAACTTTGGCGGAATATATTGAAAGAAAAATTGAAGGAAGCAAGACAAGGGATGAAAAATTTCTGGAAATTGAAAACAACGAAAGGGCACTCAATTTCATTGAAAAAAACATTGCTCACCAAAGAATAAACCGCGCTTTCCTAAGCGAGATACACAAAATCGTAACCAAAGACCTTACTCCTCCCCCAAAAGGGGAAGGGAGTAGAAACCCTGGCGGTTATAGAGAAGTGAACGTAAGCATAGGGCGCTCTTCTCATATCCCACCAGATATTTCAACAGTTGCTTCTTATATGAAAGAGCTTTTTGATTTTATAAACAAACCAGAACCACCACAGTATGATCTTTTGAAGGTGGCTCTTGCCCACCATCGATTTGCTTGGATTCACTGTTTTGATAATGGTAACGGTAGAGTTGTAAGGTTGCTTACCTACGCAATGCTTATCAAATATGGATTTAGAGTACATATAGGCGATAGAATTATTAATCCAACCGCGGTTTTTTGTAGTAACAGAGAAAAATACTATCATTATTTATCTTTGGCTGATAGCGGTAGTGATGATGATTTGTTATCGTGGTGCGAATATGTACTTGAAGGTTTGAAAAATGAAATTGGTAAAGTTGATAAATTGCTTGATCATGAATTCTTGGTAGAAAAGATTTTGTTGCCTGCGATAGATTTTGCTTTAAAAAATAAATATTTAACCGAAAAGGAGTACAAAATTCTGCGGTTAGCAGCTAAGAAAAAGGTTATTAAAGCAGCTGATGTAAAGCAGATTTTGCCACAGAAGATACCGGCTGAAATTTCTAGAACTATTAAAAGGCTAAAGGATAAAAAAATGTTACATGCAGAAAAAGGCCAAAGCAGAAAATACTTTCTTTGGTTTGAAAATAACTATCTATTACGCGGAATTATAGAAATGCTCGATAAAGAGAAGTTTTTACCAATTCCAGTTAATAAATAGACTCTAATCTTGCCGAGATTTCGAAGAATAAGCAAGGGAAATAGTGTCGAATTTCTCATGACTTCTAAAAGGAATTTGTTTAAATACTTTTCTGAGCTCGGTTAACTCTTCGATATTCAAATAAAGTATATCAAGCTGATCTTTCATTGATTGTATAAGATTCTACTAAATCCGAGCTTTAACTGCCTAGATAAGCGCATTAAGAAATTAAATTGCCTAACTATTAAATAGGTTTGAAATACCCACCTGGATCAAAGATATAATAGTTATTATCCTTTTTAAGAACGAACATCAGTTCATCATCGTATATCTTGTTTGTAAATTCCCCAAACCCTGCAGGCGACCTAGCGCTATAGGTAAAGATAAAAACTTCATACCCATTCGATTTTGCTTGCTGATAAATCGGTTCATAGGAAAGATTATTCGGAAGACTAGGAAGATTTTTCATGAGCTTTATCTTATCAATGAAAAAGACTTTCTTTTTTGTTTTTGATTTCCAGACAGGAACAGAGTTACAGCGTTGTTGTAGAGTTTTTTTCTCGTTCTCGTAGGATTCTTGGTCTGGAAAAACTGGTAGCATTTTTTGAGCTTCTTCAAAGTTTCCTTTTTCGATTAACGCGAAGTATCTTCCCAAGGTCTCCTTAGCCCTAACTTCTGGTGAAATAGTAGCATTTTGTACTGTTTCTGATGTGGCTTTGGCACCTTCTTGAATAATTGGGACAATTTTTTCTACAAATACTACAATAATCAGTAAAGCAAAGAACACTATTCCAAGGATATAAAAGATTTTCTTAGATTTTGTTTCAGAATTGGAATGATTTGGTTGATCTGAATTGGTTTCCATTTTCAAACACTCCCCCTTTGGTAATTTCAGGATTATTCCTGAGTAGTAATAAAAATATTTTTAAAGCTAGATTTGAAGGTAGCTTTAAAAGTAACAAAAATTTCTAAAGAACACAATAATTGGCTTTTTCAATCCTGAAATTACTTGGTGTTTTCCTAGATTCGATAATATGTAAATCATAGAGTTTAATTCAACTCTTTTCAAAGTAGCTATTATTAATTTAAGATACGAGGTACTTTGCTAAATCTCTGGCTTCAATTCTACTTGAATAAAAGCGCATTAAGGGAGCTGAGGGAAAATGCCTTTAAAGAGGCATTTTTCTATTATGACTTGATAAGTTCGAAAATCCATACAAGTCAGAAGTTTAAAAGAGCAGTATTGCACATAAAGCATAAAAAACCTACTTCCCGTGCAGGTTATTAAGTTGTTATTAGTATGTATACCAACCTTCTTGACATGTAACCACAGGTTAATTATCGTTGTTAAGGAATAGCATAGAGCATAGACTGTGAATATGCACCAGATCAATAAGGAGCGCATATGAATATTATCGAAACCAAGAAACTTACTAAATACTATGGAAAAGAAAGAGGCATCATTGAAGTAGACATAGCCGTGGAAGAGGGCGAAATCTATGGCTTTATCGGACCGAACGGTGCGGGAAAAACAACGACAATCCGGATCCTCCTGTCTTTAATCTATGCTACTGGGGGAAGCGCTACGGTATTCGGCAAAGACGTGGTCAAGTTCGGACCGGAGATAAAAAGAGAAATCGGTTATTTACCGGGCGAAGTTTTTTATTATGACAACATGCGGGTAAAAGACCTTTTGAACTACTCAGCGAGTTTCTATAAGAAAGACTGCTCAAAAAGGATTAAGGAACTTGCCGAGATCATGAATCTGGAACTAGACAAAAAAATTGACGACCTTTCATATGGAAACAAGAAAAAAGTTGGATTGGTACTAGGGCTTTTGCATGAGCCAAAACTAATAATCTTGGATGAGCCTACCGGTGGTTTGGATCCATTGATGCAACAGAAGTTCTTCAATCTGGTAAGGAATGAAAATGAAAAAGGGGCTACGGTATTTCTTTCCTCACATATTTTGAGCGAGGTCCAACGGCTCTGCAATCGCGTAGCTATTATTAAAGAGGGGAAGATCGTTAAGATCGAGAAGATGAGTGAACTGGAGAAAAGCAACTATAGCAAGATTAAAATTGAAGCCAAAACCGCTATTCCCGATGGATATTTAGATATGGAAGGCGTCAGCGGTCTAAAAACTGAGAATCACTCGACCACCTTTATGTTTAAAGGAGACATTAATTCTATGACTAAAAAGA
>Ga0209270_1001175_pt1 | contig 40421 bp, 36 predicted proteins | sample MTBAKSrepl1MetaG_FD_187456 | JGI IMG/M metagenome (GOLD analysis project Ga0209270, IMG submission 187456) | Enrichment culture microbial communities from Arthur Kill intertidal strait, New Jersey, USA, that are MTBE-degrading - MTBE-AKS1... | ecosystem: Environmental > Aquatic > Marine >... | reverse complement strand
TTGGCGCAGTCGATGATGTCCATGCCCAGGTCCACGAGCCGGCTCCAGTGTTCCGGGACAAGCGGTATCCCCGTCTCTTCGGCCCGGACCATGGCGAAAAAACCGCCCACGCAGACCGTGTCCACGTGAAGCGGACCGAGGCCGGGTATGTCGAGGACCTGGTCGCGATCCTGGACAAAGGACGGGACGGCCTGAAAGGCGACGGATTCCACACGCCCGTTCCGTATGAAGGCCCGAGTCTCCATGGAGCCCGAGGGCGTGTCCACCGTGACCACGGTCTCGGCGCCGTGGGCCTCGATCCGGCCCGCCTCGATCAGGGTGGTCACCGCGCCGATGGTGGCATGGCCGCAGAGGTAGGGGTACCGCCGCGGATCCATGTAGATCAGGCCGAAGGCGGCGCCCGGTGTCACGGGATCGGTCACCGCGGCCGCGAACATGCCCCGGTGGCCACGGGGCTCCCGGGTGAGCCGGAGGCGAACCTCGTCCAGGTTCTCCATGAAGTAGCGGCGTTTCTCCTCCATGGTCGCTCCGGGCACGGATCCCACTCCGTCCACGAGCAAGCGGGTCGGCTCTCCGGCCGTGTGGGAGTCGATGGTCACCAGGGCCGGCCCGTTTTGTCGAGCCAGTAGGTCTCTCATGTGGTTCCAGTTCATCTCAAAACCAATAAAAAAGTCACTTTCTCGCGCCAAGCCGCAAAGAAGGCGAAGGTAAACAATTGATGTTAAACACGTTTTTTCTTTGCGTTCTTGGCGCCTCTGCGCGAAAAACAGTTTTTACGGGTTCGTCACTTCTTCAATAATTTGCAGTGCCGGGGCGGCGCGTGGAGCAAGACGGTTTCCCCACGGCGAAACGGCTTGGATCGGATCAGGTTGATGGCGTGCAGCAGGGTCCCGTTCTCCAGTTCCACGAAGTAGCTGACCTCGCCCCCCATGTAGCTGCGGTCTTTGACGGTTCCCTTGAACATGTTGACATCGGAGGTCGAGGCCTCATCGGCGTCGGGAAGGATGTCCAGTTTCTGGGCGCGCACCACCAGTTCCACGGGTTGACCCGAGTCCCATTCCCCCGGTTGAAGGGAGAGGATCTCGTTTCCGTCCTCCATGCGGATTCGGACAAAGTCGTTGTCACGGCCCAAGACTTCTCCATTGAGGAAGTTGGAGTGGCCCAGGAAGTCAGCCACAAAGTGATTGGTGGGGTCGTTGTAGACCTCTTCGGGCCCCCCTTCCTGCTGCTTGCGGCCGTCCTTCATCACCACGATCTTGTCGGACATGGACAGGGCCTCGCGCTGGTCGTGCGTGACGAAGATGGTGGTCACCCCGATCATCTGCTGCAGGTTGTCCACCTCCCGCCGCATCTCTTCCCGAAGGTTCTCATCCAGGGCCGAGAGCGGTTCGTCCATGAGCAGGACGTCCGGTTCGATCACGATGGCCCGGGCCAGGGCGATCCGCTGCTTCTGGCCGCCCGAGAGCTGGGCGGGCATGCGGTTTTCCACGCCCGGAAGACGGACCATCTCCAGGGCCCGCATCACTCGCTCGCGGGTCTCCTTCTTTCCCACACTCCGGTACTTCAGGCCGAAGGCCACGTTGTCGAAGATGGTCTTGTGTGGGAACAGGGCGTAGTCTTGGAAGATCATGCCCAGGTTTCGTTTGTGTATGGGCGTGTCATTGACCCGTTTGCCCTTGATGTAGATGTCCCCTCCGGTGGGGGTCTCCAGTCCTGCGATCATGCGAAGGATGGTGGTCTTGCCGCACCCCGAGGGGCCGAGAAGGGTGACCAAGGTACCTTCTTCGATGTCCAGGTCGGTTTTCTGGACAGCCACCACCTTGTCGAAACGCTTGTGCACGCCGCGGAGCTGAACGGCCTTGGGCTTTTCTTGAGTTTCCACCGTCCTGGTTTCTCCCGCCTGGGTCAATGATTCCCGGCGGTCCTGTAAGGCCGAACCCCGCAGGACCGCCGGTTGCAGGTGTCAGGGCCGGGAAAGAGACTGTTCGCCCGATCCCGGGTTTTCGTCCTTACGCTCCCGCCCGAATGCGGTCCCATTTTTCCGTCCATGCCACCTGGTTGCTGTTCCACACCTCGGGAACGGCAAAGAGGTACCCTTCCAGCTTCCCCGTGGGGTCGAACGCGGGAAGCTTCTGCACGGACTCGGGCATCTTCACCTTGGAAGGATCGAGGCTGGGCGGGTAGCTCTGCCCCTCGGCCACGGCGATGGCCGCAGCGGGCTCCAGCATGAAGTTGAGGACCCGCTGCGCCATGTCCAGGTCCGTCCCCTTGAGCACGAAAATGTGTTCCATCCAGGAGTAGGTCCCCTTGGGCGCCAGGTACCCGATGGGATGGCCTTCCTGCTGAAGGGCCGCCACCCGTCCGGACCAGGCCACGGTGGCATAGATCTCTTCGCTCGCCAGGAGGCTCATGAGTTCGGATCCGGATTCCCAGTACTTCTTCATCAGGCCCCGCTGTTCCTTCAATGCTTCCCATACGGCATTCAGATCGTTGATCTCATTGGGGCTCTGGCCCGTTTGAAGGGCCGCATACCACATGTTGGTCCGGTAGTCGGCGCCCCAACTCCCCAGCTTGCCCTTGAGGTCCTTGTCCCAGAGGAGGGCTACGCCCAGTTTTTCGGCCTTTTCCTTGGAAATGTGCTTGGTGTTGTATGCGATCCCGGTCTGCCCCAGGTCGTAGGGAACGGCCGAGAGCTTGCCGTCCGTGACCTTGCGGAGCGGGTCGATCATGGGCTGCATGACGTTTTTGAGGTTGGGGATCTTACTCTCGTCGAGGACGACGCCGAAACCCAGGTCGATGTAGCGTGCATAGTCGAAAACACCGCTGAGGTGGGCCAGGTTGAACTCCCCTCCCGGCGGATAGGAGGCCTTGACCTGGGTCAGGTAGGCATCCATGCCGGTGAAGGCCGCATCCACCACCTCGATGCCGGTCTCCTTGGTGAAGGGCTCAAAGGCATATTTGCGTAAGGCCTCGGAGGTGGTGCCGCCCCAGGAATCGAAACGGATGGACTTGGCGGCGGCGGCGTTGCGGGACAGAAGGCCGAAAGGCCCTCCCACCAAGCCGGCTGCGGCCCCTGCAATGCCGAGGTACTTGATGAAATCCCTGCGGGTGATTCGGCCCTTCTGGTAGAGGTCCACAACGGCGTCCAATTGTCCATTCAGATCTTTCTTCATGACGTTCCTTCCTTTCGATTCAAGGGTTATCGATGACCAGGCCCGACCGCGCCTGTTTCCTTCACGTACCAAAGGCCGACTCTCAGCCTTTCCCGCTTCCCAGCTCCCACGCTCCCCAGCCCCCAGCTCTTAAGGGCCGTGATTCGTGTTCGTGAATCGTGGATCAATACATGGGAGCATCCCTTCCCTGCTTTTTGCCGATTGGCGCCACCCCCACCCTGTCCCTCCCCCGTCAAGGGGGAGGGGACCCGGAATCGAGGTCCGTGCAAAAAATACGCCCCCCTCACCAGCTTAACGGCTCACCGGCTTACCAGCTCACCAGCTCACGCAAGGGTTCACCTCCCCCTGGCGAAACGACGGGAGAGGTATCCCGCCAGCAAGGGGATGGAGATGGTCAGCACGATCATGACGGTCCCCAGGGCATTGATCTCGGGGCTGATGGAGTTTCGCAGCATGCCGAAGATTCTCACCGGCACCGTCTGGCTCGTGGCAGTGGCCCAGAAGAGTGTAGCCGTCACGTCGTCGAACGAGATGGTGAAGGAGAAGAGCATCCCCGCCAGGATCGCTGGCGCCAAAAGGGGAAGCGTCACCTCCTTGAATGTCTGGAGCGGGTTCGCCCCCAGGCTCAAGGCCGCCTCTTCATAGACGCGCTTGATGCCGACGAGGCGCGCCTGAACCACCAGGAGCACGTAAGGGAGGGTCAGGACCACGTGACCCATGAGCAGGAGGGCGAAGCTCTTGGGCTGCTGGAGCCACCGAATGAAGAGGAGCAGGGCCACGCCGAGGACCACTTCGGGGATCATGATGGGGGAGAGGAGCAGGGTGTTCAGGGTGTTTTTTCCCCGAAACTCGTAACGCACAAAGGCCATGGCCGCCGGGATGCCGATGGCCGTGGTCACCACCGCCGTGAGAGACCCCAGAATGAGGGAGTTCTTGAAGGCGTTGAGAATGACCTCGTTTTGGGCCAGCCTTCCGTACCAGCGGAGGCTGAACCCCTCCATGGGGAAAGAACCGAACTGCTGGGGATTGAACGAGAGGATGACCACCGCCACGATGGGCGCGAACATCCACACGTAGACCAGGATCGTGTAGAAGCGGATCAATGACCAGCCGGATATCTTCAGCATGGCAACGCGCTCACTGCAGGCTCTTGAAGATCTGGTTGATCCCCAGGTAGCGGTTGTAGGTGTACACGATGATGCCCAGAAGACCCAGGAGTATGGTGCTGATGGCCGAACCGAAAGGCCAGTCCAGGGTCCCCACCACCCGTTTGAAAATGAGATTGGCGATCATGTCGTTTCCCGGTCCCCCGAGAATCATGGGGGGCAGGTAAGTCCCGGAGGTCAGGACGAAGACCAGCAGGCACCCGGCGCTCACCCCTGGAAGGCTCAGCGGGAGCGTGACCTCCCGGAAGGCCTGCCACTCCGTCGCCCCGAGGCTGCGGGCTGCTTCGAGAAGGTTTTTGTCGATCCCCTCCAGGCTGACGTAGATGTTCAGGATCATGAAAGGCAGCAGGTACTGGATTAGGCCCATGAGTACCGCGCCCTCGTTGTAGAGCATGCTCAGGGGCCTTTCCAGGAGTCCGATCTTCATGAGAACGTGGTTGATCAGGCCCGTGTCGCCGAGGATGTTGATCCAGCTCAGGGTTCGAATGATGAAGCTGATCCAGAAGGGGAGCATGATCAGGATCAGGAGGAACGGCTTGACCCGGCTTTCCGTGCGGTAGAAAAAATAGGCGGGGATGTACCCCATGATCAGGCAGAGGACCGCGGTCTCCAGGGAGACGCGAATGGTGCGAATGAGTATGGAGGGATAGAAGAAATCAACGAAGAACTTGGAGTAATTGCCGAACTGGAATGCGGGGATGTCGGCCCCGCTCGGTGCACGCAGCCAGAAGCTGTACACCACGATGAAGCAGACCGGAATGACGAGCAGAAAAAAAACAGCGCTCAGGGCGGGCGCCAGCAGCGCCAGCGGTTTATAGGGTTTGCTTTCCATGGGTCCGCCGAGGGGAAGAACAGGTTCAGGGACGAGGTTCACCGCCGAAGAAGAGAAGCGACCTCGAATCCAGTCCAACGTCTGCAAGTATTCCTGTTCGGTGCGGCCTGAGGTCGGGTTCGTTCATGCAGCGGACGGCTTTTTGTGCTACCGTGTCCCTATCTTTAGTGGATATCCTATCGAGAGTCAAGGAGAATTCCGAAAAGGGCCGCTGGAGCCGCCCTTGACAGGCGTTCGAGGACTTTGATATGGCCGAACCCATGCCAGATCCGTTGTCCCCGGCCGGGCCCGGTCCGACCCGGGTCCGGCCATGGGCGCGGAGGGCGGTAAGGAAGGCCATTGATAGCAAACGAGGATGACGTCATCCCCGGGATCCGGAGTAAACGAATGATGCCTGAATTGAGACTGGATTCGTCCCTGGTTCGAAGGGCACGGGAAGCGGCCCGCAGCATAGCGGCCCACGCCCTCGAGGAGATCGAACCGAACACCACGGTGGGGGTGGAGAGGGCCGTGCTTCGACTGTTGGGGGTGGAAGGACTTACCGAAGACGGGGTGCCGTGGGTCAATGTGATCGTGGACGACCTGCTCGGCCGGGGGCTTCTGGGAAGAGGGGCGGCAAGCTGGATCGTGAACGTCCACCTGTCCGAGGGCCTGTCCCTGGAGGCCGTGGCGGAGCGGATCGCGACAGGCGCGCTGGACCCGGAGGCCGTCCCCCGGGTCGCTCCGGACCTTCTTCGAGAGTCCATGTATTCCATGGCCGGCCGGGCCCTGGAGACCATGGACCGTGAAAGGGCGAGGCGGAATGAGTCCCACTCCCGCCTCGGGCAGGGCTCTTATCCCCTCCGCTACCTCATCGTGGCCACGGGCGACATAGAAGAGGATGTGGTGCAGGCCCGGGCCGCGGCGCGCCAGGGGGCGGACATCATCGCCGTGATCCGCCACACGGCCCAGAGTCTGCTGGACTATGTGCCCGAAGACGGGACCATGGAGGGGGTCGGGGGGACCATCGCCAACCGCGACAACTTCCGCATCATGCGCCGGGCCCTGGACGAGGTCTCCGAGGAACTGGGCCGGTACATCTTTCTGACCAACTACTGCTCGGGACTCTGTATGCCCGAGATGGCGGTCCTGGGGGCCCAGGAAGGCCTCGACGTGATGCTCAACGACTCCATGTACGGCGTGATCTTTCGGGACATCAACATGGTCCGGACCTTTATCGACCAGCACTTCTCGCGGGCCGTGCTGGCCCGGGCCGGCATGATGATCAACACGGGGGAAGACAATTACCTGACCACGGCCGATGCCTTTCTTAAGGCCCACACGGTCCTGGCCAGTCAGTTCATCAATGAACAGTTCGCCCTCATGAGCGGCCTTCAACCCGGTCAGATCGGACTGGGACACGCCTTTGAGATCTCCCCCCGTATCGAGGACAGCTTTCTTCACGAACTCGCCCAGGCCCAGCTCGTGCGACAGGTCTTTCCCGATTGCCCCGTCAAGTATATGCCTCCCACCAAGCACATGACCGGGAACATCTTCCAGGGAAACGTCCAGGACGCCCTCTTCAATGCCGTGTCGGTGATCACCGGCCAGAGCGTGCACCTCCTGGGTATGCCTACGGAGGCCATACACACCCCGCACGTCCATGACCGGTACCTGAGCCTCGAAAACGTGGACTACGTGTTCCGGGCCATGAGACACCTGGGCGAGGAGGTGACATTCCGTCCCGGGGGGCGCGTGGAAGAACGCGCCGCCAAGGTCCTTGGCGATGCCGCCGAGATGCTCGACCGGGTCGCGGACCTGGGCCTGATGGAGGCGATTTCCAGGGCCATGTTCGCGGACATCCCCCGATCGCGCAAAGGCGGCAAGGGCCTCGACGGCGTGGTGCCGAAGTGGGACGACTACTGCAATCCCGTTGCAGATCTGCTGGAAAAGGGGAGGACGACATCATGAGCCGAGGGGAGAACAGGGTCACACCCTACGGTGATACCCGGGGGGACGGCGCCATCCAGCTCTCTTTCACCCTCCCCATGGCCGCGGGGGAAAAGGCCCGCCGGGCGGCCGTGATCCTTCTGACCAAGATGGGATTCACCGAGGCGAGAGTGGTCCTGATGGAGGCCATGGATCCGGAGTTCACCTACTTCATCGTGTACGCCCGGACCACCGAGTCGGTGGACGTCTCCTCCATCGTGGTCCATGAGGCCGAATACGAGGTCATGGAGCCCGAAGAAATCAACCGGACCATTCAAGAGACCTTCGGCCGGAAGATCGTGGTGATCGGGGCCTGCATCGGAAGCGACGCCCACACCGTGGGAATCGATGCCATCATGAACATGAAGGGCTACGACATGCACAAGGGCCTGGAGAGCTATGCCGGGATTCGGGCCGTCAACCTGGGGGCGCAGGTCCCCTGCGAGACCCTGGTGGCGCAGGCCGTGGAGGAAGGAGCGGATGCCCTGCTGGTTTCCCAGGTGGTGACGCAGAAGAACGCCCACCTGAAGAACCTGACCCGACTGATCGAGATCCTGGAGGCGGAGGGCCTGGCGGAGACCATGGTCCTGATCGTAGGGGGTCCCCAGGTGACCCCCGAACTGGCCAAGGAACTCGGATACGACGCGGGTTTCGGCCGGGGCACCTTTCCGGAGCACGTGGCCTCCTTTCTGGTCCAGGAGATGGCGCGGAGGGAAAACCGGGGCGAGAACAGGGGCTGAGGTGTTCGCCGCAACGTCCCCTCCCCCTCGACAGGTGAAGGGACATGGTTGACGGGCAGGAGCCCTGGTAGCAAAGTCCCCTCCCCCTTGACGGGGGAGGGACAGGGTGGGGGTGGCGAGAAGGCACTCCCTGACCACCCCCTTCCCGACCTTCCCCCGTCGAGGGGGAAGGGGAAACCCGTGCCGGGGTTATCCAAATCGCTATCGGGATCGGTATCGAAATCGGCTTTCATGGAATCGGAAAACCAGTGAGGTGCAGCGCACGGTTTCTCCGCAAGCAATGGGAAAGGTGGAATTGTTGTGGATGCCCTACGATTTCGATCCCGATCCCGATTTCGATAGCGATAGAACCAGGACCCGCGGGGACGATTTTACCCAGCACAGCCTGGGTTGAAGGTCCCCTCCCCCTTGACGACCTTCCCCCGTCGAGGGGGAAGGGGAAACCCGTGCCGGGGTTATCCAAATCGCTATCGGGATCGGTATCGAAATCGGCTTTCATGGAATCGGAAAACCAGTGAGGTGCAGCGCACGGTTTCTCCGCAAGCAATGGGAAAGGTGGAATTGTTGTGGATGCCCTACGATTTCGATCCCGATCCCGATTTCGATAGCGATAGAACCAGGACCCGCGGGGACGATTTTACCCAGCACAGCCTGGGTTGAAGGTCCCCTCCCCCTGGACGGGGGAGGGACAGGGTGGGGGTAGATCTGGGCCCCCTCAACACCTGAATACCTCAACACCTCAACACCTGGTTTGAAACGGACTATGGACAAACTCATCATCACGGCGGCGGTAGTGGGGGCCGAGCTGACGCGGGAGGACACGCCCTATCTCCCCCTGACTCCCGAGGAGATCGCCGAAGAGGCCCGCCGGTCCTGCGAGGCCGGGGCCTCCGTGGTCCACCTTCACGCCCGGGATCCTGAGGGTCTTCCCACCCAGGACCCGAAGGTCTATGGGGAGATCATCGAACGGGTCCGGGCCCGGTGTGACGCGGTCATTCAGGTCTCCACCGGCGGGGCCGTTCACATGAGTGCGGAGGAGCGCCTCGCCCCCGTGTCCCTGCAACCCGAGATGGCGTCCCTGACCACGGGAACGGTCAACTTCGGTGAGGATGTCTTTTCCAATCCCTGGGGCCTGCTGGTCCGGTTCGCCGAGGCCATGAAGGCGCAGGGGGTCAAGCCGGAACTGGAGATCTTCGACACAGGCATGGTGGCCAATGCCGTCCGGCTGGAGACCATGGGCCTCCTTTTGCCTCCTCTCCACTTCGATTTTGTCCTGGGAGTGCCGGGCGCCCTCCCGGCCGGCGTGAAGAACCTGGTGCACCTGGTGGAATCTCTGCCCGCCGGATCCACCTGGTCCGTGGCGGGGATCGGTCGGCACCAGCTTCCCATGGCCGCAGCGGCCGTCATCCTGGGCGGGCACGCCCGTGTGGGCCTGGAGGACAACATCTTCTACCGTAAGGGGGAACTGGCACAGGGAAACGGGCCCCTGGTGGAACGCGTGGTTCGTGTCGCCCGGGAGCTCGGCCGGCCCGTGGCCACGCCGGACGAGGCCCGTGCCCTCCTGGGTCTTGCGTGATGGGACTCTGGGCGGAGGTCCGCAGGCGGCGAGCCCGTTCCGTGGCCGTGTTCGGCCTGGCCAAGAATGCGGGAAAGACCGTGGCCCTGAACCGGTTGGTGGCGGGGGCCGAAAACGCCCGGATGACCCTCGGGCTGACCTCCATCGGCCGGGACGGGGAGACATGGGACGTGGTGACCCATCGTCGAAAGCCCGCTATCCATGCCGCCGAAGGGACCCTGCTTGCGACCGCGGAGTCGTGTCTGAATGTGGGGAGCGCGAGGCTCGAGGTTATTGAGCGGACGGGGATCGCCACGCCCCTGGGGCCGGTGATTGTGGCCCGGGTCTTGAATGAGGGGTCCGTGGAAGTGGCCGGCCCCGGACGGGCCGGTTCCCTCGGTGGGATGGTCCTCCGGCTCTTGGAACTGGGAGCGGAACTCGTCCTGGTGGACGGGGCCATCGATCGGCAGAGCCCGGCGTCGCCCCGTGTGACCGAGGCCTGCGTGCTGGCCACAGGGGCCGTTCTGAGCGAGGACATGGGCCGGGCCGTGGAGATGACCCGGGAGAGGGTCCGGCAACTCACCCTCTCTGCGGCGACCGAGGTCCTGCGTCGCGCATGGCGTTCCGGCCGGGTGATCGTGACGGCCGGCGGGGACACCCTGGGAGAGTTTGACGGAACGGCTCTCCTGAAGGGCGGTGTGAGCCTCAAGAGGCTCATTCGGGACAGGGACGCATCGGTGCTGGTGGGCGGGGCCCTGACCGATCCGCTTCTTCAGGATCTGCTGGGGACCCGGGTGTCCGTGGTGATTCGGGACGCCACCCGGCTTTTCGTGGAAGGGGAACGCCTGCGTCGTTTCGAGCGGCACGGGGGGCGTGTTCAGGTGGTGGAGCCCCTCGACCTTGCCGCGGTCACGGTCAATCCGTTCTCGCCCGAGGGGTGGGCCTTTGACCCGTGGTCCTTTTTCGAGGCGGTGCGGGACGCGATCCCCGGTGTCCCGGTGTTCGACGTGGTGGAGGGATACGGCCCGGCGTGACAGCTTTTAAGGACCGTGATTCGTGTTCGTGGATCGTGTCCGGCATACTCACGCCGGTCCACAGCAGCCGCTCCCCGGCCTGGGATTCCATGGGGTGTCCCCTCAACACCTCAACACCTCAACACCTATTCTGGAGGAACGACGTGAAACAAAGCTGTCCATTCGGATCCCACCGGGTGATCGAACCCGAGGGGGTCCTGCCCCAGGCGGCCTGGAAACTGGACAACACCATGGAGCCTTGGGACAATGAAGTCCTGATCGATGTGGACACCTTGAACATCGATGCGGCCAGTTTCCGCCAGATTCGGGAGGAGGCCGGTGGAGACCCTGAGAAGATTCGGGCCATCGTGCTGCGGACCGTGGCGGAGAGAGGCAAGCAACACAACCCGGTCACCGGGTCCGGCGGCATGCTCCTAGGGTCGGTGAACCGGGCGGGAGCCCGTTTCCCTGTCCCGGTACGGCCCGGCGATCGCATTGCCACCCTGGTCTCCCTCAGCCTGACGCCGCTTCGAATCGACCGGATCCTGGATGTGGACGAGGAACGGGACCAGATTCGAGTGGAGGGGCAGGCCATTCTCTTTGCCAGCGGCATCTTCGCTTCGCTTCCCGATGACCTTCCGGAGGACTTCGCCCTGGCCATGCTGGACGTGGCCGGCGCACCCGCGCAGACGGCCAGGTTGGTTCGCCCGGGGGATACGGTCCTGGTGATCGGCGGGGGAGGCAAATCGGGGCTCTTGTGCCTGTACGAGGCCCGTCGAAGGGCGGGGGTCACCGGCCGGGTGGTGGGGGTTTCCTACAGCGAAAAGGGATGCGACCGGATCCGTCGGGCCGGCTTCGCGGAGGTGGTCCTTCGGGCCGACGCCTCACGTCCGCTTGATTTCCATCGGAGTTTCTCGGCCGCCCTGGGCGGGGACCTGGCGGACATCACCATCAATTGCGTGGACGTGCCGGGGACCGAGATGGCCTCCATCCTGGCGACCCGGGAGGGCGGAACGGTCTACTTTTTCAGCATGGCCACCAGCTTCACCGCGGCGGCCCTGGGGGCCGAAGGGGTGGGCAGAGACGTCCGGATGCTCATCGGAAACGGATACGCCCGGGGACATGCGGAGATCGTCCTGGATATCGCCAGAAAGGTCCGGCATCTATTCTGACCGCCGCTGTCAGCCGATCTGCCGGCACCCGATCTTGACACCATGCCCCCCCTGTGGTAGGGGATGACGGATCTTCCCCGGCCCCCATTTTCGAAAGGGGCATTCGTCATGTTCGGTGTCTCCATGAGTTGCGGCAGACGTCAGAGTCGCGGGATTCGGAATCGATTTCCACTTGAACCGGAGGTCGTTTCCGGTTTCATCCGGTCATGAACCGTGTTGCCGGGCTTGAAAGCGGACCCCCGGCATCTTTCCCTTTGTCCAGGAGGCTCTCCGTGGAGAAGAGTGCATCCCCGGCCCTGGTCGCCGAAGACATCCACAAGAGCTTCGGGTCTCTGGAGGTCCTGAAGGGAATCACCCTGAGCGCAAATGAAGGGGATGTCATCGCGCTTATCGGTTCCAGTGGGTCCGGCAAGAGCACGCTCCTCCGGTGCATCAACCTCCTGGAGACCCCGGATTCGGGCAGCGTGTACCTGAGCGGGGAACTCGTCCGCATGAAGAAAAACCGCCGCGGCGAATCGGTGCCCGAGGACGCCCGGCAGGTGGACCGCATTCGAACCAAGTTGGGCATGGTTTTTCAGCACTTCAACCTCTGGACCCACATGACCGTGCTCCAGAATGTCATCGAGGCCCCTGTCCACGTCCTGGGGCAACCGAAGAAAGAGTCGATCCGCAAGGCCCTGGCGCTTCTGGAGAAGGTGGGGATTTCCGACAAGGCCCATCATTATCCTTCCCAGCTCTCCGGCGGGCAGCAGCAGCGCGCGGCCATTGCCCGGGCCCTGGCCATTGAACCGGAAGTCCTCCTCTTTGATGAACCTACTTCGGCGCTGGATCCGGAACTGGTGGGTGAGGTGCTTCGAGTCATCAGACGGCTTGCCGATGAAGGCCGCACCATGCTTGTGGCGACCCATGAGATGGCCTTTGCGAGGGATGTGGCCTCCAACGTGGTATTCCTTGACGATGGGTGCATCGAGGAACAGGGGCCTCCTGAAAAGATGTTCGGCGATCCGTCCTCGCCGCGATGCCGTCAGTTTCTGGCGAATTTCCTGTAGGTCGGGCGGCGGGGCCCCTTCGGCTGTGTGCAGTACCGGATCTCGTCGCTGGGTCTCCTCCCCCATGGACAGGGGATCCATGGTTTCCGGCACTGGCCTGCGAGACTGGGTCCCCTCCCCCTTTGACGGGGGAGGGAAAGGGTGGGGGTGGCGAGAAGGCTGCCTGACCACCCCCTTCCCGACCTTCCCCCATCGAGAGGGAAGGATAAAACCCGTGCCGGGGTTATCCAAATCGAAATCGGGATCGCTATCGAAATCGGCATTTCAAGGAATGGGCCAACCAGGAAGGTGACGCGCAGGGTTTCTACTCAAACAACGCGAAAAAAGGAGTGATTTCTGGACGAACCACGATTTCGATACCGATTTCGATAGCGATTTCGATAGCGATAGGACCTGGAACCCCTGCGGATGCCCATTTGACGGGTGAAGGGACAGGGTGAGGGTGGTAAACAAGCGAACCCGGTTGAATCATGAGACGACGAGTCTTTTCACAATAAAAGAAAAAGGAGGGATGGCATGAAGAGGTTTCATGGGTTGGTGGTGTTCATGCTCGTTGCGGCGGCGGTCGCTTTTCTCGCGGGTCCGGTGTCGGGCGTGGATTGGACAAAGATCCGGATCGGCACGGAGGGGGCCTATCCTCCGTTCAACTTCGTAGACAAGAACGGCGAGTTGATGGGATTCGACATCGACATCGCCAAGGCCCTCTGTGAGGAGATGGGGGTGGAGTGCGAGTTCGTGATCCAGGACTGGGACGGGATGATCCCGGGACTCCTGGCCAAGAAGTACGATGCCATCATCGCCTCCATGTCCATCACGGAAGAGCGCAAGCAGAAGGTGGATTTTACGGAGAAGTACTACCTGACGCCCGCCCGGTTCGTGACCAAGAAGGACGCGGGCATCGAGATCTCCAAGGCGGGGCTCAAGGGCAAGTCCGTGGGTGTCCAGCGCGCCACGATTCATGAGAACTTCCTGCGCGACAATTTCGGCGATGCGGTGGATATCAAATCCTATGCCACTCAGGACGAGGCCAACATGGACCTCGTGGCCGGACGGGTGGACCTGGTCATCGCGGATGCCACCGTACTCCTGGGCGGTTTTCTGGAGACGGACGCTGGAAAAGACTACGAATTCGTGGGTCCCGGATACACGGATGCGAAGTGGTTCGGCGATGGTATCGGCATCGCCATTCGCAAGGAGGACGACGACCTCCGAAAGATGTTCAACGACGCCATTCAGGGGATTCGCAAGAACGGCGTCTACCAGAAGATCAACGCCGAGTACTTTGATTTTGACGTGTACGGGGACTGATCCCGGGCCTCGTCTGTTGAGATAGGCCGTCGGCCGCGCGCGGCGCATTGCCGCGCGCGGCCGCCTTCCCCTTCACGAGTGACATCCCTACCCCAGGGAGGCGGGATTGATCGATCTGCAGGGCTATGGCTGGCTTCTTCTGAAAGGGGCGCAGCTCACCATCCTGGTCGGTCTCGCTTCCATGGTCATCGCCGTCCTGCTGGGCCTGCTGGGTTCCTGGGGAAAGCTCTCCGCGAACCGGATCGCCCGCATGCTTGCCGGCACATATACCACGGTCATTCGCGGCATTCCGGAACTCGTCCTCATCCTGCTCGTCTACTATGGTGTCCCCACCCTGATCCAGGACCTCTCGGCCGCAGCGGGAAGAGAGATCCTCGTCGATCTGAACCCTTTCACGGCCGGCGTGGGCACCATCGGTTTCATCTACGGGGCCTTCGCCACCGAGGTCTTTCGAGGGGCGTACCTGGCCGTGCCCAAGGGTCAGATCGAGGCGGCCCGGGCCATGGGCATGAGCACGAGCATGACCTTTCTTCGAATCACTCTGCCCCAGATGTGGCGTTTCGCCCTTCCCGGCCTGGGAAACGTCTGGATGGTCCTGATCAAGGCCACGGCCCTGATCTCGGTCATTCAACTGCCCGAACTCATGCGGAACGCGGACATCGCCTCCCGGGCCACCCGAATGCCTTTCACGTTCTATTTCATGGCGTCCCTGTTGTATCTGGTCATCACCATCGCCTCGATGATGCTGCAGCAGAAGGCCGAGACCTGGGCAGGTCGCGGTGTGAGGAAGGACTGAGCCATGGCGCTGGGAATCATATGGGACAGCCTGCCCCGCCTTCTGAACGGGATGCTCGTCACCATTCAGGTGACCGGCATCAGCGTGGTGATCGGGCTGTGTCTGGCCGTGCCTCTGGCCCTGATGCGCGTGTCCCGGAATCCCTTCTGTCGCATACCGGTCTACGGCTTTATTTTTTACTTTCGAGGGACCCCCCTTCTGGTCCAGATCTTCCTGATCTATTACGGGAGCGGGCAATTCCAGGACGCCCTCTCCCAGTTGGGGCTGTGGACGTTCTTTCGGGAGGCCTATTTCTGCGCCGTGCTCTCCCTGACCTTGAACACGGCCGCATATACCGCTGAAATTCTGAGAGGGGCCATTCAGGCCGTTCCATGGGGGGAAGTGGAGGCGGCCCGGGCCTGCGGCATGTCCGGCCTTCTGCTCCAGCGGCGGATCATCCTGCCCAAGGCCTTTCGCCTGGCCTGGCCCGCGTACACCAATGAAGTCGTGTTTCTGCTCCAGGCCTCGTCCCTGGTGTCCATCATCACCCTCATGGACATCACGGGCGTGGCCCGGGTGATTGCAGCGCGGACCTTTGCGTTTTACGAACTCTTCATCACGGCGGCCCTCATCTACCTCGTGCTCGTCTACGGCCTGATCTGGGTGTTTCGAAAGATTGAATACCGCATCTCCGGCCACCTGCGCGGGGCGCCGGATTCGTCCCCGGGCAACGTCCTGTAAACGATGAAGCCGTGAATGGGGAAAGGCCCCGTGCCGGGGTTATCCGAATCGCTATCGAAATCGGGATCGCTATCGAAATCGGCGTTCCATGGAATCGCCAAACCAGGAAGGTGACGCGTACGGTCTCTCCGCAAGCGTTGCGAAAGATAGAATGCTTTGTGAATGCGCTACGATTTCGATCCCGATCCCGATAGCGATACCGATGAAACCAGAACCCATGGGGACGATTTTACCTGCTGATCAGTACGGACATGCCGGACACGAACCACGAACACGAATCACGGCCGTTCTTCACGAACACAATCCGGGGGCGCGTCCCCCCAGAGGGTTTCCTTGGATAAAAAAGTCCTTCAGGCCGACTGGCTGTTGCTCCTGACCGCCGTGATCTGGGGAGTCGCATTCGTGGCCCAGCGTGTGGGCATGGACCATGTGGGGCCGTTCACATTCAACGGTGTCCGGTTCACGCTCGGGACCCTGGTGCTCCTACCCCTGGTGGTTCGACGACGGCCGCTCGTGCCTCCGGCCCCGGGACAGGCGGAGGAGAAACCCGGATACATGGTCCTGTGGGGAGGCGGTCTGGCGGGCGTGGTCCTGTTCACAGCCGCAGCCCTTCAGCAGGTGGGGCTGGTCTACACCACGGCAGGCAAGGCGGGGTTTATCACCGGGCTGTACGTGATCATCGTGCCCATCCTGGGCCTTTTCCTGGGCTATCGTCCCCGGTGGGGCGGATGGCTGGGGGCCGCTCTTGCCGTGGCAGGCCTCTATCTCCTCAGTGTAACCGAGGACTTCACCCTGGCCCCGGGGGATTTTCTGGAGGTGGTGGGCGCGTTTTTCTGGGCCGTCCACGTACTCATTCTCGGTTGGCTTTCTCCTCGTGTGCGGCGGATTCGACTGGCATGCATGCAGTTCGCCGTGTGTGCCCTCCTGAGCCTGATCACCGCCTTCCTTTTCGAACCGATCACAACCGCGGGGATTCGCAGCGCGGCCATTCCCATCCTGTATGGGGGGCTGCTCTCCGTGGGTGTGGCCTACACGCTACAGGTGGTTGCCCAGCGACATGCACCGCCTGTCCACGCTGCCGTGATCCTGAGCCTGGAAGCGGTGTTCGCGGCCGTGGCGGGCTGGATCATCCTGGAGGAGGTGCTCGGCTTTCGAGGGATCGTTGGGTGCGGTCTGATGCTGGCGGGTATGCTTACGGCCCAGCTTCGGTCGTGAAAAGGGTCTCCGCACACGAATCACGCCCCTTATCCGCCGGCCGCCTTGATGAAGGCCCGAAACAGTTTTTTCGACGGCGGATCCGTCTCCCAGGTGCCCTCGGGGTGCCACTGGACACCCAGGGTGAACCGGCGGTCCGGCCATTCCAGCGCCTCGACGACCCCGTCTCCTGAACGGGCGGTCACACGGAGTTCCGAGGCCGGTTCTTTGACGGCCTGGTGGTGCTTGCTGTTGACCCGGATGGTTCTCCGGTTGAGAAGCGATGCGACCATGGAGTGGGGCTCGAGACGCACCGTATGGGTGGTCACGTGCTTAGGCGCCTGCTGGACGTGATTGAGCGCGCCGTCCACCAGGGCCTGAATGTCCTGATAGAGGGTGCCTCCCAGGGCTACGTTGAGGACCTGAATGCCTCGGCAGATGGCAAAGAGGGGGAGGTCCCGGTCCAGAACGACCCGGGTCAGCTCGAGTTCCATGCGGTCCAGGTCCTCGTCCAGGTCTCCGAGGCGGGGCATGGGCTCCTCCCCGTAGAACCGGGGATGCACATCCGGCCCTCCGCTGAGGACAATCCCGTCCAGGCGGTCCAGGACCGCGGCGATGCTCCCGGCGTCCTGGGTCACGGGAATCAGGACCGGTGCTCCACCGGAGTGGAGAACGGCCTTGCCGTATTCATCAAAGGCATAGTCCATGAAATGGCCTGTGTCATATGCCCCCCAGGCCCCGCCTACCTGCCTGGAACAGGTGATCCCAATCAGCGGTTTCACATATCTCTCCCTTCCGTTTCAAAGGCGCCCGAAAGAGGCCTGTCTCCCGGTTCATTCTTCCTCCAACGGGCTGGCCCGTGTCAAGGGCGGAGATTGGATCCTTATGGGTTCCGGTTCTATCGCTATCGCTATCGAAATCGGGATCGAAATCGTGGTTCATCCAGAAAGCACTCTATTTTTCGCATCGATTGGGGAGAGATTCTTCGCGTCACCTGACTGGTTTGCCGATTCCATGGAATGTCGATTTCGATAGCGATCCCGATAGCGATTCGGATAATCCCGGCACGGGTTTTCTCTACTCTCCTCAACACTGCACCTGATGGCAACCCCGGCGCCGGTGTTCTCCTTCCCCCTTGAGGGGGAAGGTCGGGAAGGGGGTGTTGTCCCTCCCCCGTCACAGGGGGAGGGGACCTTCAACCCAGCCTGTGCCATGCAACCGACTCCGCCGTTGCAGTGCCCTTTATCTTCCCTCAACAGCTCAACGGCTCAACAGCTTAACACCTGTTTTGTGGGGGGAAGGCCGGGAAGGGAGTGGTCAGGTAGGGCCCTTGCAGACCCTCCCGCCCTGTGGTACAGCCGGGATGAATGACGATTGCAAAAGGAGAGAGTCCATGGAGTTCTATGATGCCCACGTCCACTTTCTCTGGGACGGGTCCTTTGAACATGCGCCCCGGAGCTGGGAAGGCTTGCGGAATTTGGGCCTTCGCGGCATGGCGGTGATTATCATGGGCCACCACCTGGCCGACCCTGCCCGCTGTCTGGATCTGATTCCCACGGCGTACCATCCCATGGTTGACACGACCTTTTTCGAGAAGCCGCCGCAACCGGATACATGCGTGCCCGGCCCCTTGCACGGCATGCCCCTGTTCCCCTATCTGGACAGTCGTTACATGGAAGAGGCCCAGGCCGATCTCACACCGTTTCGGAAGGCCGGGTTCCGGGGGCTGAAGGTCCTCTTTATCCCGGAAGAGGACCGGGACAGCGGAATGGTAGGCTGGGAACGGCTGTTCGGCCGGACCATGGCCGCTTCAGAGGACCTGACCTCCCGCTTGGTGGCCCAGGCAGCGGAATTCGGCTGGCCGGTCATCTTTCACGCGGATCTCAGGCGCTATGGCCGGTTTGTGGAGGGCCTGCTGAAGGCCCATGCAGACACCCCCTTCATCCTTCCCCACTTCGGTTTCTCCCGCAAAGAAATGGCCGGTCTTCTGGAACGCCTGGATCACGTGTACACGGATTTTTCCTCCCTGCTTCCTTTCATGCGACAGGCGCCCGAGGCCTACGCGGCCTTTATCGGGGCGTACCCGGACCGAATCCTGTTCGGGACCGACGCAATCGTAGGTTCCCCCGAATTCACCGGCGAGTACATGTCGTTCGCCGCCGGAATGATTCGGGACGAGGAGATCCAAAGGAAGGTCTTCATGGAGAACTACCTTCGCATTCACGGCTCCGGCTATGCCTGAGCCTTCCGTCGCTCTCCGGAAGCCCGGGCGACCGGTCTGCAGGTTGGGTTGCCTGCAGAAGACTACGGCAGGTCGGCGATGAGTTCAAACTCGGGCGGGTCCACGATGTGTTTCTTGACAAAACACTGGTCCATGACGCGAAGGATGGCCTTGCGGTATTTTTCGGGGAACCCGTCGGGCAGGACCACGTGAAGGGTGAACTTGGAGTAGCGCTTCCTCTGCTCGTCAAAGGCGCCCCTCATGCTCAGGGCCAGGCCGTCCGTAGAGAGGTCCCGGGCCTCACAGAAGCTGACTGCATAAACGCCCACGCAGGTGGCGATGGACGCCAGGAAGAGCTGAAAGGGTTGGGCCGCGGAGCCCTCCCCACCCTCGTCCACGGGCTGATCCGATCGAACGACCACGTCCGGAAACCGGGCGTCCACCTTTTTTCCCCCTGAAAACTGAAGCTGAAGCAGTTCTTTCATGTCGGTGCAATCTCCTTGGAAACCATGTGCCGGCGAAGCGGGAAGGGATGTCTTCCTCATCTGTGGCTTCCGGCCGAGTGGGGGAACATACCACGGCTGGAACGCGGAGGCAAATGGAACGGGCGTCGTTGCGCGGCAGCGGCCGGTTTCAATGATTAGGGGCCGTGGGTCGCAACCCCGGCAGGGGTGTTTCGAGTTCCATCGCTATCGAAATCGAAATCGGTATCGAAATCGTGGTTCATCCGGAAATCATTCCATCTTCGACATCGCTTGGGGAGAGATCCTGCGTGTCGCCTGAGTGGTTGCCGATTCCATGGAATGTCGATTTCGATAGCGATCCCGATTTCGATTTCGATGGGGATAACTCCGGCACGGGGGTTCTCCTTCCCCCTCGACGGGGGAACCTGCATCAGGGCCTGTACCAGGCAACCGACACCACCGGTGCAGTGCCCTTTGTCTTCCCTCAACAGCTCAACGGCTCAACAGCTGTTTTGTCGGGGGAAGGTCGGGAAGGGGGTGGTCAGGCAGCGCCCTCTCGCCACCCCCACCCTGTCCCTCCCCCGTCAAAGGGGGAGGGGACCCGTCCCACCTGGGCTCGTGCTCGCCCGTGGGTCGCAACCCCGGCAGGGGTGTTTCGAGTTCCATCGCTATCGAAATCGAAATCGGTATCGAAATCGTGGTTCATCCGGAAATCATTCCATCTTTGACATCGCTTGGGGAGAGATCCTGCGTGTCGCCTGAGTGGTTGCCGATTCCATGGAATGTCGATTTCGATAGCGATCCCGATTTCGATTTCGATGGGGATAACTCCGGCACGGGGGTTCTCCTTCCCCCTCGACGGGGGAACCTGCATCAGGGCCTGTACCAGGCAACCGACACCACCGGTGCAGTGCCCTTTGTCTTCCCTCATCACCTCATCACCTCAACACCTGTTTTGTCGGGGGAAGGTCGGGAAGGGGGCGGTCTCCCTCCCCGCCAAAAAGCCTCTTGACACCATAGTGGCCGAATTATAGTATTGATATCTATAGTTTTTCATGGAGGGACAGCATGAATCTGAAGTCCGCATTCCCGGTGATGGTGATGGCGTTCATGCTCCTGACAGGAGCGCTCTTTCTGGCCGCCGGGCTCGCCGACGTCTCTTTTCTGTCGGTGGATCCTTCCCGGAGAATGCCGGTCACGGTCCTGGCCATCGTTCTCATGGCACTCTCCCTCCTCTTCTTCGCTGCATGGCGGCGCGGAAGCCTGAAAAAGCAGGGAAAGAGCCTGATGGAGGTCCGCATACGAACGTTGAGGAAGGTGAAGGAGCGGTCCACCCTGATGCAGATCGCCGAGGATCCGGACGAGGTCCCCGAGATGAGAGCCTTGGCCGCGGCGCGCCTCAAGGAGATCGAAGAGTCGTGATTCAGGGTTTTTCGGCTGCCCGGAGGTCGGGCCGCCCGGATGATGAAGGGGCCGCTATCCCATGAGGACAGACACCACGGGACCGAAGCATGTCGTGAATCCAGCGTTACCGGCCGAGGCGAAGCCTCTGCTGCAGGGGATTCGGAGCCTGTCGGGTCGCGATATCATTCAGCGGATCAACGGGTTGGATCACCCGCAACAGGAGATTCGGGCCCTGTCGGCCGAGGACTTCTACTGGATACTCAAGAAGGTCGATGACCAGGATGCCCTGGTTCTCCTGGAACTGGCCTCGGAGGAACAATGGCAGTACGTCCTGGACCTGGAGATCTGGAAGGGGGACCGGCTGGACCTGGACGTGTCGGAAGAATGGCTGGGCCGGCTGGTCCAGGCCGATCCCGGGCGGTTGGTGCGGTGGCTCTTCAGCCGCGGTGAGTCTCTGGCCTATTACCACCTCTTTCGAAGCGTCGATGTGGTGGTCATCGAGGATGAAGAGGAACTCTGGAACCTGCCGGACGGATATTTCACCGTAGACGGGACCTACTACGTCCGGCCGCTCGATCCGGACCGGCAGGTCCACCTGGAACACCTCCTGCGGGTCATGGCCGAAGAGGATCATACCCGTTATCAGGCCCTGCTCCTGGATCTGGCTGGCGTCCTCCCGGCTGAGCTGGAAGAGGGGATGTACCGCCTTCGCAATGTCCGGCTCGCCGAGCACGGCTTTCTGCCGGCCGAAGAGGCCCGGGCCGTCTATGCCCCGCTCGACCCGGCCGTTCTGGAACGGCACATGCCCGCGGCCCTCCCGAGTGAGGCCTTTGACGGGGATGCCCCCGCAGTCCCCACGGCGTTCCTGGAGCACGTGGGTCCCGGCAATGTGCTCACCGAAGCGGTGGCCTTGTTGCAGGATCCTCCCGCATTGGATCGAATCCGCATGGAGTTTGCCGGGCTCTGCAACCAGATCCTGTCGGCCGACGGCGATCTGACCCCGGATCTGGATACCCTCATACGGACCTGCCAAAGGGCCTCCTCCTATGTGAACCTGGGACTGGAACGACTGGGGGGCAAGGATCCGGCCGCCGCGGCCGGGGTTCTCGAACGTCACTCCCTGATCAGCCTGTTTCGTGTGGGTTTCGGGTTGGCGCTGAAGGTAAAGTGGGAAGCGGAACGCTGGCTGAAGCAAAGCTGGTTCGCCGCACGCGATCTTTCGCCCGAGTTTTGGGGCGCCTATTGGGGAGGAATCCTGTCCGGTGTGGTGGAACCCAGACCCCGCCTGTTTGTCGGACCCGCAGGCCAAGGGGGCGAGGAACGGCGGGACTTCGAATGGCTGTCCGATCTGGGAGAGTCGCTGAAGGTGATTCGAAGGCTCATGGTCCTGGACGCCCTGCTGGCCAGAATCACGGAGATCTATCCTGTCAGCCCGAATCTCATGTCCTCCCCGGACCTCTCCTTCCGGCCGCTCCTCTTCAACCTCTGGGCGCGGCAGCGACTGAAACTCCAACCGTCTTTTTTTTCCATTACGCCGGACCAGGCCACACGGTTTCTGGAGACGCTCGGCCTTGAGGCAGGGGTCGGCGGGACCACGGGTTCCATGTCGGTTCCGGGAGCCGGGTTTGTGGAGGATTTTATGGCCTTTGCCGGGGAATCCGACGCGGAGACATCGGCGATACTGAAGGACACGCTGGAACTGGTCTGGAGGGAATTCGAGGAGGAGTACGAGAGGATCGATCCCGAGGACATGGATGGGCGGTATTCGAAATTTTTCACCCTCCGGGCCTCGTGATCGGACAGGGAATTCCCCGTCCCGCGTTGCGGGACGGGGAGGCATGTCATCAGCCGGCCTTGACTTCGATCTTCCTCGGAGTCGCCGCCTCCACCTTGGGCAGGGTGAGGTGCAGCACGCCGTCCTTGAGTTCCGCTTCGATCTTCCTCCGGTCGATGAGTTCACCCACCGTGAATTCCCGCACGTAACGCCCCGTCTGGTACTCCCGATACAGGTCCATCTCCTCCGGACCTTCCGGTGGCGTCACCTCTCCCATGAGAGAGAGGATGTTTTCGTGCAGGTCGATGCTCAGGTTCGGGGCCTTGACACCGGGCATGTCCGCCACCAGGGTCAGGCCTTTTTCCGTTTCAAAGATATCCACTGCAGGCGTGAAGGTGAGTCCGGGCTTGGTCTGCTCCACCGGAGTCGCCACCTGCTCTTTGTCTTTTGCCTGAAGGGCCTTGGTTGGTTCTTTCATTCTGCATCCCTCCCTTCTATCCATGTCATGAGGTCTTGATGCTGATCTGCCGGGGCTTGGCCTCCTCGGCCTTGGGAATGGTGATCGTCAGGACGCCGTCCTTGCATTGGGCCTCGATCTGGGCGGGATTCACGGCGTCGGGCATGTTGATGACGCGACTGAACCGACCGGCCTCGCGCTCCCGGCGGTGATAACGGGCCGTTTCCTCCTCGGCCGGGATCCTGCGCTCTCCCGAGATCGTGATGGTCTTGGCCGTGGCCGAGATGTCCACATCCGAGGCCTGTATTCCGGGAAGTTCCGCCCGCAGATAGAAGTGTTCCTTGTCCTCGGTCAGATTCACCAGGGGGAACACGCCCGCACCCTGGGTCCGGAAGATACCCTGGTCCAGACCTCCCATCAAACGGTCCATCTCCTGCCTCAGCCTTTCCAAGTCGCTCTGAGGAGTTCTCAACGTCCATCCTGGCCATCGGGTCACTCTGTTGAGTATCATGATGCATCCCTCCTTTTTCTCTGGTCCGGCCTTGCCGCCGGAGCCTGCTTTTTTTGGCACACCCTCTTTTCCGGAAAAGGGGAAATGCGAATAAAAACCAACGAAAACAAATTGTTGTATCTTGAACAGAAAGATAAGCATCGCTGGAAAGCTGTCAAGGGGAGGAAAATGAAGATAGGGGAAGGAAGGTGTTGAGGTGTTGAGGTGTTAAGGTGTTGAGGGAAGACAAAAGGCACTACACCGGCGGAGTCGGTTGCCATCAGGTGCAGTGTTGATGAGAGTAGAGAAAGCCCCTGTCGGGGTTATCCAAATCGCTATCGGGATCGCTATCGAAATCGACATTCCATGGAATTGGGAAACCGATCAGGTGCCGCGCAGGGTCTCTTCCCACGGGATACCAAAGATGAAGCGATTTCCGGATGAACCACGATTTCGATCCCGATTTCGATAGCGATAGCGATGAAATCCGGAACACCCCTGCCGGGGTTGTGAACTGGTGCAGCGTCGAGGGGAAGGACGAAACTGGGACTGGACCTGCCTAGGGGGTCCCCTCCACCTTGACGGGGGAGGGACAGGGTGGGGGTGGCGAGAAGGCGCGGCCTGACCACCTGACCACCCCCTTCCCGACCTTCCCCCATCGAGGGGGAAGGAGAAAACCGGTGCCGGGGTTATCCAAATCGCTATCGGGATCGCTATCGAAATCGACATTCATGGAATTGGGAAACCGATCAGGTGCCGCGCAGGGTCTCTTCCCACGGGATACCAAAGATGAAGCGATTTCTGGATGAACCACGATTTCGATCCCGATTTCGATAGCGATAGCGATAGCGATGAAATCCGGAACACCCCTGCCGGGGTTGCGACCTGGTGCTACGGAGTCGAGGGGGAAGGGGAAAACCGGTGCCGTGGATTCGGTCCTGAGTTGAAGGGAAACCCCCTGCCCGCGAAAGGGCAAGAGACCGGCGAAAAAAAAGCCGGGCGGAATGATATTCCGCCCGGCCGCATGAACAATCGCGAAAAAACGAGGTCTAGTACATGTCGTCCGGCGGCATGGCCGGGCCCCCGGACTTTTTCTTCTCGGGCTTTTCAGCCACCATGGCCTCGGTGGTCAAGAGGAGGCCCGCCACGGACGCCGCGTTCTGCAGGGCGAACCGTGTGACCTTGGTGGGGTCGATGACCCCGCTGGCCACCAGGTTCTCATACTCGCCCGTGTCGGCGTTGAAACCGTAGTCGGCCTTGCCGGCCATGACCTTCTGCACCACCACGGACCCTTCGAATCCCGCATTGTTCGCGAGCTGGCGGACCGGTTCCTCCAGTGCCCGCCGGACCAGGTTCACGCCCAGTTGCTCGTCCCCGTCGAGCGTGAGCTTGTCCAGGGCCTTCATGGAACGGATCAGCGCTACGCCGCCGCCCGGGACAATGCCTTCTTCCACGGCGGCTCGAGTGGCGTTGAGGGCGTCCTCCACCCGGTCTTTCTTCTCTTTCATCTCCGCCTCGGTGGCGGCGCCCACATTGATCACCGCGACCCCGCCGATGAGCTTGGCCAGTCGTTCCTGGAGCTTCTCCCGGTCATAGTCGCTGGTGGTCTCGTCGACCTGCGCGCGGATCTGCTTGACCCGTCCTTCGAGGGCCTTTCGGTTTCCGCCGCCGTCCACGATGGTGGTGTTGTCTTTATCCACGGTCACACGCTTGGCCGTTCCCAGGTCCTCCAGCGTGACTTTCTCGAGCTTGACTCCCAGGTCTTCGCTGACCATCTGTCCGCCGGTGAGCACCGCCATATCCTGAAGTATGGCCTTCCTGCGGTCCCCGAAGCCCGGCGCTTTGACGGCCATGCTCTTGAGGGTGCCGCGAAGCTTGTTGACCACAAGGGTGGCCAGGGCCTCTCCTTCCACGTCTTCGGCGATGATCAGGAGCGGCCTGCCGCTCTGAGCGACCTTCTCCAGGAGCGGGACCAGGTCCTTCATGGAGCTGATTTTTTTTTCGTGGAGCAGGATGTAGGGGTCTTCCAGCTCGGCCTTCATGTGCTCCTGGTCCGTGACGAAGTAGGGGCTCAGGTAACCGCGGTCGAACTGCATGCCTTCCACGATATCCAGCGTGGTCTCCATGCCCTTGGCTTCTTCCACGGTGATGACGCCTTCCTTGCCCACCTTTTCCATGGCCTCAGAGATGATCTCGCCGATGGTCGCGTCGTTGTTGGCCGAAACCGTCCCGATCTGGGCGATCTCCTTCTTTTCTTTGGTGGGTTTGGCCATTTTCTTCAGTTCCCCGACAACGGCTTCCACCGCCTTGTCCACGCCGCGTTTGACCGCCATGGGGTTCACCCCGGCGGCAACGAGTTTGGATCCCTCCCGAAAGAGGCACTGGGCCAGGATGGTCGCCGTGGTGGTTCCGTCGCCGGCCACGTCAGAGGTCTTGGAGGCCACCTCTTTCACCATCTGGGCCCCCATGTTCTCGAACTTGTCTTCCAGTTCGACCTCCTTGGCCACGGTCACCCCATCCTTGGTCATCTTGGGGGAACCCCACGACTTCTCGATAAGTACGTTGCGGCCCTTTGGACCCAGGGTTACCTTGACCGCATTGGCCAGGGTATCCACACCCCGGAGCATCTTTTCCCTGGCTTCTGCGCTGTATTTGATCTCCTTGCCTGCCATGGTGCACCACCTCCTGAACGGTTATTGGACAATTCCCAAAATGTCGTCTTCTTTCATGATGGTGTGCTCGACGCCATCGATTTTGATCTCGGTTCCCGCATATTTTCCAAAGAGTACCCGGTCGTTCTTCTTGACCGCCATGGGAACGAGCTTGCCGTTCTCATCGACCTTGCCGGGGCCTACGGCGATGACCTTGCCCTGCTGGGGTTTTTCCTTGGCCGCGTCCGGAATGATGATTCCTCCGACGGTCTTCTCTTCTTCTTCCATCCTGATGACAACCACCCTGTCGTTCAACGGTCTGAGCTTCATCGTCACTTCTCCTCCTGGGAAAATAGGAATTCTTCGGGACGGGTCTTGGCCCGTCCCTTGTCAATGGGGGTTCTGCAAGGCGAGTTGGACCGCTAACCAACTGAAATCACAAAAATATCTGAAATAGACGAAGATAAGGTAAGCATGATTTTCGGGTTGTCAAGGAGAGGGAGAAGAGATCTGGGTCCTCGGGAAGGGGGTTCCGGGTTCCATCGCTATCGCTATCGAAATCGGTATCGAAATCGTGGTTCATCCAGAAGTCGCTTCATTTTCTGCATCGTTGGAGGAGAGACCCTGCGCGTCACCTGACGGGTTTGCCGATTCCATGGAATATCGATTTCGATAGCGATCCCGATAGCGATTTGGATAACCCCGGGCACGGGGTTCCCCTTCCCTCTCGATGGGGGAACCCTGCATCAGGGCCTGTGCCAGGCAACCGACTCCGCCGGTGTAGCGCCCTTTGTCTTCCCTCAACAGCTCAACAGCTGATTTGTGGGCGAAACGCCTGAGGCCGAAGAAAGGAAAACCGGCGGGAGCCCTGCTACTGCAGAAGCTGCCAGGTGCCGTCGGGTTGACGATAGGCCGTGGCGTGAATGGTCTCCCGCCGGCCGTCCACGTACCCGTCGATCTCCACGTCCCGGTAGTCCCTGTCGTTCTGGCGATAGGTCCGGGTAGGGGTGGCGGAGTACGAGTTGCCTGTATCCGGATTCACCCACTCGCGGGTCGTGCCCGTTCTGTTGTACTCGAGGGTATTGCCCAGTTGTTGCTGGTCGTGCTTGTCCCACTCGTTCCCGATGGCATACCCCAGGAGAAACCCGATGCCGGCGCCGATCAGGGCGTTTCTGCCCCGGTCGTCGCGGTGCCCCAACTGACTGCCTACGGCAGCCCCACCCAGTCCTCCGATGACCGCCCCCTGTTTGGCCTTGTTTGGGTTGGAACAACCCGTGATCCATGGTGTTCCTGCCAGGATCACTGCCAGGAAAATAGCCATACCCCGAATGCAGGTGTTCTGTCTCATGATGTCCCTCCGTTGAACTGAATCGGTTTGTGCGTAACTCGTCGCCTGTTGCAGGGGGAAAGGGCGACCTTGCTGGGTCGGGGCCTTTGTCGGCCCACGCCGGCCACCGCAACCACAGGCCGGCGACCCACTCCATTCTTCATGTACGATTATGTGGTGCTCAGTCCGGGTTGTCAATGAAAGCCGCCGCAGAAAGGGCGGCCCATCAGGAGTCCGGAAACGCCTTGAGACCGTAAGCCGAGGCCAGGCGTTCTCGTTCCTCCACGGGGAGCGAGGCCATGTAGGCCTTCCATCCGGGGCACCAGGATGCATGCCACCGCCACAACCGGCCCAGGATGGACCGGGGGTTCTTATCGTACCTTGCCCGAAGCTTACAGCTTGAGCATTTGGTTTCGGGCATAATGTCCTCCTCATTCCTTGTGCTCATAGATGTGCACGTCGCGCTGCGGAAAAGGAATGGAGATCCCCGCTTCATCAAACCGCTTCTTCACCTTCTCGGTAAGTTCCCATAGCACTGCGAAATAGTCCCCTGATTTGACCCATGGCCGGGCCACCAGGTTCACGCTGCTGTCCGCCAGTTCGGAGACGGCCACCACGGGCGCGGGATCCTTGAGGATGCGCTCGTCCGACGCGATGATCTCCTGAATGATCTCCCGGGCCCGGTCCATGTCGTCCCCGTATCCGATACCGAAGACCATGTCCACCCGGCGCGTCCCCTTGGTGGAGAAATTGACGATGTTGCCGGCGGTCATAGCGGAGTTGGGCACGATCACGGTCTTGTTGTCCGGGGTCGTCAGTTGGGAGGTGAAGAGCTGGATTTTCTCCACCGTTCCGGCGGTTCCGCCGCCTTCGATGTAATCGCCCACGCGGAATGGCCGGAAGATGAGCAGGAGAAAACCGGCCGCGAAGTTGGCCAGGGAGCCCTGCAGGGCCAGACCGATGGCCAGGCCGGCCGCAGCGAGCACGGCCACGAAGGAGGCGGTCTGAATGCCCAGTTGCCCGAGCGCGGCGAGGATGAAGAACGCCAGGAGCGCGTAGTAGATGAGGTGTCCCACAAAGGAGGAGACGGTGGCATCCACGTTCCGTTTGTCCATGACCTTGCCGACGATCTTCTGGAACAGGCCCGCGACCCAGCGTCCGATGATGAAGATGACGGCGGCGGCGATCACCTTGATTCCGTAAAGTATAAACAGGTCCACAAAGCGACTCAATGTAATGTCCATGTCGTATTCTCCTTCTTGATATGCTCTCCAATGCACAGGCGGACACCTCACAGGATAGCCCGCTCGCGGGATGCGGTCAACCCGAGGAGGCGGGGACCGCCGGTAAAGAACGCTCCCCTGTGCAGAAGAAACGATGATTTTTACGGGCGATCCCCTATAATAGACGGATGAACGCGCACGTCCTGTTTTCCACATTCGAGTCCGTGGCCCTACTCCTGGGGATGGGAGTCCTCGGCTTGTGGGCCATCGGCCGGCGTGTCTTGCCCAAAGAGGCGTTGGGGGCCTTATCGATCCTCGCGGTGGACATCGCTCTCCCCGCCTTGGTTTTTGTCAATATCCTGGAGGGGTTCAAGCCCTCGGAGCTCCCGGGGTGGTGGCTTCTCCCGCTCTGGTGGGTCGGGTTTACGGTCTATCTCGCCATCCTCACGGCGCTCTTTTCCCTCCTGTCCTCGCGTGAGACGCGGAAAGAGTTCGCGGTCAGCCTCTTTTTTCAGAACGGCCTGTTCTTCCCTCTCGCCATTATCACCGGGATATTCGGCCGCGGATCTTCCCATGTGGTGGAACTCTTCTTCTTCACGCTCCTGTTTCCCTCCCTCCTGTTCAGCACCGCCCATCTCTTTTTCGGAAAAGCCGCCAAGACCCTCGACTGGAGCAAGATCATCAACAAGGTCCTCTTGGCCACGGCCGCGGCAACAATCCTGCGACTCGTGGGGGCCGGGTCCATCATCCCCGACTTCGCCGTGTCCGCAATCCGAATGATCGGGGATATGGCGCTGCCGCTCCTCATGCTGATCCTCGGCGGCAGCATGTACGTCGACTTCATGGATAAAGGGCGATTCTATCCCTGGGAGGTGGGAAAGTTCGTCCTTGTGAAGAACCTCTTGTTTCCGCTGATCACCCTCGGGTTGATTGCCGTGGTGCGCCCTCCGGACAACATCGCCTTTCTGATGGTGCTCCAGGCGGTCGTGCCTCCGGTCACGGCGGTCCCCATCCTGACGGAACGGGCAGGGGGGAACCGGCATCTCGTCAACCAGTTCATGTTCAGCAGCTTCGCCGTGTCCCTGGTCTCCATCCCCTTCATCTTCATTCTGGGGGCGCCGTTGTTGTTTTGAAGGAAAAGAGGGGGACGTCCTTAAATAACTCAATAACTATACCTCGGAATTGAGTTATTTTTGTATTTAAGGTCGTCCCCCAGATCTCAGATCTCTCGTGGAGCTTTCCTGCAGATCGTGGTATAAGCGACGAAATCGCACACAGGACAGGGAGGTATCATGCGGATTCTAGTGACCGGAGGAGCCGGATTCATCGGGTCCAACGTGGTGGACGGGTATATCCGTGCAGGACACAGGGTGGCGGTGGTGGACGACCTCTCCTCGGGACGCCTGGAGAATGTCCATCCGGATGCGGTTTTTTACCGGGAGGACATTCGCTCCGAGGGCATGGCCCGCATATTCGAGGAGGAACGGCCCGAGATCCTCAATCACCATGCAGCACAGATGAGCGTGCCCGTCTCGGTGGCGGATCCCATGCTGGATGCAGACGTGAACATCCGGGGATTGCTGAACCTCCTGGGCCTGGCCGTCGCCTCGGGCGTGAGCAAGGTGATCTTCATCTCCTCGGGGGGGGCCGTGTACGGGAACGCCCCGGAGTACCCCACTTCCGAGGCCTGCCCGCCCAAACCCCTGTCTCCCTATGCGGTATCCAAGTTCGCATCGGAATACTATCTGGCCTACTATCATCACCAGTTCGGACTCGGCTACACCGTGCTCCGGTACGCCAACATCTACGGTCCCAGGCAGATTCCGCACGCCGAGGCCGGGGTGGTGGCGGTCTTCATGAACAATGTCCTCGAAGAGCGGGCCTCGGTGCTCAACCATTTTCCCGGCGAGGAGCAGGGTATGATTCGGGACTACACCTATGTGGGTGATGTGGTGAAGGCCAACTTGGCCGCCCTCGAAAAGGGCCGCGGAGAGGTGGTCAATATCGGCACCAACGTGGGGACCCGGACGCTGGATCTGTACCGGAACATCTTTCATGCGGCCGAAGAGTGCGGGCTTTCCCCGGACGCTTCCCTGGCCACACCCCTTCCCGAGCCGGCTCGACCCGGAGACATTCCCCGGAGCCGCCTCCTGGTGGACAAGGCCCGGAAGGTGCTGGGATGGGAGCCGGAGACCGGCCTCCATCGAGGTATTGTCGAGACCTTTCAGTGGAGGCTGGGGTCATCCTGAAGGGCGCGCCACGGTCGAGACCTTCCGGTGGATGCTGGATTTTACTTGAATCGCGGCGGTGTCCCCGCTAGGCTGTGTGTATCCTTTCCCTTTCATCATTCTATCTATGGAGGGTGTCATGATCCCCAGAATTCGTGCCTCCATCCTGGGCGCATTGTTCCTCTGTTCCATGCTGATGGGTGCGGCCGGCATGGCGCAGGCCGAGCCGGAGAAAGAGATTTCACCACTGCCGGGCATGGTGTTCGTGTACATCGCCCCCGGGACGTTTTCCATGGGCAGTCCATTGGACGAGGAAGGCCGGGAAGCCGATGAGCCCTTGCACCAGGTGACCCTCTCCCAAGGCTACTACATGCAGAAGACCGAGGTCACGCTGGACCAGTGGCGGGCGTTCGTGAAGGACACGGGCTACGTGAGCACGGCCGAGAAGACCGGCTCCATGTCCCTCAAGGACGGGGAGTGGGACGTGCGAAAAGGCTACCACTGGAAGAGCCCTGGGTTCCCGCAGGAGGGAGATCACCCCGTGATGTGCGTATCCTGGAAAGACACTCAGGCCTTTGCCGAGTGGTTGAGCGAAAAGGCGCAGGGCTCCTTCCGCCTGCCCACCGAGGCCGAGTGGGAGTATGCCTGCCGGGCCGGCACCTCCACGCGGTTTTCCTGGGGGGACGCGCCGGACTGTGACAAGGCGAACTTCGGCAACAGTTGGACCAACGAGTGCGGCCGCAAGGAACCGCTTCGGACCGTCAAGACGGGCTCCTATCCTCCCAATCCATGGGGCCTGCACGACATGCACGGCAATGCCTGGGAGTGGACCAACGACTGGTTCGCCGATTATCCGCAAGGCCAGGTGACCGACCCCGCCGGCCCCGAGGTGGGCGAGAGAAGGGCGGTCAGGGGCGGAAGCTGGTGGAGCTACTCACGGTACTGCCGTTCGGCCGCACGGGTCCGCAACGACCCGGACCAGGCCTTCCAGACCCTGGGATTCCGCCTCGTCAGGCTGCCGTGATGCACGTGTCCGTTCGCATGCTCAGCCGCGTCCTGGTTCCGGGGCTTGCAGCGCTTTGCCTGCTGATCCCTTTCGGCGCCCGGGCCGAAGGGCCGCAGCTCAAGAAGGCCGTCTTCATCCCCCAGTGGGTGCCCCAGGCCCAGTTTGCCGGCTATTACATCGCTCAGGAACGCGGTATCTACCGAAAGCACGGCATTGATCTCACCATTGTTACCGGCGGACCGGACCACTCCGCGGACACATACCTCGAGGAAGGCAAGGCCGACTTCGCCACCCTCTGGCTTTCCACCACCATCCCCATGCGGGCCAAGGGCATTCGGGTCATCAACGTGGCTCAGATGATGCAGCGCTCCGCCCTCATGCTCGTGGCCAAGAAGTCCAGCGGTATCCTGACGCCCCAGGACATGAACGGGAAAAAGGTGGGTCTCTGGAGCCCGGTCTTTCAGATCCAGCCCCGGGCCTTCTTTAAAAAGTACAACCTGAACGTGGAGATCGTGCGCCAGTCGTTTTCCGTAAACCTCTTTCTGCGGGACGGTGTGGATGTGGCATCCGCCATGTGGTACAACGAGTACCACACCATGCTCAACACCGGGTTGAACCCGGAGGAACTGACCACCTTTTTCTTCCATGAGCACGGCCTCAACTTCCCTGAGGACGGGATCTACACCCTCGAAGAGACTCACGACCGGGATCCGGAACTCTGCAAGGCCTTTGTTCAGGCCTCCATCGAGGGGTGGCGATACGCCTTTGACCATCCCGTAGAGGCCCTGGATATCGTCATGCGCAACCTCAAGTCCGCCTATGTCCCGGCCACGCGCGTCCACCAGAGGTGGATGCTGGATCGCATGCGGGATCTCATTCAGCCCGAGGGCACCACCGTGCCCATCGGGATCCTGAACCGGGATGACTACTATCGGGTGGCCCAGGGCCTTTTGGAGAACGACATGATTCACACGATCCCTCGATACAACACCTTCTATCGGAACTGTACGAGTCATGCTGAAGAATAGGGGACTGGCGTTCAAGCTCACGCTGCTGATCCTGTCCAGCATCTCGCTGATCTTCGCCGGGGTCTTCGCCTACAACTATGTCTACTCCAAACGGATCATCGCCAGCAACATCGAGAAGAACGCCCTCAGCCTGGCGCAGGCCACGGTGAACCGGATCGACAAGGTCCTGGCCGCAGCGGAAAAGACTCCGCGGAATCTGGCCTGCTTCATGAGTGCCGCCTCCTACTCAGGTGGCGAGTTGATCGAACTGCTCAAGACCCTGGTCCATGAAAACGCCGAGCTGTACGGCTCGGCCATCGCCTTTGCCCCGTTCGAGTACAGCCGAAACGCCGAACGGTTTGCCCCGTATGCGTACAAGAGCGCCGGAAAAATCGAGTTTACGTATATCCCATACGATTACCTGTACTGGGACTGGTACCAGATCCCCAAGGAGTTGTCGTACGCCGTCTGGAGCGAGCCCTACTTCGACGAGGGGGCGGGCAACATCGTCATGTCCACCTACTCGGTCCCGTTTTACAGAATGAGAGCGGGCAAGCCGGTATTCGGAGGGGTGGTGACCGCGGACATCTCTCTGGAGTGGCTTCAGCACATCGTTTCCTCCATACAGATCGCCGAGACGGGTTACGGGTTCCTCATCTCCAAGAACGGGACCTACATCACCCATCCCATGGATCGGCTCATCATGAACGAGACGATCTTCAGCGTGGCCGAGGCCGGCGAGGACCTCCGGCTTCGCGAGTTGGGCCGAAGCATGATTCACGGGGAGTCCGGATTCGTGCCCATCACGAATGTCTTCGGCAAGAAGTGCTGGATGGCCTATGCGCCCCTCCCGTCCAACGGGTGGTCCCTGGGCGTGGCCTTTCCGCAGGACGAACTCCTGGCGGACATCACCCGGCTGAATCAGACCGTCCTGGTGTTGAGCCTGGGGGGATTTCTCATCCTCCTGGTGGTGATCGTCCTCATCGCGCGCTCCATCACGAACCCGCTGCGCAGGCTCTCCGCCGCATCCGCGGAGATCGCCACAGGCAACCTGGACGTGGATCTGCCGGTGATCCGGGGAGGGGACGAGGTGGCCCGGCTGGCCGGTTCCTTTGATCACATGAGGGTCTCTCTCAAGCAGTACATTCAGGACCTGACCGAGACCACCGCGGCCAAGGAGCGTATCGAGAGCGAACTCAAGATCGCCCACGACATTCAGATGGGGATCCTTCCCAAGATCTTTCCGCCCTTTCCGGACCGGCACGAGTTCGACATCTACGCCACCATCCTACCGGCCAAGGAGGTGGGAGGGGACCTCTACGACTTCTTCTTCATGGACGAGGATCACCTCTGCTTCACCGTGGGAGACGTGTCGGGCAAGGGTGTGCCCGCATCCCTCTTTATGGCTATCACCAATACCCTGATCAAGACCAAGGCCACTCGGGGGTTGACTCCCGACGCCGTGCTCAGCCGGGTGAACGAGGACCTGGCCATGGACAACCCGTCCGTGATGTTCGTGACCCTGTTCCTGGGCATTCTCGACATTCGCACCGGAGAGCTGTCCTATGCCAACGGCGGGCACAATCCTCCCTACATTCTTCGAGCCGGCGGGGAGATAGAACCCATGGAGATGACCGGCGGCGTGGCACTGGGCGTGGTGGAGAATTTTGTTTTTCAATCCAGAACATTGCAACTCAACCGGGGGGACACCCTGTTTCTCTACACGGACGGGGTGACCGAGGCCATGAACCGGGAGGACGAGCTGTTCGGCGATGAACGCCTGGTCCGGGAGCTGGAGCGCCTTCGGGACGTCCCCATGAAGGAACTCATCGAGGGTGTGATGCATTCGGTTCAGGCGTTTTCCAGCGGCGTGCCCCAGAGCGATGACATCACCATGATGCGTCTGAGGATCAACGAAATCGGGCTCGGATCGTAACTGTTCATGACCACCCCCTTCCCGACCTTCCCCCGTCGAGGGGGAAGGGGAAAACCCGTGCCGGGGTTATCCAAATCGCTATCGGGATCGGTATCGAAATCGACATTCCATGGGATCGGAAAACCAGGGAGGTGCAGCGTACGGTCTCTCCGCAAGCAATGCGAAAGGTGGAATTGTCGTGGATGCCCTACGATTTCGATCCCGATCCCGATAGCGATAGCGATAGAACCAGGAGCCGAGGGGACGATTTTACCCAGGACAGCCTGGGTTGAAGGTTCCCTCCCCCTTTGACGGGGGAGGGACAACACCCCCTTCCCGACCTTCCCCCGTCGAGGGGGAAGGGGAAAACCCGTGCCGGGGTTATCCAAATCGCTATCGGGATCGGTATCGAAATCGACATTCCATGGGATCGGAAAACCAGGGAGGTGCAGCGTACGGTCTCTCCGCAAGCAATGCGAAAGGTGGAATTGTCGTGGATGCCCTACGATTTCGATCCCGATCCCGATAGCGATAGCGATAGAACCAGGAGCCGAGGGGACGATTTTACCCAGGACAGCCTGGGTTGAAGGTTCCCTCCCCCTTTGACGGGGGAGGGACAACACCCCCTTCCCGACCTTCCCCCGTCGAGGGGGAAGGGGAAAACCCGTGCCGGGGTTATCCAAATCGCTATCGGGATCGCTATCGAAATCGAAATAACTTCTCAGAATCTGCTTCAGGAGAGGAAAATGAAACGATTCCTGATCACAATGTTTCCAGCCCTGGCGGTTGTTTTCCTCGCGTGGATATGCACCGTGCCCCGGGCCGGCGAGGCCGAAGAGACGCCCCAGTCCTTTACCAACGCCTTCGGCATGACCTTTGTCCATGTACCGGCGGGCAGCTTCACCATGGGGACCCCCGAGGACGAGCCGGAGCGCGATCTGGACGAGACCCTGCATGAGGTAACCATCTCCAGGGGATTCTACATCCAGACCACCGAGGTCACCCAGGCCCAGTGGAAGGCGGTTACGGGAGACAACCCGTCCCGCTTCGCGGCATGCGGCGACGACTGTCCCGTGGACAGCGTCTCCTGGGAGATGTGCCGTGATTTTGCCCTTCGGCTCAATGAGTTGGACCCGAATTACACCTACCGGCTACCCACCGAGGCCGAGTGGGAGTACGCGTGCCGCGCCGGCACCCGCACGGTCTACTCCGTGGGGGACTGCCTGGACACGGACCAGGCCAACTTCAACGGCAACTACATCTTGAGCGGCTGCACCAAAGGCATCTATCGGGAGACCACGATGCCCGTGGGAAGCTTTCAACCCAACCCCTGGGGGCTGGTTGACATGCACGGCAACGTGGGGGAGTGGTGTCAGGACCGGTACGGCGAGTATCCCGAAGGCCCGGCAACTGACCCCGTGGGGCCGGCCATCGGCACCTTCCGGGTCTTCCGGGGCGGGAGTTGGTACGCCAATCCGGCCACCTGCCGATCGGGCAACCGGGAGGGGGGAAACACCCAACTGCGTTACCAAAGCAAGGGCCTCCGCCTGGTAGCCGGGGTCAGATCTTAAATATTCATTATTCGGTCCTGCTGGGACTAATCCTAACGCCAAACTCTTCCCCCGATACTGTATTCAGTCTTTTTCGAAGGCACGAATAATGAATATTTAACAGCGCGTTGAAACATCCGATGTTCACAGGCTGACTCAACATGCCCAGATGCAAGGCGTGCGAAATCCCGAGGAATGAGGCGTACAAGCACGTACGCCGCAGTGACGAGGGATGAGCAAAACGCAGCAGATGGGCGTTTTTCAACGGCCTGTTGATCTGACCCCGGGGAGGCGATCACAGGTGTTCGTCCACGTAACGGGCGAGGATCTCGGCCGTGGCACGGGGCGGGCGGACCGTGAGGTAGTGGTCGATGATGGCATGGGCGAGCTCATGGGCGAGCATGCCTTCATGCACGTCGTCCACGTTGATGTAGATGGTGTTGCGCTCGTAGATGTACCAGGCCCGGACCCGCAGGGTGGCACTCCCGGTGAACGCCTGGTAGACCCGCGCCAGGGCCTCCTTGTCGGAGTAGAGCCGAAGGATCACCTTGGGGATCTGCCCGCGCATGTCCAGTATCTCCTGGACCCGCTCGTAGAGGGCGTCCACCTTCCTGCTGACGGTGTCGACCAGTTCATCCCCCTGGAGGGACGAGGAAAAGAGCCCCTTGAGCGTGAATTCTCCGCCGGAGTAATTCACACTCGACTCGAACCGGCCCAGGTCCTCCATGCTCTGAAACATGAGAACGGTGCGCCGGGTCTCGAGTTTCTGGGTCAGCGGGTCCTGGCCCTGGGCCGTTCCGTACAGCACGAGCTGAACGAGGCAGGCGCAGACCAGGGCGGTCAAGACCCTGTGGTGTGGTTTCGCAGGCAGCATGATTCAGAGCGTTTTACCAGCGTGTTGAAAAATCCGATGTTCACAGGCTGACTCAACATGCCCAGATGCAAGGCTTGCGAAATCCCGAGGAATGAGGCGTACAAGTCCGTACGCCGCAGTGACGAGGGATGAGCAAAACGCAGCAGATGGGCGTTTTTCAACGGCCTGTTACACCTTGAATCGTCCGTGAACGGTCATCTGGGCCTCCTTGAGCTTTTCCATGAGACGCTCCGAGGCATTCTCCTCACCAGCCAGGCGCGCGGATTCGTCCAGCAGCACCTGGAGTTCCTGAAGCCGTTCCCTCAGGGACGCGGTCATCCGGTTCAGGCTTTCGGCCATGTCCGTGACCTCGTCGTTCTTTCGCAGATAGATGACCTTGGTGAGGTCGCCCTCTGCGATATCTGAAAGCTCCTTTTCAAAGCGGTACAACGGCCCGGCGATCTTGTGGGAGACGTAGAGGACCACCATGATGGTGGCCAGGGAGATCAGGCCCAGGGTGATGAGGTTGGTGTAGATCACCGAGGGGAGTATGGCCGTGGAGGTGGTCCTGACGGTGAGCCTGGAATTGGCGTAGGTCGAGGTGAGCGACCCCTGTGCGAACACGTAGAGCAGGGTCGTCGAGATCACGGCGCCCACGAGGACCAGCAGGCAGAACTTGAGGATGAACCGGGTCTGGTAGCCTTTCTTGATGAAGTGCTGCTTTCTCCGATAGGGTCTGTTTTCGGTCATGGTCTCCCTCCGAATGGCGAGCCGCTCGGGCCCAAGGAGATGAGCTGTAACTTCATGGGGTTTCAGGCCGCTGTTGCGCAGGAAACCGGTGTGGCAGGTCCCCGGATCTCCGGCGACCGGCGGATTCCCGGTCTACTCGCTATCCTTCCCGTTGCCCAGGCACAGCGCCCTGTTCGTTTCGATATCGGCTTCCCCGCGGAGTTTTTCCACCCACGCCTTCAGCCGCTCCTGGCGGGTCTCCTCCAGGATGGTCCGGCCGATCCGCTCCCGAACCTCTTCGAACGGCGGCACGTTGGGGTCGGCCTGTTTCAGTTCGTCGTAGCGGGCCCGAATCTGCTCCTCGGTGACGCACGCACTCCGGCAGATCTCCTCGCTCTGCAAGGTCATGAGGTCACGGATGAGGGTGGATTCCCAGTATCGCTCGATGGCCCGGATAAACTCCTCTCTCTGGTGAAGCTTTTTCCGCATGGCCTCCTGGAGCAGGACCTCCTTGCGGATGAGTTGCTCCAGGAACGCGATCTTGTCGTCCCCGGTGAGCTTGTACAGTTCCCCCATGCTGACGTCCGAGTGGAGCTGGGTCTCGTATTCCTTGAGCGTCAGTTCGAAATCGTTGATCCGGGCGACCACCGGTCCCTGGTCTTCCTCCGGATCGCCGGAGCAGGCGGAAGCCAGGACGACGAGACATCCCGTCAGGATGAGACGCCACCCTCTGCGCAATCGAGACATGTCTTTCCTCCCTGGGCAAGGCCTCGGTGGGTCGGGGCGTTGTGCCGATTTATGCAAATTCCAATCCAAATACCTGAGCACCCCCACCCCCTTGCCCCGTCACGCCATTTCTTGTCCTGATTTTCCCTCAATACCTCAATACTATCTCAACACCTTACCACCTTTTCCTTCTCTGACACCCCAAAAAAACACCTCTCCCCCTCTCCGTTCCTCCCATCCCCCATCCCGCATCTCCCCCATCGTTTTTGACCCCTCACGTGAATTTCATGATTTTATTCCTTGACGTCAGGCAATGAATGCGAGAAAATTCTGACGCACTCAACCCATCGACCGGCAGATTTTCGACCATCCTCTCCATGCCCGAATGGTTTGTGGATGGCCTCCGGTTTTTCAACACAGGAGACAGCATAATGATTCCAATGACTTGTCGGATCGCCTGCGTGGCATCCGCGCTCTTTCTGCTGTGTGTTGCGGCGCCCGCGCCGGCCACAGCCCAGCCCTCTCCTGTCCGGCTCGCCGCCGTGGACGGTTCCGCACCGGTTACGCCCCCGGCCAAGTTTGAAGAGACCATGCAGGAGGCCATGGCCAAGGTCGTCGAGACCTTGAACCAGATCCAGGCCGAGGAGGGCCTGAGCCTGGAGGAAAAAGAGCAACGGGCCATGGAGTTCGTCCGGAACTACCGCTGGGGCATGGACGGGACCCAGTATTTCTGGATCAACAACCTTCAAGGCCGCATGCTCATGCATCCCACGAATCCGCAGCTCGAGAACAAGCTCGTCACCAATATCCTCGACGCCGAAGGCAAGCCCATCTTCGTGGAGTTCATCGGGGCATGCCTGGAAAAGGGCGGCGGTTTCATCAACTACCTGTGGCCCGATCCAACGGGCGAGGCCCCGGTTCCCAAGACCTCCCTGGTGCAGCTCTACAAGCCGTTCGGTTGGGTCCTCGGAACCGGCCTCTACATGGAGACCATCGAGGCCTACGATGAACCGGTGGAGCCGGACTTTTTCGTGCCCCTGGACGACGATATCCCCTTTGACGACCGGCGAGAGGCCAGTCCGGTGTGACATGGTTCGAGCCATTCCCTGATGAGAACGCCCCTCTCCGAATGGAGAGGGGCGTTTTGATTCCTGGCACTGGCCTGCGAAAATCTTGGCGAAAATCTTGGGGACGACCTTAAATTCAAAAATAACTGAATTGCGAGGTACAGTTATTGAGTTATTTAAGGACGTCCCTCTCTTTCGTTTCTCCAAATCGCTATCGGGATCGCTATCGAAATCGATATTTCATGGAATCGATGAAGTAGTCAGGTGACGCGCAGGGTCTCTCCTCCAGCGATGCGAAGGATAGAACGGCTTCTGAATGCACCACGATTTCGATCCCGATTTCGATAGCGATAGAACCAGGACCCGGGGGGACGATTCTGCCCGGCACTGCCTCGGCTGAACGTCCCCTCCCTCTGGACGGGGGAGGGCTGGGGTGGGGGTGGCGAGAAGGCTCCCTGACCACCCCCACCCCGACCTTCCCCCATCGGGGGGAAAGAGAACCCCGTGCCGGGGTTATCCAAATCGCTATCGGGATCGCTATCGAAATCGATATTTCATGGAATCGATGAAGTAGTCAGGTGACGCGCAGGGTCTCTCCTCCAGCGATGCGAAGGATAGAACGGCTTCTGAATGCACCACGATT
>Ga0209270_1001172_pt1 | contig 40504 bp, 50 predicted proteins | sample MTBAKSrepl1MetaG_FD_187456 | JGI IMG/M metagenome (GOLD analysis project Ga0209270, IMG submission 187456) | Enrichment culture microbial communities from Arthur Kill intertidal strait, New Jersey, USA, that are MTBE-degrading - MTBE-AKS1... | ecosystem: Environmental > Aquatic > Marine >... | reverse complement strand
CACCTCGATGTCGGCTCATCGCATCCTGGGGCTGAAGCAGGTCCCAAGGGTTTGGCTGTTCGCCAATTAAAGCGGTACGTGAGCTGGGTTTAGAACGTCGTGAGACAGTTCGGTCCCTATCTGCCGTGGGCGTAGGATATTTGAGAGGAGCTGTCCTTAGTACGAGAGGACCGGGATGGACGAACCTCTAGTGTGCCAGTTGTCGCGCCAGCGGCATTGCTGGGTAGCTATGTTCGGAAGGGATAACCGCTGAAAGCATCTAAGCGGGAAGCCCACCTCAAGACTAGATATCCCTTCCGGTGGCGACACCGGAACTGAAGGCCCCTCGGAGACTACGAGGTTGATAGGTCAGTGGTGTACGTCTGGTAACAGACTTAGCTTACTGATACTAATCGGCCGTGAGGCTTGGCCATATTTTTTCCTTAACAGGATCTCCTTTCCGTATTTGGTTCTATAGTTTTATGATTTCCGGTGACCATGGCGAAGAGGCCACACCCGTTCCCATTCCGAACACGGAAGTTAAGCTCTTCAGCGCCGATGGTACTACGTGGGTAACTGCGTGGGAGAGAAGGACGTTGCCGGATTTTTCATCTTAGCCCCTTCCTCGAAGGGGCTTTTTTTATCCGCGCGCCGGGAACCCTGCATCACATCCTTTCGTAGCCACCTGCCCGAAATACCGTTTATCAACGGGCTGAGAAGGCGGAGTATGTGTACGGCACGGGCTGCGGTGATCCACGGACGCCGTTGCCATGGGGTTGTTGCCGCGTTATGGCCGGCGTTCGGGAACCATGGGTACAAAGCGCACGGGAAGCAGCTTCTTCGTTTGAAGCCCCTCCTCTGTCTTCTCGATGAGAACCAGTTCCTGCCATGCCTTCCCCACGGGCGCCACCATGAGGCCGCCGATCTTGAGCTGTTCCACGAGCTTCCGGGGAATTTCCGGAGGCGCCGCGGTTACGATGATCCGATCGTACGGGGCGTGCTCGGGCCACCCCAGATAGCCGTCTCCACGGCGGACATGGACCTGCGCGTAACCGAGGCGTTCCAGTGTTTGCCGGGCCCGATCGGCCAATTCGGCCAGGATCTCGATGGTGTACACCTCTTCGCAGAGTTCGGCGAGCACAGCGGCCTGGTATCCGGAACCGGTCCCGATCTCCAGAACCTTTTCCTGCCCTGTGAGCTTCAAGGCGTCCGTCATGAAAGCCACGATGTACGGCTGGGATATGGTCTGACCGTAGCCGATGGGGGCCGGATGATCCCCGTAGGCCGATTTTCGGACGGCCTCGGGCATGAACTCGTGCCGGGGAATGCGGCGGAGGGCTTCGAGAAGACGAGGGTCCCGGATGCCTCGGCCTTCGATCTGAGTCCGGACCATATGCTCCCGTTGAACCGCATAATCGCTGTCGTCGGCGGATAAACCGGCCCGGAGCCCGGCTCCCCAAGCTGCGACAAAGGCAAGCAGTATCATGACGTATCGAATTCCTCCCCGCATGTGGACTCCTGTGGAGAATTTATGGGGTTTCTTGTTGGAGTTGCTTCGGGACGCCGGCCTGTTTAGCCATTTTGCGATTATCCACCATGGGGAATGAGGATGCAACCGGTCCGGATGCCGTTTGTACTGAAACGGATGGTACTTTGAGGTATACTGATGCGCGTATGGAAACGGAGTATCCTTCGAAGAGTACGCGCACCTTTCGGAACCTGGACGGCGCCAAGCAACGGCGGATCTTGAAGGCCGCCCTGGAGGAGTTTTCCGATCACGGGTTCCAGTCTGCCAGCGTAAATCGCATTGTTTCGCGGCTCGGCATTGCGAAAGGATCCTTGTATCAGTATTTCCGGAGCAAGCAGGGCCTGTTTCTGTTTGTGTTCGACCACGCCCTGAATCTGGTCAAGGACTACCTCCGGGGGGTGCGTTCGGATACCGTCCATCTGGATGTGTTCGAGCGGATCCGGGAGATGTTTCTCAGCGGCGCCCGGTTCGTCCGGAAGCACCCGAAGCTGTACAACGTCTACCTCCGGATGGTGCTGGAGGGGGGAATCCCGTTGCGTCGGCAACTGCTCGAGTCCATCCGCTCCGAATCCGTGGATTTCCTGGAGTCTCTTCTTGAGGAAGGCCGAAAACGCGGAGAAGTGGCGGCGCATGTGGATCTCCGCAAGACCGCGTTTCTGCTGGACGCCATGCTGGATCGGTTTCTGCAGGCCTATTCCATGGCTCACCAGGATGCCGGTCTGGGTATCTATCGAGCCTCGGATGAGACGCTTTTGCAGTGGGCCGATGAGCTTATTGCGCTGCTTCGACGAGGGATAAGCCCATGAACGTGGTGGACTGTATCGTACTAGGTGCTGTTTCCGGAGAACTGGAGGAAGTCCGACGGCGAATGGAACCGGTTCAGGAGATCCCCAATTTCCCATGGTCCGCGTTTCTTGGTCGTATCGGCACGCAAGCGGTTGTGGCGGTGGAAACGGGGATAGGTCTCGTGAATGCGGGGGCATCCTTGGCCGCCGCGCTGTCCCGCTTCTCCGCGCGTGCGGTGCTTATGGTCGGATGCGGAGGTGCGTTGCCGGGCGCCGGGTTAGAGCCCGGGGACCTGGTTTCGGCCACGGAAGAGATTTTCGGAGATCTTGGAATTCAAACACGAAGCCGCCGGATGGACTTCGAACGCATCGGGATTCCCTTGATCCGGAAAAGCACGAGGGAGATATACAGTCGTATTCCCTTGGATTCGGATCTCTTCCCGGATGCGGAATCGCGGATTCACCCGTTCCTTCCGCCGGGTATCCGCATTCACCGGGGACCCTTTGTCACGGTCTCATCCGTGAGCGGTGATGTGTGGACGGCGAGAGCGACGGCGCGGCGGTCTTCCGCGTGTCTGGAAAACATGGAAGGAGCCGGCGCCGCCCTGGTGGCGTTGAGATTCGGAATTCCCTTCCTGGAATTCCGGGGAGTAAGCAACCGGGCCGGGGACCGGAACAAACGCCGCTGGGACATGGCGGGCGCCGCGGCTGTTTCCCAAAAGGCGGCGTTGGGCTTTCTGGAAGGCGGATGAGGAGACCCGCCACCGGCCCCTTTGACGGAGGACTCCATGATCGATATCGTTTCGGTACACGCACATCGACCCACTCTCCGTCTGGGGTTTTCGAGCTGTCCCAATGACACGGCCGTGTTTTATGCCCTGGTGCACGGGTTGGTGCACATTCCGGGGATCCGGGTACGGGAGGAAATCCACGATGTGGAGGAACTCAATCGGTTCTGCCTGGAAGGCCGGCTGGATGTGAGCAAGGTGTCCGTTCACGCGCTGGGCTATCTCCTGCGCGATTATGCGATGCTCCGGACCGGGTGCGCCTTGGGAAGGGGCTGCGGTCCTTTGCTCGTAGCCCGTCCGGGTACGAGGCTGGAAAGCTTGGCCGGAAGTCGCGTCGGTGTGCCGGGACGATACACCACGGCGCAACTCCTGCTTCATCTCTTTTCCAGAAATAGGTTCCTGGAATTACCCATGCTGTTCAGCGAGATCATGCCCGCCGCGGCCCGGGGGGACGTGGACTTCGGCCTGATCATTCATGAAGGAAGATTCACCTACACCCGGTACGGCTTGGTGGCCTTGTTGGACCTGGGGGCTTGGTGGGAAGGGGAAACGGGCTTGCCCGCGCCCCTGGGCGGTATGGTTATCAAGCGGGAATTAGGGACGGAAACGGCGCGCAGCGTGGGATCCGCCATCCGCAGGAGTCTCGCCTATTACCGGGCGCATCCGGCGGAAGCGCTGCCTTATATCCGCCGCCGCGCCCAGGAACTGGATACGGAAGTTATTCAGCAACACATCGATCTCTATGTGACGCCCGAGACCATGCGCCTCAGCGGGGAAGGGGAAAGAGCGGTTCACACTCTAATCCAGAGGGCCCGCGGCGCAGGTCTGATTCCCCGAGATCAATACCCCGTTCTAGCGGATTGAAATCCAATGCGGCGTCCTGACCTTGAAGCCGTTCACCCGGGAATGGTCCTTTATTCTGACGCACGGCGTTGGCCGCGGTGCTGGAGAAGTCCACCGGGGCCGTGATGGCGCTCATCTATGAAATCGAGTTGTTCACCCAGGAGCACTACAAGCAGAGCATCGAGCCGGACGACCAATTGTCCGAGCTGTATAAGGATATCTTCTTGTTCCATTGGAAGGAGGAAGCGCATCACGCATTTCTGGACGCGCTGGAATGGCCGAGAGAAGACCGGAAGCTTTCGGTCGAGGAGCGGGACCAAGCCCTTCCAACGCGAAAGGAGGATTCATGCGACGTGTATCGAAAGTTGTGTTTGCGGGTCTGATCTTGTCTGCCTGTATGGTGGTGGGCTTTGTATCCCATGGCTTCGGGCAGGAATACGAAGCGTTGAAGGGCGTAAAGTCCGTCAAGGCGTTTTTCGATGTCCGGACCGCGGACCCGAAAGGGACGGCGATGGTTCTTAATCTCGTGCATCAGACCTTCAAGGACGGCGGCCTGACCGGCGTATCCGCAAAACCGGCCTTTGTGGTGGGATTCATGGGTTCGTCCGTAACGGTCATCTCGAAAACCCGAAAGGCGGAATCTCCGGAGGAAGCCCGGTTTTTGGATGAAATCGCCGTCACTGTTTCCGAAATGTCTGCGGACGGGATCGAATTGGAGGTGTGCGTGTTCGCGCTGAAGGTATTGGGTGTGGATCCGTCATCCATCCTGCCGGAGATCAAGCAGGTGGGCAACGGCTGGATATCCCTCATCGGATACCAGGCCAGGGGGTATTCCCTGGCGCCCGCGTACTGACAGGCTGGTGAAAAACGCGATCTGCTGTGTTGCGCCGCATCCTTCGTCGTTGTGATGTACCGTTTATGCACCTCATTCCTCAGGATTCGCGCCCCTTGCATCTCATCGTTTTTGACCAGTCTGCCCGGAATGGCGTTCATCAACGGGCTGCTAAGGTGCGGGGTGCGTCTTCGGGGGCAAGACGCGTTGCCCGGGGTGCAGAATCCGATGCACCTTGAGATTAGCGGAAACATGGGGGCAATCGCCGCATGCGCAGTACTCCGGGGCTTGCTTCGTCCGGTTCATGGCCAGCATTCGTTGCCGCATGCGGTTCCACGCCGCGCCGTGCCATACGTCCCGTAGAGTGGAATCCATGAGATTGAGTGGAATCCATGGAATATTCCATCATCCCCGGTTTTCGGGGGAGACTGCCGCTTCCGGTGGGGCACAGGGGGCAATGCAGGTTGCAGATATTGGTTGGCTCGATTTGAATCACGGGCGGCAGAGCGCACATCGTATCTCTGCTCATCACTATGTCCATACCGGCTTTGAGCAGATTGGTCCTCTTTCGCCAGGACATTTCGGTCAGAGGCATGGGGATCCCGTCAAAATCGTAGCAGGTTTCTCCTCGAAAGAGGATGCCGGGTAGTCTGCCGGCGGCTTCCAGGGCGTTCATCCAAGCCATGACTAGTCTCTCCTACTCCTCACCGGAGCGCGATTTCGACGTTGAGAGCCAAACGATGCAAGTTCCCCATGTTCCGTTGATTTGCTTCAAACAGAAAAGGCGCAACCCCGGAGGATTACGCCTTACATGCATTCGTGGTGCCGAAGGCGGGATTTGAACCCGCACGGGCGTCGCCCACCACCCCCTCAAGATGGCGTGTCTACCATATTCCACCACTTCGGCACAATGAGGGTCGGGTTGGAACGGTCATGGAGCTGATCCTTCTGCTTCACGGGCGGGCGTCTGAGCGGGAACGGCGACTTCACGGGAAGTCTCCCGCGCGGTCTGCTCCGGCGCTTCCGGCGCGGGGACGCTTTGGGTCGCAGGTCCCGGAAGATCCATGATGGATTCCACGCCCCTGGGGCCGGACAGCAGAGTAAGGGTCAGCGAAGTGAGCATGAATACCACCGCCACGACAGTGGTGAGTTTGCTCAGAAACGAAGCCGCTCCGGTGCTGCCGAAAATGGTCTGACTCGACCCACCGAAAGCGGCGCCCATGCCGGCTCCTTTGCCCGCCTGCAAAAGAATGACGAGAATGATGGTGATGCACACCAGGATATGAATAGTCGTGATTATGGAAGTCATACGATCCGCCGATGTCCTGGATCAGAAATTGATGATGCCGAGGAATTCCCCGGCACTGAGACTCGCTCCCCCCACGAGAACACCGTCCACATCGGGCTGAGCCATAATCTCCGTGGCGTTGGACGCCTTAACGGAGCCACCATATAGGATTCGCACCCTGTTGGCAAGGTCTTTGTTGCAAAGAGTCAGGTCCACCAGTTGCCGCCGGATCAGCCGGTGCACCGCCTGTGCCTGGTCGGGAGTGGCCGTATGCCCGGTACCGATGGCCCATACCGGCTCATAAGCGATGGTCACGCGGCCCGTTTCGTCGGGCTGAAGCCCGGACAAACCGCCCAGCAATTGGGCTTCCAGTACGCCGTAGATCTTCTCGGCCCGGCGCTCCTCCAGGGTTTCGCCCACGCACAGGATGGGTTTCAGTCCGTGGGCGAGGGCACTGATCACTTTCCGGTTGATGCCCTCATCCTTTTCTCCGAAGATATGGCGGCGTTCCGAGTGCCCCAGGATCACGAATTCCACTCCCAGGTCCGCCAGCATGAGAGGAGAGACTTCCCCGGTATAAGCGCCTTGTTTTTCCCAATGCATGTTCTGTGCGGCCAAGCCCACGTCGGAGGTGTCCACGAGTCGAGCCACGGCGTGAAGGGAAGTGAAGGGAGGAGCCACCAGGACATCCACGTCCTTGCGCCGGTCTCCGTTGATGATGTCCCGGACCAGACTTTCCGATTCCGCTACCGTCTTGTGCATCTTCCAGTTTCCCGCGATCAGCGGGGTCCGCGTACTTGTCATCTCGTCTCCTTGTCCCGGTCAGGATTCCAGGGCGGCCACTCCCGGCAGGGTCTTGCCCTCCAAAAGTTCGAGGAACGCACCACCGCCCGTGGACACGAATGAGAAACGATCCTGTTTTCCGGAGCGGTGCACGGCAAGCCCCGTGTCGCCTCCGCCGATGACCGTTAACGCTCCGGACCGGGCCACCGCGTCTACCAAGGCATAGGTTCCCTTGCTGAAAGGCTCCAATTCGAAAGCGCCCATGGGTCCGTTCCACAAAATGGTCTTAACCCCTTCCAGTGCTTCGATGAAAAGTTGCGTGGAGGCGGGACCGATGTCCAGAATCATATGGTCCCGCGGAATCTCCTGCACCGGAACCACGCGAATCGGAGTGTCCGTCTTCAATTCCATGCCGGCCACCGCGTCCACGGGAAGATACAAAGGCTTCTTTTGCCCACAGGCCAGTCCCATAAGTTCACCGGCCTTGCCCACCAGATGTTCTTCCACCAGGGATTTTCCGAGGTCGTTGCCCAGGGCTTTCAAGAAGGTATTGGCCATGGCCCCGCCGATGATCATTTTGTCCACGGTACGGAACAGGTTTTCCAGGGCGCCCAGTTTGTCCGAGACCTTGGCGCCTCCGACGACGGCCAGAAAGGGACGTTCCGGATGGGTCATGGTCCGGTGGAACGCCTCCAGTTCCCGGCTCATCAGAAACCCGGCGCCTTTTTCCTGAAAGAGAGCGGCCATGGCGGATACCGAGGCATGCGCTCGGTGGGACACTCCGAACGCATCGTTGACATACACGTCGCAGCTTCGGGCCAGCTCCCGGGCGAATTCAGGATCGTCCCGAGTTTCGCCTTTATGAAAGCGGAGGTTCTCCAGCAGAAGGACATCCCCGGGTTTCGTGTTTTGAACGAGAGAAAGCGTTTCGGGGCCGATGCAGTCCGGGGCAAGAATCACCGGGCGTTCCAGAAGTTCCGAAAGTCGTTCCGCCACAGGCCGGAGACTGAACTCGGGGTTCGGTTCTCCCTTGGGACGCCCGGCATGAGAGGCCAGAACGAGGACCCCGCCTTGGTCCAGGACGTATCGGAGTGTGGGCAGGGCCATCCGGATGCGATTGTCGTCCGTGATGCGCCGGTTCCGGTCCAGAGGAACATTGAAATCCACCCGGACGAAGACCCGTTTGCCTTTGAGTTCGAGTTGCTCAATGGACCTCAAGACCGTTCCTCCATACCGTTCTCTTGGGAATGCAATGATTACAGGGACTTTCCCATATATACGGCGAGATCCACACAACGGTTGGCGTATCCGTATTCGTTATCGTACCAGGCCATGACTTTGAGCATCCGCCGATCGATGACGCCGGTCAATTCGGCGTCTACGATGGAAGAATAGGCGCTGCCGTTGAAGTCCGCGGAAACCAGGGGTTCCGTGGAAAAGGCCAGAATACCTTGAAGGGACCCTTCAGCGGCCTCTTTCAGAGCCCCGTTCACTTCTTCCACGGTGACGTCCCGGCTCATTTCGGACACCAGATCCACCAGCGACACATTGGGTGTGGGCACGCGGATGGACAGACCGTCCATGCGCCCCTTCAGCGCCGGAATGACCAGGGTCACTGCCTTGGCTGCTCCCGTGGTGGTGGGAATCATGGACAACGTCGCAGCCCGCGCCCGCCGAGGATCCTTGTGCAGACTGTCCAGCATGCGTTGGTCCATGGTATAGGAATGGATGGTGGTCATCAGACCATGGACAATGCCGAAGCGGTCGTGTAGCACTTTGGCCACGGGAGCCAGACAATTGGTTGTACAGGATGCATTGGACACTATGTGCTGGGACTTGGGATCGTATGTGGATTCGTTTACGCCCATAACGAAGGTGCCGTCCACTTCTTTTCCGGGAGCCGAGATGATCACTTTCCGGGCGCCGGCGGTCAGGTGTTTCGCCGCGTTCGCCCGGTCCCGGAACAAGCCCGTGGATTCTAAAACGATATCCACCCCGAGGTCCCCCCAGGGCAGACGATCCACTTCCCGGATACACAGCGTCTTGATGCGTTGAGACCCTGCGTGAATGACGTCGCCGTCCACCTGCACATGCTCCGAGAGAGGACCGTGTACGCTGTCGTATTTGAACAACCGGGCCAAGTCTCCCGGATCGCCCATATCGTTGGCTGCAACCAGTTCCACATCCGCGCCTCTCGCAAGGATTGCACGAGCGACCATCCGACCGATTCGACCGAACCCGTTGATTCCCAGTCTTACCGACATAATCCCAATCTCCCTTAAAGCTAAGTGTGCTGAATACTTATCATTGAAATGTAGAAGGTTTTACGAGGGACGTCAACCGAAAACCTGTGCCGTACCGCCGACACGAGGGTGCGGCGATGCCGGTCCGTTTCATCACGGTTCGGGCTTCAGGGACGGAAATCCAGGAGCAAGGCATCCGCCTGCTCTTCGGGGTAATAGTTGGGCCGTCTGCCCACGGTACAAAATCCAAATTTCTCGTACAGAGCGATGGCGGAAGTGTTGCGTTCGCTTACCTCGAGCGTGATGCAGTGCGGTCCTCTGGGAAAAATGTGTTCCCAGGACGCGAGGATCAAGGCCCAGCCCACACCCTTACGGCGCAGACGGGGATTCACCGCCAGATACAGGAGTTCCCAGGCATCCACTCCGGGATGGAGGATGGCAAAACCCGCGGGAAAACCGTCAAGGCATGCCTTGAGAGCCAGGGTCCGGGCGGATTCCAGCTCGAAGCGAAAGATGGCGGGGGTCCAGGGAAGGATGAATGATTCCTGTGCGAGGCGCACCATCCACTCCAGGTCCTTGACCGAGGCGGGCAGGATCTTCAAAGGGGGTCGTCGGTCGTTCACAGCATCAGTACCAGGAAGAAGCAGAAAGAACTTGCCAGAAAAGCGAGATTGCGGACGCTGGGGGCGGCGTTCAAGGCCGCCGCCACTCCCACCAGGGGAACCACGTATACGTGGTAGTGGAGCGCCGTTTCCAGAAAGGAGGGGAGCATGGGGAACACGAACCGCACCGCAGAAAGCCCCGTAAGCGAGAACACGAACAAGAAGACGAACATGCAAAGATACGCCGAAGATAGACCCAGGAACGTGCACCATGCCGGGGCTCCCGGTTTGTCCCGTTCGACGAGACGCAGGGCGAGACGGCTTAGCAAGGTGTTCCATTTACGGAGCTTCATATCCAAGCGCCGGGCCGCATAGGAGGCGCCGAAGAATACCGCGAATCCCAGCATAAGAGGTGCGTGGGACGCCTCGGGATGCGCGGGTACATCCAAGGCGCTCACCGAGGTGACGAGAACGGCCAGAACGGTTTCGTCGGGCGGGGAAGTGGTACCCATGGGCAATCGGTTGACCCACAGGAGTTCCACCAAAGCACCTACGAGGAGCCCTTCTCCGGGATGGCCCAGACAAAAGCCGACCAAAGGAGCCGCCACAATGGGGCGGTTCACCATGAACTGAAACGCGTGCGATCGGTCGAGCCACAGAAGCGCTCCCAACGTACTTGTGATGAGGCACACGTTCACCAGACCCATGGCTGTGTTCTTTGCGAAAAGGGTTTACTGCATGACGCCGTCATGATCGGGCGCCTGTTCATGCGAAGCAGGTTACGGCGTCTAAGGGGACAGGGCGATCGTGGGGAATGGCTCGAAATTCCACCGGGACACCCGTATCATTCAACTCTTTGAGCAGGAAGAAATCATCGCGGCTCAGCGCTATACTGGGCGTAATTCGATGTCTTCCGTCCTCGTAGTGTAGATTTCCAACGTTCAACAGCTTGAACTGAAGGCCCTGGAGGTATGCCTGGTGTGCGCCTGCGCAATCGGAAAACAGCAGGAGTACGCGCCGATTCTCCCAGGAACGGGTCATGAGCCGGCGGACCAGGGACTGTACCGTGTCCACTTCGAACAGGATATGGCGGGGTATCGACATGGACATGATGGTTTTCTGAAGCACGTTGTTTGCTACCGCGTCATCCGCTACGAGTATACAATCGGAACGCACATAGGGGACCCAGGCTTCCAGGACCTGCCCATGCACGAGCCGGCAGTCCACGCGGACCAGGGCGAGGGTCATAAGGCGTCGTTTCCCTGTTTGAGCTTCTGATAGAGGATACCGCTCGCCAGGGAAATGCTTCGTTGTCCCGCAGTCAGCACTCCCTGGGCGATGGACTTGAGTGATTCATCGTTGGGCCTCCGGGCCACTTTCATGAGCATAGGAAGGTTGACTCCCGATATCACTTCCAGTCGTTCCGGATCCAGAAACGACAGAGACAGGTTCGACGGGGTTCCCCCCAACATATCCACCATAACCAGGACCCCGTCGCCGTCGTCCACATTCCGAATGGCTGCTTCGATTCGACGCCGGAGGGTCTCTGCATCCAAGGCGGGGTCCAGGCACAGGCTTTGGGCCTGGGGAATCTTTCCCACGATGAATTCGGCGGTGCTCAGGAGTTCTTCGGCCAACCGGCAGTGCGTGATGATCAATATGCCAACCATGCGTTACTCCTTGCCAATGTCCCGGTGTTTCAAGTAGACGCGGATACCGTGTCGGTTGAAGAATTCTGCGAGAGATTCGGTGACCACCACGCTTCGATGGCGCCCCCCAGTGCAACCCACGGCGATGGTCAGATAGGATTTTCCTTCTTTGCGATACATGGGTATCAGAGTCAACAAAAGATCGCCGAATTTTTCCAGGAACGGTTCCGCCGGTTCCTGCTCCATGACATAGCGGACCACCTCAGGATCTCTTCCGTCCTTGGCCTTCATTTCGGGAACAAAATAGGGGTTGGGGAGAAAACGCACGTCCATGACTAGATCGGCTTCGTAGGGAAGCCCGAATTTGTATCCGAAGGACAGCAAGTCGATACGCATCCGCTCGCCCAGGGGCACCTCGGTGAAGTAGTCTGTGATGGTACGGCGCAACTGATGGGGGGTCATATGGGTGGTATCCAGAATCAGGTCGGCCATATTCCGGAGTACGGCGAAGCGCTCCCGTTCCATGCGTATGCTTTCCGCCAGGGAACCCGGGTGAGGAAGAGGATGTTGCCTGCGGGTTTGGCTGTACCGGCGGATCAGACATTCGTCGGACGCTTCCAGGAACACGATCCGGAGGGAATGCCCTCGCTTCCTGAGATCCTCGAAGGTGCCGGGACATTGGCTGAAGAATTCCCCTTCTCGCACGTCCATTACCAGGGCCAACCTGGAAGGTTTTTCCGAGATGCCGGCATTCAGTTCCAGGAGTTCCGGGAGCAAGACCACGGGGAGGTTGTCGATGCAGAAGAATCCGGAGTCTTCGAGAGCCTTGATGGCCGTGCTCTTCCCCGAACCTGACAGCCCCGTGATTATGACGATGTGCCCGCCGTCCATGAAAACACCCACGTATCCCCGGTCACGTGGTCCCTGGGGCATCAGATCTCCTGATCGTGTTCCAAAATGATTCGGTAGAGATCCTCACGGGACTCGGCCTTCAGCAAGCGAGTGCGAAAGTCTTTATCTTTAAGCATCTTGGAAATCTTGGCCAGGACTTTCAGGTGGATTTCGGACGAATTCCGGGGTGCTACCAACACAAAAAACAGAAAAGCCGGCTTTCCGTCCATGCTGTCGAAATCCACCCCTTCCAGGCTTCGCCCGAAGCTGACCAGGATGCGGCGAATATGGTCGCTCTTTCCATGAGGAATGGCGACGCCGTTTCCGATACCGGTACTGCCCAGACTTTCTCGTTCCAACAGCACCGTGTACATGTGTTCCCGCTCCGCCTCCGGTTCGGAAGAGGACAAAGTCTCCACCAATTCTCTCAAAACGGAGTTCTTGTCTCGAGAGCGAAGGGCCGGAACGATACACGGTTCTTTCAGAAGATCCGTGAGTTTCATTTTAGGGTACTCCAGGCGGTCAACAATATCGGAATCGAAGAATGGAACCGGGCGGTGGAGTTCTTCTCCACGACGCCCGGTACTGCAGCATCGAGAATGCTAAACCTTTTCCGGTTGAATCAGACCGTAATGGCCGTCATTTCTCTTGTAGATAACATTGATCTGCTGGCTCTGGGAGTTGGTGAACACCAGAAAGTCTTGGCCCGCCAAATCAAGCTGCATGACCGCCTCATCCACATCCATGGGTTTGGCATATTCATTCTGGGTTTCTATGACACGTACTCCTTCTTCTTCTGCATCATCATCGGCCGAGAGTACATTCATAGTGTATCCAAGGGATGTAATCCTGTGATTGGGTTTCCGCCGGCGTATTTTCCCTCTGTATTTCTTGATCTGGCGCTCGATCTTGTCTATGACCATGTCAATAGCGGAATAAAGATCCCCAGTCTCTTCCTGTCCATTGATTTTGTACCCGTCAAATAAAATCGTTACTTCGGCGATGTGCCGGAATTTCTCCACGGTCAGCACCACGTTCGCTTCGCACGCAGAGTCAATGTATTTGTTTACGCGGTTCAGACGGTCCACCGCGTACTCTCGAAGGCTGTCGGACGAATCCACATGCCTGAACGTGACATTTACCTGCATTGATGTGTACCTCCTGTAAGATTGACCTGATAACCGTGTTCATGCCGCCGAGTCGGAACCGGTCTATCCGCTACCGGGATCGAACCCGATGGGGAAGCCGCCGAATCCATGCTCCTCTGTTACGCGTCATGAGTCGCGATTCTCCTTATGGAACGGATTTTTTCGTTTGCTGGAAGGCAGGATCCCCATCATCTCGCGATACTTGGCGACGGTCCGCCGCGCAATATTGATCTGTTCCTTTTTCAATAATTCCACGATCTTCTTGTCGCTGTGGGGCCGGCCGGGATTCTCACCGGAAATGATCTGCCGGATTTTCGCTTTGACGCTTTCGGATGCGATGGAGTCCCCGTTGGATCGCTCGATGGCGCTGTTAAAGAAGAACTTGAGGTTGAGAATTCCTTGGGGAGTGTGCACATACTTATTGGATGTAACCCGGCTGATGGTGGATTCATGCATGCTGATATCTTCAGCGATATCCTTGAGGATTAGGGGCTTCAGGTGTGCAATACCCTTTTCGAAAAACTCCCTTTGAAAGCGGACGATGCTTTCGGTCACCCTGAAAATGGTCCGTTGGCGCTGGTGGATGCTCTTGATCAACCAAACCGCGGATCGAAGCTTGTTCTGAATGAAATCCTTGGTCCCGGATTCCACGTCCCGGGAGCCGTTCAGTGCTCCCTTGTACAGGTTGTTTACCTTCAGTTTGGGAAGGCCGTCTTCGTTCAGGGTAACGACGAATTTGTCCTCGAGCTTATGCACGTAGATATCCGGTGTAATATAAGCGGGAGGTTCGCTGTGGTAAAGACGGCCTGGAAACGGGTCCAGGTGGGTTATGACATTCACGGCCTCCTGAACTTCATCCAGCGTGCAGTCCAGTTTCTTGCACAGGACGGAATAATTCTTTTTCTCAAGCAGCTCCAAGTGGTCAGATACAATGATGTGTACCAAAGGATTGTCCATATCCAGGGATCGGATCTGGATCAAAAGGCATTCCCTCACATTGCGTGCGGCTATTCCCGGTGGGTCGAACTCCTGAATTTTTGCAAGAACCGCCTCCACTTCTTCCGCCGTCTTGTCGAGCGAGCGGGCGATCTCTTCCACCAAAGCCGCAAGATAGCCGTTCTCATCCAGGTTGCCGATTATTTCGGCGCCGATCCGTTTCTCCTCATCGGTAAAGTGGGACAACCGGAGTTGCCACATAAGGTGATCCGTCAAATCTTCCTCTTTCGTGAGGAAGTTCTCAAAAGACGGCATCTCACGTACTTCGGAATGAGCCGGAGCGCGGCCGGAATAATCCTCGAAATAGTTTTCCCAGTCGATTTCCTCCCGCGCACGGATTTGCTCCTGGCTTTCGGACACGAAATCCGGACCCTCGCCGCCGGCGGGAAGCGATCCGTCGTCTCCTGCAACTTCCTCCTGCGCCGGTTTGAGACGGGCGGCGGCATCCTCGTCGCCGACATCTTCCATGTCAAATCCGGATTCTTCCAGTAATGGATTGGTTTCCATTTCCTCCTGGATGGTTTCGATGAGTTCCAACCGGGAAAGCTGCAACAACTTGATGGTCTGCTGCAACTGGGGGGTCATGACCAGTTGCTGTGACAGCTTCAAGCTCTGTTTGAGTTCCATGGCCATTAAAGCGTAAACCTCTCACCCAGGTAGATCTTGCGGGCCCGTTCGCTTGCGGCGATGTCCGCGGGACTCCCCTCTTCCAGAATCTCCCCTTGACTTAAAATATAGGCCCGATCGCAAACGTGCAAGGTTTCCCGGACATTGTGATCGGAAATCAACACTCCGATACCGCGGTTCTTGAGCCGGATCACGATGTTCTGGATATCGGCGATGGCCAGAGGATCTATGCCCGCAAACGGTTCATCGAGCAGCATAAACAGCGGGGAAGTGACCAGTGCGCGGGCAATTTCCACTCGTCTCCGTTCTCCCCCGGAAAGCGAATGCGCCCGGTTCCCGGCCAAATGTGCGATGCCTAAATCGGACAGCAGCTCCCGGAGACGCGTGCGGCGTTCTTCCGCCGACAACCGAAGGGTTTCGAGGACGGCCAGCAGGTTGTCTTCAACCGTCATTTTGCGGAAGACGGAAGGTTCCTGCGGCAGGTAACTGATCCCGTTTCGTGCGCGGCGGTACATGGGCCAGTCAGTGATGTCTCGATCGTGCAGGACCACGTACCCCGAATCGGGACGGGTCAATCCCACGATCATGTAAAAAGTGGTGGTTTTTCCGGCTCCGTTGGGTCCGAGCAACCCGACGATTTCACCCTGATCCAACTGAAGACTCACTCCCCGAACCACACATCGCCGGCGGTACGTTTTCACAAGATCCTTCACCAAGAGTCGAGCCACCAGGGTCATTGTCCTTTGCCGGGAAACAGCAACGCGCGAACCGGTGTTTCCTTGCCGCCGTCAACCACAAATCGCCTGCGGTCCAGGAAGAACGTGATGGTAGCGCCCTGCACGGTCTGCGGACCTTCTGTCAGCATCGGATTCCCTGTGACCACGACTTTCTGCTCTTTCTGAAAGAATCGAGCCCTTTCCCCTCGGACTTCCCGGTCTCCTTGACGAATTACCGCGCCTCCGGAGGCCAGAATTTCGGAAATGGCCTCGGGACCCGGAATGGTTCCTTCCCTGGCGGATTCGTAAAGCACCTGCATCTCGCTGCACAGGATGACCACATCTCCCTGTTCGGCGCGCACACTTCCGCTGAAAGTCACCTTTCCGGCAGGATGATCCAGTTCCAAGCGTTGGGCGGTTATGCGGATCGGTTCAGCGGTACCGGTATCCGCCGGGGCGGTTCCACACCAAAGCGGCATTCCCGCACACATCAAAAGGAGCACTTTTCCTGCCCATCGAAGCATAAAAGAACCACTGCGAGCCCTGGCGTGGAGGTTCAAGACGAAAGGCCCCCTTGCTCGGGCATCAGATATGCCGCTACCTCGTTTTCCAGGATCAATCGACGTTGCGGCACCCACGCCCGCAAGCCTACTCCGGAGACGCGGTACCGGGGAGTCTGAATGCGAACCGGACTTACGGACGTGATCTGCTTGATCTCATCGTCGTAGGAAATCTCTTCCGTCTGCAACTCCACCTCCTCCGGAAACGTCACCCGAACGTTTCCGCGAAGTTCCACGGAACGTTTATCCAGTTCCATGGAACCGGTATCTCCCGTGATGTGGACTTCCCGCCCGTCCTCTAGAAAGAAAACGAAGCGCACATCCTTGAATCCGACGGAATGCCCGGAATGGTAATAAGCAGCCTCCGCGGCTTCCAGACGCCACTCGTTCCGGCCGTCTTTATTCTGGACATAGTGAAATTGTTGCACGCTTACGAAACTCCGCTTCTCTTCTTCGGGAAGAACTTCGTGTTCCCGGAGGCGCTTCTCACTGTTCGGCGTATACAGGAAAAAAGACCCGCCGGCCAGAATGATTGCCGCCAGGACCAGAAAGAGCCGGAATTTTGTTTTTCTCATAACAAATTCAGTATAGTGTCCCCTTCAACGGAGTGTAAAGCAGTTTTTCCCGGTCCGGCGCTCGCCGGATTACCGGTAAGGCCAAAGCCCTCGGGATTTCAGGATCAGCTCACACACCTCTCGAACCGCTCCATGGCCGCCGGGGTTCCGGGTCCGGAAATGAATCCTGGGAATCAGATCGGGGGCACAGTCCGCCACTCCCACGGAAAATCCCGCGCGCTCCATGATGCACAGATCCAAAACATCGTCGCCTAATACGGCCCACCGGTCCGGAGAGATCCCGCATCGAGCGACCAGTTCGTCAAATACGGGCGATTTGTTTTCGCAGCCCTGGTACAGAAAATGGATTCCCAATTCCTTGGCTCTCAAGGTCACGGCGCGCGAAGATCTTCCTGAAATGACGGCCACCCGGATCCCCGCCCGAATGAGCAGCTTCAATCCAAGACCGTCTCGAACATGAAACGTCTTGAACTCCTGCCCCCGGGGGCCCATGTACAGGCGTCCGTCCGTCAGGGTTCCGTCGACATCCAGGACAAGCCCTTCCACACGTCCGGCCCTGTCCAGCACCTCGGGCGGAACATCCAAATCAGAATGCCTGTTCATGGACGACCTTGTGGATTCTCAGAAGCGTTTGAAGCACCCGTGGGACGTCTTTCATGGGAAGCGAATTGGCCCCGTCGCACAAGGCGGATTCGGGGTGAGGGTGAACCTCGAAGAACAGGCCGTCCACACCTGCGGCCACGGCCCCCCGGGCCAGGAGGGGGATGAACTCGTTTCGCCCGCCGCTGCATCCGTCACCCGCCCCCGGCCTCTGTACGCTGTGGGTGGCGTCGAACACGACAGGGTATCCCATGTCCCGCATGACTTTCAGTCCCGTAAGATCCACGACGAGACGTTGATAACCGAAGCTCGTTCCCCGCTCCGTGATCAGAATGCGCTCGTTTCCGGTGCTTTCCGCCTTCCGGACGACGTGGGCCATGTCTTCCGGGGCCATGAACTGCCCTTTCTTGATGTTCAAGGGTTTTCCCGTTCGGGCCGCTTCCACGATCAAGTCCGTCTGACGGCACAGGAAAGCCGGTATCTGAAGGACATCCAGGACTTCGGCGGCGTGAGCCACCTCCGAAATCCGGTGCACATCCGAGAGGACGGGCAAGTCCCATTCGGCGCGAATGCGGCCCAGAATCCGAAGACCCTCCCGGAGACCGGGACCCCGGAACGATTGGATGGAGGTTCGGTTGGCCTTGTCGTAAGACGCCTTGAACACCATGGGTATGCCGAGATCCAGGGAAAGGCGTTTGATGTGACCGGCCGCCTCGAACGCGGATGCTTCATCCTCGATGACACAGGGTCCCATGATTACGAGAAGGGGGGCTCCTTTCCCGATCCTTGCGGAGCCTATGGAAATTGATCGCGTCACGCCACTACCCGCTTGGAGTTCTGCTGAAATTGAAGGGCCGCATGAATGAAGGCTCGAAAGAGAGGGTGAGCGCTCATGGGACGCGACTTGAATTCGGGATGAAACTGGCACCCCAGGAACCACGGATGGTCCTCGAGTTCGATAATCTCCACCAGCTGCCCGTCCCGGGACAGGCCCGTGAATCGCATGCCGCATGCTTCCAGACGATCACGGAAATCGTTGTTGAATTCGTACCGATGCCGGTGCCGTTCCGAGATCTCTCTGGTTTGATACGCTTCCGCGGCGCGGGAACCTTCCTGGAGCACGCACGGATAGGCCCCAAGGCGCATGGTGCCCCCTTTGTCCGATTGCTGGGTTCGCACGATGGTCATGTTCCGCTGGGGATTGAACCACTCGGTCATGAGATAAATGACGGGGTATGGAGTAGACGGGTTGAATTCGGTGCTGTTCGCATGGGGCATTTCCCCCACATGTCGGGCGAATTCGATTACGGCCATTTGCATACCCAGGCAGATGCCAAAGAAAGGCGCCTTATGTTCCCGGGCGAATCGAACGGCCCGAATCTTTCCCTCCACCCCCCTGGCGCCGAACCCCCCCGGAACCAGGATGCCGTCGCAAACGGTGAGCCGTTCAAAAAGCTGCTGCGCGGCGGGGGTATCCTGCTCCAAATCCTCGGAATCCACAAATTCCAGAATGACCCGGGCATTGTTGGCGATGCCTCCGTGGGCCAAGGCCTCGTTCAGGCTCTTGTAGGATTCCTTCAGGTCGATGTACTTGCCCACGATACAGATGGTGACGGTGCATTCCGGATGCCTGATCCGGTGGACCAGATCTCTCCACTGGTCCAGGTGGGGAGACCGGGTCCAGATGTTCAGCACCTCCACGATGCGATCGTCCAATCCCTCGTCGTGGAACCGCAGGGGCACCTCGTAGATGCTTTCCACATCCACGGCGGTGATCACCGCATCCTTGGGTACGTTGCAAAACAAGGCGATCTTGCCTTTGATCTCCTCGGAAAGATCGCGCTCGGTTCGGCACAGCAGAATATCCGGTTGGATGCCGATGCTTCTCAGTTCCTTGACACTGTGCTGAGTGGGCTTGGTCTTGAGTTCTCCGGAGGTCTTGATGTAGGGAACCAGCGTGAGATGGATGTAGCAGACGTTGTTTTTCCCCACATCGGCCCGGAACTGCCGGATGGCTTCCAGGAAAGGGAGACTTTCAATGTCGCCCACGGTGCCTCCAATTTCGATAATGGCCACATCCACATCGGTACCGACTTCCCGGATCCAGTGCTTGATTTCGTCCGTAACATGCGGGATCACCTGGACTGTCTTACCCAGATAATCGCCCCGGCGTTCCTTGGTGATTACCGAATGATAGATTCTCCCGCTGGTGAAATTATTGAGCTGAGTGAGTCTGGCGTTGGTGTAGCGCTCGTAGTGTCCTAAATCCAGGTCCGTTTCGGCGCCGTCGTCCGTGACGAATACCTCGCCGTGCTGGAACGGATTCATGGTGCCCGGATCCACATTGATGTAGGGATCCAGCTTCTGAAGCGTGATTCGAAGCCCACGGCTTTCCAGAAGAGCCCCGATGGACGCGGCGGCAAGACCTTTGCCCAGGCTCGAAAGCACGCCTCCCGTGATGAAGATGAATTTCGTATGCGTCCTGTTCGTCATAACTTCCCTACATCTCATTATTTTTTGGAAACAGGCTTTGGAGAGGCTATCGTTTTTGGGGGTAAAAGTCAAGGTTCGGCGCGTCACTGGAGCCGGAATGGGGGGAAGCCGGCGCATTTCCGCGCATCGTCCAGGACGTTTCAACTCCCTCGGCATTGAGATTCCACTTGATCGCCGGCAGGGATCGGTGTACCCATCCGGATATGGAAACGTCCGATCGTGTTCTGGAACTCCTTCACAGCGCCCCGGACGGCGTTTCGGGTTCCTCCATGGCCCGTGTTCTGGGAGTCTCACGAACCGCCGTGTGGAAAGCGGTGCAGAAGCTCATTCGGCAGGGTCACGCCGTGCATAGCCAACCCCGCCGGGGATATCGTCTGGTTCGCAACGCAGATCTGCTGTCTCCCGCGTTGATCCGTGAAGTCCTGCAAACCCGGATCGTGGGAACACAGGTTCATTGGTTCGACACGGTGGATTCCACCAACCGCATTGGAAAAGAACTGGCGGGCCGGGGCGCCCCGGATGGAACCGTCATTCTCGCCGAACACCAGACCCGGGGGCGGGGACGCCTGGAAAGGGAATGGCTTTCTCCACGAGGCGTTAACCTTCTGTTTTCACTGGTTTTCCGCCCGCCGTTGGCTCCCTATCAGGTGTTCCGCCTGAACATGGCCGCCGCCGTATCCCTGGTGGAAGCCGTTCAGGACCTGACCGCGCTTCAGTCCAGGATCAAATGGCCCAACGATGTGTTTTCGAGAAATCGAAAGCTTGCGGGAATCCTCACGGAATGCTCGTTCACGGGTGAAACCGTTGACTTCGCCGTCGTGGGCATCGGTCTCAATGTGAACATGCATCCCGATGAAATCAATGGGTTGGCGGGAATCGCGACCAGTCTGTCGGCGGAACTGGGTCGTCCGGTTCCTCGACGTCTTCTGTTCGTGGAAATCCTTCGGCGTATGGATGCCTGGTATACCGCCCTGTTGGAGGGACGTGAAACCGAGCTGGTGGACTTGTGGAACCGCTACTCCATGATCATAGGGCGCCAAGTGGAAGTGATCTCCTTCGATCAGGCTATTCGGGGGAAGGCGCTGACCATCGACCGGGACGGGGCACTCATTCTGATCGATGCGGAAGGACGGAACCACCGCATCGTCTGCGGCGATGTAAGCCTGCGTCCTCTGGAACTCTAATCGGACGAAATTCGTTTCGAGTACGGTCGTGTGGCGGAGACTCGGATTCCCCAGCGACCTCGTTCCCGCCGAACTCTTTCCCCGCTCTTGATTTCGAGGATCAGAGTACCTATAGTGAACACCATTCCAATGCAAACTTGTTGCCCGGGAGGAATTGCAGCCATGCTTCGAAGACATCTCGCCCTGCTGCTTTGCGGCGCTCTGACTCTGGCGTTTTTTGTGGGTCTAGTTCCCGCTGCGGCTCAGTCACCCGCCGAGATCAAGATTGACAAGGAAGCCTGCGCTCTGATGATGAGGCACGGCAGAGACGCACTGGAACGTGGCCGCCACGAGGACGCCAAGTATTATTTCCAGCGAGCCGTGCAAGCGGATCCTTTTAATGCGATGGCGTGGAATTGGTACGACTTGGCCGTTTTCTATGCCGCGGCGGATCAGATGAAAAAAGAGGGCCGATACATGGTTCGTCCGTCGGAGCCGAGGGAGCAACCCGATGCGCCATCCGGTCGGCCTGCTGAAGAAGCCGTCTCCAGGCCGGAGCCCCGGCCTGCGACTCCGCCCGCTCCACCCAGGCGCCCAAGCGGGTTCGTGATCAAAGACGACGAAGGCTGCTGACGGGGGAGTGGCGCGCATGGCAAGCGTATTCATCGAGAAGTTTAAGGAAGGGTATCGGGCGACCTTCGAGGAAGAATGGACACCCATGATGGGCGGCCTGCTGATCGCCTTGTTGAGCATCCTGTGCTTTGCCTGGTCCCGCCCATGGGGTGTATTCGGAGGAATCCGTCTGTGGGGTGATTGGGTGTTTCATACCCTCGGACTGTACTCCGGACCGAAGCCTTCTCTGTGGTTTTCCTCCTCGTCGCTCTTGAGCATCGGCTTCCTGTTCGGCGCTTTCGGCTCCGCACTGCTTTCCAGACAGTTCGCCATCCGCATGGCTCCGGGTTTGGAGATCATCAAGGGGTTTGCAGGCGGGACTCTGATGGGTGTTGGCGCCGCCTTGGCGGCGGGATGCAACGTGGGGGGGTTTTACACCGCCCTGAGCGCATTTTCCATGAACGGATTGGCGATGATGGTGGGGCTGGTGGCCGGAGCGTATATCGGTCTTCGCTACCTTTTATGGGAGCTGGAGCGGTTTCCCTCCAAACCCGGCGAGACTTCCCCCGCCGCGTCCCAGCCGGGCGGATTCGATCTCCGCAAGATTCAACCTTTCCTGGGCGTCCTGGTGTTCCTGGCCGGCATCGCCGTCACCTGGTGGTATACGCGGCATGCCTTCACCAAGATAGGCGGGTTGCTTCTTTTCGGCATGGCTTTCGGCCTCGTGATTCAACGTGCGCGTTTCTGTTTCGTGCGAGGATTCCGGGACCCGTTCATGACGGGGGACGGCGCCATGCCCAGAGCCGTTGCGGTGAGTCTTTTGATCAGCGCCGCGGGCTTTGCCCTCATCAAATACAATGGATTCCAACCGGAATCCGCCTACGTGACCGCCCGGTTCTGGCTGGGGGGGCTTCTGGGGGGTGTCATTTTCGGCATCGGAATGGTGGTGGCCGGGGGATGCGGCAGCGGGACCCTTTGGCGGGTAGGGGAAGGCCAAGTGAAGCTGCTCTGTGCCTTGATCTCTTTTTCCCTGGTGGGTTCCCTGTTCACGCGGTTTTTGGAAACCACCGGACTCATCGAACGCATCGGAATTGTGGTGTTTCTCCCGGCGGTCACCGGTTACATGTGGGCGTTGATCCTGGTAGGGGTCGTGCTGGCCGCATATTTCTGGTTGGCCACGTGGAATGAAGAAACGGACAAGTTCACGGTATTCTGAGTGGACGATTCCGGCGAGGACGGCGTATGGTCCGTCCGGGGTCGGCTTGAGGGTCCTCCTCAGGGCATGGACAGGAGCCGCCGGTGTTTTGACGATGCCTGACCCGAATATGGGTACGACCCGTGGAACATTAGTGTCAGGCTGTTGAAAAACGCGATCTGGGTTACGCCTTCGGCGTAACGCTTCATCCTTCGTGATTGCGGCGTACGGTGTGTATTCCTCATTCCCGAGGATTCGCGCGCCTGACTTCTCATCGTTTTGCGCCGGCCTGCCCGGAATAGGGTTCATCAACGCCTGTTATGGGATCCGAAACCTGGAAACGCGAGGAGAAAATAGCTATGTCGCAGGAGATTAAAGCGGACGAAGTGCTGGATTGTAGAGGATTGAGCTGCCCCATGCCGATCCTGAAGACCAAGAAGACCATGGAGAAAATGAAATCCGGGCAGATTCTGGAACTCCTGAGTTCCGATCCGGGCACCAAGAACGATCTTCCCAGTTTCGTCAAGCGCGGAGGCCATGAATACATGGGCATGAAGGAAGACGAAGGATTCCTGCGTTTTTATCTGAAGAAGGGATAGATAGGGGACTCCCATATGTCGAGGTCGTTAGGTATTTTCGTCTGTTCCCAGGAATACCTGGATCATGTTATCGGTATTGTCCGGGCCGCCGAAGAACAAGGAATCGAGGTCCAGGTGTTTTTTACACATACAGGGGTACTGCTGACGCAGGACCCCCGTTTTCGCGAACTCTCGCAAACCAGGGCTCAGCTCTCCCTCTGCAACGTCGGCTACGAAAGCCATGGGCTGAAAGGTAAGCCTGCGCCGGGTATCCCGGATACCGGGTATGCTACCCAGGCCCGCAACGGGGGCATGATCGAGGAATGTGACCGGTACATCGTGTTATAGAGGGAGGACGCTTCCAATGAAAGATGTCAAGCACGTCGCATTCATCATCCGAGATCGGGATAACGACTGGGAAGGGATCCGATCCAGCCTGGGATTGGCCGTGGAAAATTTCTGGGTGCATACGTTCGTATTGGACCACGAGGTGGATATGACGGATGATGTCCGGGAAAATCTGGAATGGTTGTCGGATATGGAATGCACGTACTACTCGAATCATCCCGAAAACATCCGGAACGGCTTCCAGCCCATCACCATCGATGAACTGGGAGTCAAACTCAGGGAAATGGATCTCATCATTCCTTTTTAGCAGGCGGGCGAAAAGCGGGATCTCCGATCGTACCCGAGGCGCGGCGCTCCGGCTTTCGCTTCTTTCGGGTACTCCATGGTTCACCCTGATTCTCGGGGGGCGGGCATCTCATGATGTTCCAGAGGCCCGCCCACAACGCTGTTCTTCAACAGGCTATCCGGAGACGGCTCTATGAAGCTGCTGCATATGCTCAAGTCGAAGCCCGACGAGACCACCCTTAAATTGATCGATTTGGTATCCCAAGGCCGTGAAATCACGGTGGAACGACTCTATGAGGGACTCCCGGATTACGGGGAAGTGGTCCGCCTGATCTTCGATCACGACTCCAACATCTGTTGGTGGTGAAGCGCCGTCACCCGCCTGAATCCCGTCGAAACGGACGTTGCGGTTCGCGGACAGCCGTCGCTTCTCTGCGCCCAAAAGATTCCCGCCCAGGGACGCGCCGACAGCGGGGTTTCGGACGTTTTATATCGACAGGGGAGGCCGCACGTGTTTCCATCGGGTACTCCTTTCTCCGCCGCACGGGGAATCCCCGAATCGGCGGGCGATGGAGTCATTCTGGAAGTCGAGAATCTGGTCACGGTCTTTTCCACGGCGCGAGGGGATCTTCGGGCCGTGGACGGGGTGTCTTTCAGTCTCCGGAGAGGGGAGACGTTGTGTCTGGTCGGAGAGAGCGGATGTGGAAAGAGCATGACGGCTCTGTCCATCATGCGCCTCGTTCCGCAGCCCGGAGGACGGGTCGCGGGAGGGCGCATACTCTTTGAAGGCGCCGATCTGTTGGAACTTCCCGAATCACGGATCCGATCTCTTCGAGGCGAGTCCATCTCCATGGTATTTCAAGAACCCATGACTTCGCTCAACCCCGTGTACACGGTGGGAGATCAGATCGCGGAGATGTTCCGGATTCATCGGGGGCTGTCCCGTTCGGAAGCCGCCGGCAGAACCATTGAAGTCATGCGTCTGGCGGGTATTCCAGATGCGCCGCGCCGGTTCCGGGAGTATCCCCATCAACTAAGCGGCGGCATGCGCCAGCGAATCATGATCGCCATGGCCATGGCCTGCGAGCCCAAGATCATCATGGCGGACGAACCCACCACCGCGCTGGATACCACTATTCAGGCGCAAATCCTGGCCCTTTTGAGCGAACTCAAGACGCGAAGCGGCATGTCCATGATTCTGATCACCCATGATCTGGGTGTGGTGAACGAAACAGCGGACCACGTGGTGGTCATGTATGGGGGACGGGTGTTCGAATCCGCCGGCGTGGATGCTTTGTTCGATAGACCGCTTCATCCGTACACCGTAGCACTGCTCAAGTCCGTGCCTACCCTGGGCCGCCAGGGGGGGTTGGAGCCTATCCCAGGATCGGTGCCCGATTATTTTGATCTTCCGGCGGGCTGCAAATTTTCGGATCGTTGCACGGATGTGTTCGAACCCTGTTCGTCCCGTGAGCCGGAACTGTATTCACTGGAGCACGGTTCCCACCTGGTCCGGTGCTTCAAGTACGACCCTCGATGGAGTAGTTGAGCCGCCGTGATCGCCCGCAAGATAGAAAACGAGGCCGGTACCCTTATTCTGGAAGCGGAGAATCTCCGGAAGACCTTTCAGCTGCGGCGGAAATATTTCGCCCGCGGCTCCCAAGCGCTGCACGCCGTGGACGGCGTGACCCTGCATCTCCGTGCGGGGGAAACCTTCGGTCTGGTGGGTGAGAGCGGGTGCGGCAAGAGCACCTTGGGAAGAGCACTGCTTTTCCTGGATCCTCCATCGGAAGGCCGAGTCCGGTTCCGAGGCAGGAACCTGAGACGTCTTTCCCGCGGAGAACTGAGGAAACTCCGCCGCAACATGCAGATGATCTTCCAAGACCCCTATTCTTCACTGAATCCCCGAAAAACCGCCGGATGGCTCATCGGGGAGCCGCTGCTGATTCACGGTGTGGGATCCCGGGCCGAAATTCGGGAACGGGTGGAATTTCTCATGAAGGAAGTGGGCCTTCAGCCGGAACACATGTCCCGGTTTCCTCACGAGTTTAGCGGCGGCCAGCGCCAGAGAATCGGCATTGCCCGATCCCTGGCCCTGAATCCCGACTTCATCGTGGCCGACGAGCCCATTTCTTCCCTGGACGTTTCCATCCAGGCGCAAATCCTGGAATTGCTCAAGACGTTACAGGTCAAATACCATTTGACGTATCTGATCATTTCCCATGATCTGTCGGTGATTCATCATGTCAGTGACCGCATCGGAGTCATGTATCTGGGGGAACTGGTGGATCTGGCGCCCGGGGGGTCTTTCCTGAAGCCTCCTTACCATCCTTACACCGAGGCGCTTCTGGCCGCGGCGCCCCGCATTGATCCGGCGCGAAGGCGCCGAATACGGTCACCGCTGCGGGGCGACGTACCCAGCCCCCTGTCCCCTCCCCCCGGATGCCGCTTTCACACGAGGTGTCCCTACGCCGAGTCCGTCTGCCGCCGGGAACGCCCCCCCCTCGAAGACAAAGGGGAGAACCATTTCATGGCGTGCCACTTCCGGTAAGTCCACCGCAGGGTCGCTGAAGCGGAAGGCAAAACGGCAGTCTTTCGGGGGCGGGGATTCGGACGAGGATAGTCAGTTGGTTCCGGCGTGTTTTTTCTCCTCCTCCATTCCGCTCACCGTGTAAAATCGGCCCATATCCTGGAGAAGGCGGTTCGTCGCCGCTTCGATCATCGCCAGCTCTTTCTCGCGGATGGTCCGGGCGTCCACGCTTTGCATCAACTGTCGAAGGTGCTTGAAGTGCAGGACGGTTTGAGGTTCCAAGGCGGTCACTTCCACCACGTCGTTGGCCTCCAAGATGGCATCGATGCAAGACTGAATGCGCATGCGGTTTGTGGCTGCGCGCTGCTCGGAGTCCGCTTCACTCCGGAACGACACATCGCAACGCTTCCGGCGTCCTATCTTCTTAAGCCGATCGAATAACCATCTCAGCCCCATGGCAGGCCCCACTGGACATGATCCCGGTATGACGCCTCATGCGGATTTCCCCAGAAGCCGCCGGGATACCCGGTTTCCCCGATCCGTCGGATGTCCGTCGAAATATCCGGAAAGAACCGGGTGCTTCAAGGGCGGAATCCCTCCCGAAAAGAGAGCGAGGGTAACGGCGCCACAAGTCCGGAAAGCCCGGTTCATGCTCCCCGGAGCATGCTCTTCCCGGCTTCATCAGTGTACTCAAGTGTCCGTTGGAAATCAAGAAGATGAACAGCCCCGAGTCCGGAGGTGCGCGCCCGCTAGGCGTGTCCTTGCATATCCGCCGCATTTGTGTTAACCAAGATGCCTCCATAGGTTAACGAGGGCGCGCATATCCACCGCGCCCACATCGTCCGTCCCGGCGGCCTGTTGAAAAGCGCCATAGGCGGTGGCGCCGACGGCGTGAGGTGTCTTCCCCCGCGAACAACCCTGGCGCCGGACGGATCGCAATACACGGAAAGGAGCCGAAATCCATGGGCAGTCCTCCAACGAGCCCCCGGGCGTCCCGTTCAACCCAGGAACTGAACCGCCTGGATCTCACGTATGTCTGGCACCCGTTCACCCAAATGAAGGAGTGGGAGCAGGAAGAGCGATTGGTCATAGAGCGCGGGGAAGGGAACTTCCTCTGGGACACGGAAGGCGTTCGCTATCTGGACGGCGTGTCCTCCCTCTGGGCCAACGTCCACGGCCATGGGCGGGATGAAATCAAAGACGCCGTCCGCGCCCAGTTGGATCGGCTGGATCACTCCACCATGCTGGGCCTCACCCACGCTCCCGGGATCGAGCTGGCTCGGCGGCTGGCGGCTGTCGCGCCCTCCGGCCTCACCCGGACCTTCTATTCGGAAAGCGGCTCCACAGCGGTGGAAATCGCGCTGAAGACCGCTTTCCAGTATTGGAGAAATCTGGGGGTATCCGAAAGAAGCAAGCACACGTTTTTGTGTCTCCGGGAAGGATACCATGGAGACACGCTGGGCGCGGTCAGCGTGGGCGGGATTCAACTCTTCCACGATGTGTATCGCCCTTTGCTGTTCCGTACGTACCTGGCTCCATCGCCGCATTGTTATCGCTGCGCACTGGATCTGAAGCCGGAGTCCTGTGATATGGCCTGTGCGGGAGAGGTGGAGCGCATTCTGAAGTCTCACCATGGGGACATTGCGGCCATGATCCTGGAGCCCCGGGTACAGGGCGCCGGAGGCATTCTCACGGCGCCGGAAGGATACTTGACGCGGGTTCGGAATCTCTGCCGGGAGTTCGATGTATTGTTCATCGCCGACGAAGTGGCCACGGGTTTCGGGCGCACCGGGACCCTGTTTGCGTGCCTGCACGAGGACACGGCTCCGGACCTGATGGCGTTGGGAAAGGGCATTACCGGCGGAACGCTCCCCCTGGCCGCCACCTTGGCCACGGAGCGAATCTTTCAGGGCTTCTACGGGGACTACGCCGAGTTGAAAACCTTCTACCATGGGCATACCTATACCGGTAATCCGCCGGCTTGCGCCGCCGCCCTGGCTTCCATGGACCTTTTCGAACGGGACCGGGTCCTGGAAGGCCTTCCTGCGAAAATCGAGGACTTCCGGCAAGGGCTCCATCATCTGTCGCATCATCCCCACGTGGGCGATGTCCGGCAGGCCGGGTTGATGATGGGGATCGAGCTGGTGGCGGACAAGCGTTCCAAGACTCCGTTTCCGCTGGAACAACGCATGGGTCACCGGATTTCTCTGGAATGCCGCAGGCACGGAGTGATCATCCGTCCGCTCGGTGACGTGCTTGTATTGATGCCCCCTTTGAGCATTCGGCCGGAAGAGATCCAACTGATGCTGTTCGCGGTGACCGCCTCCATTGAAAAGCACACGGGGAAGCGCTGTGAGTGAAATCTACAATCGCCGGTTTGAAACCACCCTGGAGGGGTTGCGGCAACGACATCTGCATCGTGCTCCCCGGGTACTGGACACAGGTGTCGGATCGGAAACCCGTATTTCCGGCCGGAACGTGCTCTTGTTCTGTTCCAACGATTATTTGGGGTTGGCCGGTCATCCGGCGCTCAAGGCGGCGGCGCGGGACGCCGTCGATGAGTGGGGTACCGGGGCGGGAGCATCCCGGCTGGTGTCGGGAAACCTGAGCCTGTACCGGGACCTCGAATCCGATCTGGCCCGCTTCAAGCACACGGAGGCGGCCCTGGTGTTTTCATCGGGGTATGCCACCCACTTAGGGGTGATTCCCGTTCTCGCGGGTCGTGAGGACTTCGTCTACAGCGACTCCCTGAACCACGCGAGCATCGTCGATGCCTGCCGCTTGAGCCGGGCCGTCCTTCGGGTCTACCCTCACGGGCAGGTGGATACCCTCGAACGCCTCATGAAAGAAGACGCGGGCCGGGGCAACCAGCTGGTGGTGACGGATACGGTGTTCAGCATGGACGGAGACCTGGCGCCGTTGCAGGAGCTGTGCGGTCTGTGCGAGCGGTTCGACGCCCTGCTGCTGGTGGATGACGCCCACGGCGCCGGCGTGCTGGGATCGAACGGTGGTGGAGCCCTGGAGCATCTGGGGATTCGATCCCCCACTGTGGTCCATATGGGCACGTTCAGCAAAGCGCTGGGAGGGTTGGGCGGTTTCGTGGCGGGTTCGGCGCTCCTGGTGGACTATCTGGTCAACCATACCCGGACGCTTATTTACTCCACGGGTCTGCCTCCGGCCACTCTGGCGTCGAATCGGGCTGCGTTGCGTGTCATCGAGTCCGAACCTCAGCGTCGCCTGCGGCTTCAGAACCACGTGCGGGTTCTGCGGAGCGGCTTGCGGGCACTGGGGTTTTCCGTCCCGGAAGACCCCACTCCCATTATACCGCTCCAGGTGGGTACGGCGGAGAAAGCCCTTTCCTTGGCCCAATTCCTGTGGGAAGAAGACATTTTTGTTCCGGCGATCCGACCTCCCACGGTGCCGGAGGGGACTTCCAGGCTTCGTATCAGCGTGTCCGCGGCCCACGGCTTAAACCATGTGGAGCGTCTTTTGGAAGCACTGCGCCGATACGCGGGGCAGGCGGCAACGTGCAGGGTCGCCGAGGGCTGCGGAGGGGCGCCGTGACGGCGGAACCGTCGCGCCGGAGGGGCGGAAACGGCGTGTTTGTAACGGCTACGGACACCGGTGTCGGTAAGACCTTCTTGTCGGCCCTGCTGGTGGCCGTATTACGGAAACGCTCCATCCAGGCGGGGTACATGAAGCCTGTGGCCACCGGGGTACGCGGAGGCTTCGACGGAGAGACGCCGGAAGACGTGGAATTCGTGCTGCGGCTGGCAGGGGTGGAAGGGCCGCCGGACGACCTGTGTCCCGAGCGATTGGAAGCGCCTGCGGCGCCTTGGGTGGCCGCCCGGGAGGCGGGGACCCGGATCTCCGTGGCGCGTATCCTGGCGGCCCGGGAGCGCATGCACCGGCGATACCCGTTCCTGGTCGTCGAAGGCGCCGGAGGCGTGCTGGTTCCTCTCACGGAGATCCTTACCGTCTTGGATCTTATGAAGGAAATGGGGTACCCGGTGTTGGTGGCCGCCCGCCCGGGATTGGGGACGATCAATCACACCTTGTTGACTCTGGAGGCGCTACAGCGGAGATCCATTCCCGTTGCGGGATTCGTTACCAACGGGGCCTTCGAGGCCGGGGATCGGTCTGTTTCCAGCAGCCCGGAAGTCATCGAACGCTTTTCCGGGGTTCGGTTTCTGGGCCATGTTCCTTGGTGTCCCCATCCAGGGAGGTTGCTTTCCGAATGGATTCCCTATTTGGATAAGACTCTCCGTGCTCTCGGTTTGGAGTCGGACGGCGGATAACAGGCCGTTGAAAAACGCGATCTGCGTCGTTGGGCTTCATCCTTCGTCCTTGCGGCGTACTGGTTGTACGCCTCATTCCTCAGGATTCGCCCCCTTGCATCCCATCGTTTTTGACCGGCCCGCCCGCAATACGGGTTTACCAACGGGCGGATGAAGGCCCGATTCGCCTAAGAATGGAGATTCCAAGGTCCCGTCAGATCTGTTTCAAGACATCCTTCACGGTGTAGAGCAGAATAAAATTCTCGTCCAGTTCCTTGGTCAGCGCGTCCAGCCGCTCTTTGGGCATATCGGTGATGCGGATGAACACGTGCCGGCAATCCTCTTCGCAGGAGTCGTACGACGTCAGGATACTGACCATACTGCCGCCGTGTTTTCGAATCACGTCCGCCACTTCCTTGATGGTTCCCGGACGGTCCGGAAGGTTGAACGCGAACTGCACTCCGCCTCGATAGATCCCGGTGATGCTGATGAGTACGCGGAACACATCCCCCTGGGTGATGATTCCGATCATTTCCCCTTTCTTGTTCACCACGGGGAGGCCCCCGATGTGGTGTTCGAGCATGATGACCGCGGCTTTTTCCACGGTGTCGTCGGCGTCCACCGTGATCACGTTGCGGCTCATGATGTCTTTTACCTTCAAATCGGAAAGGAGATAATACAGCTCGTGAAGATCCAGAGTTGTGGCCTTCGACGGTGAGGCTTCCTTTATGTCCCGGTCCGTGACCATGCCCACCAGCTCCCCGTCCCGAACCACGGGCAGGTGGTGTACGTTGTTTTCTTTCATGATTTGACCGGCCTTCATCATGGAAGTGTCTTCCGTAATGGTGATTACCTCCGACGTCATCCAGCCTTTGATAAGCATATCAGCCCCCCCTGCCTTGGGTCATGCCGAGCTTCGGACTTTGAGAAACATGAAACGCGATTGTATACAACCGGAATCTATTCTTGTGTAAAATACATGGGTAAGGCCATAACCTGTCAAGCCAATTCTTCTTTCTACGCCAAAATTGAGGCGTCGTCCATCCTCCGGCGTTCCCATGTATTCTGCGGCCGGCGCCCCTCTTGAGCCGAGCGTTACCCGATGAAGTGCAGGGCGACGACGAGCAGCGGAATCAGCAGGATGGTTATGATGAAGGGGAGCAGGACGGCCAGCAACGATCTGCCGACTCCGACGGCGTGAACCTGGGACAACCCCACGATCAGCACCACCGTTCCCCACAAGAGCGCCAACAGATTGCCCAGCACGGGAATCAGCAGGAACAGGGAAGCGGCTCCCGAGTAGGCCGTCACTTTGAAGGTCGCCTGAAACGGGGCTCCGGTCCCCTGGAGCACCCACAGACACGCGTGGAATATGAGGGACTTCACATAGAGCCATGCCAGGATCGCCAGTACGAGAAAGGGAACCACCACCGCGCTGAGCAGCAGTACCGCGGCGGAAGTCAGGGCCAACGACGGATCCAGTACCTGGATCGCCCGGTTGAAAATCCCGGGCTGGTACAGAAACGTCCACAGCACCTGGGCGGCGAAGCCGACCACGCCCACCAGCAATGCGAACGAAATGGGATATCCGTAAGTACCTGTGAAATGGACCCGCTCGAAAAATGCTCTGGGCGAGAACAAGACGCCGCGGATGCTGCGGAGCAGGGAACGGAATACGCCTCCCTCCTCCGGATTTTCCCAGGGAATCGAGGTGTCGGATAGTTTGAAAGCGGCTTCTTCCGTGTCGCCGGGACCCCCTTCGAACGTTCCGGGTCCCGATTCTTCCTCAAAGGAGGGTTCCGGGCGTTCCATCCGGGCTTGTGAGACGGAAACCCGTTCCTCGAACCCCGGTTCGGGAGAGGTCGGGGAGTCGACATGAGAATCCCCGGATTCGCCGGTCCTCTCCCGTCTCACCCACTCGGGAAGGTCGCCGCCGGATTCCGGAAAGGCCGGCTCCTCCCGCGGGTATTCCCAAGCGGCGCCGGTGTTTGCCGGTTCCTTGGGTGCGGGATGCGGTTCCTTTTCGGAGATTCGGTCCTGACTCCCGGAGAACGGGAAGCGGTTGCCGCAGCGGGGACACCGGACCGTGCGGGCGGACTCGGGAATTCGATGATCCGGCACATCCCTGGAGAAATTACAATGGGGACACACGATATGCATGCAAACACCTGCCTTGGAACCGCACCCGCGCCCGCCGGATGGGTCAAACGGCCGGCGAAGGAGCGTCAGCCGATCTGAACCCTCCAGCCGAACGGATCTTCCAGATTTCCGTATTGGATTCCGATCAACGTATCGTACAGTTTCTGGGCCAGTTCCCCGGTTCCACCGCCCGCTACGGTATAGTTCTTCTCCTGATAACAAAAGGAACCTACCGGCGAAATCACCGCGGCGGTACCCGTTCCGAACACTTCTTTCAGAATGCCGGACTCGATGCCCCGGATCACCTCGTCCATGCCGATCTGTCGCTCGGACACGCGTATTCCCCAACTGCGGGCCAAGTGAATCACCGAATCCCGGGTGACCCCGGGGAGTATGCTTCCCGTGAGCGGCGGCGTAATGAGTTCGCCGTCCAGGAGAAAGAAGATGTTGCTGGTGCCCACTTCTTCCACGTACCGGCGTTCGACGGCGTCCAGCCAGAGCACCTGGGTGAAGCCCTTGGCGATGGCCTTTTCAGCGGCCAACAGGCTGGCCGCGTAGTTTCCCGAAGTCTTGGCTTCCCCCACGCCGCCCCGCACGGCCCGGACGTATTCCGTGGTCACATAGATGTTCGTCGGTTTGAATCCCTCGGGGTAATAAGCGCCCACCGGACCGATGATGATGTAGAATAAGTACCGGATCGCCGGTTTCACTCCCAGGAACGCCTCCGTGGCGATCATGGTGGGGCGGATATACAGGGAAGTGCCCATCTTGCGCGGAATCCAGTCGCGATCCATGCGGATCAACTCCCGGTACGCCTGCTTTATGGTTTCCGCCTCCAGTTGGGGCATGCACAACCGGGCCGCGGATCGGTTCAGGCGTTCGATGTTTTTTTCGGGACGAAACAGAAAGATGGCGTCCCCTTGGCCCCTATAGGCCTTGGCGCCTTCAAACACCTCCTGGCCGTAATGCAGGACCACGGCCGCCGGATCCAGGGAAATGGGGCCGTACGGTACGATCCGCGCGTTGTGCCATCCTGTGCCTTTCTCGTAGTCCATCAGGAACATGTGGTCCGTGAAATACTTGCCGAAGCCCAGCGTGTCGTCGCTTTCCGGGCGGGGCATGTGCCCTGGTTCCGCTTCCTGAATCCTGATCTCCATACCCTAATCTCCTTCCACCAGTATGCTTCACACTTGCGCGTGTCCACTTTGGAGATGCTTTCTACCGTCCAGCGATCGCTTCAGAGTCAAGGCGTCGGCGTATTTCAGGTCCCCTCCCACGGGAAGGCCGAATCCGATACGGGAAACGGAGACGGGGAATTCCTGCAGAAGGTCCAGAAGGTGGGACGCGGTGGCTTCCCCTTGCGGCGTCGGATTCGTGGCCAGGATGATCTCTCGTATCCCGTCGTGTTTGAGGCGATGAATCAATTCCGCGATCTTGAGTTTGTCGGGACCCACATTGTCCAGAGGCGACAGGGCCCCGTGAAGCACGTGGTACCGGCCCCGGTAGCAGCCCGAACGTTCGAGGGCCATCAAATCCGCGGGCGTCTCCACCACGCACACCACGGACTCGTCCCGACCGGGATCGGAACAGACGGCGCACGGCTGCTTTTCCGTCAACGTGCAGCACACGGAACACAGCCCGATACGCCGCCGGAGATCCAGAAGGTTTTGCCCGAGTTCCATCACGTGATCTTCGGGCATATCCAGCAGATGAAGCACCATCCGAAGCGCGGATTTCTCCCCGATGCCGGGCAACCGGCTCAACCCCTTCACGAGATCCTGAATGGCGGGGGGATAGGAAGGCATGGCTAAAACATCCCGGGAATACCAAGGCCCCCCGTAAGTTTGCCCATTTCTTCGTTGAGCATTTCCTGAGACTTTCTCAAGGCTTCGTTCACGGCGGCCCGAATGAGGTCCTGGAGCATTTCCACATCTTCCGGGTCCACCACCTCCCGTTCGATGATCACGTTCACGATCTCCTGACGCCCATTGGCGGTGATCCGGACCATGCCGCCGCCCGCCGCGGCTTCCACCGTCTTGGAGGCCATCTCTTCCTGGATCTTCTCCATCTGTTTCTGCATCTTCTGGGCTTGCTTCATCAGGTTGCCGAATCCCTTACCCATCCAAACGCTCCTTGTGTTGAGGCGCCTCCGGAGGCTGATAGCCCACCAGCTCTCCCTGAAACACCTTCTGAATCTCCCGCACCATGGGATGCATCAAAGCCTGTTTTTGCATGTGCTTCCGCCGTTCGTCAAGGCTTTCTTGTGAACCCGGAGCCGGGGTTGCCGGCGCCTCGGTCTCCACGATGCGGAGGCGGCATGCGGGGCCCAGCCGGCGGGCCGCGAGGTCGGAAAGCTCCCCGCGGGCATCCCGGATGACGGAAACATTGAAGGCGGGCCGGCTCGGCAGCTCCACCACCAGCCGGTCTTTTCCTTCGAGGAAGATCCGGGCGTTCCGCAGTATGGGAGCCAGAGAAGGCTTATGGGCGGCCACCGCTTCGACGAAGGCGGCCGCATCGAAGGGATCTTCCGGATCGTCCCCACGGGTGGAAGCGCATTCCGGAGCCTGGGGTTCCGGCGCCGGCGGAGTCGTCGCTTCCGCTTGGGAGAACTCACGGCTCCGGGGTTCCAGAGGCGGGTTCTGTTCCCGGATTTCATGGGAACCGGCGCGCGGACGCTCGGGAGACGGGTGGGTATCGGCGGTCCGTCCGGAGGGGTCGGCGTCGCGGGAAGGTTCCGGGGGGAGCAGAAAGCTCAGGCCGTAGAAATCGTTCAGGTGCGCCAGGCGCAACAGACCCAGTTCCAGGGTCAAACGGGGGATGGACGCATACCGGAGTTCTCCGTCCAATTTGAGCAGTTCGTACTGGGCCGCCTGGAGCCAGGGGACGGATACCTCCGCCAGGATCCTGCGCAACGGCTCCTCGGACCCCGGGTCCTCCTCCGGGTCTCCGCCGGCCCCTACCTTGCGAAGCATCAGGGATCGAATCTCCCACAAGAGCGAGTGATGGAACTGCTTGAGATCGTATCCTCCCGAATAGACGTTTTCCAACGCCTCCAGAACGGGCACGATCTTCTTGAAAACCAGGTGCTCGATGAGGGACATCACGAACTCCCGGTCCACCAGACCCAGGATGTCCCGCACCATGGCTACGCCGACCTTCCGATCTCCGTAGGAAATCACCTGGTCCAGAAGGCTCAGGGCGTCCCGGACACTGCCGTCGGCCTGCCGGGCCAGAATGGCCAAACCGCCCGGGTCCACCTCCACGTCTTCGTGTTCCACGATACGCCGGAGATGACTCTCCAGTTCCCGCACCGGGACGCGCCGAAACAGAAACTTCTGGCACCGGGACACGATGGTGGCGGGCACCCGGTGCGCTTCCGTGGTGGCGAATACGAACAGGACGTGGCGGGGCGGTTCTTCGAGGGTCTTCAACAGCGCGTTGAAGGCCTCCTTGGTGAGCATGTGCACTTCGTCGATGATGTAGATCTTGTAGCGGCTTCCGGAGGGCAGATAGCGGGCGTTTTCCCGGAGTTCCCGGATCTCCTCGATGCCCCGGTTGGAGGCCCCGTCGATTTCCTGAACGTCGATGGCGGAGCCTTCGCGGATTTCCACGCAGTGGCTGCACGTACCGCAGGGATCCGGTGTGGGACCCTGTTCGCAATTCACGGCTTTGGCCAGGATGCGGGCCAGCGAGGTTTTTCCCACTCCCCGGGGGCCGCTGAACAGGTAGGCGTGAGCCACCCGTCCCTGCCGAATCGCGTTCTTCAGGGTGCGGGTCACGTGTTGCTGGCCGACCACCTCGTCAAAGGTTTGCGGCCGCCAGGCGCGGGCGAGAACGAGATAGGACATTGAAAGCTTCGATCGGACAGGAAAACGGGCGCTCGAGTTCACCGGAAACAGGGGCAACGACCCACGGGGTCGCGTGAAAGCCGAAAAACACGCCGGAGCCATGCGGAGACGCGCATGGCGGAGAGAGAGGGATTCGAACCCTCGGTACACCTTTTGGGCGTACACACGATTTCCAGTCGTGCTCCTTCAGCCAACTCGGACATCTCTCCGCGGAAAAAAAACCGTACACACAATGCCTTTGGGTGTCAAGGTCTATCCCGCCGCACGTAGCGTGGGAGCCTCCCGGGAAAAACCCGCCGGCCGCCCCGGCATTTTCGGAACGGCGGTTTCCGGGACGCGGGCGAGGCTCAACCGCATCACAGGCCGTCGAAAAACGCGATCTGCTGTGTTGCGCTTCATCCTTCGTCATCGCGGCGTACGGGTTGTGCGCCACATTCCTCAGGATTCGCGGGCCTTGCATCTCATCGTTTTTCATCAGCCTGCCCCCAATACGGTTTATCAGCGGGCTGATAAAGAGAGCGCGCGGTGGGCACACAACCCCGAGAAAGGCTCTCTTCGGCAGAGACGGCCTCAAAAGGGAATGTCGTCTTCCGTATCGGCGCCCACGTCGAACGGCGGTTCATCGGGCGGCGGGGCTCCCTGGTCCCTGGGTTCGGCGCCGGCCCGGGTATCCAGCATCTTCATTTCCCGTGCCACGATTTCCGTGGTGAACCGGCGGATCCCTTCTTTGTCTTCCCACTCGCGGGTCTGAATTCTGCCTTCCACGTATACCAGGGAACCTTTCTTCAGGTACTGGCCGCAGATCTCCGCCAGGCGTCCCCACACCACGATGCGGTGCCACTCCGTCCGTTTCTGCCGTTCGCCCCCTTTGTCCGTCCAGACTTCGTCCGTGGCCATGTTGAACGTGGTAACCTGCATGCCCTGATTGGTGTAGCGGACCTCCGGGTCCCGTCCCAATCGCCCCACGATTATCGCCTTGTTCACCATAGTGCGCCATCCCCCGGTAACAGGCTGTTGAAAAACGCGATCTGCTTTCACGCCTTTGGCGTGACTTCATCCTTCGTCCTTGCGACGGCTTCCGTCAACCGGCCGCCGAACGGCTATCTCAACCGGGCTTTTGGGGTTCAACGTCCTTCCCGCACGCCGTTTCGCCGGTATGCATGCGATCCGAGCGCTTCCGTGCGCCGCCGCTTTTCTGTTGGATACCATGCAGTCCCCCCCTTGACAAGGATGTTTATACAGGCTGTCGAAAAACGGGATCGGCTTTCACGCCTTTGGCGTGACTTCATCCTTCGTCCTTGCGGCGTACTGGTGGTACGCCTCATTCCTCAGGATTCGCCCGCGCCGAAGGCGTGGCTTGCATCTCATCGTTTTTGACCAGCCTGTTCGAACCGGCGGCCCTGAGGCCGGCGACATCGGTCTGTTTTGACGAAATTGCAGGTAAGTTTTATCCTTGTATTGACGATGTATAAACCGGTAAACAGGGAGGCCGCGATGATCAAAACCCTGACCAAGCATGGCAACAGCCTGGCGCTGGTGATCGAGAAGCCGGTCCTCGAGCTGCTCGGGGCCGACGCGGAAACGCCTTTCGATGTAACCACCGACGGCCAGGTGCTCATTCTTTCCCCCATCAAGGATGCCGACCGCAGAGAGGCGTTCTCGGCGGCCCTCGACAAAGTCAATGCCCGCTACCCCAAGGCGCTGAAGAAACTGGCGGAGTAGGCGGTGAAGTTCCTCAGCCTCACCGAGGTGCTGCATATCCGCCGGGACCAGATTTCGCGCTACGGCGGCGAGTTCCTGCACGCCGATGTTTTCGAGACGGCCGCCGCCTATCTCTTTCACCTGGTCAAGAACCATCCCTTCCTAGACGGCGACAAGCGGGTCGGCGCGGTGGCGGCGTTGGTGTTCCTTGCTCTGAACGGATATGATTTCGACGCGCCGGAGGATGATTTCGCCGAGATGGTTTTGTCTGTCGTCCGGAGCGAGATTTACAAGGCCGAGGCGGCGGTGTTCATTCGCCGCTGGAGCCAGGCGCTGTAATCTCTTCCCCCCGATACTACCGGACGGCGGTTCGGTTCCCAATCACGGAATCGAATGGAATCGTCCGGCGTTTCGACAAACCCCTTGCTTTCTCCGGCAAGCCAAGCATGAATGACACCGGTTGCGAAACGAGCAAGGAGCACCGGGCCATGTCATGGTCGAATGCCTGAAACAAATCATCCGTGAATACCGGAGCCTTGAACCGTCGAGCGGGCTGCCGCCCCGGCGTGTCGTCATTGGCGGTCTTCCGGGCAAGGTCTCGGTGGTCACGGGCGTCAAGCGGAGCGAGATCCGCTTCCTCTCCGAAGCCATTGGTCGAACCGGCGGTGGCGGAGAAGACCATCGTTGCCTGGCGCACCGATGAAACCATTCCCGTGGGTTTCGGCGCTATTCAGCGGGCGCCGGTTTGGCGGTTTCTGCTGGAGATGGAGCCGTAAAGCTACTTGATCGGTTACTTGGTCGGTACTTGATCGCTTCGACAGGGCATGTCACAAGTCGTGTCGCGAGATTGTCGCAAGTTCACCCCCCAAGTCACCCCTCAAGTCAGCCCCCAAGTGGGCCGTCTTATTCTTCGTCCGGTTTTTCATCACCGACCGATTCAATCTGCTTCACTATCCGGTCGAAATCGCTTTCAAACAACCGGTCCTGCACGATGCGGTATTTTTCGTATTCGCTCTCGGCATGGGTCTTGGCCAGCTCGGCCGAAACCTTTCCCGCGTCCTGCAGAATCTCCCGGTCCCAGAGTTTCAGGAAGCCCGCCAGCCGTTTTTCCCAATCTTCCATGGTCATGGGGATTTTGCGCATGGCCTGAAGCTCGGCCATGCCGAGGTAGGCGGAGACGATGCGCTGCATCTGCGCCAGTTCGAATTCGGAGAGATAGTTCTTGGCGATGGCGACATCGTATCGATGGATTTTCCCGTGGGGCGCACCTTCCCAATGGGTCAGCCCCATGTTTTCCTTGCGGTGATCGGCACGGTCGACAAAGACCTCCGCCGCCGTCTGGCCGTGGATGGCGTAGTGCATCTTGTTCTGCACGGCGGCGAAAAACCGCTTGGTGGCCGTGGCTGTGGAGTCGTAATCCAACGCGGTGGCGTAGATATCGGTGATCTTCTGGTAGAACTTGCGCTCGGATAGCCGGATCTCCCGGATTTTTTCCAGTTGGCGCTCAAAAAACTCATCGGTCAGGTTACCGCCGCGTTTGAGGCGTTCCACATCCATGGTCCAGCCCTGGATGGTGTACTCCTTGACGATCTGGTTTGCCCATTTGCGAAACTGCACCGCCCGCTCGTTTTCGATCTTGAAACCAACGGCGATGATGGCCTGGAGGTTGTAGTGTTCAACCTCGCGCCGGACTTCCCGGCTGCCCTCGGTTTGAACTATTAAGTATTGATGAGTTCGTAAAAACCTGTTAGCAAAGCTATCTACTTGAAAATATGAGTGAAAACGGCATTTAGGGGTTGACTTTTCTTTTGCGTCTTGTATAATAACCATCGGATTTGATTAACAATATGTTCCTCGGAGGGGTTTGTTTTGTTTCGGCCGAAGAGAACGCAAAAGACCATT
>Ga0209270_1001170_pt1 | contig 40607 bp, 33 predicted proteins | sample MTBAKSrepl1MetaG_FD_187456 | JGI IMG/M metagenome (GOLD analysis project Ga0209270, IMG submission 187456) | Enrichment culture microbial communities from Arthur Kill intertidal strait, New Jersey, USA, that are MTBE-degrading - MTBE-AKS1... | ecosystem: Environmental > Aquatic > Marine >... | reverse complement strand
CTCGGCCGAAGATGGAGGAACCCTAACAGACTTTATACTCGCCAACAAGGTTGGCTCGTTAACGGTGTGGGGCCTCCGCCCCCACACCCCACCACCGGCCATGCCGGTGGTTTTGACCGATAATAAAATTCATTTACTTTCAAAATGACGACCAGACCGTATGGATCAAAGGCCGAAATTCCGGGCGGGTCTGTCCGCAGACCACGCCCAGGCAAACTGGACCGAGAATCCAAGGCCTGGCCTGAGCTTCCCAGACGGCGGTAAAACCTGGCTCTCGACTTGGTCTTTATCTGAAAGACGGAAGGCTTGGGGGATAAAATTCTTGACGCCGCGCCAAGCTTGCTATAGAAATAATCGCCTTGTGAATCAAATGCCGTTTGAATGGGTTGGGCCTCCGATTTTGTGCTGATACCCGACGATTTTCTTTCTGGAAGGAGCTGTATGAAACCGCTGAGTTCTTTTGCCTACTCCCCACAGCCGGTTACCGGGGGTTATACGGACCGCATCCTTGAAGTAGACCTGACGAACAAAACCATCGCCGTGACCGAGGCGCCCGCCGGCTTTAAGGAAATGTATATCGGCGGAAGAGGATATGCCTTGAAGCTGATTTGGGATCGGACCACCAAAGAGACCCGGTACGACAGCCCGGAAAACGTCCTGGTCATGGCCGGCGGTCCCTTGGGCAACGAACCTTGGTTTCCCGGTTCGGGAAAATTCATCGTCGGGACCATTTCCCCGCTGACCGGCACCTTTATCGATTCAAACATCGGCGGACATTTCGCCCCGCTGCTCAAGCTTTGCGGCTTTGACGCCCTGGCTGTCACGGGAATTTCCGATCAGGACTTGGTGCTGGTTATCGACGGGGAGACCGGGGCCATTCAACTGGCCGCGGCCCCGGATTTCGGCGATGAGGACTTGGGGGCCTTGTCCTACGGCGAATCTCTGCTAAAGGAGTTCAGCGGCGGAGAACCGACCGAAAACGTCGCGGCGGTGACCAACGGGCCAGGAGCCCGACAGGCCCGGTTCGGCATCGTCAACAGCCTGTTCTATGATTCCAGGCGGAAACGAATCCGGGCCAAGCAGGCCGGGCGGGGCGGCACGGGCACGGTCATGCGCCGGAAAGGCCTTCGGGCCATCGTGGTCCGCTCCAATCTTGCCCGCCTTAAAGGCAACAATCCGGTCGACCCGGCGGGGGTGAAAAAGGCCGGCACCGCCCTGAAAAAGGTCATCAGCCAATGTGATCCCAAACAACTGAACCTGTCGAGCTGGGGCACCACGGTTTTGACCGAATACATGAATAAATTTCATATTCTGCCGGTTGACAACTATCAGTACGGCCAACACCCCGATGCCGCCCAGGTCTTTCCCGACGTTTTTTTAAAAAAATTCTTCAGCCAAAACCTTCCTGACGGGTGTTATATCGGCTGCAATCTGGCTTGCGCCAAGGGTGCGGATGAGGTTGTTTTGACCAGAGGCCCCCAGGCCGGGAAAAAGGTGGCCGTGGACGGACCGGAATACGAAACCGTGGGCGCGGTGACCTGCATGGGCATCTTCGATCCGCAATTCGTCATGGAGTACAATTGGTACTGTGACGAATACGGCCTGGACACCATCTCCATGGGTGTGACCGCCTCTTTTCTCATGGAATGCATCCAACGGGGTTTTCTGATTTCCGAAGACATCGGCTTTGACCTGTCCTTCGGCAACATCGAAGCAGCCGACCGGCTGCTCCACGACACGGGCCGGGGCCGGGGTCCGGGCCGAATCTGCGGCCAAGGCGTCCACCGGGCCAAAACCTGGGTGGCTGAGCGGCACGCGTCCAGAAACGGCGCCTCCGTGGCGGAGACCCTGGCCGAATTGGACAAGTTCGGCATGGAGGTCAAGGGCCTGGAATTTTCCATGTATATAACCAAGGAGTCCCTGGCCCAGCAGGGCGGCTACGGTTTCGCCCTGAAAGGCCCCCAGCATGACGAGGCCTGGCTGATTTTCATCGACCAGGTTCACAAGGAATTGCCGACCTTCGAAAAGAAGGCCGACGCCCTGAAGTGGTTCCCCTTGATCCGGACCTGGTTCAACGCCGTCGGCCTGTGCAAGCTGCCCTGGATAGACGTGCGTAATCCGGAAGCGGCCCAAACGAGCGAACCGGCCAAAAATTTCCCCACCCTGGCCCTGTACGTGGACTATTTCAACGCCACCGTGGGCGCCGACAAATCCCTCCAGGACCTCCTGGACGATTCGGAAAGACTGGCCTTGCTGCAGAAGCTGATCAATGTCCGCCAGGGCAAAGGGACCCGGGCCAGCGACTTGATCCCGTTTCGGGCCATGGGCCCGGCCTTTTTCAACGAATACCAGTCCCGGGCCGAATATTACGACGCCTGGCTTCAAGAACAACTCGGGCCCGACCGTAAACCGCCCGACGATCCGGAGGACCGGCATCGGATGATCGTCGAATTGCGTCGGCAAGCCTATCAAAACTTGTGTGACGTCGTTTATCGGGCCAAAGGATTTACCTCGGAGGCCATACCACTTACGGAAACCGTGGCCAGGTTCGGACTCCTCGACGATCAAGCCGTCACACTGCTTAACCTGCCCGATCTTCAAGATCACAAGGAAGTGGTTTCTCTGGTGAATTGATTGATGCGCGTTTCGATCTACTTACATGGTCTCCATCGGGCCGCTGCGGGGACCGGACAACTTGAGCTGAATCTCCAGGAAGGGGCCAGGGTGACCGAAGCCCTGGCCCAGGTCATGGCTGTCTATCCCAATTTGTCCCTCGCGGATGAATATTTCCTGGTCGCGGTCAACGACCGGGTTTCCCACCTGGAAGAAGTCCTCCAACCCGAAGACGACATTTCCTTGCTGCCCTTTCTCGGCGGAGGCTGAAAAACCGTCCGATTTCCCCGGCCAATGCCGCACCCTGACAATTTTCCCGCTTCACCCTGGCGGAAAAGGATCGGACCGTTTATAATCGGAGACCGAATCTCTTGGTTTTTTAAATCCGGAAGGCAGCCCAAGCTCATTTCCGCCGGAGGGGTAAAATGTCCATACATCTGCGCATCTTTTCGGATTACATCTGACCCTTTTGTTTTGTCGGCAAAGGTATTGTCGAAAAGCTCAAGGAAGAATTCGAGATCAGTGAGGAATGGGTCGGCTTTGAACTCCACCCGGAAACACCGCCGGAAGGTATTCTTCTGAGCCGCAGATTTCCGGGATATGATCTTGAAGCCATGTTCGATAATCTTCGCCGGGCCGGGGCCCCTTACGGGATCGAATTCGGGCGGCTTTCCCTCTTGCCCAATTCCCGCCCGGCCCTGGCCGCCGGAGAATTCGCCCGGGATCAAGGCCGGTACGAGGCCTTTCACGACCGTCTTTTTAAGGCCTATTTCACCGAAACCAGGGACATCGGCCGCCTGGAGGTGCTTTTGGAAAAAGCTGAAGCCACAGGACTTGATCCCGTCGCCCTGGAGGAGGCTCTGCGGGGAAAGCGTTACGAATCGCGCCTGGATCAGGCCCGGCAAGAGGCCGATAGTCTGGGGGTCCACGCCATACCGACCTTTTTCATCAACGGGGCCGAGACCAGGATCGTCGGGGCTCAATCGCTTGAAGTTTTTCAAAAAACATTGAGGGGCCTGGGTTAAGGTTTAAAGAGTGGACCGTAGTGGGACATCTGGTCGGACAAGACGTCTACCATAAGGTCGGCCGCAAAATCGACGGCCAGGCCACTCGAGCCCCTTGGAACGAGGTTTTGCACCAAATCCTACGCCGGCTTTACTCCCCGGAAGAAGCCGATCTGGTGGCCCGGATGCCTTACGGGGCTTCCACCTTGGATAATCTGGCCAAGACGACCAAACTCTCCCCCCAACAACTGGCCCCCCTCCTGGAACGATTGTGTCAAAAAGGCTTGGTCATGGATTTATATGTCCAGGGACGATACGTGTATCTGGTTTCGCCCCTGGTGGTCGGTTTCTTTGAATTCACCATGATGCGGACCGGGACCGACCCGGACCTCAAGAGCCTGGCCCGGCTTTTTCATCAGTATTTCGAAGGCGATGAATCATTCCTGTCCGCCAACTGCCCGGAAGGCGACCGGGTCTTTATTCTGCGGGCCCTGCCCCACCAGGAATCAGTGGCCCCTTACACCGAGATTCTCGACTACGAACGGGCCGAGGCCATTGTGGCCGAGGCGGACCGAACGGCCCTGGGCCTTTGTTCCTGCCGCCACGAAAAGGAACACGCCGGGCTTAAGAAATGCTCCACTCCCTTGGAGACCTGCGTCTCTTTCGGCCCGGCAGCCGATTATCTGATCAGGCGGGGCCTGGCCAGGGAAGTCTCATCGGCGGCCTTGCTGGATAACCTGTCCCAAAGCAAGGCATTGGGCTTGGTCCTGGAAGCCGACAACGTCAAGAAAAGGGTCAATTACCTCTGTCAATGCTGCGGGTGCTGCTGCAATTTTCTTTTGGGTCTCTCCAAGTTCGGTTACCCCAACGCCGTGGTCACCTCGACCTTCATCGCCCGGGTGGACCTGGACCTGTGTCAAGGCTGCGGTCAATGCGCCCGGGCCTGTCCCATTCAGGCCATTGAAATGGTCGAGACCGAGACGCCGGAGAAAAAGGCTCCCCGGATCGACCGCTCCTTCTGCTTGGGCTGCGGCGTGTGCGGCTTGAAGTGCCCGACCGGAACGGTCAAACTGGTCAAAAGAGAAAAAAGGGTCCTCCATCCGGAAACGACCTTTGAACGGATCATCCTGCAATCCTTAGAAAAAGGCGCCTTACAGAACCAGATTTTCGAGAATCCGGCCAGTCTGACTCAAGAGTTCCTCCGGGGCTTGGTCGGCGGGTTTTTAAAATTGTCGCCGGTCAAAAAGGCCCTGATGAGCGATCAACTCCGTTCCACCTTCCTGCGCTCCATGCGTCTAGGCATCAAACTCATCGGCAAGAGCTGGGCTCTGGAAATTTGATCCGGACCGATTATTGATCCATAGTCCCGGGGTTGGCCGAAATCACCGGGAGTGATATAATATTCACAAAGGACTTATAATTGGAAAAAGGTGAAAATCATGGTTGATATATTATCAACAGATTGGGAAAAATTAACGGTTTCCCCGCAAAAAGTCCTTCAGATGCTCGAACCGGGCATGAGCATTTTTATCGGCACGGCCGCGGCCGAGCCCCGCACCCTGGTCAAGGAACTCATGGCCAGCACCGCTCCCAATCTTCAGGACCTGGAACTGATCCAGATCGTCAGCCTGGGCGCGGCCATTTCCATAAAAGAGTTGAGTTCCCATAAATTCCGCCTCAAGACCTTCTTTTCAGGGTGGGTGGCCAGCGAAGCCATCACCGAGGGCAGGGTGGATTTGATTCCCAGCCGGTTTTCGCGGATTCCCCTGCTGATCGAATCGGGTCTGATCCCGATCGACGTGGCCTTTGTTCAGGTCACTCCGCCCAACGAGGCCGGGTATTGCAGCCTGGGCGTGGGGGTGGATGTGGCCCGCCGGGCCATGGAGCACGCCCATATCGTGGTCGGAGAGATCAGCCCCAAGATTCCCCGCACTTACGGCGACACCTGGATCTCACTGACCGATTTCGATTACCTGGTCAAGGCCACGGAGCCGCCCATCTATTTCCCCCGGTGGCCCGTGGACGAGGTCTTCGACCGATTGGCCTCCAACGTCGCTTCGATCATCGAAGACGGCAGTTGCCTCGGCTTTTCGGTCGGCACCTTGTATGAGGCCCTGGCCAAGCATTTGGTCCGCAAACGCCACTTGGGGGTCCATTCGCCTTTCATGACCGACGCGTTGATGGACCTGATCAAGAGCGGAGCGGTGACCAACCGCCGCAAAGGCATCTTTCGGGGCAAGTCCCTGACCTCTTACGCCATTGGTTCGCCCGAGCTGTTCGCCTGGCTGGACAAGAACCCCATGGTCGAGTTTCAGGGCGTGGAGCAGGTCTGGGACCCGGTCCGAATCGGGCTCAACCGACAGTATGTCGCCGTGCTGCCGGCCCGGAAGGTCGATTTGTCCGGCCGGATCGCCCTTCAGTTCGGTAGGGGCAACGTGTCCGCCGGACCAAGCGAAGCCGTGGACTTCGTCAACGGGGCGGAAATTTCTCAAGGCGGCTTGACTATTTTCGCCCTGGCCAGCCGCAACCGGCAAGGTGAACCGAACATCTGCCTGTCCGTCGAGGACCTCCCCAACCAGTTCGGCCTGCGTGAATCCGTGGATTTTGTGGTCACCGAATACGGCGTGGCCAATTTACGGGCCAGAACCGTCCGAGAGCGGGCCTTGTGCCTGATCGATATCGCCCACCCGGAAGATCGGCCCGCCCTGGTGGCCGCGGCCAAGGCCGACAAGATTCTGTACCCGGACCAAATCTTCATCCCTGAATCAGCTTTTCTCTATCCGGATGAAGTGGCCACGACCCACACTTTCAAGGGCGGCATCAAGATCCGTTTCCGGGCCATCAAACCCTCGGACGAGGAAGAAATGAGACGCCTTTTTTACCGGTTTTCCGATGAAGCCGTTTATTACCGCTATTTCAGTCCCATCAAGAGCATGCCCCACGCCAAAATGCAGCAATACGTCAACGTGGACTACCGGAGGGTCATGTCCATCGTCGGCTTGGTCGGCGACCAAAGCCAGGGACAGATCATCGGAGAGGTCCGTTACGTTCAGGATCAACAGAGGCCCTATGGGGACGTGGCCATTGTCGTGGACGAACAGTACCATGGTTTGGGCCTCGGCACCTTTATGCTGAAAAGACTGGCCCAGGTAGCCAAGGAAAAAGGTCTCCAGGGGTTCACCTCCGACGTCTTGGCCACCAACAAAACCATGATGAAGGTCTTTGAAAAACTCGGTCTGCCGATCAAGGCCGAGTTGGACAGCGGCGTTTATCACCTGACCATACCTTTTTACGAAGAGCCGCGTTCGGGCCAAAACGTGATCCAGTATGAATTCCGGGAAAGGGGATAGTTTGCCCGAAACGGTCTGAAAAAATTCAGTCTAAAGAAAGGTTCGCCCGCCGGAAGGGCGGGCGAACCTTTTAACATCAGGTTGTGCAAAATTTCAGAGCGTTTCCACCCAGCCGTGGGTGTCCGGCTTGGTCCCGTACTGGATAGCGGTAATCTCGTCAAAAAGCTTCTGAGCCAGGGGACCTGTCCGGCCGTCGGCGACCTGGACGGTTTCATCCTTATAGACGATCTGCCCGACCGGGGAGATGACCGCGGCCGTGCCCGAGCCGAAGGCCTCTGTCAGGCGCCCGTCTTTAGCGGCGGCCATGACTTCATCAATGGAGATCGGCCGCTCGGAAACCCGAAAATCCCCCCATTCCCTGACCAGGTCGATAACCGTGGCCCGGGTGATGCCGGAGAGGACACTGCCGGCCAGAGGCGAGGTGACCACTTCGTCGTCGATCATGAAAAAGATGTTCATGGTCCCGACCTCTTCCACGTACTTCCTCTCGATGGCGTCCAGCCAGAGGACCTGGGTGAAACCCTTCTGATGAGCCTGTTCGGCGGCAAAAAGGCTGGCCGCATAATTGCCGGCCGTCTTGGCCTCGCCCACTCCGCCGCGCACCGACCTGACAAATTTATCTTCGACCAGAATCTTGACCGGATTGAAACCCTCTTTGTAGTACGCGCCCACGGGTCCCAAGATGACAAAGTAAATATATTCCAGGGCCGGCCGAACCCCCAGGTGCGGCTCGGTGGCGATGATGGTCGGACGGATGTACAGCGAGGTGCCCGGGGCCCGGGGCACCCAATCCTGCTCCAGATGGAGCAGTTCCGTGAGGGCGTCCAGGGCTTGGTCTTCATCAAGGTGGGGGATGCAAACCCGGTAACCCGAACCATTGAAACGGCGAAAATTATCCCTGGGCCGGAAAAGTTGGAGGCCGCCGTCGGCCCGCCGGTAACATTTGAGCCCTTCGAAAATCATCTGGCCGTAATGGAGACACATGGCCGCCGGGTCCAGGACGATAGGACTGTAAGGCTCGATCCGGGCATTGTGCCAGCCCAGGTCCTGGCGATAATCCATGAGAAACATATGATCGGTGAAAATGTTCCCGAACCCCAAACTGTTTTCGTCGCTAGGCTTGGGTTTGCGTTCTTCAGATGGAACCGCATTCACCCTGATGTCCATCATTTCACCCCCCTGGTCCTAATTTACCTACCTCATGGCTATAAAGAGGCAATTTGTGAAAAATGATCGGTCGATATTAACGCCAACCCCCCTGGGGTTCAAGAGGTTTTTCAAAAATCTTTGGCCCCTCGATCCGACCTGCCCGGCCTGAGTTTCGAGGAGCCGGGCGGCGGGCCTGTCCTCTGGTCCGCCCTGAATCAGCCCGACAAACCACCGTGCCTGAAGCTAGCTGTCGCGATCATCGAGGGGGTAAAAATCAAGGCTTGTCTTCAGAGTCGTCCGAAGCGTCGGCAAGCGGGGCCACGGGGGGAGTCGCTTTGAATTCAATAGTAAACACCGCCCCTTGTCCGGGAATATTCCGCACGTCTATTTGTCCGCCGTGCTCTTCGACCACCTTTTTGGCGTTGGCCAGGCCCAGACCTTGCCCCTTGCTTTTCCCGGACTTGAAAGGAGTGAAAATCTCCGGCAGCAAATCCAGGGGAATCCCCCCACAATTATCCTCGATATTCAAAAGCAAACCGTGCTCGTTCTTTTCCAATCTTATTTTTATCCGCACCTCGCCCGAGCCGGCTTCAAAACTGTTTTTGACTATGTTTTCGATCACCGTCCCGAACCAATCCCTATCAACCAGGAAACCGGAAGGGGATTCCGGCAGAGACACATCGAAATGAACCCGGCCCTCATAATCAGTCCGATTGGCTAAAGACTCAATTTTATCGGCCACCACTTCGACCAAGTCAGTGTCTCGATGCAGATACATCCGGCTCCGACTGAAGTGAGCCATGTTATTGAGCAAGGCCTCAATCTGAGCCGAGTTATCCCGGGCCAGAGTCAGATGTTTTTTGAGCTTCTCCTGGCGGTCATTATCCAGGTCGATCTCCAGCCGGCGTAAGGCCAGGCCCAAAAATCCGCCGATTCCTATATTCAGAGAACGAATGTCGTGGGCTATGGCCGCGGTGTGTCGACCGGTTAAAACCAGATTGCGGTTATGTTCGTAATACTGGCCCAGTTTGTCCCGGAGTTCCTTGATGGAAATAGCCAGTCCGGCCAAAAACGAGTAATCCTTGAGGGCGGCGATGATGTCCGGGGACAGTAGTCCAGGCCCTTTCTTGTCCACCACCAAAACATATTTGGTCCGGCCTTCGGGCATTTCCGGATCGAAGAACTCAATGGGAAAGGCGGCTCTGACTTCTTCTCCTTCCCTGAAGCGGCTATGGGCGTAACCTTCGCTCCTGGAGACAATGATGGTTCGATTTTCGATGATGGCGTCGCCGGTAATGGTCCGTGGTTTAATGCTGTAGGTCTTTTCTTCCGGCGGCAAGGCCGAAACGTCGACCTGGGTGCTGGTCTTCAGGTAGAGCCGGTTTTCGATGAAATCCACCTCATAGACGCGAGCCTCAAGCTCCTGGGGATCAAGTTCCTTGGCGACTTGGGTCACCTGGGATAAGAAGTCGGTCAGGTCCAGATGAGGTTCGAGGATGCGCGTCATTAAACTCCGCAAGCTTATAACGATCTTCTGATAAAAATTTTCCATAAAAATATTTTTATTTCTGGATTAAACTCTATTTTTAAAATTTTTAATCATGACGAAAGTAATTTCCGGATTTAATCCCTTGGGGTCTGATTCCCCGAAGCTTGCTTAGGCTCTCAACCGTGGCCGTTCATCGACCTGCCTTTTGAGAAATAATTCATTTACAGCCTTTTTATGCCCCAATTTCTCGATAGAGTCCAGTCAACTTTTGGATAAGAATCTCGGGATTGAATTTTTCCCGGACGAATATTTGTCCGGCCCGGCCGAGGGCCGTGGCCTCGTCCGGTTCCCGCATAAGCAGATTCATGCCGGCGGCCAGGGCCAGGGTGTTTCCGGCCGGGACGGTCAAGCCGGTGCGTCCGTCCTGGAGCCATTCCTTGATTCCGCCCACGTCGTAAGCCAGGACCGGCCGGGCCAAGGCCTGGGCCTCCAGACCGACCAGGCCGAAGGGCTCTTGCCAGCGGGAGGGCATGACCACCAGCCTGGCCCGGCGGTAAAGACCGGCCATGGCCTGGTGAGGCGTCCAGCCCAGAAATTCGATGCGGTCTTTCAGCCTCAACTCGGCCGTCTTGTCGGCCAGGGCTTGATCGACCGTTCCCGCGCCGGACACCATCAAGCGGACATTTCCATTGACCAAGGTCATGGCCTTGAGAAGGTCGAACACGCCCTTGGCCCAAACGATCCGCCCGGCGAAAAGGACATTCCGGCCGAAACCGGCCGGACCGGAGGTTTGGTCCAGCCCGTGGACAAAGGGCGGAATGACCTGGATTTTAGTGGAATCGACCCCGGCCAGGCTCAGTTCTTTTTGCAGGTAAACGCTCGGAACAATCACGGCGGCGAAATCGGTCAAGGCTTCCAAACGGGCGCGAACCAAGGCTGAAATTTTAAAGAAATGTTCTTCTTTTTCAAAACATCCGGCACAGTGCAGGCCAAGGACCTCTTGGCACAGACGGCCGTCTTCCTTGACCTTGCCGCGTCCGGGACAGAAGTAACGATGGTCCTGGACGGTGATGACGGCCGGCCTGCTTTCAGCCAGAGTTTCCAGGAAATGGGGATTGAGGACGTTGTGAACGTGAATGAGATCAGGATTTATGGCCGCGACGGCCCGTCCCAGTTCCTCGCCGACCCTCTTCTCGGAAGCGAACGGCGCTTGGCGGTCGAGTTTCTTGATATAGTGAAGTCCCCCGGTCAGGGCCAAGTTGTGGGGAGCCGAACCGTCGCTACGGCCGAAAAGGCCGGCCGCATGAAAATCGGCCGGCAGGGAATCGATGATGCTCACCAGGTGCCAGTCGGCCCCTCCCAAGACCGACCAGCGGTCACTTACATATAGAATGAGCATGGATTGGACCGCATCACGGCTCCTCGAGGTCGGTTCTTTTCATGGAAAGTCCCGGGACAACCGGTCCTTCGTCCGTAAATCCGAATCGGCCGGGAAAAACAGATGCAGGCCGATGGGGATTATAATATAATGGCTGCGGGCAAAAAAGCAAAAACAAGGAATCATGACCGACCAGCCAAGACAAATTCACCTTTTCCTGCCCTGTCTGGCCGACCTTTTTTATCCGGTTATCGGCCGGGCCTCGATCAAGGTCCTCCAAAGGGCGGGGCTGAAAGTCGTCTATCCCCGGGAACAGACCTGCTGCGGTCAATGGGCCTTCAACATGGGCCGACACGGAGCCGCTCGGGCCATGGCCCGGCATTGGGTTCGGGTCTTTGAATCCGCCCCGGCCGTGGCCTGCCCGTCAGGCTCGTGCGTCTTGACCGTGCGCCGGCATTATCCCGAGCTTTTTAAAAATGAATCGGACTGGAAGGCCCGGGCCCAAGCCTTGGCCGCCCGGACGTTCGAACTGACCGATTTTCTGGTCAACGTCATCGGCGTAACCGACTTGGGCGCGGTTTTCCCCGGCCGGGCCGTGCTCCATGATTCCTGTCACCCCTTGCGAGGGCTGGGGATCAAAGAAGAACCCCGCTCCTTGCTGCGGGCGGTTCGTGGGCTTGAACTGGTCGAGATGGCCGAACCGGAAACCTGCTGCGGCTTCGGCGGGGCTTTCATGGCCCGGTACGCGCCGTTGTCCCGGGCCATGGCCATGGAAAAAATAGATCAAGCCTTGGAAACGGGCGCCGACCACCTGGTCCTGACCGAACCGGGCTGCCTGCTCAACCTTGACTCCGCCCTCAAGGATCGCCCGGTCAGTCTGAAAGCGGTTCACCTGGTCCAGGTCCTGGCCGGAAGGTCCGGATCGAAAAATGACTAAACCGAATTTATTTGATTTGAACCTGGACCGAGCTCTGAGGAACAGGTTTCTGCAACTGGCCCTGAAGCGGGCCACCGGCGCATTCAAGGACCTGCGGTCCGGGATTATTAACGACTTGGAGAATTTTGAAGAGCTGCGCCAACGGGCCAAGGAGGCCAAGGACCGGGTCCTGGGCCGCCTGGATCATTACCTGACCCGCCTGGAAGCCTCGGTCACCCAGGCCGGGGGGCGGGTCTTCTGGGCTTCGACCGGTGACGAGGTGGCCCGATACATTTTAACCCTGGCCCGGGCAAAAGGCCTTAAAAGCGTCGTCAAGGGCAAATCCATGACCACCGAGGAAATCGGCCTCAACCCCGTCCTCGAACAGGCCGGCCTGGAGGTCCTGGAAACAGACCTTGGCGAGTATATCATTCAATTAGTCGGCGAAAGGCCTTCGCATCTCATCGTCCCGGCTGTTCACAAAACCAGGGAAGAAACAGCCCGTCTTTTTCAGAAAAAGCTCGGCCTGGCCTACACCGACCGGCCGGAAGAGCTGACCCGGGCGGTCCGGGATCGACTGCGCGGCCGTTTTCTCTCGGCCGATTTGGGTGTGACCGGGGTCAACTTCGCCGTGGCTGAAACCGGGACCTTGGTCTTGTTGGAAAATGAAGGCAATATTCGGATGTCTTCGACCCTGCCCCGGATTCACGTGGCCGTCATGGGTTTGGAAAAGGTGGTGGCCGACTTCCGGGACCTGGCCGTCCTCCTGCAGATTCTACCCATTTCGGCCACGGGACAGAGATTGCCCAGCTACGTCTCCTTCATCACCGGTCCCGGCCGCCATCCGGGCGAAGGCCCGGAAGAACTCCATCTGATCCTGTACGACGGATACAGAACCAAGGTTTTGGCCGATCCTGATTTCCGACAGGTCTTGCGCTGTCTCCGCTGCGGGGCCTGTTTGAACTTCTGTCCGGTTTACCGCCGCATCGGCGGCCACACTTATCCCTGGACCTATTCCGGCCCGATCGGCGTGGTCCTGACCGCCGCGGCCAGGGGCTTGGAGGAGGCCCGGGATATTGTCGGCGCTTCCACCCTCTGCCGGGCCTGCGGCCAGGTCTGTCCGGTGATGATCGATCTGCCGGAACTGATCCTGGAAGCCCGCCGCCGGTTGGCCGAACAGACACCGGCCGGGCCGGCCCGGGCTTTTGACCTAGCCGCCCACTGCCTGGCCACACCGGCCGGCTTCGACCTGGCGGCCAGGGGCCTGAGCGCGGCCGCCGGGGCCATGATCGACCGCCAGGGCCTGGTGCGTCGCGGTCCGGAAAAGATCTGGGGATTGGGTGAAGGCCGGCGCCTGCCCCGGCCGGCCGAGGAGCCCTTTCGCCGGTCCCTTTTTAAAGGGGATGAGAAATGACCGGCGTTCGGGAAAAAATTCTGGCCCGCGTCAGGTCCGCCCGCCTTTCAAAACAAGGAGCGGTCCCGGCCGAGTCGGAGTCGGATTTCCGGGACCTCGGCCGGGAGGAAACCCAATATTCGGACGAGGAGCTGAGGGAACTCTTCGCCCAAAGGTGGCAGGCCCTGGGCGGCATCTGGCACCAGGCGGCCGATCCGCTTAACCTCAAGGAAATTTTAAAGAATATTTTGGAAAAAAACGGCGAGGGCGGAGTGACCGTGGCCCCGTCGGCCTTAAACCTGGTCCCCGAGCTTGACGAATTCCTACGGAGCCAAAGCGTCAAGACGAGCGCTCCCGGGCGGCCCGAAACCGCCGAGTCTTCCGTCGGCGTCACCGGAGCTTTTCTGGCCGTGGCCTACAGCGGCAGCCTGGTCGTGCTCGACCATGAGCCGGGAGAACTGACCGCCTCGCTCCTTCCCCCGGTCCACCTGGCTCTTCTCCGTGGGAAAAGCCTGGTTTTCAGCTTGAGCCAGGCCGTCGAGCGCCTGGGCCTGGAACCCCGGCCAGGGCGGGCGGTCTTCATTTCCGGGCCAAGCCGGACGGCCGACATCGAGTTGACCCTGGTCTTGGGCGTTCACGGACCACGGGAAGTCCATGCCGTTTTTTTGGATTACGACCCGAGGCCCTGACCTGACCGCGGTCCTAAGCCCGGCCGCCGGTTTGTGGTTGTCTTCCGGCCCTGATCTGTTATATTGGCTTGAAGGAGGCAAAGTAGTTATCAACCAAATATTTCCAGCGAAATGGAGGCCGAAATGCTGCCGATCGTCGAAGTAAAGGCTCGGGAGATTCTGGATTCACGGGGCCACCCCACAGTGGAAGTGGACGTCTGGCTGGGCGACGGCTCCTTTGGACGGGCCGCGGTTCCGTCAGGCGCTTCCACCGGAGTGCACGAGGCCTTGGAACTGCGGGACAACGACAAGAGTCGTTACAACGGAAAAGGGGTTTTGACGGCGGTCAAAAACGCCGAGGAGATCATCGCCCCGGAAATCAACGGTCTGGACGGTCTCAATCAAGGATTGATCGACCAGACCATGATAGAACTGGACGGAACCGGCAACAAAAAGAAACTCGGGGCCAACGCCATTTTGGGTGTGTCGATGGCCGTGGCCCGGGCCGCGGCCCAGGCCTGCGAGCTGCCCTTGTACCGTTATTTGGGCGGCGTTTCGGCCGGCACCCTGCCCCGACCGATGATGAACATTCTTAACGGCGGCAGCCACGCCGGCAACAACGTGGACATTCAGGAATTCATGATCATGCCCCTGGCCGGGGCCACCTTCGGCGAGGCCTTGCGGGTCGGGGCCGAGGTCTTCCACTCCTTGAAAAAGGTCCTCTCCGAAGCCGGGCTGTCCACGGCCGTGGGTGACGAAGGCGGTTTTGCTCCGGATTTGAAGTCCAACGACGAGGCCATCGAGGTTATCCTCAAAGCCGTCAAGGCCGCCGGATACAAAGCCGGCCAGGACGTGGTCCTGTGCCTGGACGCCGCGGCCAGCGAATTTTTCGACAAAAAAACGAAGAAATACGTGTTCCACAAGTCCGATGGTTCGGAAAGAACCGCGGAAGAAATGATCAAGTTCTACGAGAACTGGATGAAAAAATATCCAATAGTTTCTCTGGAAGACGGTCTGTCCGAAGATGACTGGGCCGGATGGAAGGCCTTGACCTCGGCCTTGGGCCAAAAGATACAGATTGTCGGGGACGACATCTTCGTGACCAACACCGAACGTCTGTCCCGGGGGATCAAGGAAGGTTCGGCCAACTCCATCCTGATCAAGCTCAATCAAATCGGGACCGTCACCGAGACGATGCAGACCATCAACATGGCCCATAAAGCCGGATTCACCGCGGTCGTCTCCCACCGCTCCGGGGAGACCGAAGACACTTTCATCGCCGACCTGGTCGTGGCCGCGGGTACGGGCCAGATCAAGACCGGTTCCGTGTCCCGGTCCGAGCGTATTGCCAAGTACAACCGCTTGCTGAGGATTGAAGAAGAACTCGGGCCTTCGGCCCGCTTGCTCCGGCCGTTTTGAAGGGCCGTAGTCATTTAACTTTCAGGAATAAAAAATCTTATCGGGGGACCCGGCCGCCGGATCCCCCGCTTCGTTTGAAGGCTCGACAACATCGAGACTCCTACAGCCAGGACCACCTCGGCTTGCCCAGGAATCGGCCTTGAGATATAATCCTATTGGGCTGAAAAAAGAACAGTGGAATCTTCCGCTTCTTTCTGTCGGACCGATAGAAGTCGATTCCTTCTTTTGCAGGAATTGTCATGCCCTTTGAGGCACAGCCGGTAAATGAAAGTTTACACGAGACGTGGTTGTTTTTCCCGCCCGAGATCTCCCAGCCGTCGTTCCCGCATAAGGGAACCCGGTCTTCGGTCTGGTTCTTTTATGGACCCCTGCTTGCGCAGGGGTGACGGGTCGAGCTTCGGGTCAGGAGAAAAAGGCGCATTCAGTGTCGACTTTCAAATAAATGGCAAATAGTTACGAAGGTCATTCCCGCGCAAGCGGGAATCCAGGCCATCAACAACTGATAGATTATTTTTAACCATGATAAAATTGTTAAAGCCGGTTAGAATGAAATCTTTTTATTCATTCATTTTTCTTCTCTGTTTCCTGCTTGCAGGGTGCGCCGGCGTGGAAACGCCCCGCCCGACCCTTTCAGAGACCGGAGTTCCCCAGCATCTGGACCAGGAAGCCGTTATCCTGCCCCTTTTGGATTCGCGCAAGTTCCCGGACCCGGATAAAGCGCCGAATTTGGACGAAGGGATTTCCATCCTGATGCCGCCCGAGGAAGTCAACGAGTTAGGCCGGCGGGTTTTGAGCCGTGAAGGTCTTTTCCGGGACATCAAATGCTATCAAGGCCCGCTGCCGGCGGGCCCCGTCTTCAAATGGGCCGAGTTCCCTTTAAGGGGACTCCGGACCGATCTGGGGCTCGGTCTGGAGCTGCGACGACTGGAACTGAAAAAGACCGGCATCAACAACCTTTTCGTCCCCCATGCCCTTTTGGATTCGGTCTTGCTGCCTTTTTTCACCGGCGGCGTCCTGATTACCAACGGTCATACCGACCTGGCCGCTCGGGTGATTCCCTCGGCCAACGTCAGGTTCATGATGGTCCTCGATCTAAACGCCGTCAGCCTGAGCGGCGGCGGACTTTTCTTCAACAAAACTTACCAGATGAGCTTGACCGACCCGACCGTGTCCGAAACCAGCCTTTACGCCGGTTTTTTTCGCTCGGCCGATGACGGACAGGCCTGCGGCCGGAACGGCGCGCCGGCGTTGATCCAAAACGCTTTTATGTCTATCGCCCGCGACCCAGAACTGGCCTATCTGCCCCGGTACGCCCAAATGGCCTGGACCCGACGGGTGCTGGCCGATGACCGGGTCGCACCTCCGGTTAAAAGGCGTCTGATCGAGGAACTGGGGCAAAAGCTGACTTTTCCGGAGGTGAGCGAAGACGAATTCCGGGTGCTTTCGGTCTCCCATTTAACTCTCTCGGAAAAAATCGAGACCATTCTCAATCTGAACCAACCCGAACCGGTGTCTTTGCCGGGCGACAAGCTTCTCCAACTGTATTCCGTCAATCCCGTGTGGATTGAAGGGGAACGGGCCAAAGCCAGGGCCTTCAAGCTTTATTACCAGCTATTACTCCAAGCGGCCGGCCGCCTGGGCCGACAAAAAATGGAACGTCCTCTGAACAACGCGGAAAGAGCCTTGGAAGAAACCGTTTTAAAGTCCCTGGGCGGTCTGGAACAAACCTCTTTCGGCAACAGCCTCTTCAGGATGGACCTCCGAAACGAGAACCTGGGGCTGGCGGAACAGAGAATATTGTTCCTTTTGATGGCCCAGGATTTGGAGACCCTGGACAACGAGGGCTTTATTGAGCGGGAAATCCAAGCCAAGGTGGAGGCGCTCAGCCAGGGGTCCGACCGGGACAAGACCGAGGCGGCGGCCATGCTGGTTGACCTGATGGGTGAGAAAGCAGTCGAAGAATACCCCATCGGCCGTGATCTGCTCTTTAAAGTCCTCACTCCCGACAATCATTGGGCGGCCCCTTTAGTCTTGGAGGCTTTATATGCCGGGGATTTCCAGGCCGAGACGCTCAGATCGGCCGGAGTGCTTCAACTGACCGAAACCCTGCCTTTATTATTCTCGATGCTGGAATTCAACGAGCCCTGGCTGTCCCGGATGGTCGAGACCAGGGAGCAGCCCGATATACCTCTTCTGCCGACCGGCCCCAAGACAAAAAAAACGACCGCCGGGTTGGAGCGGACCTTGATCGCCAAAATTTTGCGCTGTTTCCCGGACCAACCGGAAGTGACGGCCGTGCTCCGTTCGGTTTTGACCCGATCCGGGCCGGACGGGGATGTCGAGCCCGGGTTGGCGGCGGAAGTTATACGCAGCTTGAGCCTTTTGGGCGACGTCGGATCCACGGACATTGTTCTGTCTTTATACCTGGGTGAAAAGCACGACGGCCCCCCCCCCTCGGTGATCCGAACCGCCTGTCTGGAAGCCCTGGCCGTTTTGGCCGGACCGGATATCTGGGCCGGGGTTTTGAACGCGGCCAGGAGTCAAAGCGCCGAGTTGACAAAAAATCAGGCCTTTATACGCGAAGCAGCCGATTTTTTCGGCCGGGTCCGCTTCGCCCCGGCCGCCGCCTGGCTGGGGGAGATTATCAAGAATCCTCAAAGTACGGACACCATGCGTCAAGCCGCGTACCGGGCCTTGAGCCTGATGGCCACGCCCCAGGCCGAAGCCGAGTTGACGGCCTTGACCGAGGGAGTCACCCGTGATCTGGCCCAAGCCGCCGCCGAGGCCCTGGACAAGCTGGCCCTGGAAAGAGCTTTTTGGCGGAAGTTGGAAAGGAGCTGAATTTGGAGCAACAAGTCGGCCGTCCAAACCTGGACCTGGTTTTCATCGAGGCCCGGGACTTGCCGGACGCCTGGTTTCAGTGCGTCTATGAAATTCTGGACCACGGTCACGTCTACCAAATCGATCGGGGCAGTTACGCCGGTCAAAAAAGGATGGAATTCGACTACCTGACCGTGCGGATCAAATATCCGGGCGTCAGGCCTCTTCTGCCCGACATCCCCCCGGCCCTGGGCCTGCCCAACCCCGTGGCCGAAGGATACCTCGAGGAATATTTACCCTACCTGATGACTTCCAGCCGCAAGCCGGGCGAACAATATACTTACGGCCAGTATCTCGAACCCCAGATCGAGGAAGTCATTCGCATGTATAAACAAGACGGCCACGGCACCAACCAGGCCTATATGACGGTGGGCGGACCGGAATGCCTGAACTACCCGGACCCTCCTTGCCTGCGGGGTATTGACACCAGAATCCGTCACGGCCGGCTGCACTTCATGGTCTATTTCCGTTCCTGGGACCTCTGGAACGGCTTCCCGGCCAACCTGGGCGCCCTCCAATTGCTTAAGGAATACATGGCCGGGGAGATCGGCGTGGACGACGGGGAAATCATCGCCGCCTCCAAGGGCCTTCACCTCTACGACTACGCCTGGGACCTGGCCAAACTCCGCACCATGCGAAACTAAACCATCCGGAATGTCCATCCCTTCCGAAAAAATCGATCTGAAGGAACTTGACCAACAAGAACTGGAGCGGTTTGTCCTGTCCCTGGGCGAAAAATCCTTCCGGGCTCGCCAGATTAGAAAATGGCTGTTCAACTCGGGGGCGTCCGATTTCGAAACCATGACCGACTTGTCCCGGGACTTACGGTCCCGCTTGGCCGAATCGGCCCGGATCAGCAGGCTCACGCCTCTGAAAATCGAAACCTCCCAGGACGGTACGCGGAAGTTTCTCTGGGAACTGGCCGACGGAACCCGAATAGAAAGCGTGCTCATCCCCGAACGAGGTCATTGGACCCTCTGCCTGTCCAGCCAGGTCGGCTGCGCCATGGGCTGCCGGTTTTGCCGGACCGCCCGGTTGGGCTGGCAAAGAAACCTGACCCAGGCCGAAATCGTCAACCAGGTCCTTGGGGCCAGGGCGCTGATGGCTGAAGAAGAAAACCTGACCAACCTGGTCTTCATGGGCATGGGGGAACCCCTGGCCAACCGGGCGGCCGTAACCAGAGCGATTAAACTTTTGACCGAACCCGGCTTGATCGGTCTGGCCAAGCGGCGGCTCAGCCTGTCCACGGTGGGCCTGGTCCCGGAACTGCCTCCCCTGGCCGAAGAGGTGACCGTGGGCCTGACCGTGTCCCTCAACGCTTCCGACGATAGGACCCGGGACTACCTGATGCCCATTAACCGCCGTTATCCCCTGGCCGACCTCCACCGGGCCCTGGCCGCCTTTCCCCTGCCCGGCCGCCGTCGGATCACTATCGCTTACGTACTCCTGGCCGGGGTGAACGATTCGGAACAAGACGCCAAAAACCTGACCCGATTCCTGGCCGGTCTCCGGGTCAAGGTCAACCTGATACCCTTCAATCCGTTTCCGGACGCCCGGTTCGAAGCCCCGAGCGAGGAAACCATCCTGGCCTTCCAGGAAGTCCTGGTCCGAAAAAACTATACGGCCATTATCCGCTGGAGCAAGGGCCGGGATATTTCCGCCGCCTGCGGCCAACTGGCCGGCGGAGAAAATTCTATGGTAGTTAGCTCTTGACAATGAGGCCGATCTTACGATTATTGACTGAAGGATTTTTTAAATTGACTGAAGGGAGGCCGAAGTGACCGAGACCAAGGCCCAGGAAATAAAACCGGCTTTTGAAAAAACGGGCGGTCTGATCCCGGCCGTGGCCCAGGACGCGGCTACGGGCGAAGTTCTGATGCTGGCCTACATGAACCGCCAGGCCCTGGAAAAAACGATTGAAACCGGCGAGGTCCACTACTGGAGCCGTTCGCGGCGGGAGTTGTGGCGCAAAGGCGGGACCTCGGGCCACGTCCAAAAGCTCCGGGAGCTTCGCCTGGATTGTGACGGCGACGCCATTCTGGTTAAAATCGAGCAGGTCGGCGGCGCGGCCTGTCACACCGGTCACCGAAGCTGCTTTCACTATTGCTGGAAAGACAAGGCTTTCGTCGAAGAAGGCCAAAAGGTTTTTGATCCCAAGGAGATTTACGGCCAATGAAACAAGTCCTCAAGCTAGGCATTCCCAAAGGCAGCCTGCAAGAAGCCACGGTGGACCTGTTCGCCCGGTCCGGCTGGAAGATCAACGTCAATGGAAGAAGCTACTTCCCGGAAATAGACGACCCGGAAATCGAATGTTCGATCTGCCGGGCTCAGGAGATGTCCCGGTATGTCGAGCAAGGGACCTTGGATGCGGGCTTGACCGGCCTGGACTGGACCCTGGAAAACAACAGCAAGGTCAAGGTGGTGGAAGACCTGGTTTATTCCAAGGTGAGTTCGCGCCCGGCCCGCTGGGTCTTGGCCGTCCCCGGCGAATCGAATATCAAACGGCTGGAAGACCTGGAAGGCAAAACCATCGCCACCGAACTGGTCAACTTCACCCGCCGGTATTTCAAGGAGAGAGGCATTTCGCTCAAGGTGGAATTTTCCTGGGGGGCCACCGAAGCCAAGGTGGCTTCCGGTCTGGCCGACGCCATCGTCGAGGTGACCGAAACCGGCAGCACCATCAGGGCTCACGGCCTTAAGATCATCCAGGAATTGATGCAGACCAACACCCAACTCATCGCCAATCACCAATCGTGGAAGGACCCCTGGAAAAAGTCCAAAATCAAGCAAATAGCCCTTCTCCTGCAAGGGGCCCTGAAGGCCGAGGGTCTGGTGGGCATCAAGATGAACGTGCCTCAGGACAAATTGGAAAAAGTCATCGAGCTCTTGCCCAGCTTAAACGCTCCGACCATAGCCCACCTCTACCAATCGGAATGGCTTTCCGTCGAGTCGGTCGTGGCCAATTCAGTGGTCCGGGAACTCATCCCGAAATTGATCAAACGAGGCGCCGAGGGCATTATCGAGTATCCCCTGAACAAGGTGATCTGATGAAATTACGGCCGCTGGCGGCGTTGATTCTGACCGGATTGGTTTTAACCGGATGCGCCGGGATGCCCCAGACCCCGACCCCGGCCCAGGCGGAGGCCCAGGCCGACGCCTTTTTGCGGCTGGGCGCGTCCTACCTCCGCAACGGTCAGATTACGGCCGCTCTCAGGGAACTGCTCAAGGCCGAACAGCTTGATCCGAAGAATCCCGAGATATATAACCACCTTGGACTGGTCTATATGGCCAAAAAAATGTACGACCCGGCGATCGAACATTTTAAGCACGCCCTGGCCCTCAAGCCGGACCTGTCCGAAGCTCACAACAATCTGGGCACGGTCTATATGGAAATTGAGCGGTTCGACCAGGCTCTGACCGAGTTCCAAGCGGCCCTGGCCAATCTGCTTTACACTACCCCTTATTACGCTCAGAACAATATCGGCCTGGTTTACCTCCGCCGGGGCGAATACCCTTTGGCCCTGGAAGCCTTTAAAAACGCCATCGAGTTAGCTCCGCGCTACAGCGTGGCCCATAACAACCTCGGCCGGACCTATTTGGCCATGGGCCGTTATGAGGAAGCCCTCGAGGCTTTGCATCAGGCGGCGAAACTCTCGCCGGACTACCCTTCGATCTACTTCAATCTCGGCGAAACCTATGAAAATATGGGACGTTTCGAGGAAGCACGCCAGGCCTATCAACGGGCGGCGGAACTGGCCCCCAACACCAAACTGGCCGCCGAGGCCCGGAAACGGCTTAAATCTCTACCTTGAAAAATCAAGGGAATCAGACAATGGTCACTTGCCGAGCCAGGGATATCCCGCCTTTCATCGTTATGGACATCCTGGAAAAAGCCCAGGAAATGGAGCGCTCCGGGGCGGACATCGTCCACCTCGAAATCGGCGAACCCGACTTCGACACGCCCGAATGCATAAAAACCGCGGCCCAAAAGGCCCTGGCCGACGGGCAGACCCACTACACCCACAGCTTGGGTATAATCCAACTGCGCGAAGCCATCGCCGCTCGTTATTTCGACAAGTACAAGGTGAACATTTCACCTGAAACTATCCTGATCTGCTCCGGCACCTCGCCGGCCATGTTCATGATTTTCGCCTCGCTGCTGGAAACCGGCGACGGGGTGATCCTGTCCAATCCCCACTATGCCTGTTACCCTAATTTCATCCGCTTCTTCCAGGCCGAACCCGTCTTCGTCAACGTTTATGAGGACGACGGCTTTCAGTTCCGTCCCGAAGAAATCCAGGCCAGGCTGTCCGACCGGATCAAGGCCGTCTTTATCAATTCCCCGGCCAATCCCACCGGGACCTTGCTTTCCCCGGAAAGGATGGGCCGGATCGCCGAAATCTCCCCCCTGGTCATCTCCGACGAGATTTACCACGGCTTGGTCTACGGCCCGGAGCGGGAACATTCGATTCTCGAATTCACCGACCGGGCCTTTGTCATCAACGGTTTTTCCAAGCTCTACGCCATGACCGGCTGGCGTCTGGGGTACATTATCGCCCCGCCGGAATTCGTCCGGCCCCTGCAAAAAATCCAACAGAACTTCTTCATCTCGGCTTGCTCGATCTCCCAGTGGGCCGCCTTGGCCGCCTTGAACCAGGCCCAACCCGACGTGGACCGCATGACGGCCGTTTACGATCAGCGCCGCAGGTTCCTGATTCAGGGTCTCCGGGACTTGGGCTTCCGGATTAAAGTTGAACCGACCGGCGCTTTTTACGTTTTGGTCAACGCCCGGCATCTCCACCCCGATTCCTACCACTTGGCCTTCGACATTCTGGAAAAGGCCCGGGTGGGGGTGACCCCGGGTATTGATTTCGGGACCAACGCCGAGGGTTACCTGCGCTTTTCCTACACCGTTTCCGTGGAAAAAATCGCCGAAGGTCTCCGGCGTCTCGGAGGCTACCTGGAAACCCGTGCCCACCCCGCCAAATAAGACCGTTCACCCGGTCCGCCACTCTTCTTTCCTGAGCAGCGCCGTGGCGCCAAGTCAGTATCCGCCGGCGGACCGGCCGGAGGCGGCTTTCGCCGGGCGTTCGAACGTCGGCAAATCATCCCTGATCAACCGGCTTCTTTCCAGGCGGAATCTGGCCAAAACCAGCCGGACGCCGGGACGAACTCAGACCATCAACTTTTACGACGTCAACCAGGAGCTTTACTTCGTCGACTTGCCCGGTTATGGTTTCGCCAAGGTCCCGCTTTCGGTTCGAGCCGCCTGGCGGCCCATGGTCGAAAGGTACCTTTTCGCCGAGCGTGACCTTCGGCTGGTTATCCTGCTGCTGGACATCCGGCGGGACCCGCAAAACGAGGAAAAAGACCTGATGACCTGGCTGGCCGCTCGGCAAGTCCCCACCCTGGTCGTCCTGACCAAGGCCGACAAGGTCTCCCGAGGCCGGCGGGCCGAACGAGTGGCCACCGCGGCTCGGGCCCTGGACCTCGCCGAACCGCCGCTCCTGTTTTCAGCCGTATCCGGTGAAGGCCGTGAGGCCGTCTGGCGGCGTCTGGCCATGGCCTGCGGTCCGACCGGCCGGGACAGGACGGAAAACGAATAAGGAACAGGAGACGACACGGCCTTCCAGCCCGTGAAACCTTGATCCGATGAGCAGGACAAAGCTAATGATGATGAAATATGACCGGCTTTTATTTTGGATTCCGGTCCTTGCCCTGGTGAGCCTTTTTCCGGCCGGCTGCACCCTGGTCCAAATAAATCTCGGTCCCCAAATGGCCCCCTTGGAGGAGCAGACCATCGCCGGGTCCGGTCAGGCCAAGATACTGGCCGTAACCGTCAGCGGCCTGCTCTTGGAAGACGGAGCCCCCCGGGCGCCTTGGCCCTGGCTGACCGGTGAAAACCAATTGGCCCGACTGGCCGAAGAACTGGATCAGGCCGGCCGGGACCCCCAAATCAAGGGTCTCCTGGTCAAGATAAACTCGCCCGGCGGCTCGGTGGCCGCCGCCGACATCCTTTATCACCAGCTCCAACAATTCCGACGACAAACCGGGCTCCAGGTCGTGGCCGCCCTCATGGGCGTGGCCGCCTCGGGCGGATATTACGTCGCCCTGGCCGCCGACCGGATCATGGCCCTGCCCACCACGGTCACCGGGAGCATCGGCGTGATCAGCCTCAAATTGAACCTGGCCGGATTGATGAACCGTTACGGCGTCAAGACCGAGACGGTCAAATCCGCCCCGCTGAAAGACATGTGGTCGCCCTTTCGACCCGCCAGCGAGGAAGAAAGGCGGATTATGCAGGACCTGATCGACGAGCTTTTTGATCGGTTCAAAACCACGGTTCGTGAGAACCGGCCGGGCATGAGCGCCGAACAATTGCGGCAAGCGACCCGGGCTCAAGTCATGACCGCGAGTCAGGCCTTAGGCCTTGGCTTGATTGACGCCATCGGCTATCCCGAGGATGCTTTTCAACTGGTGAAAAAAATGGCCGGTTTGGAAGAGGCTCGTCTGGTCGTCTATCGTCGGCCTGGGGCTTATCGGGCCAACATTTACGCCGAAACCGCCGCCAGCCCGGCCGGATTCAGCGCCCCGGACCTGCCGGCCCTGGCCGAGCCGACCCAATTGATGTACCTGTGGCTGCCGGGTCTGAAATAGTTCAAAGGATAGTAAAGTCCCTGCCGGTGCTCCTCATCCCTTCAGTGTTTGACCCCATTGAGTCCCAAGGACCGCATTTTTTTGTGGAGACTGGTCCGGTCCAGACCGACAGCCTCGGCGGTCTGGGTGATGTTCCCCCCGAACTCGGCCAGTTTGGATTTGAGGAACTCCCGTTCAAACCTGGCCTTGGCCTCCTTTAAGGTATCGTTCTGAACCTCCGCGGCCGGAACGGGCGGGGCTGAAGTCCCGAGCACTCTTTCCCCCGACTCGATGACCGGTCCCGGCGTCATGATGACCAGCCTCTCGACCACGTTCTTCAATTCCCGGACGTTGCCCGGCCAGTCCCCGGCCATGAGGTCCCGCAGAGCCGCCTCCGAGATGCGCTTCAACTCCGTGTTGTTTTCCCTGGAAAATTCTTCCAGGAAATCCTGGACCAGCAAGGGGATGTCTTCCCGGCGCTCCCTTAAGGGCGGCACATGGATGGGGATGACGTTGAGCCGATAATACAGGTCCCGGCGAAAAGTCCCCTTCTCTATTTCCGCTTCCAATTCCTTGTTGGTGGCCGTCAATACCCTCACGTCCACCTTGATTGTCCTGTTCCCGCCGACCCGTTCGAATTTCTGCTCCTGGAGAATGCGTAAAATCTTGGCCTGGGTCTTGGGACTCATATCCCCTATTTCATCAAGAAACAAACTTGAGTTGTTGGCTAAATCGAATTTACCCCGTTTCAGACCGCTGGCCCCGGTGAAAGCCCCTTTTTCATGGCCGAAAAGCTCGCTTTCGATCAATTCCTCGGGTATGGCCGCGCAGTTAACTTCAATCAAGGGTCGGTCCGCCCGCTTGCTCAGTCGGTGGATGGTATGGGCCACCAGTTCCTTGCCGGTTCCATTCTCGCCGGTGATCAAAACCCAGGCATTGGTCGGGGCGACCAGTTCGATCTGTTTTTTCAGCTCATTTATAATCTGACTTTGGCCGGTCAGCCGAAACCGTTTGGCCGTCTTGTTTTTGAGGAAAAGGTTTTCCTCGGCCAGACGCTGATAATCCAGGGCATGATTTATGGTCAGGAGTATCTTGTCGTAAGATAAAGGTTTTTCGATGAAGTCGAAGGCCCCCATCTTGGTGGCTTTGACCGCGGTTTCGATGTTCCCATGGCCGGAAATCATAATGACAGGCAGATAGGGGTACTCTTCCTGGAGATGCCCAAGGACCTCCAAACCTTGCTCGGACCCTTCCATCCAAATGTCCAAGAGCACCAGGTCGGGCATGGCTTCTTCCACAATGGACAAGGCCTTGGAACCCCTGTCCGCCTCCCTGACCTCGAAACCCTCGTCCCGCAGGATGTCGCCCAGGGACTTGAGGATATTGACTTCGTCATCCACGACCAAAATGGTTTTGTTCATGCCCCTGTCCTCAGTTTCGGACCGGTAGTTCTATAATAAAGGTGGTCCCGCGGGGGCTATTGTCCTGAACACGGACGAATCCGTTGTGATCGGCCACAATGGTGCTGACGATGGCCAGACCCAGCCCCGTCCCGGATTTTTTCGTGGAAAAATAGGGTTCGAACAATCGGTTTTTATCCGCGGCGCCGATACCCACGCCGTCGTCGGACACTTCCAGGCGAACCGTTTTCAATGAATCGTCAAAGGCCAGCTTTATTTCCACGGAGCCTTGATTCTCAACCGCGGAGACGGCGTTGTCGAGCAGATTGATCAGGACCCTCTTCATCTGTTCACGATCAATATTAAAAACCGGCAGTTCAGAGTCTTTATTCAAGTAAAAGTTCACGTCCTTATGGGCTTCCCGGTAAAGAAGCAAGGTCTCCTCGACGATCTCGGCCAGGTCATTGGGCGCGGGGTTGGCCTCGGGCATCCGGGCGAAGTTGGAAAATTCATTGACCAGCCGCTTGAGCTCCTCGACCTGACGGATGATCATCTGGGTGCATTCGTCAAAGACCTGCCCGCCGTCGCCCAAAACCTCGCCGTATCGTTTCCGAAGCCGCTGGGCGGACAGTTGGATCGGGGTGAGGGGATTCTTGATTTCATGGGCGATACGCCGGGCCACTTCCCGCCAGGCGGCCATGCGTTGAGCCTTTTCCAGGTGGGAAAGATCGTCGAAAACGATGACCAGACCGACGTCCTGACCGCTCTCGTCTTTAAGCAGGGTCAGGTGGACATGGAGGCTGCCCCCTTGACCCCGGATTTCTATCCTGACCTGTTTTTCGGCCGATCCCTTGGGCGATCGGTGGGCCAGGCCGATCAGGTCCTCCATGATGGCCTTGTGTTCCGGGGCCATGATCTCCTGCCAGCGTCGCCCCAGAACCATGGGCGTGTTGAGACGCAGGATTTCCTCGGCCGAACCGTTGATCGTGGTAATGACGCCGTCGGCATCGGCCGAGATCACGCCGGCGGCCACATTCTGGAGAATGATCTCTATATAACGACGTCGCTGGTCCAACTCGGTATAACTTTCAACCAATTCGATATTTTTCCGGGTGAGCTCTTCCTTGCTCGCCTTGAGGTCCCTGGTCATTTGGTTGAACGCGTTCACCAGAGTCCCGATCTCGTCGCTCGATTGGGCCTCGATGGTGAAATCATAGTCGCCGTTGGCGATCTTCTGGGTCCCCCCGGCCAGGTCCATCAGCGGACCGGTGATGCCTTTGGCCAGATGAAATCCGATCCAGGTTGAAACGAAAATGATCAACAAGGCCACGATGGTCAAGGCTATATAATGGCTTATCCTGATGGGGTCCTGAAGCCTGGACAGTTGGCGGTAGCCTTCCAGGCCTCTGGCCACCGCCTCCATTTTCCCTTGAAACGGCACCCCGAAGATATAACCCACCACGAGAACGCCCTCGATCCCTTGTTCCGAGGCCAAAGGCAAGGCCACCCGAATCAGGTCCGATCCGCCCAGAGCGTCCACCATGGTTTGGGGCTGACCTTGTTTGAGCGTTTGAAAAAGGATGTCCTGGGACAAGGCGGTCAGGGGTTCATAGTACAGCTCCGGCCCGGAACTTGAAGCTTGCAGCTCCAGTCGGGGCGAATAGACCTCGACCAGGGAAAAATGGTATTCCCGGCGTTTTTCTTGAACTAATTCTTCCAGTTTCGATAGCCGATCCGGTTGATACAGCCCTTTCTTCTCGATTTCCGCCTTGATGTTGTCGCCGAAATCAAAGGCGAAACCCTGAGCTAAATCGGAAAACACTTGGCCCAGTTCCAGGGAATCGACCAATGACTGTTCGACATTGGTCTCGAACCAAAACTCATGGCTGGTGGTGATGAATTGAAGGGAAACGAAGAAAAGAAGGGCCGTGGGAATCAGGGACAGGCTGACAAAAGCGACCACGAGCTTGGTCCGGAGTTTTCCACCGATGACCTGGCCCCGATTTTCAAAGAAAATATTGTAAAGATTGCGTAAAATTAAGAAAAGAAGAAAGAACAGAAGAATAACATTAACGTTGATCAGGGCGAAGACCAGGATGCTGTTGACCTTGGGCGCGCCGGCCCCCGCCCGGACGATATAAGTCTGGAGAACGGTCAGGCCGACGATCAACAGAACGGTCGCCCCGATCAGCAACCGCTCCAAACGTCTTTTCCGCCTTTCCGCGGCGGCCCCGGCTTTAAACTCCCCGATCATAGGTCTTAAGCTTACCCGTCCGGAGGGATCAACTCAAATGGACGATATGACCTCAACTGCTGATAAACCCTTTCGGTCCCAATCAAGACAAGAACAAAGTTTATACAAAAATAGCCTAGGTTTAGGCGGAAAAGCAAGAGCATTCCAGGTCCTAGGACCTGGCGGAGACGAAGGGCCGGCGGGTTTCAATTTTATGGGAAATTAGCTTGACGGGTCCGATCAGAGGATCAAACGGCGGCCGCCACAGGTCCCAAGACTTCCCAAGCCTGGAGATGACCGCCTTGAGGCTCCCTTTGAACCGGATGAGATAATTCAACCAGCTCGCAAGCGGAAGGATTGGCCCGAATTTCCGTCAAAAGCCGGTGGTTCAAGGTGTGGCCGGCCTTGACCGCCACGAACCGTCCGATGATCGGAGCGCCGAAAAGAGATATATCGCCGATGAAATCCAATATCTTGTGCCGTATAAACTCATCATGGTAACGCAGGCCGTCCTGGTTCAGGACGCGAAAACGATCCACGACCACGGCATTGGCCAGGGAACCGCCCCGGGCGAAACCATTTTTCTTCAAATATTCCACTTCATGCAAAAACCCGAAAGTCCGGGCCCGACTGATCTCTTTCTCGAAGGCCGCCACCGAAAACCGAAAATTAAGGCTTTGGGTTTGGACCAAGGGATGGTCAAAATTGATGGTGTAATTAATTGAAAAATCTCTGTCCGGCAGAACGGCGACTCTTTTCTCGCCGTCGCTCAGGGACACAGGCTTGCGGATGACGTAAAATTTTTTATTTTTGGATTGAAGCCTGAGTCCGGCTGTTTTCAGAAGGAAGACAAAGGGGGCGGCGGAACCGTCCATAATGGGGACTTCCGGGCCGTCCAGCTCGATCCGGGCGTTATCCACCCCGAAACCCGATAAGGCCGAAAGAAGATGTTCGACCGTTCCGATCACCACCCCGTTTTTTCCCAAGGTGGTGGCCAATCTGGTGTGAACGACATTGTCCAGGACGGCCTTGACTTCCGGAGCTCCCGATATATCAGCCCGAACAAACGATATCCCGTTGTCTTCCGGCGCCGGCCGCAGGGTAAGCCTGATTTTTTCACCGGTGTGCAAACCTATTCCCGTGCAGGATATTTCGTTTTTCAGAGTTCGTTGGCGTAAATTGTCCATTCTTGACCTCACTCATACAAATCCGCTCACTTCTAGGCAACAATTGTACCAGTCAAGTTATCATCTCGATAACTTGGAGTAATAGCAGTAATTTTAGAAATTTATTCCCTGCGGCTCTTGATGGCGGATTTCAAAAAACCGGCTGAAATGTTGCCGGGCGGCCACACCGGTCCCTCAGATAGTGTTGTTTTGACCACACCCCGCCTCAGACCTTTCCTTGATGACCGCCCTGGCCCGCTCCAGGTCGCCCGGCGTGTTTACATTGATGAAGGACCGGAGATCGGGGTCCGCGACACGAAGCTCGTTTTCCGGAATTTCCCGCCACCGGACGGCCGTGGTTCTGAGGTCTTCAAGCTTCCGCCGGCCGCCGGCCAAAAGTTTTTGAATAATAGGCAGGCAGTCCTTCGAATACACGGCCACCAGCGGCTCCCAGCCGGACCTGGTCCGAGGGACCACGACCAGGGGCCCGGCAGGAGCGTTTGAGGCTTCCCGGGCCAAGCGGGCCAAAAGAGAGACCTGGAGAAAGGGCAGATCACAGGCCAGGGTCAGGGCCAGGGGATAGCGGGCGTAGAAAAGTCCGCTGGCCAGACCGCCTAAAGGCCCCTGGCCCGGCGCCAGGTCACGGACTATTTTGTGACCGAAATCAACAAATTCGGTTATTCGGCTTGTAACCAGGATTATTTCCCGGCAGAGGCTGGAAGCCGTCTCCAGGACATGATGGATAAGCGGCTTGCCCCCTAACTCCAGCCCGGCCTTGGGCCGCCCCATCCGTCGAGAAGCGCCTCCGACTAAAATCAAACCCGTCAGGGCGGTAGGTTGTTCGCACAAAGTAAAAAATTTGTTTAAATTTAAATTAAACCTTGTTATTGTTGATATTGTTTTTCTAAAATCTTCTCCCGACTATGATCACGATTCAAATACACCGCGCACTTGTCGCAAGGTCCGGGACATTTGGTTTCCCTTTCCAACCTTATGTCCCAGCAACTGCGGTGAGGATGCCAAAAAGCCGGGCAATCGGTTTTGACCTCGCATTCGAAAACGTTCCAGCAAGGGGCCAATACCAAGAGATTGCGCAAGCAAGCCAAGGTGAACCCCCGCTCGTGGATCAGATAATTTATCCGCTTGATCTGCTGGACTTCAAAATCCGTGTAAAGCCGGTTGTTGGTTTTGGCCTCCCGTTCAGGTTTGATGAATCCTTCTTTTTCATATTCGCGTATTCTTTTTTGGGACAGGTCGACCTGCCTGGACACTTCATTAATCATGTACATCGCCGTTTCTCCTAACAGCGGTAAAATGGCAAGACAATTTTACAATGGTCCATGTTTATAAAAAAGCCTCTCTACACAAAATAACGCCATTGTTTCAACCGTATCACGAAACCTTTTAAGGATCAAGAATTTTGTCCATGAAAGCCGGTCGTTAAAGGTCATGGTGAAAATTGAAACGGATAAATATTCAGGGTAATTATTTTAAAGGCCGTCTTAACCATAAATCGAGCCGGCCGATGTTTCCTCGTAATATCATCATGGCGATCCTGGTCGTCGCGGGTCTGACCATCGCCGGCTGCGCCGCCCCGCCACTCAAACCCGTCACTTCTCAAACGGCCATGGTCCGGGTTGAAACAAACCGCTGGCCGGATCTGACGGACGACCTCGACCCTGAATCCCTGATCCGGGCCATCGACCAATCCCGGACGTACCTGCGCCGACTCCCGCCCGACTCTGGCTTCCGCTACGGGCCGGACGTCTATACGGCCGCCCATTTATCGGCTTCCCTGGAAAAATTCGCCTCGCTCCTCCAGATTTTAGGACCCGGTCCGGACTTGAAAAAGGCTCTGGCCCGTGACTTTGTTCTTTATCAGAGCGTGGGCGAACACGGGCGGGGCGAAGTTTTGTTCACCGGATATTATGAACCGGAGCTAAGAGGCAGTTTGATCCGGCAAGACCCCTTTATCTGGCCCTTGTACGCCAGACCCGACGACCTGATCGACGTAAACCTGGGCGACTTTTCGTCCGAACTGGCCGGGGTGCAGATCAGAGGCCGGCTGGAAGGCCGCCGGCTGCTCCCCTATTACACCCGCCGCGAAATCGACCGGGAAAAAGCCCTGACCGGCCAAGGACTGGAACTGGCCTGGGTGGATGACCCCGTGGCCTTGTTTTTCCTCCACATTCAAGGCTCGGGCCGCCTTCGTCTGCCCGACGGACAGTTAGCCAATATCGGTTATGCCGCTTCCAACGGCCGGCCCTATCGCAGTCTCGGCCGCCGGATGATCGAAATGGGCCTGCTCGATCGCGAAGGGATGTCCATGCCGGCCATCAAGGATTGGCTGGCGGCCCATCCGGACCGAACCCCCGAGTTGTTGGACTATAATGAAAGTTATGTCTTCTTTCGCTTCCTGGAAAACGGACCGTTGGGTAATATAAGTGTGCCTCTGACCCCCGGTCGTTCCGTGGCCTTGGACCACCGGCTTTTTCCTAAAGGAGCCCTGGCCTGGATCGAGTCCCGGAAACCGCTCATCGAATCAGGCCGGATTAGCAAATGGCTCGATTTTTCCCGATTCGTTCTGGTCCAGGATACCGGGGGGGCCATCAAAGGACCGGGACGCTTGGACCTTTTTTGGGGCCATGGTCAGGAAGCCGAAACAGCAGCCGGACGGATGAAGGAAACCGGTCGGGTCTTCTTTCCTGTTTTAAAAACCGGGCCTGCCGCCGACTAATTCGATTGACCGGCCCCTGGCCCGAAGTTATAAGTAAAACGGACCCCAAAAAATAAGGAGCGTGACTCGTGGACGAGATTAAAGAAGGCATATACATTGAAGTCACCAGCGCCACTATCGGTACCGGGGGTACGGCCAAAACACAGGAAATTCAAAACTACTATTTGGCCAAACTCCTGGAACAAAATCTGATTCAGGTCCAGCTCCTTGATATCGACTACAATCCTTTGCCCATTTTTGAAAAGGTGGGCCTGGATGACTTCAAACGGCGTTTCAAGTTTTTACCCGGCTTTTCCAAGGATTTGCCCAGCCCCCAGGAAAAACAAATCGACAAGGCCATCGCCCAGGCCGAAGCCCACTACCGCCGGAAGGAATATTTCAGCGCCGAATTTGAATATAACAAGGCCTTGAAATTGGATGAAGATAACGTCAGAGCCAATTTTGGCGTCGGCAAGGTTTACCTGGCTCAGGGCGATAAGGAAAAAGCCGTGGAGGTCTTCGAAAAACTGGCCTCCGTTGAGGCTGTCTTTGAGGAGACCAATAAGCATATCTTCAACGAACTGGGCATCGAACTGAGGCGGCAGGGCCTTTATGATCAGTCTATCGCCTACTACGCCAAGGCCCTGTCTTTCACCCAAAATGACGAGAATCTTTGGTTCAACCTGGCCCGAGCCCATTATGACAAGGGAGACAAGGCGGCGGCCAAAAAAAGTTTACACCAGGCCTTGTCCCTCAATCCCGACCTGGAGGAAGCCAAACAGTTGAGTCGGGTTATATTGAAGGAAGATAAGCGCTAGTCCGGTCGGAGTTTGTCCCGTCGCCCTGAAAAGGCGGCCGCAATGGATCGGCCGGGGCGCTGAAATAAATTAATGAGCGGAAGACAGGCCCGCCATCACCCTCGGCGGTGTTTCCTCATTTCATTTGGTGTTACGACCCGGAGCATGAGGGGAGCCGTATGGAGGCCGGATTTTTATTCAGGAACGATGGGTTTCCTGGGAGTTTGCCTCAGCCATGAAAAGCTGGGACGACATGCTTAGGCGGGTCCATATCCAGGGCGGCCGACCGATATGACCATTTGATCGAAACGGCCTGACCGACCTCCCAGGCCGACTTAAAAACGCCGCCCCGATCCATCTCCGAAACCCGCCTCGACCCGCGGCGGATGGGGATGGCCCGATTCGTATTGACATCCTCCTGATATAAGAATATAAATTAAAATTTAGTCTTTGACGGCGAGAGTGGCGGAACTGGTAGACGCACTGGCCTTAGGAGCCAGCGGCCATGGGTCGTAGGGGTTCGAGTCCCCTCTCTCGCACCAGAAATTATAGTTATTGGAGAAAACCATGGATTTCCATCTAGAAACCCTGGGCGCGACCAAACGGAAAATGTCCGTGGAAGTGCCTGCGGAAACAGTTCAATCAGAGTTGAATCAAGCCTTGAACCAGGTGAGAAAGACGTCCAAACTCAAGGGATTTCGTCCAGGCAAAGCCCCGAAAGAAATAATAAAAAGGATGTTCGGCCCCCAGATTGAGCAGGAAGTGGCCCAAAACCTGCTCAACGAATCTTTACCCAAGGCCCTGAACGAAGCCGGCCTGTCCTTGGCCTCCTCGCCGGTTTTGGAAGATTCCCGCTTGAGTGAAGGAGAACCCTTCCATTTCACCGTCTCTTTTGAAATAAAACCCCAATTCCAGATTTCCGGTTATGAAGGTCTGCCGCTGACCAAAAAAACGCTTAATATCACCGAAGAGATGGTCGATAAAAAAATGGAGGACCTGCGCCAGGCGTACGCCACGACCAGAAGTCTGGCCGAAGACCGCCCCGCCCGGACCGCGGACCTGGCCGTGCTCGATTACAAGAGCTACATCGGCCAGGAACCGATCGAGGGCGGGAGCAACCCTAATTATCAGATCGAAATCGGATCGGGCAGATTCAATAAGGACTTCGAATCCCAACTGGAAGGGATGACCAAGGACGAGGAAAAATCAATAACCGTAAGTTTTCCTGACGATCATTACAATCCGAAACTGGCTGGACAAACGGTCAGGTTCGAGGTCAAACTGGTCGACATCAAGGAAAAGGTTCTCCCGGAGCTGAATGATGATTTTGCCAAGGATTTGGGCGAAAAGATCGAGACGCTGGCCAAGTTGCGGGAATTGGTGCGCCAAGACATGATCTCCTCCGAAGAAGCCAGGATCGAGAACCAGGTTCGGGATCAGTTGAAAGACAAACTGCTTGAACTGGTCGATTTCGAGTCCCCCGAAAGCATGGTCAACGCTGAAATAGAGTCCATGATCTCCACCACCCGTTTCAATCTGGAACGTTCCGGCCTGAATCTGGAAGCCATGGGGTTTGCCGAGGCCAAAATGAAGGAAGATTACCGGCCGGACGCCGTCAAACGGGTCAAAACGGCCTTGATCTTGCTACAGATCGCTGAAGATAAAGGGTTTGAGGTCTCGGCGGAGGAACTTAACGACCGGTTGTTGCAAATGGCCCGGGAGATTGGCCAACCCCCGGAGATTGTCAAGGAATTTTATAGTAAAAACGATAGATTATCTACACTAAACGAGGCCATGCTCAGGGAAAAGACCTTGAATTATCTGCTGGAAAATGCTAATATTGAATTCACTGACCGGGTGACGGCGGACCATGAGGACCAGACTGAATCCACTGCTTCGGATGAGGCCGGGAGCTGAACCTGTCAGAAACTCGAATAGAAGGTACTGCCAATGACGTTGATTCCTATAGTCGTGGAACAGAGCAGCCGCGGTGAACGAGCCTACGATATATATTCCCGGCTGTTAAAGGATCGGATAATTTTCATGGGGACCCCCGTGGACGACAACGTGGCCAATCTGGTCATTGCCCAGCTTCTCTTTTTGGAATCGGAGGACCCGGACAAGGACATTAATTTCTACGTCAATTCTCCCGGGGGTCTGGTTACGGCCGGTCTGGCCATTTACGACACCATCCAGTATATTAAACCGGATGTGTCTACTCTGTGCATGGGACAAGCCGCCAGCATGGCCGCCTTGCTTCTGGCCGCCGGAACGCCGGGCAAACGATTTTCCTTGCCCCACTCCCGGATATTGATTCATCAGCCCTTGGGCAGCTTTCAGGGCCAGGCCACGGACGTGGACATCCAGGCCCGTGAAATCTTGAAGCTGCGCGAAAAACTGAATCAGATTATGTCCAAACACACGGGGCAAAGCCTTGAAAAAATCCAGCACGACACCGAGCGGGATTTTTTCATGTCCAGCGAAGAAGCGGTTGAATATGGTCTGATAGACCGCGTTATCTCCCAAAGAGAGATAAAAACCGAGGAGCGGAGGTAGAGTGAATGACTAGAAAGGGCGATGGTAAACCCACCGACCTTCTTTGTTCTTTTTGCGGTAAGAGCCAGGATGAGGTCAAAAAGTTAATCGCCGGGCCTTCGGTGTACATCTGTGACGAGTGCATTGAACTATGCAACGACATCATCGCCGAGGAAGCCCAGCGGGAGGAAAGCGAAGCCGCGCTGCGTATTCCCAAACCCAGCGAGATCAGGAATATTCTGGACGAGTACGTCATCGGCCAGGAAAGGGCCAAAAAGATTCTCTCGGTGGCCGTCCACAATCATTACAAGCGCATCGAGGCCCATACCGACCTTGACGGGGTTGAACTGCAAAAATCCAATATCCTCCTGATCGGTCCCACCGGTTCCGGCAAGACCCTCTTGGCTCAGACCCTGGCCAAGATCTTAAACGTCCCTTTTACCATCGCCGACGCCACGACCCTGACCGAAGCCGGTTACGTGGGCGAAGACGTGGAAAACATCATTCTCAATCTGCTTCAGGCCGCTGATTATGACGTGGACCGGGCCAGCAAGGGTATTGTTTATATAGATGAAATCGACAAGATCGCCCGCAAGTCCGACAATCCGTCCATAACCCGTGATGTTTCCGGGGAAGGCGTCCAGCAGGCCTTGTTGAAGATCATTGAAGGAACCATGGCCGCCGTCCCGCCCAAGGGGGGACGTAAACATCCACAGCAGGAATTCGTCAAGGTCGACACCACCAATATTCTGTTCATTTGCGGCGGCGCTTTCGTCGGCTTGGAAAACATCATCAAAGCCAGGGTCGGGGTCAGAACCATGGGTTTCGGGGCGGACATCCGCCTCCGAAAAGAAGAAAAGAACCTCGGCGAAGTTCTCGTGCTTGCTCAGCCCGAGGACCTGCTCAAATTCGGGCTTATCCCCGAGTTCGTCGGCCGATTGCCGGTTTTGGCCACCCTGCATGAACTGGACGAAGAAACCCTGGTCCGCATTCTGAAAGAGCCGCGCAATGCCTTGGTCAAACAGTATCAAAAGCTCTTTGAATTTGAGAAAGTCAATCTGAAATTCACGGAGGGGGCGTTGGTGGCCGTGGCTCATGAAGCGCTCAATCGAAAATCGGGCGCTCGAGGGTTGCGGGCCATTTTGGAAAACGCCATGCTCGACATCATGTACGAACTGCCCTCGCTTAAAAACGTCCGGGAATGCGTGGTCAGTGAGGAAGTTGTCCTCAACTCCGAGCAGCCGATACTCCTTTACGAGAAGCAGGCCGAATCAGCCTGAACAGCACCCCCTCTCCCTGGGACTAGTGCGGAATAAAGGCCGGGCGGGTAGGTGAACCGCCTTACGGCGGCGCCGAGACATCATCAGGAACGAATCCCGCCATAGACTTAAAAGGAAAGGCTTTATGATTTTTAATATCAATCGGACCAAATCAATTCAGCGGGTCGGCGGGGGCCGCTTTCATCTTCCTCTTATGCCCTTGAGGGACATCGTCGTTTTTCCCCACATGGTCGTCCCTTTGTTCGTGGGCCGGGAAAAGTCAATCAACGCCCTCGAACACTCCATGAACTTGGAAAAAAGCATTTTCCTCTCCTCGCAGAAAGACGCCAAAATAGACGAACCGAGCGAAAAAGACATCCACGAGGTCGGCACGATAGGTTCGGTTCTCCAACTTCTGCGTCTGCCGGACGGCACGGTCAAAGCCTTGGTCGAAGGCAAGGGGCGGGGTCGGATCGTGAACTATCTGCCCAATCCCGATTTCTTCTACGTGGAAATTGAACAAATTGCGGAACCGGCCGACCAGCCGGCCGTGGTGGAGGCCTTGACGCGGAGCGTCAACGACACCTTTGAAAAATACGCCAAAATCAACAAAAAAATCCCGCCGGAAGTCATTTCGACTGTCAGCACCATAACCGACCCATCCCGTCTGGCCGACACCATCTTGGCCCATTTGAACCTGAAACTGTCTGACAAGCAGACCTTGTTGGAAACGGTCAGTCCGGCCAGCCGCCTTGAGAAACTCTTTGAATTGATGCGGGGGGAAATAGAGGTCCTCGAGATTGAACAGCGCATCAAAAACCGGGTCAAGAAACAGATGGAGAAGACCCAAAAAGAGTACTACCTCAATGAGCAGATGCGCGCCATCCAGAAGGAGATGGGCGAGAAGGACGACCTGAGGAACGAGATCCAGGAGCTGGAAGAAAAACTCAAGAAAAAACGTCTGTCCCGGGAGGCGACGGCCAAGGTCGAGCATGAAATCAAGAAGCTGAAAATGATGTCCCCCATGTCGGCCGAAGCCACCGTGGTCCGCAACTACATCGACTGGATCATGTCCCTGCCCTGGTATGAAAAGACCAGAGACCAGTTGGACCTGACCGAAGCGGAACGGATTTTGGAAGAAGACCACTACGGCTTGGAAAAACCCAAGGAAAGGATCCTCGAATACCTGGCCGTCCAAAGCCTGGTCAAAAAGATCAAAGGACCCATCCTCTGCCTGGTCGGACCGCCGGGCGTGGGCAAGACTTCCCTGGCCCGCTCCGTGGCCCGAGCCACGGGCCGGAACTTCGTTCGCCTCTCCTTGGGCGGCGTTCGCGATGAGGCCGAAGTTCGCGGCCACCGGCGGACCTATATCGGGGCCTTCCCGGGCAAGATCATTCAAAGCCTGCGCAAGGTCAAGTCCAACAACCCGGTTTTCTGCCTGGATGAAGTAGACAAGATGAGCACGGATTTCCGGGGCGATCCCTCGGCGGCCCTTTTGGAAGTCCTGGACCCCGAACAGAATCACGCCTTCAACGATCATTACCTTGACCTGGATTACGATCTGTCCCAGGTCATGTTCATCACCACGGCCAATACCTTGTATTCCATTCCGGCCCCTTTGCAGGACCGGATGGAAATCATCAGGCTGCCCGGTTACACCGAAGATGAAAAGCTCAACATCGCCAGGCAGTTCTTGATTAAAAAACAGGTGCGTTTCAACGGACTCAAGGAGGAGCACATCAATTTTTCCGATGAAGCCGTCCTGCAAATCATCCGACGTTACACTAGGGAAGCCGGGGTGAGAAACCTCGAGCGCGAAATAGCCTCCATTTGCCGCAAGGCCGCGCGTAAAGTGGTCAAGTCCCACGACGACAGTCCGATCCGGATCACGGCCAAAAACGTGGCCCAATATCTGGGCGTGCCCAAGTACCGTTACGGCGTGGCTGAAGAAAAAGACGAGGTCGGCCTGGTCACCGGCCTGGCCTGGACCGAAGTCGGCGGCGAAATTTTGAGCACCGAAGTGATCATCATGCCGGGCCGCGGGCACCTGACCTTGACCGGCAAACTAGGGGACGTGATGCAGGAATCGGCCCAGGCGGCCCTCTCTTATGTGCGTTCGCGGGCCGCTCAACTGGGTCTGAACGAGAATTTTTACCGTAAAGTGGACATCCACATCCACATTCCCGAGGGAGCCATCCCCAAGGACGGTCCTTCAGCCGGCATCACCATCGCCACGGCCATCGTTTCAGCCCTGCTCAAAAAGCGGGTCCGGCGCGACTTGGCCATGACCGGGGAAATAACCCTGCGTGGGCGGGTCCTGCCCATCGGCGGCCTTAAAGAGAAAATCATGGCCGCCCACCGGGGCAACATCAAAATGGTCCTGGTCCCTCAAGAAAACGAAAAAGACATCAAGGAAATACCGGCCAGAATTCTTAAAAATATCGACCTTATCCCGGTGACCCACATGGACGAGGTCCTCGAACGCGCCATCATTCTGGCCGAAGGCGAGCCGCTTTTCGCCGCGCCGTTTCAACAGGAAAGTCCCTTTATCCCGCCGGAGGAAAAGGACGCCGGGACGGAAATCACCGCCCATTAGGAATTTGGTTGACAGGAAGGCCGAGAGGTTCTATATTTTCCCTTTGTGGGCGGGTAGCTCAGGTGGGAGAGCATCGGCCTTACAAGCCGGGGGTCACAGGTTCGAGCCCTGTTCCGCCTACCAGGATAGGACATAGGAAGCTAAATACGGGGACGTAGTGAAGCGGTTCAACACGTCGGCCTGTCACGCCGAAGATCGCGGGTTCAAATCCCGTCGTCCCCGCCAGTAATTTCAAGGGGTCAGCCAAAACGGCCGACCCCTTTTTTAATTTATTTCCCGGCATATCCGGCTAAAATATCTTGGATCTCGCCCGGCTTTTGAGCGACAGCCCATCGCCAGCGCCCAAAGCCGCCGTGTGTGTTTATGGCCTGGGTCCATTCGTCCAAATAGCGCAGTTTGACTTGATCCTGCTCCGTAGTCTGCCCTTTGGTTTCCAAGACAAGCGTGTCATTATTGTTTAATTTTATTAAAAAATCCGGGCGGTATTTTCGCACCACACCACGATAAACATAGAGTATTTCAAAACCCAGGTGATCGTTCTTAATCCAAGCCGCAACGTGTGGGCTGTTGTCCAGGGTAAAGGCGTCCGACGCTTCCCAGGCACTGTCGTAAACACAGAAATTTATGTGAGATTTACGCGTCCGCTCGCACGGTTTGCTCGTGTACCACGTCCGCATCCCGCCTGTCGACCTAATGGGATGATCACGGTCGAAGACGGGAATGAGTCGCTCCGTATTCTCTTGTCGCACCGCATCCCATACATGTTGCAAAACCCGAGTCATATTGAGGGTGATTATCAGCCGGCGTCGTAATTCATCCTGATAAAACAGGGGCGGGGAAATAGTTATCGTGTCCGAGCGAATATAATGTTCTACGAGTCGCACTAGTGTCCTGTTTGGTTAGTCGTGTCAGTTAATTTTGGGTTATTGACCGCGTCCAGGATCAGGGCCGCACTTTTTGTCCAGCGGAATGGCTTGGCACACTGATCATTGTGGACGCGAATGAAACGG
>Ga0209270_1001166_pt1 | contig 40702 bp, 42 predicted proteins | sample MTBAKSrepl1MetaG_FD_187456 | JGI IMG/M metagenome (GOLD analysis project Ga0209270, IMG submission 187456) | Enrichment culture microbial communities from Arthur Kill intertidal strait, New Jersey, USA, that are MTBE-degrading - MTBE-AKS1... | ecosystem: Environmental > Aquatic > Marine >... | reverse complement strand
CATTTCTCATGGCTATACTCCTTTCTTCCAGTTGGTTTTTACCAACTTGGTATACGTAAGAAAGAGTATAGCCTTTTTTATGCTGTCCCATCCTCTCTGTAATATAGCAAGCTCTCCCGCAAGGGGCGAGGGGAATCTTCTGATGCCTTACCGTAAAATCCCCCCTCACCCCCCCTTTCCAAAGAAGTGAGGAAAGATACCTTACTGACTGTGATTGGCGACAGGCAGGTAAAACGCATAGTTTTCTTGAATTCCGGTCTCGGAAGCGTTTCAACCCGTTCTACTAAAAACCGGTTCAAACCGCTTGAACTGTTTAAACGGTTTAACCCGGGAGTTATTTCGATTTCCTGTCCTTCGGCAAATACTCCTGTGACAAGATGTTGAACAAAATCATCAACAGGCGACGAAATTTGCCACTGGATTTTATTATTTAAGAAAAAGGTAATATTCTCTCCGTCGATTCTGAACTTCTCACTTCTTAACATGGAATAAGTAAAAAGCTTGAAGCCCTTCTTGCTCTCTTTGGGTTTATACCCTTCATCGTGCAGAAAACGGGAATAATCTTCAGAGGAATTTTTTATGATTTGATAGATCAGGCTTGTCAGGAAATAATTGTAGTTTACAGGCAGAGCAGCTTTTTTCTTGAGAGGGAGTAATGTTACTTGAACCCTCATGGTATCCCTTCTGTCTTTAGAGGTTTTAAGATGTTAATATATTATTGCAGGATAGTTATCATTTATTGGTAAAGCAAATAATTCATGGTACATTATCTATAAAACTTCCTCAAAAGTCAATTTTATTCCGGGCAAGGGTAGTAATGTCACTGCCATGCGTATATGCATGAAGCTGCGCAGAGCACCACTCTAAGGGATAAGATTTTTTACACCAGACGTAGTATAGTGCCGGGGTAAACCTGGATGCTTAACCTGAACAATTTGCGAGAGGGGACCTCTGCGCAATGGCTATAACACCATTGCGCAGCATTCGATAACGAAAACATTGCGACTTGCTACAAACCGAATAAGGGAAAAGATTTTTTTTATTTAAACCAGTACGTCAGATTCAGCATTGCTATATAGGCACTCCCGCTCTCATCTGCGAGATACGGTGCATCTTCATCGTAATCGATATAATTGATTCCTGCGTGTAAAAAAGCCGTCGAACTGAGGCGATACTCAGCCCCCAGGCTCATATCCCATTTTTTAATATCCAGCCTAGAATATTCGTGAACCCCAGTAAAATCATAATCATACATTGACATGCCTCTTGTGGACGGATCAAAACCGAGCTGTCCGTTTATGTCATCAAAGGTAATCATGTCCATTTCTGCTTTGGAATCAGAGTAGGCCACGGATAAGGAAAGATTCAGTTTTGATGTTGGCTTGTGGTTTGCTGCGACCATCACCGTATGGGTGTTGATTTCATAGCCTCCGTCATCTCTGATCGACCCAAACTGGGCCGACTGAATCCCGCCAGCTCAACCATTGAAGACTGGTTCACATATAATACTGTCGGTCTTCTGGTAATTGTACAGGTAATAGAAGGTGAAATACAGATCAGGCGCAGGAGCAATCCAGAGGCTCACTGAAGGCACATGAGATTTCTGGTCCCACTCAAAGTCATTGGATTCACTGATATAACGGTAATACCCGTTTAGCGATACCATGGGACTGATAATCCAGGAAAATGAAGCTTTTATTTGATCTCTTGTATCTGGAAGATTACTCAATGTTTGTTCTCTCATATTATAGAACTGGAAATACTGGAGACCGTTAAAAGGAGTCGCATCCGGCACCAGGTTGGTACCTGACGGATTACATGCTGCCTGAGGATTTGCAAAGGGGTTTGAAATACTCTCACGTTGGTAATAGAGATATCCGTTTATATTCGACCTCCTGTAAATGAGACCTATCCTTCCCGTGTATTCATCAGTACTTGTATCACCCGGCTCTACCTCATAATAGTCCCTGTCAGTCGATTTCCATTTAAACTTGCCATCCAGTGTCAAATATTTCCTAAGCTTGTATCTGGCAGAAAGTTCTGAATCATATACTGTCCGGCTCATCGCCGATTTTCGGTAAAACTCCGGATCGAAATCCGGATATACCTGACTGTAGGTCTGACCAGCCTGGGGACCTGCTGTGCCGACCCGCTCGTTCACACGAACGAAGACATCATCGTTCTCAATATCCAGCACCCTGAATTTCCCTGACACGATCAAACCGGGAACAAGAGCGTTGGTGATTCTTGCTACAAAACTTTCCAGATCGGATTTATTCTGCTCATGCATATTTTTTGTTGATGAGTTCACATAGTTTGTATAAACATCAGTAGTTATCGTGGGAAACTGTCCGTGAAGTTTGATGGTGTGTGCATCCTTTTCCGATGACGGAACTACATTATATGGCAACATCTCATCCTGGTATTGAATTCTGTTGGTAAAGACATCTCCGCTGCCGCCTGGATGAACCGCCGGATTATAAAGATTTTGCGGATCTTCTCCTGTTTCACCAAATCTTCGCTTGAGATAATCATAGCTGAGCGTGAACCAGGCTGTCGCTTTATCGCCAAATTTCGATCTGAAACCAGGGTTAAAATCCTCCGTGTATTCATTAATCTCACGGCTCTTCCCTGCTACATGACAGGAAGAACATTTGCTCAATGTCGTTGCCTGGCGATAACCGTGTCTCTGTTCCTTCCGATAATCAAAAAAGACCTCGCTACCAGGTAAAAACGGCACCCGGACAGTTGTCTTGCTTTCCATCCTCGAGTACCTCAGAAAATATTCATCTCCTGCGTTGAAATCTTCGAATTCCGTCACAGGCGGGACAGGAGCCCCTCCACCATCACGGAAACATGCATCCAGATTCGTCAAAGGGTCATGTTCAAGAAAATGTGGCATGCGGAAATAGGAAAATTCCAGGTCGAGTATTCTGAGCAGATCAATGTATGCAGAAAGTGAATTATCCATATCTTCATAATAGAATCCCTGCAGCTCAAAATAGCTGTGTTTTGTCTGCCCATCGAGCGAGATCCCGACATCCGGCCGTATCCCTCTCTCTAACTGTTCATATTCTCCGGCCTTGCCGCGATAATCGTCCCAGTCTGTCCAGTGAAGACCGGGATTGATCTGAAGATCATAGGTGCTTTCTGACTTTTCCGCATCCTGGGCCGTCACCTGACTGATACATAACATAGTCGAGACAAACACAATTAAAGCAAATACAGTTTTCCTTTTCAATGCCTTCCTCCTTTGCGTATTGCCCTAACGCGTCAGGGCCCCTCCGCTCCCCGGTACAGATTGAGACGGCAGATCTGAGCCATGTATCTGCGAATGGCATTGCGTACACTTTGTCGCCCATGCCATTCTCCAACTGTTAGAGTGAGAGTCTACATCCGTATAATTGCGGGGGGGACTCGCAGGCACATTTCCTTCATATCCGATTTTCCCCTCATGGAAATGGAACTGATGACATTGTAAGCAAATGTAGGGCTCGTTCTGTTTCAACAGGTTATCCGCTACACTTCCATGAGGATCATGGCAGATGCAGCAGTCTTCTACAACAGGCTCATGTTCAAAAACAAACGGTCCCTGATAACGGGCGTGGCATGTAAGACACAGATCGTTGAGCCTCTCATCCGTCTTGAGCCCGTTCACAGCTGACCCGTGAGGCTCATGACAATCGCTACAAACCATGCGCATCCTCCCCGTCTTTTGACCTTCCCAGACTGGATGGTGGTTGGGCAACAAAGTCTTTGCCCGGATGTCCTGGTGGCAGTCAAAGCAGAGAGAAGGTTCTGACTTTCCCAGAAGCTTCTTGGTTTTTTGTACATGGATGGAATGACAATGTGTGCAGGATATGTCAGAGAAAAAATGCTCGCTGTACTGCCAGTTCATCTGCGTATGGCACTGGAGGCACAGCGCCGACTGCTGGCCGGGTGAGAGTCCCCGTTCACCGTAGGAGAAAATCAAAGCAGGGTCTCCTGTTTCTGAATGCCTGCTGCCCGGCCCATGGCATGACTCACATCCCTTTTCTACCCCTACCGTTTCGAAAGATGCTATTCGACCGTGCACATTCTTCTGGAAAGACTCTTTCATTGCTTCGTGACAACCATAGCAGGTCAGGTCTGATACAGGCACGGCATCTTCAATAGCAGGCATAGTAAGCTGGGGTTGGAGGGCACATGAAAAAAGAATGGTTATCGAAAGTATTGCTGCTCCGGTAAAAACCATATAGACGATCTTTTTCATTTTTTCTCCTCAGGCTTCATGTTGGAAACAATTGTATAATCGTCTACGAAGCAGGTCAATTTAAAAAGTTTAAGTAGGATATAAGTAAAATTTAATCTTGAAATATGCCGGAGCTTAAACGGTTGAGAGCTTTAATGCAGACAGGTCTGATGACTTCAGAAATTTATAAAACCGATGCACATTTTTATTCTGCAGGCTCGTATTTCTGAAAACAATGAAGAACGTGATGTACAATCCGCTTTCTTTTATCCTGAGCCGCTCCAGAACTCCGTTCTTTATTTCTTTAACAATCACGCACTCAGGTAAAACACCTAATCCGACTCCTTCTTTAAGAAAACGGATCATATCGCTGATATGGTCGAAAACTCCCGTAACATGAAATTGTTCAGGCTTGATATGATATCTCTCCAGGAAATTCTTCCATGCCCTGGTAATATCACAACCTTCCTTCATGAGTATAATCTCCTTATCTTTTAAATCTTTCACGCTGATGTGTTGATTCATGCCCTTAATGTACCCTCTGGGCGAAACGACACAGAGCGGGTGATGCAAAAGCCTTTCATATTGTATGCCTTTTGCTTTGATTACACGGCTCACAACAGCGATATCAATTTCTTTCTCTTTTAACTTCTCGAATACCTTCTCCGTTTCCGAAACCTCCAGATGAAAGTTGAGTGCACATTTTTCTTTGAAACGCCGGAGTATGCTCGGCATAAAATAAATACCGGGAACCGTGCTCGCCGCTATCCGCAGCTCGTGCTGCACCTGTTGTCTTGTATGGTTTAACACCTCATGATACATTTCATTATGGAATTTCATCATTTTTTTTGCATATCTATAGAGGAATTTCCCCTGTTGATTTACCTGTAATCCATGGGGGGTTCTGTCAAAAAAACTTGTATCGTATAAATTCTCCAGACCTTTGATTTGAAGGCTTACAGCCGGCTGGGTCAGTAAAAGCTCTTCTGCAGCCCGGGCTACACTTCCGTTCTCAACAACGGAACAAAAAACCTTTAAAGTGAAGAGGTGGACATACATTCTGTAAACACTCCGGGAAGGATATCTGTTTATACATAAGCGTGACGTTACTAAGTATTAATACCTATTCCGATTGTATACTATCCGATATGTTTAGTCAAATAATGAACTTACCGGCTGGATTATTGTAAATTTAATAAATTTTTGTCCTGAAAAATGACATTTTCGCAATGCACTGGACGGAACAAGGAAAGGTTTGTACAATAGTAAAGTTTTTTATTAAGAGTGCTCTATGCAGAACGCTGAGGCACAGCGCTTATACAATAAGGGAGTACACTATCTTTCAGAAGGGAAATCGCTCCCCGCCCTTTCCTGTTTTGAGCATGCACTCAAGAAAGAAGACAGCCCCTCCATCTGGTCATACTATGCACTCTGCATCGCGAAAGAACGGGGACTGGTAAAAAAGGCCATGTTATTATGTAAAGATGCAATAGAACGTGAACCTGACAACACAGTCCATTATCTTAATCTCGGCAGGATATACCTTTTCATGCATAAAAAAGGAGAGGCAATCGCTGTCTTCAGGGAGGGACTAACACACGAAACGAACGAGCAGATTATTGAAGAATTGAATAAACTTGTACCGAGAAAATCTCCTCTCATACCATTCTTGCACAGAGACAACCCCATCAACAAATATCTCGGAATGATTCTCGGGAAACTGGGACTGAGATAACATACACGAGTCTAACTTGTACGCAGAATGCCCTGCTGAATATCTTTTACAGATTTTTTACGCATTTTGCAGGGATAAAGCCTGCGACTATACATCAACAAACTCCGTAGCCGCAAACTTTAGTTTGTGTTATCTTTTAATTGACGTCCGTCATGTGTACATTTTAATATACTTCTCATGCTAAAGCCTGAAAAACAACTAGACATAATAAAGCGTGGTGCCGTAGAGATTATAACTGAGGCAGACCTTCTCAAAAAAATTGAAGCATCTTTTCGGGAAAAAACCCCTCTCAAGATCAAGGCCGGATTCGATCCAACAGCGCCGGATATCCACCTCGGACACACTGTCCTGCTCGAGAAGATGCGACAATTTCAGGAAATCGGGCATGAGGTCATATTCCTCATCGGTGATTTCACCGGGATGATAGGGGACCCGAGCGGAAAGAGCGAGTTACGAAAGCCCCTCACGCGAGACGAGGTGCTTGAAAATGCAAAAACGTACCGGGAACAGATATTCAGGATCCTCGACCCGGAAAAAACGAGAATCGTCTTCAACTCAGACTGGATGCAAAATATGACAGCGGGAGACATGATAAAGATTGCGAGCAGCTATACCGTTGCGAGAATGCTCGAGAGGGACGACTTTAAACAGAGATGGGTAGACCAAAATCCCATAAGCATCCATGAGTTCTTATATCCGCTCATACAGGGTTATGACTCTGTTGTACTTAAGGCTGACGTAGAACTCGGCGGTACGGACCAGAAATTCAATCTCCTCGTAGGAAGGGAACTGCAAAAAGAACACGGCCAGGAGCCACAGTGTCTTGTTCTCATGCCACTGCTTGAGGGACTCGACGGGGTCAAAAAAATGAGCAAGAGCCTCGGGAACTATATCGGGATTACCGAGCCGCCAAAGGAAATCTACGGAAAAATAATGTCTGTCAGCGATGAACTCATGTTGAGATATTATGAACTCCTGAGCCATATACCTTTAGACGAGCTCGTCCGCCTCAAAGAAGGCATTCATGATGAGACTGTGCATCCCAAACAAGCGAAAGAAGCCCTTGCGCGTGAAATTACAGAAAGATATCACAGCAGGGATGCCGCTCTGAAGTCCCGGATGGAGTTCGAACATGTACACAAGAAAAAAAGCATTCCTGATAATATTCCAATTAAAGAGATTAAATTAGAAAACGCCAAATGGATTCCTGAAATTATGAAAAATGTAGGAGTTGCAAAAAGCACAAGCGAGGCAATGAGGCTTATCAAACAAGGCGGGGTTAGTAAAGTTTATGATTTAACTTCTGATACACCGGAATATATCAAAATCACAGATCCCGATAAAAAGTTGGAAGTCGGCGATCACATTATAAAAGTCGGCAAAAGAAAATTTTACAAGATAAAAGTAACTGAATAGGATGATTTATATAACAGAAGGTCACTGCGATAAATGTTTCTTTGCAAGCTCCAAAAGACCGAAGACTTTTAAATCCACATAATTTCCTTTCTCATTGAGCGCCTGCAATTTATGATAAAACTCTGGAACCGGTATCTTTAAGACCTCGATATCTTCTGTTTCGTCTCTCTCACCGATCCCCCTGAACACAATTCCCTTAGCAAGAAAAGCAGTAATTATTTCATTGGAAGCACCGGAAGATAACGGTCCTTCAGCAAGAAAAATCATCTCTTTTGCAGTATAGCCGGTCTCTTCGAGCAACTCCCTCTGTGCGGCACTCCTGAGTATATCTCCTCTATCATTCAACCCAGCCGGGAATTCAATAACATATCTCTGTACCGGTGGCCTGTACTGCCTTACCAGGAGAACTTCATTGTTATCCGTTACTGGTACGATAGCGACTATTCCCTGGCAATGAACCCGTTCAAACGCCTCCCATTCCCTCAATTGCCCTGAAGCGTCTACATAGGTGATAAGAACAGAGCGGAGGAATTTCCCTTTCCAAACAGTCTTTTTCTCTTTTATCCTGATATCATTCATTAAACTCTATACCGCTCTTTTTCTACGAACATTGAAGATCCCTTGCGGTAAAAACGCAATGAATCTTAATTGAAGGATTTTTTCCACTATTACTTTTCGCCCGGTAACCACGGGGAATACGCTTGCTACCTATTTAAAGCCACACAGCACTATTTTGCAGCCGCAACCTTTAGGTTGCGCTCTATGTACGCAGTCTGAAGCCTGCGGCTACCATTGCCGGACATCCTGCAAGAATACGGGTCATACACGCACCATATACATTGAATGAGTTTTTTTGTAGAGTTGCTTTCTGTCATATGAATTGTACCGTGTTGACAGAGGCTATTCCCTGTCGCAAAGCGGGATCATCATCCGGAAAGTTGTTGAATCACGGTCAGTGGATACCTCGAGTCTTCCCCCCAAACTTTGTATAAAACGGTAGATGATATTAAGCCCTCGACCCTTTACATCGCCCTTTCTGATCTCCTCAATCTTGTCCCCGGATATCCTTCCGGTATTAGAGATCTCAACGCATGACATCCCGTCGCGCTGATAACTTTTTACGGACAAGACCCCTCCTTCTTGCGGTATAGCCTTGGTAGCGTTATCGAGAAGATTGTCCAGGACGCGTTCTAAGGCAAAAGGATAACAGCAGATGAACAATTCCGGTTGCAGTTCAACCTGTTCGAGTCTGATATTCGTTCTCTTCTGCTCCGATATAGCCTCTTCGTTTATCCTGAAACGGTTTTTGAGAACCTCTGTCGTGTCCACGACCCGTTCACGTCCTTCGATTTTCGGATAGATGACGAGTTCCTGTATCCTCATTGTTTCTTGATAAATAATATCGATATAATCAGCTATTTTATCTTTCACCTCTTGGATATTATCTGAGTTAATCAATTTTTTAGCCCTCCGTGCAAACCCGGCAATGGCAATACCGGGGTTCTTGAAATCATGCAGGATGTCATCGAGTTTTTCGATCCTGAGGGCCTTCATAATCTCCTTCCCGACAAAGTTCAGCAATTCAATCTCCCGTTCTGTGAATTCCTTGCGCCGGTCAGTAGCGTAGAAGACGAGGAAATAGTTAATCTCATCATGTGCCTTGAGTGGTATCAGGAGGACGGAATTCACATTGTTCTTGACTGCATATCTCTTCATCTCATCGTTCGACAGACTGCTTTTCAGCGGATCCTTTATAAAAATATACGACGGATTTATCCTTTCATATTCATGGTCACCCATTTTCCCGGAACCATGGATTAATGCATGAAAGTAGGGATGGTCTTCGATCGTAAACAGAGAGGTGCTGTCACGACTTTCACGACCGGCGGGATACTCGAGTTCAATCTGAACATGTTTCTTGTCCGGCGAAACGGAAAAGAGAGAGCAACTCTGTATCTGGATGATATCAACGAGTTCCGGCATCATCATCTTGAAGACATCCTTCATCTTAATTCCTTCGCGGTGGCTTAATTTGACAAAGATCTTTTCAACGATTTTTTCTTTCTGGGTATTCAGTTTCTGAAGGTCAAGGATGCGTTTCCGTGCGAGCACGTGGCTGATCCTCCTGGAAAACAACTCGGCGCTCGTGACTTCCAGAGGTTCAAATTCCCTGTCATTATCTCTGTAATAAATCTGTATGGCTCCTTTGACATCCGGCTCATCCTTGTGAAATCCCGGGATATTTATAGGGACCGCCATGAGCGAGTTAAACCCGTACTCTTTGACGATATCCTTATTTTTGTAATCAGGCTCCGCTAAAATATTCGGCACAAGATAGCTCTTGCCGCTCCTGATAACCTTTCCTGCAACTGTTTTTTCGACAGGGATGCTCTTTAACCGATTAGTCTCTGCATACTGATATGCACCAAAAGCAACCAGCTTATCTGTCTCAGGGTCAAAAATCCTGATTGAAGCTGCTTCGGCATTGAGGAATTCAACAATCTTGCGCGCGGCAACAGTCAGTATTTCCTTCCACTCTAATTTCGGATCAATCCCGATGAGGTCTTCAACCATCCTGATAATCTCTTCCAACTGAAGAGAAATACAATATTTCCCGAGGTATTCTGCAATATCCTGAATCTCACGATCAGACAGATTATGCTCTGCAAGGGTTTGATTGGCCTCAAGATATTTCACAAGTATTTTGTGAAGACTATACATGTCAACTCTCTTTTTTAGGGGATACGATTACATCATATCAAATACCATATACTTCTTCAACATTGGAGAAGAGAGTAGGCTACGCTGCCTGGGACTCTTTCTCTTTTTCGGCAAAGACTTCAGCAGCATTAAAGGTGCCGCCTATCGCTTGAACAGGACACAGTTCAGTACATATTCCGCACCCTATGCATCGAGTCTGATCGATGACGTGTTTTTCTTTCGGGATGCCGGAAACTGCATTGACCGGACACACCTTTGTGCATATCTCGCACCCGATACACGTATCCAGTACAAAGGCCTTTGCACGCTTCGGGATGAAATCAGTAATTGCTTTTGTGGGACATCTTTGAACACAGAGACCGCATACTCTGCATTTATTGATATCTATCCGGGACAGATTATTCTCAATAGTTGGTGCGTCAAAGGGACATATCTTGGCGCAGATACCGCATGCGATACAGCCGACCCGGCAATTCTTCTTCGTGTCGACTGCCCTATCTTTTGAATGGCATGCGACGAGGACCTGTTTTGATGCCGGAAGCACTTCGATAACCCTTGTCGGACAGATGGACTCGCATTTTCTGCATCCTGTACATTTATCGATATCGACAGAAGGAAGACGGTCATCAGTCATAGTAATAGCACCAAAAGGACATACCTTTTCACAGGTTCCGTACCCGAGACATCCATACCTGCATGCCTTATCACCACCTCCTGCAAGTATGACGGCCCTGCAATCACCAACACCTTCATATGTGAATTTCTTTACTGATTCGTTCAGGCCGCCTTGACACATGATCCTTGCAAAAACAGGCTCTCTCGCCTCGGCCTTCTTTCCGGTTATAAATGCAACTGCTTCACATGTCCTTTTCCCACCAGGGATACAGAGGTTCGGAGGGACATCCGGGTTATTCACGACTGCCTCTGCATATTGCTCGCAACCGGCATACCCGCATGCACCGCAGTGTGCATGTGCGAGGACGTCCAAAACCTGTTCCACCTTCGGGTTCACTTTAACAGAGAACTTCTTTGCAGCAAAGGCAAGTCCGAGGCCAAACAAAGCACCTATAGTGGCAAGAAATATGAGTGTTAACTTCAGAAGCGGCATGAATGCAACATGCTCTTTTGCTTCCACCCCGCCTCCGACACCAAGAACTGGAACAATGAAGTGAGAGAGATCTACAAGATGTAGCCAGCCTGCTATATCGCTTAGTATTCCCTGTAGTTCAAACATAATTCAAAGTTCCTGCACCGCCTTTATTATAAGAGTTATCGTTTGAAAACTGCATGTTACATGTCTCTTGTTCATTTATTGACCCTTAAATACCCCTCTTTGGCAAAGGGGGAGGGGAGATTTTATGATTGATGAATAGAAACATTTATTCTTAAAATCCCCCTTTATCCCCCTTTTCCAAAGGGGGAAGTATAGTATCTTCATGTTCCCTTCTAAGCCTTGGCTTATTTCAATTTCCTTAAAACAGTCATCGGGACCGCTGAATAAAAAGGATACCCTTTCGTAAAAGAGTGGTATTACTTGCATAAATAATTTTCATTCATCAGAGCGGTATCAAACCGGAAAACCCTGCAAATGCAAGGGCTATCAATCCTGTAACAATGAACGCAATCGGTAATCCCCTGAATGGCTCCGGCACGTCTGCGAGTTCAAGTTTTTCCCGGATACTCGCCATAATTACCAGTGCCAGGGAAAAACCAAGTCCCGAACCAAGAGCAAAAGCAACACTCTCAAGAAAACTGTATTTTTCGCCTGCATTGATTAAGGGAACAGCGAGAATAATGCAATTCGTGGATATGAGAGCCAAATATATGCCGAGCTTATAAAAGAGCACAGGGGCAACCTTCCTCATGATCGTGTCGGATGCCTGAACAAAACCTGCCACAATACCAATAAATATGATGATCTTGAGAAAAGTAATATCGAGGGGAACCATCACATGGGTAAAGACAAGCCAGCTCAGGGCAGCACTGATAACCATAACTGCTGTAAACGTTATGCTCATTCCAACAGCTGTCTCCATCTTCTTCGATACGCCAAAGAAGATACAGAGACCGAGGAACCTCGTGAAAACGAAGTTATTGATGAGCGATGCAGCGATAACGAGTTCTAAAAGCCTTCCGAATTCCATATATATCCTCGATCTTTCCCGGAATCAAAGCACGTGGTATACGCGCAGCATGTTCCGGGACACGAAAGCATCCGCGACCGCGAGAACATGAGAGAACCTGTTCTGTATTTCCTATGAAGAACGATCTTTTTTCGCATAACACATATCGATCCAGTTAAAAAAGCCCATTAAAAGTCCGACTGCAAAAAAGCCGCCTGCGGGCAAGATCATGATTAAAAGCGGCTTCGCATCGATAATTGGATATCCCCACAAAGACCCTTTCCCCAGGAGCTCTCTGAAAAAACTGATGATGGTAAGCGCAAAGAGGAAACCCAAACCCATGCCGATCCCATCAAAAAGAGAAGGGGTCACTTTATTTTTACTCGCAAACATTTCGGCCCTGGCAAGGATCGATGCAAAGGCAACGATCAACTGTATATACAACCCCATCTCTTTGTAGGCTTCTCTGAAAAAAGCCGCCATGGTCATGTCGGTAACCGTCACCCATCCTGAAATGATAAGCATGAAAACAGGCAGCCGTATCCGTGGATGAATAAAATGACGTAATACCGAAACCGTCATGTTCACCATAACTTGGACAAAGAGGACAGCCATGCCCATAAGAACCCCGTTGCGCAGATTGTTTGTGACCGCGATAGACGGGCAGAGGCTTAAAGCAAGTTTGAATATTGTATTCTCGGCAAATATCCCGTTCTTGATGAGATCAAAATACCTGTTCGCGTTCGGCTCGTTCACCCTCTTCTCCTTCTCTTATCCTCTTGATGAGGAAGTCCACACCATTTTTTACTGCATCTTCAGTGACAGCCCTGCTTGAAATGGTTGCTCCGGATATTGCCTGGATATAGTCCTCTGTTTCTGTCTTCATGAGCTGCAAATGTTCCCTGTCTTTCCCTGAAAACTGGTTTGTAAAACTCTCCATCTCGATTTCATCTCCAAGACCCGGGGTCTCTGCATGTCCCAGTATGTTTATACTCTGTACCGTAAAATCCCTATCAACTGCAACCAATGTATTGATATAGCTCGAATAACCCTTGCCGAACGACTGAACAATATAACCGATAACCATATCCCCGCTCTTGCCAATAAAATATTCGGCATGTTTATCATGTATGGTCCAGTCCCCGAGTTTCTCGATTGTTTCAGCCTCAGGCATAAGCTGTTTCAAGGCCTGTTCTTTTTCAACCAGATCGTTCCTGTATATGATAGGAGATGTCCATGCAAAGACCGCCGTCAGGACGATTCCTCCAACGAGATATATGACAACGAGATTAAGCGTTATCTTGATAATATCTTTCCCTGTCATTGTCTCATATCACTCTTTTTGCTCTTTTGCACTCCGAATACCTCTGCTTTAAACCCCCTGTCGATAAGGGGGGTAAAACAATTCATGATGAGTATCGAGAACATTACCCCTTCCGGGTATCCGCCTTTCAGCCTGATGAGCATGGTGAGAAAACCGCACCCGATACCGAAGAGTATCTGTCCTTTGCGGACAGAAGGAGCGGTCACATAATCAGTCGCCATAAAAAAGGCACCGAGTATCAAACCGCCGCTCAGGAGGTGCATGATCGGGTCTCCTGCAAACAGGGTGCCCTTCTCGCCAAATATCCATGCAATGACAGCAACTGTTCCCAAAAAAGAAACAGGGATGTGCCATGAGATATACCCGCGGTAGAAGAGAAATGCAGCACCGGCAAGCAATGCGAGCGAAGATGTTTCTCCGATGGAGCCGGCACGGTGACCGATAAGGAGCTGCATATAAAGATTCATCTTATCTCCGAAGACCTCTATTAATCGCGCTGCCCCTTCCTCTTTCAGAATCCCAAGCGGTGTTGCAGTAGTTATTGCATCAAACTTGACAAACGCTGCTGTCGGTGCGTGCCATGTTGTCAGAAATTTGGGAAACGAAACCAGAAGGAATGCCCGTCCGATGAGAGCAGGATTAAAAATATTGCACCCAATGCCCCCAAACAGCTGCTTTGCAACAATGATAGCAACAGAGGACCCTATGAGAGGGATGTAGAAGGGTACTGACGGCGGTAAGTTCATGCCAAGCAGGAGGCCGGTAAGAAAAGCGCTGCCGTCATTGATGGTGCTCTGCTTTTTGCGTATCCGCTGAAATGCGTGCTCGGAGAGTACTGCCGCGATAATACAGAGCGCAACAGTAAGGGTTGCCCGGGGTCCAAAAAAATAGGCCCCCATTACTGTCGCAGGAAGAAGCGACGCAGATACCGTCCACATAATCCTGCCCGTCGTTTCTCCGCTTTTTATATGTGGACTGATAGAAACAATGAGCCGTTTTTCTTTGTCTGTTACCTCCACGGAACCACCGCTTTCATGAAACGAAAATCTCTCCTTTATTCATAGTGAACTCCATTACAGTAGTAGTCATTATCCGGCTTGGACTGTGTGTTATGGCATATGGGATTCAGTTTTCCATTATTTGACTTGTGCCGTCCCCTCATGGTTTTACCATTGACTTTGCTACCCGTATGAGTTGAACGATCGGTCTCCTGGACGGGCAGACAAAGGTACAGCAGCCGCATTCAAAACAATCGAATAGACTGTATTCCTTTGCACCTTCATAGAAACCCCTCTCAGCATAGATACTCAGCATAGAAGGCATAAGACCCATCGGACAGGCATCGATGCACCTGCCGCAGCGTATACAAGGCTGGAATTTACCGTTATGAACGATCTCGCGTTCGGTCAGGACGACAATGCCGGAGGTGCCCTTTGTTACCGGCACGTTCAGAGACGGTATCGCAAAACCCATCATAGGACCTCCGGAAATGACCTTCCCCTGTTCTTCTTTCATGCCACCGCAATCATGGATGAGATGGGATATGAGCGTACCTACTTTCACGTGCAGGTTCTTTGGTTCTTGTATCCCTTCCCCCGTTACTGTCACAACCCGCTCTATGAGAGGCTTTCCGTACCGTACTGCCTCGAAGACTGCATAAGCCGTCCCCACGTTGTGAACGACAACCCTCACATCCATGGGTAATGCCCGCGGAGGGACTTTTCTTCCCGTCATTACCTGTATGAGCATTTTTTCAGCACCCTCAGGGTACTTTGTCTGGAGAGCGCGTACTTCTAAATCCTTCTCTCCACCAAGGGCTTCGCGGAGAGCTTTTATCGCTTCAGGCTTGTTGTCTTCTATCCCTACAAGGCCTTTCCGGACACTTAAGATCATCATGAGTATTTTTAACCCTTCAATAATTTCACCTGGTCTTTCAATCATGAGCCTGTAGTCTCCTGTCAGGTATGGCTCGCACTCTGAACCATTAAGAATCACGGTATCGACAGGCTTTTCCTTTGGAGGGGAGAGCTTTACTACGGAAGGGAATGCAGCACCACCCATCCCCACAATGCCAGCTTCCTTTACTTTTTCTTTTAATTGATCAGGCGAAAGGTCCCTGTACTGTGGGGCATCGTGAAGAGCAATCCACGTTTCTTTTTTGTCATTCTCGATAACTACTGAAGGGACAAATTTCCCCATCGCATTCAAAAATTCCCCGATCGCTATCACCTTCCCGGAAACTGATGCGTGCACGGGTGCCGAGACAAATCCGCCTGGCTCACCTATCATCTCTCCTTTTTTCACTTCCTGATCGATTGTTACAAGAGGCTTGCAGGGTGCACCGAGGTGCTGACTCAATGGGATAACCACCCGTTCGGGAGGGGTAGCGCCAGCTATTTTTTTGTGTGCAGAAAGTTCTTTCTTATCAGGCGGATGTATTCCACCTTTGAATGTAGTTATCCCCATGATCGGTTCTCCTGCTTGAATGCGAAGAAAAACAAAACTTGTGAAGAAAAGTCTCCATTATTAACATAGTATATTTTATAAAGTCAAATAAAAGACGCTATGAGACCCATCCTGCTTTCTTCGCATTTTGAATAACCATATCTGCTAAAGCCTTGATAAAAACAGGATGAATATTAAGCGATTTCACCCGCTTCAGGACTAACCCGAGTTCCCGGGCCATACCTTTGTAGAGAATATCTATCTCATATAATGTCTCGATATGATCAGAAACAAAACTGATCGGCACCACAAGAATATTTCTAATACCAGTACGTGCAAGCTCTTCCAGTTTATCCTCAGTTGATGGTTCAAGCCATTTCACCGGCCCGGTCTTTGACTGATAACTCAGATGCCAGGGGACAGGAAGCACCTTCGTAATTTCCGATATCGTCCCCCTGATATGATCGACGTAAGGATCACCTTGTTCGATAAATTCTTGGGGAAGGCTGTGAGCGCTGAAAAGAACATGGCTATCCCCCCCTCCCCTCTCTCCCTCTCGAGGGGTATGGTCGGAATCGACTCGTTCAGAAGTATGTGAGGGGATGAACGATTCAATTCCTTCCTTAATCAAATCGACGAGTGCCTTAATATACAGGGGATGATTGAACCACTCCGATATATAGGAAATCTCCAGAGGATAGTCTTTCAAGACTTCCTTCAATCTTAAAATTGACGAACCGGTTGTCGTTACCGAATAGTGTGGATAAAGGCTCAAGGCAATAATCTTTTTTATGCCACTCTTGTACATGTCAGAGACAACCTCTTCTGTAAAGGGACGCCAGTAACGCATAGCAACATAAGCTTTAAAAGAAAATCCGGAATCCGGATTCCTGAATTCTGAATTAAGCATATTCTCCAACGCTTCTGCCTGAGCAGCAGTAATGTCCATTATCGGTGACTTACCGCCTATGAGACTGTACATTTTCTCCGTCTTTTTCGAGCGAAATAACGAGATAAGGCAAGCAAGAGGTTTCTGCATAAACGAAGGGCCGAGTCTGATAATGTTCCTGTCTGAAAAAAGATTGTAGAGAAAGGGTCTCACCGCTTGCAGAGAGTCAGGCCCTCCGAGATTCAAAAGAATAATGCCTATGGTTTCATTCCCTGTCTTCTCCATAATGAATTTCGCTTCGCGTGTTTCAATAATGGTCAAGAATTATACTTGTATCTTGTATACAATATCTTTATTCTCTCCTCCCATAGCGGTGGACTGCCTTAACCATTGCAATGACATTTTCAACAGGCGTCTCGGGTAAGATACCATGACCGAGATTGAAGATGTGCCCTTTCGCTGTCTCTCCCTTCCATAAGATATCCCGAACCCTTTCCTCGAGCTCTTCCTGAGAAAGGAACAGGGCACAAGGATCAAGGTTTCCCTGGATAACTACTTTCTTACCGAGCTTTTTTATCGCTTCGCCCAGGTCAATCCTCCAGTCAACCCCGATCACATCAGCGCCTGATTTTTTTACTTCCTTCAGAAGCCCTGCGCAATTATTCACAAAGTATATGACAGGAACCTCCAGTTTCTTTAGTTCAGAGATTATTTTTTTAATGGACGGAAAACCAAAATTTTTATAGTCGACAGGGGTCAATGTGCCTGCCCATGAATCGAATAACTGGACCGCCTGTGCACCTGCCTTGATCTGTGCAGCAAGATATGAGATAACAGTCTCCGTGAGTTTTTCCATAAGATAGTTAAATACACCATTATGTTGAAACATCATCTTTTTTGTATGGAGGAAATTTTTTGATGTCCCGCCCTCCACCATATATGTAGCGAGTGTGAACGGGGCACCTGAAAAGCCGATTAACGGTACTTTCTCTTCGAGTTCTTTTCTGAGTATCTTTATTGTTTCAAGGATATACGGCATGTCTTCTTCCGTATCAGGGACGATCAATCGCTCAACAGCAGATTTATTGCGTATGGGATCACTGAGTAACGGCCCCTGTTTCTCTGAAAACGCAAGACGCATCCCCATCGCCTCAACGGGGATAAGAATGTCTGAAAACAAAATAGCAGCATCAACACCAAGCACATCAACAGGCTGAAGCGTGACCTGTGCAGCAAGCTCCGGTGTCTTGCAGAGTGTCAAAAAATCCATGTGAGCCCGCACCGCCTGGTATTGAGGGAGATATCTGCCTGCCTGGCGCATAATCCAAACAGGCGTATATGCAACTTCTTCTCCTCGACATGCTTCGAGAAAAACCGTATTCATGGGACCTCCTTTTATCTCTTTTCCTTTCTCATCTTTACAGGTATGTAGCTGCAGAATGGTTCCTCACCGAGATAGTCATCGTGGATAGCATAGGCCCGTGCCCTGCAACCTCCACATACGTTGATATACTCACAAGAACCACATTTGCCCCTGTATTTTTTAAAATCACGGAGTTCCTTAAAGAGCTTCGAATGCTCCCATATTTCTCTAAACGGCTTCTCTCTGATATTGCCGGCCGGTTTGGGGAAATAACTGCAGGGGAGGACGTTTCCGTCTACGTCAATGAGCGCTATGAGCTGTCCGGCAATACATCCCTTTGACCCACCGGTTGAGAATTTCAGGGATCTCCTTTCTAACGTTTTCCCTTCCCTCTTCGACAGCTGCAAAACTATCCTGTAATAATGTGGCGCGCACGTAGGTCTCACGAGCATATCCTGTTCATCTTTTTCCATATGATAATGCCATTTAAGAATGTCTTCGTAATCTTCCCTGGAAATGAGTTCGTTCAGTATCTCCTCTCCCCTGCCCGTCGGCACGATCATGAACATATACCAGGCGGTCGCCCCGAGTTCCTTTGCAAGCTTATAGACTTTGGGAATCTCTTCCTGGTTCCTCTTCGTAAAGGATGAATTAATAAGAAATTGAATATCATGTTTTTTAAAGAGTTCTGCCGCATGTATGGAACCGGCAAATGCACCTTTCTGACTTCTGAAGTTATCATGTACTGCTTCATCAGCTCCGTCAAGGCTGAGAGAGACCATCTTAATCCCCGAGTCTTTTATCTTCCCACATATCTCCTCGGTGACAAGGGTACCATTTGTTGCGAGACACATCCTCAGACCCTTTTCCGTACCGTAGTGAGCTATTTCAAAGACATCGTTTCTGAGCAGCGGCTCACCACCCGAAAGGACAACAACCGGTTTTGCGTAACTTGCAATATCGTCTATGATTCTGAAGGCCTCCTTTGTTGGAAAATCAGGATGTCCCTTCACTTCCTTCTCGGAGGAGGAGCGACAATGTATGCATCTCAGATTACACCTCCTCGTGATCTCCCAGGCAATCCATTTTGGTATAAAATCCATGTATTACCCCTCACCGTATAGAAAGTTACAGGTTTCCGTCACGTGTTGATCTCTGCCAGCTGCCTGTTCCAGATATGAGTTTCTATTTCCTGAAGAAGTGGTCCAAATGTCGACGAATCACGTGCAGAGATCGCAATCGCACTGTACCGCACGGAAAGGTTTTGTACCTCTTCAGGTGATAGTTTATCTATTTTGTTCAGCACGAGGAGCTTCGGTTTTTCGGACAGTAAAAGCTCCTTCAGTATAGTTTCTACTGAGACCATATGCTGTTCAAAACGTGGAGTTGATACGTCAACGATATGGAGCAGGAGATGAGCATCCCTGAGTTCTTCGAGTGTTGCCTTAAACGCTGTCATGAGATCGTGCGGCAACTCTCTTATGAAACCGACCGTGTCTGTAATAATGACCTCTCGTTCTTTCGGAAATCTCAGTCGTCTGCTTGACGTATCAAGCGTCGCAAACATTTTATCCTCAACTGTCACGGTGCTGTTCGTAAGGGCATTGAGCAATGTTGATTTGCCCGCATTTGTGTAGCCGATAATTGAGATGATCGGTATGCCTGCTTGCTGCCTTCTGTATCTCCTCTGCCGCCGTGCTTCGCTCAGGGTCTTCAGTTCTTTTTCGAGGAGATGTATCCTGTCACGCACACGCCTTCTATCAATCTCCAGTTTCATTTCTCCCGGTCCCCTTCCACCGATGCCACCCATCAAGCGTGACATCGCTGTCCCCTTTCCGGCGAGTCTCGGTAATCTATATTTAAGCTGAGCGAGTTCTACCTGAACTTTTCCGTCTCTGCTGTGAGCATGGCGTGCAAAAATATCAAGGATAAGCTGTGTACGATCAATGACCTTAAGCTCTGTATAATCAGCTATTGCCCTTGTCTGTGATGGATTAAGGTTTTGGTCAAATATGAGAAGCGTCGCACCTCTATTCATTGCATGGATGATGAGTTCTTTGAGCTTACCTTCTCCCATGACATATTTGGGATTAACTTCCTTGGGCCTCTGCATGATGGTATCAAGCACGAGGACATCACTCGATCGGGCAAGATCATTCAACTCCTCTATGGAATCTTCCTGCTCATATCGCGGCTTCAATGAGACACTTACCAGAATAGCTTTTTCTCTCCTGTCATGAGGACTGAAAACCCTGCTCCTTTCCATCTCTTCTTCGAGGGAAGCGATAAACGTCGAGAAATCGAATTCAAAATGATAAAAACTCTGATCATGTATGATTTCATGAGATTTCTCAGAACCGTGCGGCATGAGATGTGCCAAGGAGATACTACCGGGAAGCCTATTCCTGACTCCCAGTGCCGCAATAAGGTCAAGTCTTAGAAGTGCAAGATCGGTAAGATCATCCTTATTGAGAGGCTCCTCATTCAGGTGGGTATGGATAAGCCTGAGCCCGCGCAATGCTTTCCTGCCCACGGGAAAATTTCCGAGGTCCGGGATAAAAATACCTCGTGCACTGCCCACGATAACATGGGTGACCGTGCCGTTCCGGTCTATCAGGACGCCAATCTGCCGGCCTATTTTGGAAGAGACTTCACTAAGGTATCGTGCGAGTTCAGGGCTTATGACGTCGCGGTGTATTTTCCTCCGGTAAATCCTTTCGAGCGAGTTAAGATCGCTTGGCTTCAGCCCTGATAGATTTCCGTAAAGTGCTGGTATCTATATCCTCCGAAATGCTTTTATGGTATATTGTATCACATATACCATTGATAACGGTGTTATGAGCAGAGCGGAAGGAAGGCTATCATGGAGGTTATTGCCGAAAAAACAATACAGAATAAAATATTACGCCTCCTCAAGGGTGACCTCACCGAGAGAAACGTGGATGCGATTGTCAATGCGGCAAACTCTTATCTCCGGCACGGCGGTGGAGTTGCCGGTGCAATAGTAAAAAAGGGTGGCCAGATTATCCAGGAGGAAAGCGACAAAATCGGGTTCACTCCTGTTGGGACAGCAGTCATCACAACCGCCGGGAAACTGCCTGCCCAATTCGTTATCCATACGGTCGGTCCGCGCATGGGCGAAGGTGATGAAGATAATAAATTAAAAAACGCTGTCCTCAGCAGCCTCATGCTCGCCTCTCAGAAAGGACTCAAGAGCATCTCTATCCCGGCTGTCAGCTCGGGAATTTTCGGTTTTCCAAAAGACAGGTGTGCCAGGATACTTGTTCGTGAAAGCGCACGTTTCCTGAATGAACACACCGATTCTTCACTTGATACCGTAGAATTCTGCATACGCGATGATGAAACATTAACCCATTTTAATATGGAGTTTGAAAAACTCGGTTAAGAACTCCCCGAACATGGAGGGATAGAAGAGAACTTATCGGTAGTGATCAAGAAAAAGACTATCTACCCGTTTCTCTTTGCCTGTTGCGAATATCTTGATTTTCTCGTAGATATCTTCAGGGGTAAAAACACCCCCCCCGGGTTTCCCGAAAAAAAGCACCCTTGACTTGCCATTGACAGCCAGCCGGACATCCTCGACCATCTGCCCTGCGTTCATCTCAACGGTAATGAAGAGCCTGTGAGCATCAGCAAGCATCGATATCTCTTTTTGGGGAAATGGGAAGAGGGAAATCGGCCTAAATAACCCCACTTTGTATCCTTCGCGCCTCAGGTTTCTCACCGTTGAAAAAGCGACCCTGGCAGATATGCCGAACGCCACCACGATAATATCAGCGTCATCGATATAATAAGTTTCGAATCGTACTTCTTTATCCTTCATTTTTTGGTACTTTCTCTGCAGGATGTTGTTAATCTTTTCAAGTTCACCCTCTCCCATGTAAAGTGATTTAATCACGCGCGGCTCCCTTCCCTTGCAGCCGTCAAGCACCCAGTCTTTCCCGGGGAGAACCGGTCTTATATAAGACGCTGGATAGATGGGTTCCATCATCTGCCCGATAACACCATCACCGAGAATCATGACAGGATTTCTATACTCGTCAGCCTTATCAAAGGCAAGCATGGTGAGCTCCCATATTTCCTGCAAATTGTATGGTGCATAGACAAGCATCCTGTAATCTCCATGTCCTCCGCCCTTGACGGCCTGAAAATAATCAGCCTGACTTCCGGATATATTCCCGAGGCCGGGTCCGCCTCTCTGGATATTAACGACAACAGCGGGAAGTTCTGCGCCTGCGAGAAATGATATCCCTTCCTGTTTCAGACTAATGCCGGGGCTGCTTGATGAGGTCATGGCCCTTACGCCTGTGGCTGCAGCACCATAAACCATGTTAATTGCAGCGATTTCACTTTCAGCCTGAATAAAAATACCTCCAACTTCCGGCATTCTCCTTGCCATGTATTCCGGTATTTCATTCTGGGGGGTTATGGGATAACCTGCATAAAAGCGACATCCTGCCTGAATTGCAGCCTCAGCAATCGCTTCATTGCCTTGCATAAGAACTTTTTTATTCACGTTTGAAGATTATACCACAATGAAACAGATTTATTCGAAATATTGCATCTGCCGGTTTACAGGCTTGTGAAAGCCGTATCTTGCAATCTGCATTTTATTCATTTAATAAATCTTATCTTAAAAGGATAGTGGTAACTTTCTCCGTTGCTCGTTCTTACGGAAGCAATGACCACGAATATAACATCCACGATCCCTATGGCAAATAGCAGAAGAATTCCGATTTTTACAAAAACAAGGAGCAATGCAAGAATAGTTAACAAGGTCATGGTCATCTGAAAATTCATGGACTCTTTTCCCTGTTCATCCACAAAGGGGAACTCGTTCTTCTTCATCAGCCATACGATGAAAGGGCCAAGGATATTCAGTAACGGCGCGATAAGCCCCAGGAGTGCAGCAAGATGACAAAACATTCCCCATGTGCTGGCCTGTTTATTTTTTTCTTTTCTTATGCCAGGATTCTCATCCATGAGACTCTCATTGTTTCATTAAGGGCAAATTGAAAATCATACTTTTACACCCGAAAAAAGCAGTTGATTGTTTAACCGGAAGGCACAGTTGCCTTCCGGTAATTGCATTTTTCGGGTTAAATTAAAACAGGAAGCTCTCCTTAGTCAAAGGCCATCTTTGTCTTCCATACCTTCCAGACATTTCCGACAAGGTCCGGTCCCGGCTTCAGTGTCATCTTGCCAGGTCTCCACCCTGAGGGGGTTGCCTCTTTCCCCTTGCTGTTCCGTACCACCTGGAATGCCTGGACTTGTCTGATAGTTTCCATAACGTTTCTCCCCACGGGCGGCGTTAATATTTCATATCCCTGAATAATCCCTTCAGGATTAATGATAAATCTTCCTCTTGTTTCAACTCCTGCGTTATCATCATAAACACCGTAAATTGTCCCGACCTTTCCCCCTGTGTCAGATAACATGGGGAACGGTATGCCGCCTTTGACCATCTTGTTTAATTCATGATCGTTCCACATCTTGTGAACAAAAACACTGTCGATGCTCATGGAGAGTACCTCAACGCCCAGTTTTCTGAATACGGGATATTTTTCGGCAACTGCCGAAATTTCGGTTGCTCAAACAAAGGTAAAATCACCGGGATAAAAACAGAGCACTACCCATTTCCCGAGATATTCTGACAGTTCTACATTGACAAATTTTCCCTTGTGATATGCAGGTGCCGAAAAATTCGGTGCGTTTCTCCCTATAAGCATACTAGTCTGTTCCTCCTTTTTCATACTTTCTTCACTTTTAGAAACTTTTGTCTTTTCCTGTTCTCCTATGACTCCTCCCGTTGGCCGCGCACAGCCGGCCTTGAATTCTTTCGGCATATAAACCCCCCTTTACGTTTTTTGCCAATAAACCTCTCCGCCGCAGAGACGGCGGAGTATCATGAAATCTCCCCTCCCTTGACAGGCTGTCCGACAATGTAGCCGCAGGCTCGAGCCCTGTGGAATGTCATTATAATTATTCAACAGGGTAAAGGGGAGGGTGCCCAATCATCTTCAATCACCCCCACCCTCACCCTCCCCCGTCAAGGGGGAGGGAAGTATATGGTAACCCCACAGCAGAGACTGTGGGGTATTGAAAATTTAATGAATATGATTATATCTGATTTACAGCAATATTCACTATTTCCTCAAATCGTCTTCTTTCAAAAGTTGCATTGAAGGCCTCGCCCGTTTCTTGATTCTATAAGACCATTTAATTATCAACTAAACCGGCAAGATGCTCCGAATCAAAAATGTCTATTTTTTGGATGAGTTCAGCCTTTTTCTCTTCGATTCTTTCCCTCTCTTTTCTCCAATCGAGCGGGCATTCGTTTTCAAGTTTACGAGTCAATTCCGAGAGGTGATCTATCAGGGCGTGTAACCCCGCCAATTGGGCTGCCTGTTTCTTTTTTTCCTTATCTTTCATTTTCTCAACCGCTCGGGTGATGTCGTAAACCCGTGCTTTTAAGATGTTGATTTCTGATTGCATCATTCCGCAGAAAGAGTTTACGTCCATGGCCCTCTCTCCTGTTTATATAATTTCTATTTTAAAATTCATACGAGCATCATTCAGTAGTCTTGCCGTCAAAATGTTCGTCGTCAGACAAGGCGTCTGTTTTCGTTTCGTGTATGACGCCATCTTTGTGTTCGGGTGGAGAATAAACCGTATAGAGTTTCATATCTTCATCATGTGAGGTATTGATAATGTTGTGACTGGTGCCTGCGGGAATAATAATAGCATAATCATCCTCAATAGCATGTTCTACGGCATCAAGAATGGCCTTCCCTTTCCCCTTTTCAATGCGTATGAATTGATCAAGATCGTGCACTTCCTCGCCGATCTCCTCATGTGGCTTTAAAGACATGACAACCAACTGGCTGTTCTTTGCAGTATAAAGTACTCTCCGGAAGTGCTTATTGTCCTGTGTCGCTTTTTCAATATCTATTACATATCCTTTCATACTGTCCTCCTTTTATTAGATTGTGGCACCGAGCACATAATATACCGGGGCCACAGCGTTACTTAGAAACTATTCAGTTGCTGAGGGTCTTGCTTCAGTTGCCTTTGCTCTCTCCTCATGGGACATGTCAGCCAGACGCTTGACCTCATTGACATCCAGATTCAGCCCTTGAGCTACACGAGTACCATAATCTGGATGTGCCTTATAGAAAAGTGCTGTCTGGCGAAGCTGTATACGTTTCTGCGCACCGCCCAGGTGAGTCACTATGTTCCCTATGAGGTTTTCCCTGTCCTGGTCTGTCATAACCTTGCTAAATAAAGCTCCCGGCTGCACAAAGTCATCATTCGGATGAGTGTATCTCTGTCGTGCTGCCCTCCCTGAAACTTTAAATGGGGGCTCGCCTGCCCTTGGGTTTGGCTCTGGACCGCCAAAACTGTTCGGATAGTAATTTGGAGCTCCGCCACCGTTATTGTCAATACGCATAAATCCATCGCGCTGGTAGTTATTCATAAGGCACCCTTTCGCTGAATTAACCGGGATAAGATGATAATTCGGTCCAAGGCGGTGGCGATGGGTATCATGGTAGCTGAAGAGCCGTCCCTGGAGCATCTTGTCCAGGGAAGGTCCGATGCCGGACACAAAATTTCCGGGAGAAAACGCAGACTGCTCGACTTCCGCGAAATAATTCTCTGGATTGCGGTTCAGGACCATGCGACCTATGGTAATAGGCTGGTAATCACCATGGGGCCATACCTTGGTAACATCAAAAGGATCAAAGCGGTAATCTGCTGCCTCTTCGGGAGCCATAATTTGCATCTCGAGTCTCCATGAAGGATATTCACCCCGCTCAATCGCATAGTAGAGATCACGGGTGGCATGATCAGGGTCTTTACCTTTCATGATCTCCGCCTCCTGCCTGGTAAGGTTCTGTATGCCCTGTTCAGACTTGAAGTGGTATTTCACCCAAAAATATTTCCCCTTGCTGTTATACCATTTATAGGTGTGGCTGCTGTAGCCATGCATGTTCCGGTATGTTCTTGGTGTGCCGCGGTCGGAAAAAAGGATCGTCACCTGGTGGATGGATTCCGGCGTAAGGGACAAAAAGTCCCAGAACATGTCAGGGTCTTTGCAATTCGTTGCAGGGTTACGCTTTTGGGTATGGATAAAGTCAGCAAACTTGAGAGGGTCACGAATGAAGAAAACAGGGGTATTGTTTCCGACCATATCATAGTTGCCTTCCTCGGTATAGAACTTGACAGCAAAGCCCCGTGGATCACGTTCGGCATCAGCAGAGCCCTTCTCGCCCCCAACGGTGGAGAAGCGTATGAACAGATCGGTTCGTTTCCCCAATTTCGACAGAAACTTGGCCTTGGTCCATTGTGTAACATCGGCTGTGACCTCAAAATAGCCGTAGGCACCTGCACCTTTGGCGTGGACAACGCGCTCCGGGATGCGCTCGCGGTCAAAATGCGCCAGCTTTTCAAGCAGATGTATATCCTGCATCAGCACGGGACCAGGGTTGCCAGCTGTCAAACTGTTCTGATCGTCGGCAACCGGCGCGCCGAAATTATTCGTAAGTCTCTTTTTCTTTGCCATGATAATCTCCTTATTTTAGATTTTTTTGCACATCGTTCACAGAAACCTTCAAGAATAACCTTCTTGTTCGTGACAGAAAATTGCTTCTCCATATCTGGAGGAACGTTTAACTCGTAATAGGCCGTCTCTTTTTTATTGCAAAGATGATACCACTTTATAACCTGCTGATTTTATTACATTTCTGGGAAAAGCGAGTAATTCTGTCGGGCATTCTGCCCTGCATAAGTGCCCTAATGCCCGACATGCAATACGGAAGCCTTGAGTTCCATATAGAGAGCAGACCTGCTATAATGAATCTATGAAAGAGGCCATGTTTTATGAGAAACTCGACGAGCAGAAGGTCAGGTGTTTTCTCTGTGCACACCACTGCCTGATTAAAGACGGCAAAAGAGGTATCTGTGCCGTTCGGGAAAACAGGGGAGGAACTCTCTATACACTTGTTTATGGAAAATTGATCGCCATGAACATCGACCCCATTGAGAAGAAGCCTCTCTTCCATTTTCTTCCAGGTTCAACTTCTTTCTCTATTGCGACAATAGGCTGTAACTTCGCGTGCGATCACTGTCAGAATTTTCAGATATCCCAGTATCCGAGATTACATGATGATATTATCGGACAGGATGCTACACCAGAGGAAATCGTTCAGGCAGCACAACGGAATAGCTGTAGCAGTATTTCGTATACGTATACGGAGCCCACGGTTTTCTTTGAATTTGCATACGACTGTGCACGGCTTGCGCATGAAAGAGGCATAAAGAATGTCTTCGTAAGCAATGGATATACAACCCCTGAGGCAACAAGGGCTATTGCACCATATCTCGACGGGAATGATATAGACCTTAAGGGAGACAATGATTTTTATAAAAATCTCTGCAGTGCAAAACTCGAACCTGTAAAAAAAACCATCCGTCTTATGAAAGAACTTGGGGTGTGGGTCGAAGTAACGACCCTGATAATCCCTGATCATAATGACTCGGAAAGACAATTGAGAGCTATTGCAGAATTCATTAAATCTGTCGATGTGTCTATTCCCTGGCATGTAACCCAATTCTATCCTACTCATAAGTTAACCGATAAGCCGAGGACACCCGTAAAAACCCTCCGGAAGGCGAGGGAAATCGGGCTTCAAACAGGGCTGAAATATGTTTATGAAGGCAACGTCCCCGGCGAAGGGAGAGAAAATACCTACTGTCCGAAATGTAAAGAACTGCTCATCGCACGATTAGGGTTCAGCATCGGCGACAACAGGATCAAAGACGGGAAATGCTCGCGGTGTGGAACCCAGATTGACGGTGTCTGGAGATAGTTATAACCAGCGCATCATCAGAGCTGCATCCTCGTTGGGAGATGAATAGTATTTCCTTCTGAAGCTTGCAACCTTAAAACCAAATCGCTCATAAAATTTTATCGCATCGATATTCGAAACCCGAACTTCAAGGTACAAAAGGCGACAGCCCTTTTCCTTTAATTCTTCCAGAACTCTTTGCATAAGCTCAGTTGCTATACCGCGTCTTCTGAAATCTTTGTGGACTGCCAGGTTGAGGATATGACCTTCGTCGAGAACATGTCTTGTACATATATAACCGACAACGCTGTTATCAAGCAAAGCGACCTTTGCAAGGGAATTGGCATGGTAGACTTCATTAAAAAAAGATAATTCGGACCAGGGAGCGGTGAATGAGGACTGTTCAATCTCCATGATGGTCTTGATATCACGTGACTGCATTTCTCGAATCGTTATCTTTATTGCCATCTCTTTTCAACTCGGCCTCTGATCTCCTTATATAGAACGGTACGAGGCTCATAGGCTCCGAAAATTCTTTATCCTTTGCCTTTTTCATTCCCAGAAGGGCAACATGTGCCGGAGAAGGTACTCTTATATCAGGAGATGCAAAGAGTGCTTTTTTACCAATGAATTCAATAATCCTGTCCCTGTAAAGAAGCGCTCCTTCACCTGCAAAAACAATTTTTTTATCCATGAAATGCCGCATACGTTCCATGAGTTCAGATACCGTAACCGGGACCTCTGCTAATAAACGTATGAATCCATCTCTATCCCATCGAAACAATGCCGCATAGACTTCATTTTTTCGTGCGTCGAGCATCGTGCAAACAGGGTATGTACAGTAAGGAAAATTATATGCCAATGCCTCAAGTGTCGGGACAGAAACGACAGGGTTACCGGTAGCGTATGAAAAACCTTTTACCGTACTCAACCCTATTCTCAGGCCGGTGAATGAGCCCGGGCCTATAGAGAGAGCAAAGCAATCGATATCTGAAATTGCAAGCCCTGATTGCTTGAGGACATGTTCTGTTCCTGTCATGAGCCGCTCGGAATGGGTCGATTTCACATTGAGCCTTATTTCAGCAATCAAGCCTGCCGAATCGTCAAGAAGAGCAACACCTCCGAGCATCGTTGCTGTCTCTATTGCCAGGATTCTCATCTGTAAAAGACTAATATATCATATGCTGTTTTTCAAGGTTTCCTGAGAATGCACAAGGAAAAAATGGCTGACGCGACGATACAGAGAAACGAAGAAATACTGACTGCCTGAACAGTACCGATAAAGTCAGCCAACGTACCGAGGAGTAAATTGCCGAGCGGTGCCGTACCTAAAAAGAGAAGTGCATAGACACTCATGACCCTTCCTCTCAGCTTGTCAGGGACTGATAGCTGTATAACCCCGTTGGCCGTAGCCATGAAACTCACTATTCCCCACCCGACAAAAACAAGAGCTCCAATTGAAAGATAGAATATTTTAGACAATGAGAATGCAAAAAGTGACAGGGAAAAACAGAAAGCAGAGAGTGACAAAAACCGGTTTCTTTCATTTATATCGCCTTTGAGAGCAATGAACAGTGCTGCAGAGAGTGCCCCTACTCCTGCGGCACTGACAAGGAAACCGTAGCCTTCAGGCCCTCTTTGTAACACTTCAACCGCATAAACGGGAAGCAAGGTTACGTAGGGAACACCTATGAGACTAAACATGAAGATAAGAAACATAATCCTGTAAATCTCAGGCGCTCCTTTTATGAACTGGATCCCTTCCAGGAAATCTTTCAAAAATCCTTTTGATTCTCCCTTCATATCTCCCTTTATATGCATCTTTGAAAGTGCGATTATCACGGCAACGAAACTCAATGCATTCAGATAAAAACACAGGGGAAGCCCAACGAGAGTGATAATTATTCCAGCCAATACCGGCCCTATCATGCGGGCACCGTGAAATGCAGCTGCATTGAGCGCTATGGCGTTTGTAAGACTTCTTTTACCGACTAATTCAACGAGGAAGGCCTGCCGCGCAGGAATATCGAATGCATTGACGGTACCGAGAAAAGCTGCAAGTAAGGCAACGTGCCAGACACTAATTATCTCCAGATGTGTGAGAATACCAAGGAGTAAAGCAGGGATTATGGACAGTACTTGTGTCATGAGAAGCAGATTTTTCTTCAGAAACCTGTCAGCAAGAACCCCGCCGAGTGCGGAAAAGAGGAGTATCGGCACATAAGAGACGGCCGCAACAATACCGAGGTAAAATGGTGACTTTGTGAGACTGTAGACCAGCCATAATTGTGCAACAGACTGCATCCATGTGCCCGAAAGTGAAATGAGCTGTCCAAAAAAGAAAAGCTTAAAGTCCCTGTATCGGAGGGCTGATAATCTCTCTTCACGCTGCATTTTTTATTTTACCTGTACCGAATTATTTCTGTTGCCCTGATGGATGTTCTCCCTTTCACAGAGCAGTTATGCATGAAGAGTGATGTGATCACAGATCATTACACCAAAGCATCAGTTTTCTATACTGATTCAATCCCTCTTCTCCTCAACAGGACTCAAAAGATTAGTACCGTATATTTCCGTGTGGACCCATCTACCCTATCACTCTTATGCTCAAATACACGCTTCAAAAGGTCGGATGTAATACCCGTATACAGCGTGCCATTTCGCTTACTGCAAAATATAAACTCTACCATAATTCCCCCTTTATAATAACCTGAGGTAATACGGAGTCTATATTTCTCCCGGTCACTTCCTGGTTTATTTCAATGTAGTATAAGTATTACAAAAAAATTAGTACTTTTATCGATAACCATTTCTTAATTTCTTTTGCAAAATAAAAATAGGACAACAAAACATTAAGCCAAAAACATTCCTTTTAAAGAAACGGGGTTAGAATGATTGAATCTAAATCAGGACATTTACTTGTTGCTGATGATGATATTGAATTCCTCACACCAGTTTGTGACCTTCTTTCAAAGTGGGGCTATGAAGTTAAAGATTTTACAACTGCAAAAGATACTCTCAAGGCCTTAAAAGAACACGATTTCGACCTGCTTCTTGTTGATTTAGTAATTCCAGACATGGATGGGATTGAACTAGTCAAAAACGCTTTAAAGATCGAGCCGCTTCTTGTATGTATCATAATAACTGGTAAAGGGACAATTCAGACTGCTGTAGAAGCTATGAAGGCAGGTGCCTTTGATTACATATCTAAACCCATGGACTGGAAGATGCTAAAGACGGTATTATCGCGTGCAATGGAAGTGCGCCGGCTGAAGAAATCAGAGGAAAAATATCGTGTCATTGTTGAAAATCAGACTGAACTCATTTGCAGCTGGAACCTCGATGGGAAGATTACCTATGTTAATGAAGTCTTCTGTCGTTATTTTGGTAAGATGAACCAAGAGATTATAGGGAATACTTTCCCCATGTTTATTTCGGAAAAGGAACGTGAGGGATTTAAAAATCACATTTTTCTTCTCAATTCAGAAAACCATGTGGTTACGTCAGAACATTCTGTCACTATGGCAAATGGTGAAGTACGTTGGCAGAAGTGGATTAATCAAGCGATATTTGATGAGCAGGATAACATCTCTGAAATCCATTCGGTAGGGTGTGACATCACAGAGCTAAAGTATGCAGAAGAACAACGGAGAGATTTAGTGAAAATGATAGAAAAAGCAAAACAAGAATGGGAAATGACTTTTGACAGTGTAAAAGAATTTATCGTAATCATCAACAGGGATTTTAAAATAATAAGGTGCAATAAGGGATTTGCTGAATTTTTGGGAATACCAGTTCAGGAGTTAATAAGCCGCGGATTATTTGACTTTCCCCCATTCTATCCAAAACAGATTGGATATTATAAGGGTAGTATAGAGAAAGGAGAACTTATAACAAATAATGAGATAAAGACGGAAACCGGAGAATGGTTTTATATAAACCAACGTCCTTTGAAAAATGAAAATGATGAAATCCTACGCTCTGTTATCGTGATGACGGAAATCACGGAGCTAAAAACTATACAGAAAAACCTTATGGAGTCTGAGACCAATCTCAAAAAAAGGATAAAAGACCTTGAGGATTTTTATAATATGAGTATTCATAGAGAGATCAGGATGAAAGAACTAAAAGAAGAGATAGAAAGATTAAAGAAAGAATTAGAAGAAAATAAAAAACCGGAGTGAAGCTGAATATTAACAGATATATTACGGTGCTCCGATAATATGAAACATAAGCCTTCCTTGCGCCGTAGTAAGATCCAGATTATCCTGATACGATAATAAACCCTACCCCAAGGCTTGAGATCTCTTCCAGAGCAATCACGAGTTGTTTTAGACTTTTTCAAGAGAGATAAGCAATATTCAGGTCGTAATGACTTCATAGAAGACTGTATCCTTATGTATCTGGAACGAAAAGGGTTCCCTCAAATAACTATTCTTAATCTCATAGTTGTGTCCATCCGATGGACACTAGGTAAGAAAAAATATAAAAAAATGGTGAGAAATGGGAGAAAATAATAAAATTTTATAAAATTATAAGTAAAAATATTATTTTAAAGATTGCTTTTCTTTATCAATTATTGGATAATTAAATTAGCTCATCTACCATGTGTAGAAGGAGTAAAGATGCCGTCCTAAGGGGCGGCATTGGCGTTTATAAAGGTTTCATATTCTTTCTGTAATTTCCTCTTCCTATGTTCTTCTATTACCATGTATGCAGTCCAAGGAATTAGATAGCCCTTACGTTCTGCTAACACAACAATATATTCTTGCTTTTCTAACCAAAGTAGTATTCTCGTTTCATTTCCACGCTTATTTTCCCATATCTTGATAGGGGCGTATTTATTGGCATGTTCGATAATTGGTTTTGGCCATCGTATACGTTCACATCTTCTTAGATCAGGCAAACGTTCATCTTCTTGTCTTCTTTCTGAAATGAAATGCCAAAATGTGGCTTCTTTACCTTTTTCTAATGGATGTTTCTTTAATCCCAGCTTACGACCCTTAAACCTGGGTTTACTCTCAATGAAGTCTTGTTTGAAATAATCATATATAACTTCAAGATAACGTTCCCAGTTGCCTGAAAAAAATACAAGTGGAGGTAACCAAGCAGGATAATCACTCATCCTTGTATTTCCGAAGCATCCCAACGAAATATATTCACTTTATTTTCACGAAGTAATGTGGTACGAGAAAGAGAGTAACCAGATCGTTCTTTGATTCTTGCAATAAGAACTTCCTTGCCAATATTACCAGAAAGTCCTCTGTTTAAATATGAGATTGCTCCTATAAGAAGATCTGTTAATTGTAATATTTCGATTTCATATGAACGAACAAGTTGTACGCGTTCAATTATCTCTCTTGAAAAATCGTATTTGGCATTAGAAAGGACTTCATGTAATTTCGAAATTTTATTCCCGCCTCGTGTATCTTTAATATCTAAATAGATTCTATAGCGATCCTCTGGGTTAATAATCACTTTTAATAGGTCAAAATACATCTTGTAATACCATTCATCGTGAGTCTGTCCAAACTTTTCATGCCTTAAAAGGGTTTTGTCGGAAACAATTAATGCTCTGAAATGCAGGTCATCATCATCAAAAAAATAATCAATGATATCGAGATAAAATTCTTTCTTAGAAGGTGAAACTTTTGTCCATTTTATTTCAAAATTTTCACTTAATCGATTTTCTTTCTTTTTCTCTCTAATTCTTTTTGATATTTCCTTTACTTTATCAAGTGGACACCATATAGCTCCCAAGACCATTATCTTTTGATGGTCATTTTCCATGTGACAACTCTCATCGCAATAGATATTAAATACCTGTCCCATTTCCTACCTTAAATAGCTTAATAACTAAGTGAATACTATTGTAGCATTACAGAAATAGCTTCTATATCTTTTGTCACTTTCTCATTTATAAAATCATCTAGATGATAAAAGTTGATAACATCTATTAGAAAGTATTCATTCTTATTTTTTTTATCACTGTCCAGATAAGCGTAATTTATTTCCAACTGAAAACTACTGTCAGTTATTTTTGAGTAACTATTTTCTCCTATATCTATTCTGTATGTTTTATCAAAATTGTTCAGTATGATTATAGGGTAAGATACGGTTTTAAGAACTCTTCTATCCCTGGGTATTATAGAAGTATCATGCCTGAAATAGATCATTGCATTTAAACTTTGATTTATTGCTTTATAGATTAGTTCGTTTGATAGGTCTTTACCTCTTTCTGAAGAGAAGAGCTTTGCTACATTTCCGGTATCCATATAATGATGTTGCTGTGTATACATATTTTCTTTTATCAATGGAGTATTCCTTATAACCCATGTTTCTGCTTTTACCAGGTCTTTAGTGTCAAACCAAAATATAGTCTCGCTATTTACATACTTGCACTCAATAATAAATCTCACATTTACCGTTCCTATCAATTTGTTAAAGTAGTCCTTAACTTCAAATGGTTTTTCTGCAAGTATATCTATCTCTCGGGCTTTATCAGAGACATTATCGTTATAATAAGGACTAACCAAAACAGTCCATCCTTTTTCTCTGAGAAAAGTGATTACATTTGAGTGAAAAGTATTTCCACTTTCTTCGATAATCTCTTTAATTTTGTCTTTAGTTTTTGGGGCCATCGTTTGATATACCACTAAGTGATAATTTAAGTCAATTTGTGCACCACTTGTGAACCAATTCCAAAAACTGTTATAGAGGTTTTTAAGCGACTAACTCCTTGATATTAAATGAATATAAGATGAGGGGAAATGGCGGGGTGGACGGGACTTGAACCCGCGACCTCTGGCTTGACAGGCCAGCGTTCTAACCGGGCTGAACTACCACCCCTCATGTGTGTAGCGCTTTTAGTTAAGAGCCTCCAGTGAACAGCGAGAGAAATATTTTAAAATCAATGCTCCAAACTTCTTAATCGTCATGCCGATTTCGTTTCATACGAAAACGGATGGTAGGCGGAACAGGGATTGAACCTGTGACCTCAGCCTTGTAAGGGCTGCGCTCTCCCACCTGAGCTATCCGCCCCAAGAGTGAATTTTATACTATATCAAATCTCATTTTGTCAATTGCTCCCACCCCTCTTGCCGGGCATCTTCACTTTAGACATCTTCACTTTAGAAAAGATCAGTATACTCCATGCACGATGAATAGTGAATACTTTAATTTATGGCAAGCCCCGGTTTTTCCCTACAGGAAAATCGACATACTTACTTCTTAAGAGAAACCTGTCCGGTATCAGGGTCGTAATCGTATATCGATAAATCAATCGGTGAACCAAACATGTGTCTTATTTCTTCCAAACTCTCAGGATATCTGTCATGTGAAGCATGATATGCCTCGATCGTTTTCTTTACAGCGCTCAGGTTCCCCGTTGTACCGGCTTGTTTCCCTTGTGTATATGCAGTAGTCATGTTTTTACCGTATTCCGAGACAAGATCTTCTCTCTCCTGTACAAAGTCTTTCGACTCCCGTTCGGATACGTTAGTTTCCTGCTCAGATATGGTGCTCTCAGGCTGTTTGTTGCATGCAATCATAAAAAACAAGGTCAAGAGAATGGGAAGAACAATGTGTCTTCTCTTCCACGTTTCCATAATGATATTCTAAAGTCAGGTTTTGTTAGTTGTCAAATAAACATTTGCGCTGTATAAAAGGCTTCATTTTGAATTAACCCGAAAACTGCATTTATAGGAGGCACGGATGACTGAAAAGTATTTTGCAGCAACACCTTATCCATGCTCTGATGCAATTCTTGAATTGCATAAAAATATGCGGAAACTTTTGAGAATTGCATCAGGGCATATGATAAAATCATGTTGATATTAAAAGACTTTGAAGGCGACTGTGCCTCCGGTTTTAATAATTAATTGCAGTTTTTGGGTTAATATTATCAATGACTTCTACCTGGGTATTGTTATCACTCATATCTGCATTCACCCTTGCGACGAGTGATGCACTGACAAAAAAAGCGCTTGCACAAAGCAACGAATACCTCGTGGCATGGTTCAGGCTGCTTTTTTCTCTTCCTCTTTTAATGATTCTCTGGATTTTTGTCCCTCTGCCAAAGCTTGACTATTTGTTTTATAAGGCATTTTTTCTTGCTTTGCCACTTGAAATAATAGCGATCGTTTTATATATCAAGGCATTGAGGATTTCACCGCTCAGCCTTACACTGCCGTTCCTGTCGCTTACGCCGGTCGTTTTAATTGTAGTTTCCTACGTAATACTCGGAGAAAAGGTATCGTTCCAGGGTGGTGTCGGAATTGTCTTTATCGCCGCAGGCAGCTACACGTTGTATCTTCATCAGATAAAAGGAGGATTTTTTGAGCCTTTGAGAGCGATTTCCAGAGAGAAGGGTTCTCTGCTCATGATAACTGTTGCAATAATATTTAGTATGACATCTTCTCTTGGTAAAATGGCAATAGAGCACTCTTCACCATTGTTTTTCGGTATTACGTATTTTATCGCTGTAACCATCTGTTTTGCTCCCATTGCACTCAAAATTGGAGTCCCTGAATTGAAGAGCTTTATTTCAGAAAGACGATTCAAAGCCCTCATTCTCCCGGGGTTCTTCCTTTCAGTGATGATAGTCTCACACATGATCGCAATCAGCCTTACCAAGGTTGCATATATGATTTCGGTAAAACGGACGAGCCTATTGATTGGCGTCATATATGGATATATTCTGTTTAAAGAAAAAAATATAAAAGAGAGGCTCACCGGTGCTACATTGATGTTTACCGGTTTTGTTATGATTGTTACAGCCTCGTGAAAATCATTTTAGTACTCTCATAATGTTACGGCATGAAAGCACTTGACCTTTTGAGGAAGTCTAAAGAGTTACTGGAACAATCAGGCATTGAAGATGCAGCAAGAGATGCAGAGAGGATCATTGCACATTGTTTAATGACAGACAGGGTAGCGCTTTATAGCGATAACCCGGAGATCTCGGGAGACCTTCTACGGAATATACGGAAGCTTGTTGAAAGAAGGGCTGAGAGAGAACCGTTGCAATATATTTTGGGTTATGTAGAATTTTTCGGGTTAAAGATTCGAGTGGGACATGGTGTCCTTGTACCAAGACCTGAAACGGAATTGTTAGCAGTAGAAGCCATAAAGATAATTTCGAATTTTGAAATTCGAAATTCGAAATTTAGGATTCTTGATCTCTGTACAGGGAGCGGTTGTCTGGCCCTTGTACTCGCTAAAGAATTTCCTCATGCGCAGGTGTACGGTACTGATACGTCGGAATCCGCTATTACTTACGCAAGAAAGAATGCAATTTTTAACAGTATGAGCACTATGACGTTCTTAGAAGGTTCTTTATTTGAACCGGTAAAAGACATCATTTTTGATCTCATAGTTTCAAATCCACCGTACATTAAAAGGAAAGATATAAAAAGTTTGCAGCCAGAGATCAAGGACTGGGAACCCCGGGATGCACTGGATGGTGGCGAAGACGGGCTTGATTACTATCGGTCAATAATCCCTCTGGTAAAAAATTATCTCAGAAAAGGTGGTTACCTTGTACTTGAGCTCGGTATTGACCAGGGGGAGGCAGTGAAGAATATGGCAGAAGACGCAGGTTTAAAGGATATAAACCTCATAAAGGATTACGCCGGCATTGATAGAATATTTATCGCAAAAAATGATAACCTTGTAAACGACAAATCACGGCGACTGTCATGAGCGGGGTATAAGATTTTATCAACCATATGACTATCCCAGACGACAACAGGCGACTTGAGGAAATTGATAAGCGGTACATCTGGCATCCCTTCACACAGATGAAGGACTGGCTTGATGAAAAGCCGATCGTTATCGCCGAGGGGAGGGACTGCTTCCTGAAGGACATTTACGGGAGATGGTATCTTGACGGTGTATCATCCATCTGGGTAAATGTTTTCGGGCACAAAAAAAAGGCGATAGATCGTGCAATCAAGAGACAGCTTGGAAAGGTTGCTCACAGTACACTCCTTGGTTTAAGCAATGTGCCGGCAATCAATTTGGCAGAGAAGCTTGTACAGACAGTGGGGAAGTCGCTACAAAAATCAGAAGTCAGAAATCAGAAGTCAGAAATAAAAACAAAAAACTCAAAACAAAAAACTCAGAAGTCAAATCCCCCCTCGCACCCCTTTGCTAAAGGGGGGATGGGGGGATTATGTAAGGTTTTTTACTCTGACAACGGTTCAACAGCTGTTGAGATAGCGCTTAAGATGGCATTCCAGTATTGGAAGCATACAGGTGTAAAAGGAAGGAACACGTTCATTTCACTGAGCAATGCATATCATGGTGATACCATAGGTGCTGTGAGCGTCGGGGGAATCGATATGTTTCACGAGGCCTTTGGGCCTCTCCTGTTCAAGACCTACAGGACCCCGTCACCTTACTGTTATAGATGTGAGCTCGGCAGAAGATACCCTGATTGTCGCATCGCATGCCTTGGGAAGATGGAAAGCATATTAAAAGCCCATGCACACAAGATTGCAGCGCTCATCATCGAGCCGCTCATGCAGGGAGCAGGCGGCATGATAGCATCGCCACCGGCATACCTGAAAGGCACGAGGGATCTCTGTCATAAATACAATATTCTTATGATCGCTGATGAAGTTGCAACGGGATTCGGCAGAACGGGGAAAATGTTTGCCTGTGAACACGAAGATGTTGTCCCCGATTTCTTGTGTCTTTCAAAGGGTATAACAGGGGGATATATGCCCCTTGCGGCAACCCTCACAACAGAAGAGGTATATCATGCCTTTCTCGGTGAATTCAAAGATGTAAAGACATTCTTTCACGGTCATTCGTATACGGGAAACCCACTTGCCTGCGCAGCTGCGCTTGCCTGTCTGGATTTATTCGAAAAAGAAAGGATACTGGAAGGTCTTTCCGGAAAAATCGCACTACTCGAAGCCTGGTTGAAAGATACCTCGCTTCTGAAACATGTCGGAGATGTACGGAATGCTGGACTCATGGCAGGGGTCGAGCTTGTGAGGAATAAAAGGACAAAAGAGCCTTATGACTGGAAAGAGAAAATGGGTTGGCAGGTCGCACGTCATGCAAGGGAAAAGGGTGTTCTCATTCGACCACTCGGAAATGTCATCGTTATCATGCCTCCCCTGAGTATCAGTGAGCAAAACCTGGAGCAGTTGTTAAAAGTCATCAAAGAATCTATAACCGATGCAACGGAGGGCAGAAAATAACTATCGTGAGGTATTGCATTGAATAAAAAGACCATAACATTTCTATTCACAATAATAGTAACAGCTCTCATCATTTACCTTGTCTGGCCGTCTGACGAAAACAGGATAAAAAAACTCTTTAAAGAAGGCTCCCGGGCAATTGAAAAAGAAGACCTTGAAACGGTGATGTCAAAGGTTTCGTTTCATTATCGTGACGAATACGGACTGTCATATCTCTCTGTAAAGGAAATATTAAAATCGGTTTTCAGGCAGACTGAAGATATCAAGATTGAATATGAACATGTCAATATAACCGTCAGTGATGACACGGCTACAGCAGATATGGATGTCTTGGTTCTTGCGACAATTGGAAATAATACCGGTTATATTTTAGGTGACCTGTCAGAGCAGGCACATCTCACCTTTACACTCGAAAAAGCGCGAACAAAATGGCTTGTCATAAAAACAGAGGGGCTGCCGTTTAATTTTTAAAGAGAGAATCGTATAATATCCACGTGCCGAAGTGGCGGAACCGGCAGACGCGCTAGGTTCAGGGTCTAGTGGTCGAAAGGCCGTGCGGGTTCAAATCCCGCCTTCGGCACCAAAAATATCTTTTAAAGTCAAAGGCTTGTTTAACTCCTACCTATTCTTTTTTGGTGCACAAATGGTGCACAAAATGCAAGGAAACACTTCAGAAGCAAATCAGAACATCAATGACAAAACAAACAGGCGTCACAGAGACAAATCCCATTTTGCCTGGAGGATCAATTAGGAACTGATGGCAGAAAAAAATAACAAACAGTTAACACCCATGCAAGAGAGATTCATCCATGAGTACCAGATCGACATGAATGCCACCCAAGCAGCGATAAGAGCCGGATACTCAAAGAAGACAGCATATTCACAGGGTCAGAGACTGTTGAAGCGTGTTGAAATATTTTCAAGAATTCAGAAGACCAGAAAAAAGGTGATGAAGCAGCTCCATCAGGATAATGAGGATGCACTTTTAAATGCAAAGGATGTCGAGCGTAAACTTGACCAGATTATCAACTTCAACCTTAAAGAATTTGTAGACGAGAATGGTAACCCAAAAGCTATCAATGAGCTTACAGATGAACAGGCCGGTTGTGTTCGAGAGTTTGGTATATTGGAAACCCAGATCGGTGCTCATAGATCACTCAAGTTCTACGATAAGGTCCAGGCTATCAAATTAAAGATGCAGCGTTTGGGAATGCTTAAGGAAAAGGACTTAAGTGTATCATCCTTCGAGACACATGAGCAGCGTATTGCCCGCTTAAGAGGAGGCACATAAGATCATCATAACCCCTGAGATAACATATCAAGAGCAAGCCGAACTTGATCGGCTTTTTATGGAAGCCTACCAGCACTATCCC
>Ga0209270_1001163_pt1 | contig 40842 bp, 35 predicted proteins | sample MTBAKSrepl1MetaG_FD_187456 | JGI IMG/M metagenome (GOLD analysis project Ga0209270, IMG submission 187456) | Enrichment culture microbial communities from Arthur Kill intertidal strait, New Jersey, USA, that are MTBE-degrading - MTBE-AKS1... | ecosystem: Environmental > Aquatic > Marine >... | reverse complement strand
TCTTTTCCGGAAGGTGATCAAGGAAGAGGACTTCGCCCCGAAGGTGCGGCAGGCGCTTCAGCAGGCTGTTCACGAGTATGTGAACGCTCCAGTGGATAGGCTATTTCAGATAGAGCGAGCTTAAAAAAGTTTCCAAGTCGGCTATGGGGCTCCCGAACGAGAAGCCCCCATGACCAAATGGCGCGGCTTTTCCATGAATCCAAGCGGTTTTCGGTTCGGGTGGGGACGTGATCAATGATAGACCACGGTCTTCACCTGCTTTTGGGTTTTCGGACACCGGCTGGCAAGAATCAATGTGGTTCTGATAAAGGCATCGGGGTTGCCTAAAATATTCTCGACGATTCCCTCGCAAGGGCAGTTCATGATGATGCTCTGGAGGCTGCTGTGCGCAATTTGCCATAGCAGGCTGCGGGGTTGGTCACGCTTGACGTCGCACAATGACTCCACCACGGCACGCCCCCAGGCGCCGATCCATTCCGCCCCCTCGTAAACCCCTCCCCGGAATGCCGCATCCAGGGACTCTCTCATTTGAAGACAAAGCAGGAACTCACACATTCTTGACTCCCCAATCGATCTCATTGATAGACCAGTACACCTGCTTCTGCGGTCTAACGGATAATACTCCGCCCGGGTGACGTTCTCGTTCTATTGTTGCAATGCTGATATATGGCAAAAATGACATAAAAGAAGGAGCAGGTCAAGTCGAAAACGTGTCCGGGAGGGGTGAGTCTTACTTTGCAATCTACCTATAAGAAAGACTCACATGCTGCTGATTGCAGCCAGAGAAGCGCGGAACTGATACGACGGGTGATAAGAGAGAGGACCCCATGGATGGACATTATGGGAAAGGGTTTTTACGCCGGTTCGATTTTGCGAAAAAGGCGGAGCTGACTCCGGCCTGTCGAATCGACGGAGATCTCGGTTTTACTTGAATCGATCATCCGATTTCCTGGTCGAGAGGGCCGCAATGGCTTTCTGCATCCAACCGATTCGCGCTTCCTTTGGAGCGTCGAATTCCGGAACGTAGGGCTTAATATCCAGAAGAGGAGTCCCATCGAGAATGTCCACGTTCCGGATGTACAGTATGCCGTCTTCGATCTTGTCCAGTTGAACAACGGACAGCCCGATTGCGTTCGGACGCTTTGGCGCCCGGGTGGCGAAGAGTCCGCGCGACTCCGAGTCCAGGAAGGGAACGACGGCGAGCTTGAATCCGCGGCTGCGGTGGAAGTGATAAAGCAGGATGATGTGTGAAAAGCCGTCGAGATCCTTGAGCCCCTCCTGGAATTCCCCCAGCAACTCAACCGTTCCCTTCACGCCGGCCGCCCCCGCCGGCTGGATCGGCATGCCCTGGAGATCTTTGAACGGGGAGCGGATGGTCCCGATTGTTGTGTATTCGATCTTCAGTTTTTAAACCTCTGCGCCAGGAAGATGTTTGACATCGCACGAGTATAATACCAGGTTTACCCTGGAACTTGAAAATTTTCGTTCAACCTTCCACTCAGTTGAAAGATTGACAATTTTATGGTTTGCTGAGGGCCTTCGCAGAAATCTGATGGACATGGAATAGCAGCGGGCTTCGAGGAGCAAATGGATTTCTTTCTCGTGGTTTTCTCGGTCTCCGGTGTGGAGACATGGGTCTTTCTGCCTCCCCTTGTCGCGTTCATCGTCTCTTTTTTCACATCGATGGGAGGCGTATCCGGGGCATTCCTGCTGCTTCCCTTTCAAATGTCGTTCCTGGGCTACACCGATCCATCCGTCAGCGCCACGAATCAGCTTTTCAATGTCGTTGCGATACCCAGCGGCGTTTACCGCTATTGCAGAGAAGGCCGCATGGTGTGGCCGCTCACGTGGGTTGTGGTGGCGGGCACCCTGCCCGGGGTATTCATTGGCGCAATCGTGCGCGTCGCCTATCTGCCCGAGCCCCAAAACTTCAAGCTGTTTGCAGCAGGGGTGTTGCTCTACATCGGTGTCAGAATGGTTCGCGACCTTGTCAGAAAAGTGCCAGGTGACAAGGGTTCTGGTGAGAAGCGGTTCCAGGAATTGGTGCGGGACTATCGCAGGGAGACGGGTGTGGGAGAAAACCCGGGTCAGGACCCGCTGCCGGCGGTCAAGGTGACCCATTTCAACCGGAAAAAGCTGGGGTATGTCTTCTACGGGGAGCAGTTCGACATCCCATTCTGGTCCATCTTCATTCTCAGCCTTATCGTCGGAGTCTTAGGCGGCATCTATGGCATAGGCGGAGGCGCAATCATTGCCCCCTTTCTCGTGACCTTCTTTGCGCTGCCGGTTTATACCGTGGCCGGCGCCGCCCTGATGGGCACCTTTGTTACATCGGTGGCAGGGGTCGGGTTTTATCAGTTCATCGCACCTTTCTACCCCAGTATGTCCATAGCCCCGGATTGGTTGCTGGGTATCCTGTTCGGATTGGGAGGAATGGCCGGGATGTATCTGGGCGCTCGATGCCAGAAGTTTGTTCCGGCCCGGGCTATCAAATGGATGCTCGCGGCCATCATCGTCTTCACGGCGATGAAATATGCCACCGCCTTTTTCGGTATGTAGGGCGGCCTTTGGTGATTCGGTCACTAGCCGCTGCTATCGCCGATTACATGGATCTTACTCACGGAAGCCCTTACTTCCATTCCCTCCTCCAGGAGCATGGCCGTCGGGTCCTTGTCCATGACATAGGCCACCAGCGGAAAACCGCAATCCAGGAAGACCTTCCTGTAAAGCCACAGCGGTACGATCTTCTCGATTCTTGCGGGAAAGGAATTGGTCTCCCCTGCCGGGTCGCCTGTCCCTGAAGGACGAAGGCCGACGTTTTCAGCACGAATGCATAGAAGCACCCTTTCTCCGGGGTTCCATTCCCCTTCCACCTCGATCTCCTTCCCGGCAACGGAGACGACAGAGGAGCCTCGACTCTTTCGGACGACCTCACCTCTCAGAATCGTCTCGATTCCGACCAGAGAGGCGACACTCTCCTTGACAGGATGATGCATGACCTCATGAGGAGATCCTATCTGGAGGATTTCACCACTCTGCATCGCCCCGAGGCGTGTGGAGAGCCGGAGAGCTTCTTCGCGATCGTGCGTGACGAAAAGGGTGGATATCCTTGTTTCCTTGATGACCTGCTCCAGGTCTTCGATGAGGGCCTCCCGGATGACAGGGTCGAGCCCGGAAAAGGGTTCATCGAGGAAAAGGAACTCGGGGCTTGTAGCGATTGCACGCGCAAGACTCACCTTGCGGGCCTCGCCGCCGGATAAAGTACGGGCGGCCCGGTCCTTGAGATCCGTTATCCCAAATCTGTCAAGGGTGCGCATGATGATTCTCGAGGCATCCTTTTTGTTCACGTCCCTGATCTTCAGGCCGCTGGCAACATTGTTGTACACCGTTGTGTTGAAAAGAAGCGGTTCCTGGAGGACCATGGCCAATTTTCTCCGGTATTGAAGAACCGGGAGGGTCGCCCCTATCTTCTGCCCCCTGAAAAGGATCTCCCCCTTGTAGGGAAGAAGGGAGGAGAGAGCCTGAAGAAGGGTGGTCTTCCCTGCGCCGTTTGGCCCGATGAGAGCCAGGAACTCTCCTTCGGAGACAACCAGGGACGGGATGTTGAGGACGCGTGTGCCTCCCCTGACGACGAGAAGATTTCTGGCCTCCAGTACAGGTGCGGAACCGCTCATCGAGGTCTCTCTTTTTGCTGCACCTGGGTAAGCGCCAGAGTGATCAGGTAGGCCAGCAGGAGGAGAATAATGGAGAGGGCGATGGCTACATCGAAATTGCCGCGGCCCGTTTCCATAACAGTCGCGGTGGTGAGGACCCTGCTGTATCCCTTGATGTTGCCGCCGACCATCATGGACGCTCCCACCTCGGAAATAACGCCCCCGAACCCTGCCATGACGGCGGCGAGCAGGGAGAGTCTCGCTTCCTTGACGAGTATCCATACCATCTGGAGCCGTGTGGCGCCAAGAGCAAGGATCTGCAGCTGGAGCTTTTCAGGGAGCTGCTGCACCGCTGCAAGGCTTATTCCCATGACAATAGGCGTGGCGATAACCGCCTGAGCAATGATCATCGCCAGCGGGGTATAGAGAATGCCGAGAAATCCGAAAGGGCCGTTTCTCCAGAGAAAGATGGTGACGAAGAGACCCACGACAACAGGGGGAAGGGCCATTCCGGTGTTGATGAGACTCACCAGGACCCTCCTGCCCGGGAATCTGGCGAGAGCCAGAGCGACCCCCACCGATACTCCCAGCACGAGGCTGATTAAGGTGGCGGTGACCGAGACCTTCAAGGAAAGGAAGGTGACCCCCATCACCTCCGGGTCCAACGTGACGAGAAGAACGAAAGCCTTCTTTATTCCTTCAAAAATGAGATCCATCTGTGCAGCCTACTTCGGATTTGGATTCTATTTGCCTAATTCCTCCACCTTCTTGCCGGCATCCGGGAAGAAGAGGGGTGCCCCGAACTTGTCCACGCCGAAGGTTTTGATGATGTCCTGGGTCTCTTTGGAGACCATGAAATCGGCAAACGCCTTCGCACCTTTTGCATTCACCTTTTTCCATTTCGCGGGATTGACTTCGATTACGTGATAGATGTTAAGAAGTATGGCATCCCCTTCAACAAGGATATCGAGTTTCAAGTTCTTTTTCAAAGCCAGATAAGTTGCCCTGTCAGTGAGGGTGTAGCCCTTCTTCTCGGCCGCCACATTCAGGGTCTGGCCCATCCCGGCGCCGGTTTCCTGGTACCACTTCTCCCCCTCGTACTTCAGGTTGGCTTGCTTCCAGATCGACTTCTCCTTGGCATGTGTACCGGAGTTGTCTCCCCTGGATACGAAGAGACCCTTTGCAGAGGCGATCTTCTTCATCGCCTCCAGAGCGGATTTCATTCCTCTGATTTGGGCCGGGTCTTCGGCAGGCCCTGCAATGATGAAGTCATTATGCATGACCAGTCTTCGATTGACGCCATATCCCTCTTCAACAAATTTCTTTTCAGCTGCCGGGGAATGGACCAGCAGGACATCCGCTTCACCTTTTTGTCCCATGGTCATTGCCTGGCCCGAGCCTACGGCGATCGTCTTGACAAAGTAACCGGTCTTTTTCTCGAAAACAGGAATCAGGACGTCCAGGAGCCCGGAGTCCTGGGTGCTTGTCGTGGTTGCCAGGATGAGCGCTTTTTCCTGGGCTTGTGCAAAGGATGCGCACAGAAGAACCGCCATTCCCATCGCAAACAACAGTACTTTATGATGAATCCCTTTCATATCGAAAACACCTCCTTCACAAAAGCTTATCAGATCTTTGCCCCTTTTGCCTGTCTCCACTCCTTCGAGTTAGGGAAGAAGAGGGGACTGCCATACTTTTCTTTCCCGAAATCCCTGATGATCTTTTGCCCCTTCGCGGGAGCGGTCAGCCATTGCACAAACCGCATCGCATCCTGGTAATTCGCTTTGGGGAACTTCTTGGGATTCACGGGAATGAGGGTCATGAAATTCAGGAGCGCTTCGTCCTTCTCCACCAGGATGACCAGCTTGATCTTGTCCCTGACGGAGAGGTAGGTAGCCCGGTCGATGACTACGTAAGCCTTCTTCTCGTCGGTGTACAGCAGAGTCGGCACGTTTCCCGAAGAGCCCTTTTCATACTTGTGGTACCAGGAACCCGACGGCTTGATCCCCGCCTTCTGCCACAAGGTCATTTCCGAGACGTGCGTGCCTGAGTTGTCCCCCCTCGTGACAAAGAGAACCTGCTTCCCGGCGATCTTCTTCAGCGCCTGGGGAGCGCTGCTCATGCCCTTGATTCCGGCGGGGTCGTTTGCCGGACCCATGATGACAAAGTCATTGTACATCAGGTCAATCCTTTCGGTGCCGAACCCTTCGGCCACGAACTTTTCCTCGAGAGATTTGGCGTGAACCAGACAAAGATCCACATTTCCCTTCTGGGCGATTTTCAAGGCCGCGCCCGTGCCTGCACCCACATGACGAACCCGTATGCCTGTCTCCTTTTCAAACGCGTTCTCAAGCGCCCCGACAATACCCGCGTCAATGGGTCCGATGGTGCTTGAGAGAAGAATGAACTTGCTTCTCCCGGCCCCATTCGTCGTTGCACAGCCCCACAACAGGAACAGCAAACCGATAAGATACAACTTCCTCATGCCCATGAGAGACACTCTTTTCATGCGTTCCCCCTTTCTTAGATCAATTTGTCCATATGGCGATATTGATATAAGGTCTTATAGACGCCGGGGCGATCTCCTGTCAACCATTAATCGCTCGGCACGGCTAATAGGAAAAAAGTCGGAAGAGCTGAGTGTCCCTTTCTGGGATGGTGAAAACTCTTGGCTTTCAGGCGAAGCAAGTTTTCCGTTGTCGCGAAGCGACTTGTCATTCCCGCGCAGGCGGGAATCCAGAATTCGTCTCGTCAGGCTTCGCGACATGAGTTAGGTATTTCATCGCAGGAGCATGCGCCCCCCCGAACTCCTGCTCGCGATTTGCGGAATAAATCGCAACCTGGAGGTTGCTCCTGCAACATCCAGGCGGCGCGGAGTCCCCTCCCGGAGAGTCGGCGGGAGGAGATTTCTCTGGATATCAGCCACTTTCCGGATGACAATGGCGCGCGCTTTCAGATATGCTCCCTCCCCATGAACGAGTCGATCCATACGGGAACGCGCGCCCCGGCTCATCTGGCATGGCTGAGCTGGGGGCTTGGTGCGGCATTCTATTTTTCGGGCTTTTACCAGCGCGTGGCGCCGGCGGTCATGACCGATCAGCTCATGATCGATTTCGGTATTGGAGCGGCCGCGCTCGGGAATCTCTCGGCGGTTTACTATTACAGTTATGTGGCCGTCCAGATCCCCACCGGTGTCCTGGCGGATGTGTGGGGGCCTCGCAGGACTCTGGGCACCGGGGCCATCGTTGCTGCGCTGGGGTCCATTCTGTTTGCCTGCGCGCCGAACATCTTCATCGCCAATTTCGGCAGGCTGATGATCGGTGCGTCTGTGGGGGTTGCATGGGTGGCCATGCTCAAGCTCGCAGCGCACTGGTTCCCACCCAATCGCTTTGCACTCGCCTCCGGCCTGGGACTTTTCGTGGGCTTAGGCGGGGCTGTGGCGGCCGGCGTTCCCCTGCGCTTCCTCGTGGATCACTTCGGATGGCGGCCGGTGATGGGAATATCCGGGGCGTTGACTTTCCTTATCGGCCTGTTGATCTGGATCATTGTGCGCGATGATCCGGGCGAAAAGGGGTATGCAAGCTATGGAACCGTATCGGGTCCATCGTCATCGGCGTCCCTGTTATCAGGGTTGAGAACTGTTCTCCGGTTCAAGAACATGTGGCTTCTTTCCATCGGCCCGAGCGGCGTTGTCGGTCCTTTGCTTTCCTTTGCCGGCTTGTGGGGCGTTCCCTTTCTCTCCACCCATTATGGCATGTCGCCTTCAAGAAGCGCCGCATACACCTCTACGATCCTGGTCGCCTGGGGAGTAGGGGGCCCTGTTCTCGGAGCGCTTTCGGACAGGGTCTGCAGGAGAAAAGCCGTCTACCTGTGGGGATCCCTCGCTGCCTGCTGCGGATGGGGGGTTGTACTGTTCGTCTCGGAGCTGCCGCCTTGGATCCTGGCCGGGCTTTTCATATTGATCGGTTTTGCCTCCGGCGCCATGGTCCTGGGTTTCGCCTTTGTGAAAGAGTCGGTGCCGCCCGGTTATGCCGGCACCGGGGCGGGAGTCTGCAACATGGGGGTGATGATGGGGCCAATGATCCTTCAGCCGCTGATGGGCTGGGTGCTCGACAGGCAATGGGACGGCCGCTTGATCGATGGGGTCAGAATGTATGACCTGGCTGCATATCGTTCCGCGTTCCTGGTGATGATTGCATGGTCCATTCTGGCGGTTGTCCTGATTGCGCTCACCACCGAGACCTATTGCCGCCAGACAGTGAGGGCAGAGCGGTGAAGACGACCAGAGGCTACATCTATGTGCTGCTGGCAGCCCTGATGTGGGCTTCCTCGGGAACAGCGGGAAAGGCCCTCTTTGAAGGCGGCATGACGCCGTTTGAACTGGTCCAGATCCGGGTGACCCTCTCCTCCCTGCTGCTTGGGCTTGTGCTCGCCATCTCTCCAAAAGAGTACCTCAAGATTCGCTGGAAGGACGTCGGATACTTTCTCGTTCTGGGGGTGGGGATGGCCCTGGTTCAGGGCACCTATTTTTTCACCATAAGCAAGATCCAGGTCGCCGCCGCCATCCTGATCCAATACCTTTCTCCCTTTTTCGTGGCCTTTTATTCCATCTTGTTCTGGAAGGAGCGTTTCACGGGCCTCAAGGCGCTCGCCCTGCTGCTGTCATTCGGCGGATGTTACCTGGTGGTGGGAGGATACGATCTGGAGCTGTTGAAGATGAATCGTCTCGGCATTATGGTCGGGGTGCTCTCGGCAATACTCTTTGCCGGGTACAGTCTTCTTGGCGAGCGCGGCATGCACCGGTATCGCCCGTGGACAGTTCTCTTCTATGCTCTCCTGTTCGCAGCGCTTTCCTGGCATGTTTTTTTCACCCCATTCCACTACCTCAAGGCAGGGTTCAGCGCGGCGCAATGGGGGTGGCTCCTTTACATCAGCGTCATAGGCACCATCCTCCCTTTCGGGCTTTACTTCATGGGTGTAAACTACATCCGTTCGACAAGGGCCAGCATCACCGCGACACTGGAGCCGATCTCGGCCGGGCTCATGGCATTCCTCTTCATCGGGGAGACCCTTAGTCCCCTTCAGATTCTTGGCGGCATTCTGGTTATTGCAGCAGTCATCCTTCTCCAAATCAGGCAGGAGCAGGACAAGCTGGCGCCCATCCTCATCAGGTCGGAGAAAAAATAACTGACGACTTGTCCCACCACGAAGGGCACGAAGAACACGAGAAAAACCCTCTCTGACCCCGTTGCTCTCCTTGAAGGAAACCAGGCAGGTATGATAGTTGTTTTCAATCATGTAAAAGAGGAAAGGAGAAATAGATGGAACAACCTACAGCTTTGAGCGGTATGCGAGTGCTCGTCGTGGATGACGAGCCCGACGTGATCGAGACTCTGGAAGAACTGTTGTCCATGTGTACAGTCCTGAAGGCCTCCTCCTTTAAAGAGGCTGAGCGACTTCTGAGAGAAGCGCCCGTTGACCTAACTATCCTTGATATCATGGGAGTTAACGGGTATGCCATTCTTGAAATCGCGCGCCAAATGAATATTCCTGCAGTGATGTTGACCGCTCATGCGGTCTCTCCGGACCATGCTATGAAATCCTACAAAGGGGGGGCCGCTTCATATGTTCCTAAGCAAGAGATCAAGCGTATCGTCACCTTCCTTGAGGATGTGCTTGAAGCACAAAAAGAGGGCCGTGACCCCTGGTGGAGATGGTTGGCTCGTCTTGGATCCTTCTGGAAAAAGGAATTCACCGGAGAATGGCAGAAGCAGAATTCTGAGTTCTGGGATAAAATCAAGAAGTTATGAGCAGGGCGCTAAGAAAATCTTTTTTGGTTGACAAAAAAATTTTTTTGAGAAAAGTTGTATACAAAATTGTATGTAACTCACCTTCTGGAGAGGGAAGCCTGATGGAAAAAGAAAACGGGCGGGATCCAATTTCGAACTTCCGTTTGGATGGCCGGGTTGCCGTAGTGACAGGATCCGGCCAGGGCCTGGGAAAGTGGATTGCGCTGGGGTTGGCAGGGGCCGGAGCCGCTGTACTTGTGGCTGATGTGAACCCGAAGAGCGCAACTTCCACAGCACAGGAAATAATGCGAAAGGGAGGTCGATCGGTGTCCATGGAGGTGGATGTCGGGGACATCGATGCTGTGAGCAGGATGATGGAACTCGCCGTTGAGGAATTGGGCGGGCTCGATATCCTAGTCAACAATGCAGGGATAAATGTACACAAGAGAGCCCTTGATATTGAGCCGAATGAATTCGAGCGGATACTAAGGGTAAATTCCAGAGGAGTCTACTTTTGCTGCCAGGAGGCAGCGAAGCGGATGATTCCCCGGAAAGGAGGAAAGATCATCAACATCGCCTCCGCAGCCGCCTTTCTTGTCAGGGCCGGCGTCCCCAATTCCGTGTACGCGATGACAAAGGCGGGGATTGTCATGCTAACCAAGGCACTGGCGGAAGAATGGTCCGGCGATAATATTCTGGTGAATGCCGTTGCACCCGGATATTTTGCCACCCCGCTTGTTTCCGACCGGCTGGGCGACCCCGACGACTATGCGCGCATCGTCGGCTCTACGCCCCTAAAGAGGGTTGGCCGGGCGGAAGACATTGTGGGGGCGATTATCTTTCTCGCTTCGGACGCATCGAACTTCATCACCGGCCAGACGCTTTCAGTAGACGGAGGGAGAACAATTCTCTGACGATTCAAGGATAAACACCCCTCTCCCCCGAGGGAGCGGAATCTGCGAGTCCAGGAATGAGTAACCTTCTGTTTTGTTGTTAGGGAGAGGAGTCATGGATCTTAGTGGATTTCTCAGGACGAGAGCCATAGAGCATGGGAAAAAGGTTCTTCTGATCGGTGAAACCGGCCCCATTACGTACAAGGAGTTTGATTCCAGGACCGACGAAATTTCCTGCGCCCTGTCGAGGATCGGTATCAAGAGAGGAGACCACATTGGGGTGCTTCATCCAAACAGCCCCGAGGTGCTCCTGGCCTATTTCGGCATCATCAAAATGGGATGTGTCGCCATTCCGATCAATACGATTTACACCCCAAGGGAAATCAAACACATCCTCAACAACTCGGATGCCAAGGCCCTGATCATCCGAGAAGATTTTCTCTCTCGTATCGAAACACTGCGGGACGAAGTCCCTCAACTCAGACATATCATCGTTCGAAAGTCCCATGAAAATCTGATGTCGTCCCTCGAGAGGGAGGCACGGCGAACAGGGAGAATAACCGAGCAGAAAGGCGCCGATCCTGATGATCCTGCAATCATCTTCTATACCTCAGGCACGACAGGACAACCCAAAGGGGTCATTCTGAGCCACAGAAATTTTTGTTTCGGCGGCGCGAATATTGCCCAAAGTTACGGCCTGAGAGAGCAGGACATTACCATGGCCGTTCTTCCAATGGTCCATGTCTTCAGTGTGGCGAGCCCGTTCTTTGGAAGTTTGAGCTCGGGTGGAACGGTAGTCGTGCTGGAACAGTTTAAGACAGAGCCGGTTCTGGAGGCCATCGAGCGCTATGGCGTGACCTGGTTCCCAGGGGTTCCCACCATGTTCACCTTTCTCCTGAATGCAGTGAAAGACAGGAAGCACGATTTCTCTGCCCTCAGGATGGGTCTTTCGGGCGGAGCTTCCCTGCCGGTCGAGGTATTGAAGCAATGGGAACAGGAATTCGGCGCGAAGATCATCGAGGTATACGGTCTGACCGAATCGACCGGCCTGGTTACCGCAAATCCCGTCTATGGGGCACGCAAGGCCGGATCCATTGGGGTCTCGGTATCCGGGGTCGAGGTCAGGCTGGTGGACAGGGAAAAGAAGGAAGTTGCACTTCGACAGGTGGGAGAGATCATATTCAAGGGTCCCAACGCCACGAGGGGGTATTACAAACTTCCGGAGGAGACCGACCTCAAGATCAGAGAAGGATGGGTCTATACGGGAGATCATGCCTGGCGTGACGAGGAAGGGTACTACTATATTGTCGGTCGAGAGAAGGAACTGATCATTTCCGGAGGGTACAACATCTACCCTCGTGAGATCGAGGAAGTGATTCATTCCTTCAGGGGAGTCAATGAGGCCGCAGTCATCGGAATCCCGGATCCTATCAAAGGGGAAGTCCCTAAAGCCTATGTCACATCAAAGGAAGGCTATGAGGTCCATGAGGAGGCCCTGCTGGATCATCTAAGAAAGAATCTGGCTCCCTATAAGCTCCCGAAGATTCAGTTCATGAAGGATCTGCCCAAGAACAACACGGGAAAAATCATGAAGAAGGACCTGCCGAGATAGTAACCGGCCGCCAAGGAGACATCCATGGATATCCTGCTGACCGAAGAAGACAAGAAGTTTCAGCACCACTGCAAGACCTTCTCAAGAGAGAAGCTGCTTCCACTGGCCGAAAAGTATGGAGAAACAGCGGACGTGCCCGGTGAACTGGTCCGCGCAATGGCCGATGCAGAATTATTCAAGATCCTGATTCCCAAAGAGCTCGGCGGGAGCGGAGTGAATGCGTTGAAGATCTGCCTGGCCAGGGAGCAGCTGGCGGGCGTTTACTGCCCCGCGGATGTGACTCTGGCCATGCAGGGTCTGGGGAGTTACCCGATCGTGCTGGCCGGGAACGACCAGCAGAAGAGGAGACACCTTTCCGCGATCGGCAGGGGAGAATTGCTCACCACCTATGCCTTGACAGAACCGGAAGCGGGAAGCGATGTGAACGGAATGATCAGCATGGCGGAAAAGAGTGAGACAGGGTTCATCCTCAACGGGAAGAAACGATTCATCTCCAACGGCCATGCCGCACAGATAATGGTGGCATTTGCCAGAACACCTCTTGCGGAAAACAGCCGGGCCATGTCGGCATTCATTCTGGAGAAGGGGATGGAAGGGCTGAAGGTTTCCAGGAGGCTGGATGTGATCGCTCCTCATGACCTGGTGGAGCTGGAGTTCGAGCGGTGCATTGTTCCCCGCGGGAACCTTCTCGGCAATGCCGGGGACGGGTATGGTATTGCCATGAAGACGCTCGATGTATTCCGGATGAGCGTGGGAGCGGCAGCAGTAGGGATCGGACAGGCGGCATTCGACGAAGCTCTCCGGTATGCTGTCGTCAGGAAACAGTTCGGCAGCTCGATTGGAAGGTTTCAGGCGGTTCAACTGAAAATCGCGGATATGGCAACCGAGCTGGATGCCTCCAGGGCGCTGGTTTATCGGGCGGCCATTCTCAAGGACCGGGGGGTTGATGATGTGTCCCGATTCGCCTCCATGGCAAAATTTTATGCCACCGAGGCAGCCTTCCGAACCGTGGACCAGGCCCTGCAGATCCATGGCGGGGTGGGTGTGATCAGAGGTTCGAAGGTGGAGCGGCTTTACCGGGAAATCAGAGCGCTTCGGATCTACGAAGGAACCACCGATATTCAGAAGTTGATCGTCGCGAACAGCTTTATGAAAAAAGCAGAGAATTAGGAGGAATCCCCTCATGCTTGCCAAGCATCTTGAGAGGCTTGTACAGGAATCAAGGGTTTTTGACCTGGGAATGGATTATTTCACAGGCATGCCCCATCACCCCAATCAGCCCCCTTTTGCCTTCACCCTGTTGAAAAAACATGGCGACATTACCCTTGAGAAGGAAAAGATCAGCTTCTGCAACGACCTTTTCACCATGGGCGGACATACCGGCACGCACCTCGACGCCAAGGCCCACGTCGCCAGAAACAATGTGGTTGCAGGCGGGATCGACATCTCGGACCTTCAGGATTATCAGCAAGGGCTGAAGGCATTGAGTATCGACAAGACCCCTCCAATCGTGAAAAAAGGCGTTCTTCTGGATATTCCGACGAGTCTGCAAATGGAGATCTTGCCCCACGATTTCGGTATCGGTTCCAGGGAGATGGAAGCAGCACTCGAGTTTCAGGGGGTTCAGATCGGGCAAGGTAATGTAGTTCTCGTTCGAACGGGGTGGATCAGACACTGGAGTGATCGAAGAAAATATCTCTCCGTGGATCGCGGAGTCCCCGGGGTAATTGAAGACGGTGCGCGGTTTCTTGCTAACAAAGGAATTTCCTTCACGGGCTCGGACACAACCGCCTTTGAAAGAGTCCCGCCCCATCACCTGCCTTGTCACGTGATTCTACTCGTGGAAAACGGGATACAGATCATGGAGATGTTGAACCTTGAGGAACTCTCCGAAAGCCGGGTCTACGAGTTTTTGTTCGTGGCCCTCCCTTTGAAGATTAAAGGCGGAGCCGGTTCTCCCATCAGGCCCATTGCGATCGCATAAGTGCTATGGTCACAAAAACGTCGCGAAAAGAAGAAGCGTACAGCAAGCTGAAAGCGGCCATCATTTCCGGAGATCTCAGTCCCGGCGAAAAGCTGGCGGAAAACGATCTCTCCCGAACAATGAGGGTCAGCAGAACACCTATTCGTGAAGCCTTTCGACAGCTCCAGATGGAAGGGTTCATCACGGTCATTTCTAACCGGGGCGCTTTCGTCAGTAAATTACCTACCGACGAAATCGAGGAAACCTATGATGTCATCTCGGTTCTTGAAGGCTATTCAGCAGAACTTGCGGCCACAAATATCAACGATGTCTCGTTGAAAAGGCTTCAGGCGCTTCAGCGGGAACTGATGACCTGTGCTCTTGAGAAGAACTACCGGGAGTACATGGAGAAGAATACCGTTTTTCACCGCTTCATTACAGAGATGGGCGGCAATCGCACGCTCACGAAGACTGTGATGGAATTGCGGTCCCGGGTTTTTCGGTATCGATTTACGAGCGTAACGATACCGGGTTTTCTTGAAAGGTATGCAGATGATCATGAAAGAATCATTGAAGCCATAAGCCGGAAAGACGCTGTCAAGGCTCGAAAAACCATGGCTTCACACGTTCAATTCGTCAAGGACGTTCTTGTCTCCTTCCTGAATGGCTAAAGGGGTTCTGAAAGGAAGGAAGAATATTGATGGAAGGGGGTGATAAGCCGGTCTGAAGGGGTTGGCCCTGCCACTTATCGATCATCTCATCATTGAAAGGAGTCGTCATGAAGCGAACGTTGGGAATCATTGGTGCCGCGTTGTTTCTCGGCTGGATCATCTCCGCTCCAACCATGGCCGAGGAAAAATTTCCCACCAAACCGGTGGAACTCTGGATCGGTTACGGCGCAGGAGGATCCACGGATCTGCCTGCACGTGTGATAGCGGATAGTGCATCCAAGATTGTGGGGCAGCCGATCGTGCCCATCAACAAGCCCGGAGGCGGCTCCTCGGTGGCGCTGAGCGAGCTCAAGGTTTCGAAACCTGACGGGTACACGTTGGGCGTCTATTCCAGCGGAGGTGTCCTGAGCGCCCTTTTGAGGCAAGTGCCCTACCACCCGGTCAAGGACTTCGAGCCTATTCTCCAGTACAGCGTCTACCAATACGGGCTTGTTGTAAGAGAAGATTCCCCATGGAAGACCTTCAAGGATTTTATCGCGTATGCCAAAGCCAATCCCGGCAAAATCAAGTACGCCACGGCCGGCGCCGGGACACCTCAGCACCTTGTCATGATGCAGCTGGGTGACCTGGCCAAGACCAAATGGACGCACATCCCTTTTGAAAGCGGCGCAAAAGCCATCACCGCGCTTCTGGGCGGGCACGTGGATGCAGCTGCGCAGACTACGGAATGGAAGGCGCAGGTGGATGCTGGAAAACTGCGTCTGCTCTGCACCCTGATGGACCAGCGGATGCCTCAATACCCGCAAGCACCTACCCTCAAAGAAGAAGGATTCGACCTGGTGGCGCCGAGCATCATAGCCATTGTTGGGCCTAAAGGAATGCCAAAGGAACGCGTGAAACTCCTCCATGATGCGTTCCATAAATCCCTGGACGATCCTGCGCTCAAGAGCTCGCTCGATCAGTTCGCGATGTCGGTAGTGTACAGGAACACCGAAGATCTGGGAAAGTTCATGGAGACGCTATACGGTTCATCTGCCGAAATGATCAAGAAAATGAAAGAGTAACCTGAAACACCATCCGGCGAGAGAGGGGGGTCTTCCCCCTTCTCCTGCTGAAAAAGGCACTTGAACGATGCGAAAACAGGACCTGGGAAGCAGTATCGTGTGGTTCGGTATAGGGCTCTTTATCGCTCTTTCCTCTCTTAGTTTGAACCTCGGCAGCCTTGGCTCTCCGGAATCCGGCTTCATGCCTTTTCTCACGGGCCTGGTCATCTGCCTCTTCGCTGTCGTTACCTTCCTTCAGGCTTTGTTCGAGAAGGGAGCGAAGGAGGAAAAGGTGTGGACAGGTGTCCGGTGGCAAAAGCTCGTCGCCGTCATTCTGATCCTTCTGGCCTATATTCTCCTGGTGAAGCCGGTAGGGTATCTGATCTGTACCTTTTTTCTGATTCTGGCACTCACCAGAATGATTGCATCGGAAAGCTGGGTCTCGTCGCTGACGAGCTCTGTCCTGGGCTCTTCTTTGTCTTATGTCCTGTTCAACGTATTCCTGAAAGCCTATCTTCCGAAGGGGATCCTGGGCTGACGAGGGGCTGATATGGATCTTTTGAACAATCTTCTTATGGGATTTGGTGTCGCTCTCAGCCCCACAAACATTTTTTTCTGTTTTGTAGGCTGCCTTGCCGGTACGCTCATCGGCGTCCTGCCCGGGTTGGGACCCACGGCATCGGTATCGCTTCTCCTTCCAATCACCTTCTCCATGAACCCGATCACGGCGATAATTATGTTGGGCGGCATTTATTACGGGGCCATGTATGGTGGATCCACTACTTCCATACTGGTCAATATCCCCGGCGAGGCCGCTTCCGTGGTCACGTGCATTGACGGGTACCAGATGGCAAGGAGAGGGAGGGCCGGACCCGCCTTGGGGATGTGCGCCATCGGGAGCTTCATCGCAGGGACCTTCAGTGTGATCGGCCTGATGATCCTGGCACCGCCCCTCGCGGAGATGTCACTCAGATTCGGCCCGCCGGAATACCTGTCCCTTATGGTGCTCGGATTGGCCCTGCTCAGTTTTCTCACTTCAGGATCCACGTCCAAGGCCATGATCATGGCCGGGTTCGGCCTGTTTCTAGGAACCGTCGGTCTCGACAACCTGACCGGAACTACCCGGTTCACCTACGGGACAATTACGCTCATGGACGGGGTGGATCTGGTTCCTGTTGTCATGGGCATGTTCGGGATTGGAGAAGTGCTCTATAACCTGGAGCAGAGCATCAGGGAGAGAGAGATTTATAACGCCAAGATCGAGAATCTTTTCCCTTCCCTCCGCGACTGGATGGAGGCGAAATGGGCCCTCGTGAGAGGATCTGTGATCGGGTTCTTTCTGGGAATCCTTCCAGGGGGAGGGGCAATCATCGCCTCTTTTGCCTCCTATGCCATTGAGAAGCGGCTCTCCAAAACGCCTGAGCAGTTCGGAAAGGGAGCGATAGCGGGGGTTGCGGGTCCGGAATCGGCCAATAACTCCGCAACAGGAGGCGCTTTCATCCCGATGATGACTCTCGGCATTCCCGCCAACCCTGTCATGGCCATTTTGCTGGGGGCTTTGATCATCCACGGAATTCAACCGGGTCCGTTCCTGATCAAGGAACACCCGGATTTATTCTGGGGCGTTGTAACGAGCATGTATGTTGGAAACTTCATTCTGTTGATTCTCAACCTCCCCTTGATCGGGATCTGGGTCCGTGCGCTTCGGGTGCGCTATACCATTTTGTTTCCCCTCATTCTTCTCTTTTGTCTCATCGGTTCCTATAGCCTGAAGAATAATGTCGGGGACATGATTCTCATGCTGATCTTCGGCGTCTTCGGATATCTCATCCGAAAATACCGCTATGATGCCCCTCCCCTGGTACTTGCCCTCGTTCTCGGTCCCATGGTGGAAAGTGCATTGCGGCGATCGCTTCTCCTCTCCGATGGAAGTCCTTTCATCTTTTTTCAACGTCCCATCTCCGCAGTCTTTTTAGGGGTGACGATGTTGCTGGTCTTCACCTCCGTTCTTCCGGCGGTGAAAAGAAAGAAGGGAAGGATCCCCAGCGAGGAGGGAGTGGACTGAGGAGTATCGAAATGGCGAACACGGAAAGCCAATGCCGAAAGTTGCCGCATTCACCCTTCGATACCTCAGGGTGGACGGCTCAACTGGACCATAAAGGATATGACTTCGTTCGTAGTGTGACCTGTCCTGAGGTATCGAAGAGCATCGAACCGGAAATGGAAAGCCGCCAGGAGCTTTTGGCGGAGGTGTTCATCTTGAGGAAAGATGCGTGTCAGGAGAATTATGGAGCCAGTAAAAACAATGCGTGCAATCCAGGTGGTGAATGCGGGTCCATCCGCTCAACTGGTAATGGGGGATGTTTCAAAGCCTGTCCCCGGTACGGATGAAATACTGGTGAAGGTAGCAGCGACCGCCCTCAACCGGGCGGACATTCTTCAGCGCCAAGGCAAGTATCCGCCCCCTCCCGGCGCGAGTTCCTTGCTGGGGCTGGAAATCGCAGGAACCGTGGCAGAGGCGGGCAGGAATGTGCAGGGATGGCGACCCGGAGACCGTGTCTATGCTCTTCTCGCAGGCGGAGGATATGCGGAGTTCGCTACGGTGCATTATCAGGTGGCCATGCCTGTGCCGTCGAAATTATCTCTCACGGATGCCGCTGCCGTACCGGAATCATTTTTGACCGCTTATCATGCCCTGTTCAGGTTGGGCCGGTTAAGAGAGGGGCAGAATGTTCTTATCCATGCCGGCGCCAGCGGAGTGGGCACAGCCGCCATTCAGATGGCCAAGGACTCAGGCGCGATTGCCCATGTCACGGCAGGATCTCATCCTAAGCTCGAGTTGTGCAGCAGACTGGGTGCGGCTACGACCACCAATTACAGGGAGGAATCGTTCGCGGAGAAGATTCTCTCCTCCACTTCGAACAAGGGGGTTGACCTCATTATCGACTTCATCGGCGCCCCTTACTGGGACGGGAACATACGATCTCTTGCACTCGACAGCCGGATCATCGTGCTTGCGACGATGGGGGGAGACCGGATTCCGGATTTCAGCCTGCGCGATCTGTTCAGAAAGCGCGCATCGCTTCTGACCTCAACCCTCCGTTCCCGTTCCTTGGAGTTCAAGATCGGCCTTAGTCAGGAGTTCCATGAGTACGCCCAATCTCGTTTCAACGACGGCAGGCTCTGCCCGGTCATTGACACTACCTTCGATTGGGCGGAGGTTTCAAAGGCACACCGGTACATGGAAGAGAATCGAAACATGGGCAAGATCGTGCTGCATGTGAGCGGCTCCTGAGGATTGCCGGAAATGGTGATTTCGACTCATCTTCTTAAATCGATTTCAAAAGTGCTCTATGAGCGCTCTCTGAAGAAAATCCCATCGGACACGAAGCGGGCCATTGAAAGAGCGCTCAAGACAGAGACGAACAGGTTGGCGAGAGAGACCCTCAATTGGATGCTGACCGGTTCGGAAGCTGCGGAGAAACATGGAAGTCTCCTGTGCGCGGATAGTGGAATTCCCGAGTACACCATCAGAATCGGACCGGGGATCTCAATTGAGGGGGATATCCGAAAAGCTATCTCGGAAGGGTTTGATGAACTCGTCAGAGATATTGTTCCCCCCATACTCGGGCACATTACCAACCCCTTGACTCTGGAGAGAGGGTACAAGGGGAAGGATGTGCCCATCGTCCACTTCGATTGGATCGATGGCGCAAATTTCGCTGAAGTGATCTGTTCTCCCAAGGGGCTGGGATCGGGGCAGTGGGCCTCTCTACAGGTATTCAGCTTTCCTTCTCTCGAGGTCATTGAGCGCTACGTGATGGATTGCGTGAAAAGGGCGGGTGGGCAACACTGCCCCCCCTTTATACTTGGTATCGGCATCGGAGGCACATTTGATCATGCAGCCAAGATGGCGCAAGAGGCCTTATTGAGACCTCTGGGCGGCGGAAACCCTCATCCCGTGCTTCAAAGAATGGAAGAGCGGCTTCTAAGAAGTGTGAATGAAACAGGCATCGGCCCGATGGGAACGGGCGGAGATACGACTGCCCTCGGCGTACACGTCAATTACGCGTGCGGCCATGGGTTCACACCGGTAGCGGTTTGCTTTAACTGCTGGATCAACAGACGCATGGGAGCTAGATTATTCGAGGACGGCAGGGTCGAATACTCATAGAGCTCAATGTCCCGGGTCCTAGAAAAGGAGAGAGTGTTTAATGGGGAACAGCCATAACGTCAAGCTCCCTTTGACCGAAGACCGGGCAAGAGAGCTAAAACTGGGAGATGTCGTCTATCTCTACGGCGAGGTCATCATCACGTCGGGGCTTCCCACGTTTCGAAGAATATTGGAGTTTGCAGGCTCCGGAGAACCTCTTCCCATGGATCTGAACGAAGCGGCCTTGCTCCACCTTGTGTGCTACAATAGAGAAGAAAATGGGAGGCATGAAGCGCTTTACCTGAATCCCACTACAAGCACACGGTTTAACGCATACATGCCTGCGATCATCAGGGCCTTTCGCCTTCACGTGGTGGGCGGCAAGGGAGGACTCGATGTTCAGTGTGCGAAGGCCATGCGCGAGACAGGCTGCGTCTACCTAGCCTTCCCGGGGGGTGCGAGCCCCATCCTCTCATCGGCAATCAGGGAATGCCTGTCGGTTGGTTGGATGGATTTGATCGCACATTATCGTCTGGTGCGGCTGCGGGTCGAAGGACTGGGACCAGCCGTCGTGGCGATTGATGCACATGGAAACAGCATTTATGAAAACATCAGAGTCGGTCTGGAGGAGAACTTCAGCAAAATCCTGGATCGACTGAATCGATCCAGGTTCAATCCTGCTAATGCCGATCCTTCCCCGGTCGCCTCATGACTTGGGGGGGGGAGATCGCTCCGGGTTAGGTTCCCCACAGGTATCTCATTTTTTCAACATTCTTTCGGTGCCTAGGAATTTGGAAGCTATTTTAATGAAAATATTTACACCTAGATTGAGGACTTCCTCATCAATATCGAAGTTTTTGCTATGTAGCGGATGTACGATCCCCTTTGCACTATTACTAATTCCCAGTCTAAAAAAGGCTCCCGGACATTTTTCAAGATAATACGCAAAATCTTCACCCCCCATTGTGGGCCTTAAAGACTCCACGTTATCCTCTCCTAATTCCTCGGAACAAACTGTATTCACCAGCCGAGACATATCCGGATTATTCACCAGTGGCGGAGTTCTGTGTTGAAAATCAAGCTTATACTCCATTCCGAAAGAAAGACAGACTCCTCGGACTATTTCTTCAATCCTTGCTCTCACCCTTTCTCTTACGCTATGGTTCAATGATCTCACAGTCCCCATTAATTGAATTCTCTCAGGAATGACATTAAAAGAGGTTCCTCCATTCACTTTTGCGATAGTAACTACAGCGCTGTCCAATGGATCTATATTTCTGCTTACAACAGATTGTAACTGGGTGATGAGATACGCTGCTGCAAGGATAGGATCTTTGGTGGTATGTGGATAAGCCGCATGACCTCCATTGCCTGCAATCTCGATGTTCAACTGATCAACCGCTGCGAATGCCTCACGTTCATAGATGCCGACCTTCCCGATCGGGAGGAAAGGGAATACGTGCGCTCCAAAAATCGCGTCAACTTTCGGATTATCCAACACCCCTTCTTCTATCATTAATTTGGCGCCCTCTCCTGTCTCTTCAGCGGGTTGAAAAATGAATTTAATATTTCCCCTTACCTTTTCTGCAACAGATGTGAAAAACCGCGCAACACCAAGAAGAATGGCAACATGGGCATCATGACCGCAAGCGTGCATCTTCCCTTCTACTTCTGAAGCGTAAGGCGCGCTATTTCCTTCCACCAACGGGAGCGCGTCCATGTCAGCCCGAAAAGCTACTGTCTTTCCGGGACATGCTCCTTTTAAAAGCCCGACTACTCCGGTTCTTCCAACTCCGGCTTTAACCTGCAAGCCGAACCTGGTAAGCCATTCACATATCAGAAGCGATGTCTCGATTTCCTCAAAGGCCACTTCAGGCCGCATGTGAATACTTCTTCTAACCTGGATTAGCCATTCCTTCATCACATCACCATATTTCATTGGAGGTGGTAGGTTTGACATTCGTCTTTTGGGTTTACAGGTGAAAGGTTCATTGCACGAGATGCAGGGTCGACAAACTGATAAAAAGATTCCTAGTCGCAAAGTTCATGGACGACCCATATTCCGGGCTTTGATTCGCTCGGCGATTGCCCTTGCAGCAAGCACGCCGCTTGCCGACGCTTGGAGAAGTCCCCTGCTGATCCCGGCCCCGTCCCCCACGGCGAAAAGATTCTTCACCCTGGTTTCCATTTGCGGACTCACCTCAATGCGGTTGGAGTAGAATTTCACCTCCACTCCATAGAGCAGCGTATGGCGGGAATTGACTCCCGGCGCGAGCTTTTCCAGAGCTTCGAGCATCTCCATGATGCTCAAGAGGTGCCGGTACGGAAACACGAAGCTGAGGTCGCCCGGGGTGGCGCTCTGAAGGGTGGGTCGGGTGAGACCCCTGGCGATTCGCGCGGGATTGCTGCGCCTGCCGGCGAGGAGATCGCCGAGACGCTGGACGATGGGGCCGTCGCCCAGCAGGTTGGCGAGATGCGCGATGTAACGGCCGTAGGCAATGGGGTCGTCAAAGGGCTCTGTAAAGGCACTGCTCACCAGAATGGCAAAGTTGGTGTTCTCACTCCTTTTGACCGCATAGCTGTGGCCGTTCACAGTGGTAATCCCGCCGTTTTCCTCCGTCACTACCTCACCGTAGGGGTTCATGCAGAAGGTTCGCACTCTTTCATCAAACGTCTTTGAGTAGTGAATGAGCTTCGATTCATAGGTGATATCCGTGATCTCACGGAGGACGACCGCAGGCAGCTCCACGCGCACACCGATATCCACGGACGTTGCCCTTGTCTTGAGTCCGAGCGATGCGGCCTGCTCTTTCATCCATCTCGCCCCGGATCGGCCGGGGGCTGCAATCACAAAACGACTGTTCACGACCGATCCGTCACTGAGAAGAACTCCCTGGATCGGGCCGCCTTCGGCAGCCAGTCCTTTGACCCGGCACCCGGTGCGGGTCTCTACACGGCCGGCCAGGGAGCTCCGAAATCGCTCGAGAACGTTCCGGCAGTTCTCGGTTCCTATGTGGCGGATGCGACTCGGCACAAGCTCCAGATCCGCAAGTCTAGCCCGCTCGGCGAGCGAGTCAAGGCCGGGGGTCCTTTCCCCGAAGATCCTGTCCGGCGCCCCATGGGCGGCATACATTCCGTCTGCGGTCTCGAGTAATTGAACAAGCGACCTCTCGTCCAGGTACTCTCCCAGCACTCCGCCTACGTGAGTCGAAAGGGTCAGTTTGCCGTCGCTGTATGCGCCTGCGCCACCCCAGCCGCAAAGCCTGTCCTCGACCGCTTCATGGCTGCGCTTATCCAGGTCTTTCCCCTGCTCAACCAGGAGAACGGGACCGATCCCCAGATCTGCAAGGGTCAGGGCTGCAAAAATACCCGCCGGCCCCGCGCCCACGATAATGACTTCATAGTCCATCGTGCCCCCTCCTCTGACCCCTTTTTGTCGTGAATTCGAGATATCCCTTCCGGAAGAGCGTAAGCAAAAGAAGGAGCCCATGTCAAGCGGACAGCAGGGATCTTTAATCATGGTTGTGCTTGACACACTGTAGCCGATCCTCTATTTTTCTACCCACCAAAATCCAGTTCTTATAACGGCGCCCGAAAAAGTTGTGCGGGTGCGGCTGTGAAAAATGTACTTACGCTTCCTCTTCCATTCCACGCCACCAATCCTCTCACTCCTTGTTCAGCGGCATAATCAAGTCGCTGCTTTATGGCATTGCTCATTTGAACCCAACAGTATGCCAGGGGTCTCAGCATTGCAGCGTCAGGACATCCCCTGGTCAGGGAATGCTGATGAGATATAACTTCGAAAATTTCCGTGAAATCGACAGGAGGGGTTTCCTCAGACAGGTTTTTGCGGGCGCACTGGTTGCAGTGTCCACCTTGTTTCCCGAGAAGACGGAAGCGGCGAGAATCTTTGACATCAAGAGTCCAAAAAGAAGAACCCGTCCGATAAGGAAGAGCACGCGATTCATCATTCTCCATACCACCGAGGCCGACGGTTCGGGCACAGTGGACTGCATCGCGCAAAGCGGAACAGCAAGTTATGTGGTGGATCGGACCGGAGCAATCTACAGGATTATGGGCAAGACCCAGGTCTCCCTGGGGTGCGGCCGCAGCATGTGGAATGGATTGGTCAATCTTGACAACCACGCGATTAACATTGAAGTCGTCGGTTATCATAACAAGTATCCTTCGGGCCGGCAGATGGAGAGTTTAAAGTACCTGGTCGGGGTCCTGATGAGAACTTACGGCATCAGCGCCGGGAAGGTGATGCCTCATTCCCAGGTGGCTTATGGGAGGCCGAATCGCTGGTACAGGCGTTCCCATCGAGGAAGGAAGAGATGCGGCATGATCTTCGCCACGGACCCCGTGAGAAGGAGGCTGGGCCTGTCGGATAGACCCCGGTACGACCCTGACGTCCGTGTGAAGCGGCTTACAGTTGGGGACGAATACCTTTCGAAGGTCCTTTACGCCAAAATGAGCAAACAGGAACTTGCCGCAATCACCTCGCAGTTCTCGCCCGATTCTGAAGACGAAGATCTCGCTGTAGGAACGGTGCAAAAAGGCCAGACTGTATGGGAGTATGCGGGAGACGAATACGCGAGCGAAACGACGATCTATCTTCTTCCTGACGGACGCATAAGACGCGGCGACGATCTCCTCAAGGAAAAATTTGACTTCCACAATGTTCAACCCGGGACCCGCATTGCCGTAGGCTATACCCTTGGCGGGTGCGTGACCGGTGAGAGAACGCCGTTCAGCATCGCAGGCCAGAACTGGAACAGACCGGATACGTTGTATCTAACGGATGGCAAGGTGATCACGGGCGACGAGATTAACGACGTGAAAATTCCAGCCGGAACCTTCCTTCTATTCAGAAAATGAGAGCCTCACTCGGCTCTGATCAGCAGTTTCTGACCCGGGTAAATTCTGCTCCGTGGCGTCAGCCTGTTCAGAGAAAGCAGCTCCGAAAGGTCCATGTGATGCCTCCGAGCGATCAGGAATGGAGAGTCTCCCCGCCGCACGCGGTAGGTCTCTGTTTTCGTAAGCGCCGACCCCGAAGACCAGGCCGGGACCTTGATGACCTGGCCCAGGGTCAAAGTCGTGTTTCGGAGGTGATTGAGGGAGATGATCAGGTTGGTGGACGTTCCGTACTTCTGGGCAATCTTCCACAAAGAATCCCCGCGCTTGACTTCGTAAGTCAGAACCTTGCCTTTGAGCCCCTCCGATTGTATGGAGGATGTCTCCGGAGGGACTACCCCGGCTCTCGACGCAGTGGGTATCTTCAGCCTTGCACCGGCGACGAGCAAGTCTCCCCTGAGGCCGTTTACGGTCTTGATGGCCCTCATCGAAGCGCGGTATCTGGCGGCGATCTCAGAGAGCGTATCCCCTCTTCTCACCCTGTGAATGTAATAGGATGGGACCGGGTTTCTCCAGGCCGGGATGTCGTGGAGCTTGGACAGCAGGATCTCCCCTTTCCCTGAAGGGACTGTAAGCTCGTATGGACGGTCGGGAGTGACGCCCCGGCGCAAGGCTGCATTCAGATCTGCGAGAACCGTCCGGTCCACGCCGATCAGTTTGGCCATGTCTTTCAGGCTCACCGCCCGGCTGAGCATGACGGTCTCGGTCTCAGCAGGTTCATCGAGTGGCGGGAGCTCCAGCCCATGGGCTTTGGGATCGTTCACGATATGAAGCACGGCAAGGAAACTCGGGACATAAAAAGCGGTCTCCTGGGGCAGCCTCTCATAGAGATCCCAGAAATTGTCCAGATAGTTGATCTTTTGCGCCCGTATGCGTTTGAGCACGGCCCATTCGCCGCAGTTGTATCCGGCCAGTGCGGTTGTCCAGTCCCCGAACATGCGATGGAGCTCTTTCAAGTAGGCAATGGCAGCATCGGTGGACTTCTCCGGGTCCATTCTCTCATCGATCCAGCGATCCCTCTTCAGGCCGAATTTGTAAGCTGTGGATGCAATGAACTGCCACAAGCCCAGGGCCCTCGCTCTGGAAAAGGCCTTGACCTTGAAGCCGCTTTCAATAAGGGGCAGCCAGGAGAGCTCTTCAGGCAGACCCGCCTCTCTCAAAGCTTCCAGAATGGCGGGCCGGTAGATCCCGGATCGCCTGTAGGCCTGCAGGAAAAAATCCTTCTGTTTCCCGGTGAAGAGATCGATGGCCCGTTGTACATGCCGGTTCATACTGAGGGGAATAGCCGTTTGCAGCCCGTTGGCCGTCCTGAACCTCGAAGCATAGGCTTCGATAACACGCTTTGAGATGGTGAAGCGAAGGTCTTCCTTCTGCTGCACCAGTTCTGGGTCCCTCTGTTCAACCACCTCGAGAAGCTTGGCATAAGCCTTGTCCAGGGCCTCGATGGCAGAGTCCAGATCTCCCTGCTCCCGGAAGTAACCAGAGGCCTGAAGGAGTTCCAGCGCATTATCGATCTTTTCCTGGTCGGATTGATCCACGCTCCCCGGGGGCCGGTCTGAGAGGGATTCCGATTGGAGGGGTTCGTTTTCGTCAACCAACCCTTCGCCGAGTGAGGGGATGGGCAGAGGACCCGCGGTCCCTTCAGGCAGGGTCTCTGCCTGGATGTCGTCAGGGCCGCTCTTTTGGGCCAGCGGCTTCATCATGCTTGTCTCCGGTTCGGCCTTGATGGCGGAAGCTGAGGACCCTTCGGAAGATTGGTTATTCTTCGCGATAGCGCATCCTGAGCAGAAAAAAAGGCCGAGAACCAGGACCCGGGCCAGCCGGGTACATACCATCTCACCACCTCCTCGTATGGCTTCTGATTCGGAACGAAAAACGGGACAAGATTGCAGCCTGGTTCCGTTTTCTTGTGGAAGCGATTTTTTGAAAGCGCATCATAGTGGACGCACCCTTGAGAGTCAACCCTCACTTACAACTTCAGGGTATCCTATGAAGCATTTCAAGGATGCTCAAGAGGAGCAGAGAATAAAAGACGAAGCGTATCGGATTCTTTCGACTGACCGTGATCCTTAGACCGGGAAATGAGGAATTGAGAAGCCTCTGATTTCTCTCTTAATCTCAGAGCCCAATACTCTCCAAGAGTGGGTTCATTCGTATTAATGCTTGCTCTAATCCTCTGGGATGGTTAGAATTAGACAACTCATCCTTTTGGATTTAAACATTACTAGCCCAGAAGCACTCTTACCGTTCCAGATGCAGCGATGACGGATTTCGTCCGGGGAGGCTTCAACTTCCCATCAAGTGCAGAATCAGCGGTTCGGCTTTCCGGTTTCTAAGGGGCGGTGATGAGCAATCCATTCAGCCTCGGGTCTGAAATGGGGATCAGGAAGAGAGTTTTCTTCCTCCTCGTCGTTATTTTTGTGCCGCTCCTCTTTCTTCATGGTTTGACTTTTTACAGATGGTACCGGGAGAGCAAGAAGGCCGAGATCCAGGCGAATCTTGAACTTGCCCGGACCGTGTCCAAGACTTTTGACTCGTTTATCAACGACGTCCTACACACCCAGCTGGCCATCGGCTTGGCGGCCACAGCCTCCCCGCCTCCTTCCAGCGACTCTCTGCGCAGGATTTTGCAGGGCGCAGAGGAGACAAATCCGATGCTCCGATCTTTTACATGGAGCAGCCCTGCCGGCGTAAGTCTTGTGACCACCAACACCGCAGTAGAGAACCCGAAGATCAGAGCGCAGGCTCTTGTCCCGAGAATAGTGTCCGGGGAGGGGTACGGTGTCAGCGATCTTCACGATTCTCCGAACACGGGAGAGAAGGTTTTTGTGATAGGCAGGGGGATCCGGGACCCCCGGGGCAATCTCCTCGGAATCGTAAGTTGCGTCTGTGTTGCGGATAAGCTGGACCCCTTGCTGGCTGTTCAAAGGTCAACAGAGACGGCGATCAGCCTCCTCGACAGCAAGGGCACACATGTCTACAGGTACCCCCCTTTGAATTACAAGCCCGTGGAGATAAACCGGCTCAAACGACAACCCGTAATACAGAATGCTTTGGAAGGAAAAGAGGCGGCGGTCGAAGCATATGGCCCAAGGAACGAAAGAAGACTGGCTGCGTTTGTCCCTGTTCCTTCCATCGGATGGGTTGCGGCTTCGAGCCGCGCCAAGCATGAAGTCACAGCGGGCATTACTCAAACCCTGCTGCCTCACGCCGTGTTCATGGTGCTTGTCACACTGGCTGCGTTCAGGGCCGCGATGATTTTGTCCCGGCCCATTTCCACGTCGATTCGCAGGCTGCAGGATCACGCCGCCATGCTCGGACAGGGAGAGGTGGAGAAATTCGAGATGGTTCTTGGCCCCCGTGAGATCAAGAGCCTTTCCGAAGCTTTGAGTGAGATGGCGGAGAAAGTCCGATCCAGAGAGCGGGCGCTGAGGAAAAGCGAGCAGAAGTTCCGCGTCCTCTTCGAGAACAGCCCGGACGGTGTCTTCCTCACCAGTCCCGATGGGTCGATTGAAGCAGCCAACCCGGCTGCCATCGCCATGCTGGGCTACTCGGAAGAAGAAATCTGCAGGCTGGGTCGTTCCGGTCTCCTCGACCTGGACGACCCGCGGTTCTCGGCCGGGCTGGAGGAGCATCAACGGACGGGGCGCGTCCAGGCGCAGGAACTCACGGCGATCCGGAAGAGCGGAGAGAGGTTCCCTGTTGAGGTCGACTCGGTCGTCCTGCCGACCGAGCCGCGGCCGGCATTTGTGATCATGCGCGACGTCACCGAGCGCAAGCGGGCGGAGGAAGCGCTCCGGGAGAGCGAAGAACGGTTTCGGCTTTTCACGAACAACAGCCCGACCATCGCCTGGATCAAAGACGAACAGGGGCGGCACGTTTACCTCAGCAAGACCTTCGAAGACCGCTTCGGCGTAAAGTTTGAGGACTGGCACGGCAAAACCGATGCGGAACTCTGGCCTGAAGCCACCTGGGACCTTTTTCGTAAGAACGATTTGGCCGTCTTGACCGCCGATCACGCCATCCAGGTCATCGAGGAAACCGTTAATCCTGATGACAGCCGCTGTTATTGGCTGATTTGTAAGTTCCCCTTCAGGGATTCGGCCGGGAACCGGTTCGTAGGGGGAATCGGCCTCGACATCACCGAACAAAAGCGGGTGGAGGAGGCACTGCGGGAAAGCGACAAAAACGCACGCCTTCACATGGCTGAAATCGAGGCCATTTATAAATCAGCCCATGTTGGTCTGTGCCTCATTGACAGGGATTTTCGTTATGTTCGAGTCAATGATCGATTGGCGGAGATGAACGGCTTATCTGTGGAAGAGAATATCGGGAAAACGATGCGGGAGGTCGTGCCCGATTTGGCGGATGCTGCCGAGCAACTGGCAAATAGACTCTTTCGGACCGGAGAACCGATACTCAACATCGAGCTTTCAGGAACGACCAAAAGCCGGCCCGGTGTAGAGCGATATTGGATCGAGCATTGGCTGCCCTTCAAGGAGGACTCGGGCGAAGTGGTTGGGATCAATGTTGCGGTGAACGAAATCACCGAACAAAAAAGGATGGAGGAAGGGTTGCGCGAACTGTCGCAACGCCTCACCTATCATGTGGAGAATTCGCCTCTCGCCGTAATCGAGTGGGGGGCGGATATGATGCTGATGCGCTGGTCCGGAACTGCAGAGCGTGTCTTCGGCTGGCGCGCCGAGGAGGTCATCGGGAAGCGGACAGAAGAATTCCGATGGATCTATGAGGAGGACGAGGCGCAGGTCGCCGAGATCTCCGCCCGACTAAAGAATGGAATGAGCAGGCAAAGCTTCTCGGCAAACCGCAATTACCGCAAAGACGGGTTAGTCATTCACTGCGAGTGGTACAACTCGTGCCTCGTCGACGAATCAGGGAAGCTCCGTTCGATCCTTTCTCTGGTGCTCGATGTGACCGAGCGCAAACGGTTGGAGGAGGAGCTGAGAAAATCCCGCAATGAACTGGAGTTCAGGGTTGAAGAGAGGACCTCCGAGCTGGAGCGCAGGAATCAGGACCTGCAGGAGCTTACCGTTGTGGCCTCCCACGATTTGAGTGAGCCGGTGCGAAAGATTCAGACCTTTGCGTCGCTCCTTGAAACAAGGAAAGCCGATCTTCTTGATGAGCGGTCCAGGGACTTCGTCGGAAGAATGAAGCAGTCGGCCGATCGAATGCGGGATCTTCTCGATGCACTTCTCAGGTATCTGCGAATAGAGACAAAAGTTGACGGCTTCGGACTCACAAGACTCGGAGATGTTGTCCTGGAAGCGGTCGGGCAACTTGAACCGGAGATCCGGAAAACCGGATCAGAGGTGGAAATCGGCCCTCTGCCGATAGCCGTGGGGGACCCGAACCAGCTGCGGGAGCTGATTCAGAATCTCATTGCCAATGCGCTCAAGTATCACCGATCGGAGGTCAAGACTATCATCAAAATCCGGGGAGAAAAAATCGGTGACGCATTCAGCATCTCGGTTGAGGACAACGGGATCGGGTTCGATGAGAAGTACCTGGACAAGATCTTCCAGCCCTTTCAGCGCCTCCACCGCAAGCACGAGTATTCGGGGACAGGAATTGGACTGGCCATCTGCAAGAAGGTTGTTGACCGACACGGGGGGACGATTACTGCAAGGAGCACCCCCGGGAAAGGATCGACCTTTATCTTCACGTTGCCTGTTGAAAGAAAGAAGGTGTGAGTAAGCCCGACTACATCCCGACTTTTTGCTGTCTTCCGGAGCTCGCTTCGAACGTGGACCAGACGGTCTGGATCGTATCCGCCTCGCCCGCCTGCTTGTCCTCCCTGAAGCGCTTGACCCTGGCAAACCTCAGGGCCAATCCTCCAGGATAGCGAGGGCTCTCCTGTAGGTCGTTGTAGGCGATCTCCACCACCAGTTCAGGCCTTACGTACACGGTGGTACCGTCCCTGTCCACCTCCAGGGTCTGGAGCTTTTCGGTCATCCACCGGAGCATTCGATCGGTCAGTCCCTTGAAGGTCTTGCCCAGCATAACGAATCGGCCGCTTTCAGGGTCTCTTGCCCCCAGGTGGCCGGCAGGCTCTCCGTCACCTCTTTGAGCCGCCTCGTGAAGATGCGGATGTCCCCTTTGCGCTTGTGAACCTGAATCCGCGCCCCATCGATCTTGAATTCCCATGCAGCCTCGCCCATTCTTTCAAGCACCTCTTGCGGGTCTTCCGCAGGGCTTGCAAGCATCGGGGACACAGGCTGGCAGAGGCGGGGGCCGAACTGCTCGAGCCCCTGCGCACCCCGATGGAGAGCGGCTTCGGCAACAAGGCCGATGTCCCCTGAGAACATGAAGGATTGCCTGATAAGATCTGGAAGGAAAGATCCGTGAATCGGTGATCAAAGAAAACCTGCTTGATGCCGTAATCGGCCTTCCTGCGAATCTCTTTTACGGGACGGGGATCCCGGCAGCCCTCATGATCTTCGACAAATCCCGAAAACAAAATGGCAAAGGCAAGGTGCTCTTTATCGACGGTAGCCGCGGATACGAGCAGGGCACAAACCAGAACATTCTCAGAGAGAAGGACATCAAGAAGATCGTCGATACCTACCGCAACAAGAGCCGAATCGACAAGTACTCATACCTGGCACGTTATCAGGAAATCGAGGAGAACGAGTTCAACCTCAACATCCCGCGCTATGTGGACACATTCGAGGAGGAAGAGGAGATCGATATCGTCGATGTTCAGAAGGAGATCAATGAGATCGAGGCTGAACTGGCCAAGACCCGTACGAAGATGAAGGCGTATCTGAAGGAACTGGGGTTTTGAGACTAGAGGAGGCGAATTCTTGCGACGGCGTCGCAAGAATTACCAGAGAATACAGCTGAAAAAAAGCTGGAAAAAATTCGCTGATTCGACATGCTGCTCAGCGGAGGTCTTGGGAGGTTCTACTGCCACTGGTGCAGAGGACCATTAAATGACTGCTGTTCAAATCACTCGGGCACAGGCATGAGGAAAAGGAAGATTGAGCGCGTGAGCACGCAAAGCGATCAAAGGAAGGGATACAAGAAAACAGAGGTTGGCTGGATCCCAAACGATTGGGAAATCGAATCCCTCAATCAACTGGTCGTCCGTGAGGCTCCGATTTGCTACGGAATTTTAAAGCCAGGGCCTCATGTAGAAAGCGGGGTGCCTGTAATAAAGGTCACCGACTATATCAACGGGAGAATCAATGGAGGAAGTCTGAGAAGAACTGCGGCAAGGATCGACGCTGCCTACAAGAGATCGAAAGTCTTAGATGGAGATCTTCTGTTGGCGATTAGAGGGAGTGTTGGGGCTTTAGTTGTAGTACCCGACCAATTGAAGGGTGCCAATATTACACAAGATACCGCGCGCCTCCGCATTAGGGATAGAAGCACGAGAGAATACTTGTTCCATGCCCTCAGAGGAAGGTTGCTCGAAAGGCAGATAAAGCTAAATACCATAGGTCAAGCGGTAAAGGGCATAAATATAGCGGAGGTAAGACGACTTCTCGTTCCTATCCCTCCTCCCCCCCAACAGAAGAAAATGGCCGAGATTCTTACCACCTGGAATGTCGCCATCGAACAGACGCGCAAACTCGTCGAAGCCAAGAAGCGCCACAAGAAAGCCCTCTTGCAGCAGCTGCTGTCTGGCAAGCTCAAGCCGCTTGAGTTGAATCATGAAACGTGGCGAGCACGAAAGCTCGGGGAACTTGTCGTGCCTGTTTCGCGTCCAGTCCCGAAGCCTGAGAATCCCTATCTTTCGATTGGGCTCCGTAGCCATGGCAAGGGAACTTTTCAAAGGTTTGTAGAGGAACCCGACAAGGTGATGATGGACACGCTGTTCCGAATTGAACCGGAAGACCTGGTAGTGAACATCACCTTTGCTTGGGAGGGAGCCATCGCTTTTGCTACCCAAAAGGACTCAGGTGGGTTGGTCTCCCACAGATTCCCCACATATCGTCTCAAGGAGAGCGAAGCAGATAGGAGCTTTTTCAGCAACCTGATTCAAATGAAGAGGTTCGTGTGGGATTTAGGACTGATTTCTCCTGGAGGGGCTGGTAGGAACCGCGTGCTGGATCAAAAGGATTTCTGAACTTGAAGGTTCGTGTTCCATCACTGGCGGTCCAAAAGCGGTTAGGGATGTTGCTGCAGGCTGCGGACGACGAACTTGGAATCTGCGAAGAATACCTCGTTGCCTTGGAAAAACAGAAACGCGGTCTGATGCAGAAGCTGCTTACCGGTGAGGTTCGGGTGAAAGTTTGAAGCTCCCCATCAACATCAACGACCTGTTGACCGCCCGCACCGGCCTGATGTTCTTTAACGAAGACCCATCCCGATTTTTCCCGCAGACGCAGATCGATGTGGTTCATTTTCCCGAGGGTCCGGGCGCGGATACGTTTACCGAAAAAACCTTCAAAGGCCCTCTCCATGTCATGCTGCAGGATGCCCTTTCTCATATCCGTTCAATGGTCATCGAGGAAAAGATCACGAAGTATCCCGATCGGGCCGAGGCGGATCGGTTTTTCAACTATCCCTTTCAAGCCATAGAAGAGGCCCTCTGCAATGCAGTGTATCACCGGTCCTATGAAATACGCGAACCTGTTGAGGTGAGGGTTCTGCCGGATTCCCTGACCGTCGGCAGTTTTCCCGGACCGGACCGCTCCATTCGTGATCAGGATATCAGGGAATTCCGCTTTCTCTCCCGCCGCTATCGCAACCGACGGGTGGGAGAATTTCTAAAGGAACTCGAAATGACCGAAGGCAGGGGAACCGGCATCCCGAAGATATTGCGTGAAATCCAAAAGAACGGATCTCCTGAACCCATATTCCGAACGGATGATGACCGGATTTTTTTCCTGGTCGAATTTCCTATTCATCCTGCTTTTGCGCCAGCCTTGAAGACCACCCCTGAAGTCACCATGGAAGTCACCATGGAAGTCACCATGGAAGTCAAACGACTTCTGAATATCATGGCAGGCGAGCACTCCCGAAGGGAACTCCAGAAGATGCTCGGGCTGAAAAATGCCGACCATTTCCGTAAAGCCTATCTCTTGTCGGCGATAGAAGCCGGAGTTGTGGACATGACCCGGCCGGACAAACCGAAAAGCAGATTACAGAAATACCGGCTTACCGAAAAAGGCCGGGAATTGCAGAAGCATCTGGAGAGAGGAAAGGGATAAGAGAGCGGCACCTATGGAAGAGCAAGCCCCATTTGGAAAGTCTGGTTATGAGCTTCCGAGTTACCTGGAGAAGGTCCAGTCCCAGCTGCCGGCGCTTCAACTCCTGATGCAGCTTGGGTGGAATTACCTGACGCCTGAGGAAGCGGTCAATCTTCGGAGTGGACGTCTGGGTTCCACCATCCTTGAGCCTGTCCTGGTGGAGCACATAAGGGACCACTGTCGCTTCGAGTTCAAGGGCGACACCCGGCATTTCACGGAAAACGCCATCCAGAATGGAGTCCAAGCCCTCAAGGGATTCAGGGCAACCGGCGCGACGCATCAGAACGAGAAGGCCTATGATCTGCTATGCCTTGGAACCAGCGTGCCGCAGACCATCGAGGCGGACACGAAGAGCTTCACCATCGATTACATCGATTGGAAGAACCCTAAGAACAACTCCTATCACTGCATCGCTGAATACAAGGTTGAGCGTGTCGGGTATCAGAAGCACTTTGTTCCTGACATTGTGCTGTTCGTAAACGGAATTCCGCTGGTCGTAATCGAGTGTAAACGCTCCGCCTACATCCAGACCAGGAAGGAGCCCCTTGACCTGGCCATTGAGCAGCTTTCAGACTATCAGGCAAAGGATGGCATTCCCCAACTGTTCCTTTACACCCAGATTCTGCTCGCTCTGGCACGGGACAAGGCACAATACGGCACGAACGGGACGCCGCGGCCGTTCTGGACCGTGTGGCGAGAAGAGACGCCGGTAAATGCTGTCCAGGAGTTGTTAAGGAGGCCGCTCGACCAGAGAGATCTGGAGCGCTTGTTATCCGGCCCGTTCAAGGATGTTCGAAAGGCCTATCTGACCATCCTTGAGCAGGGCAGAAAGCTGTATGAGCAGGATCGTTTGCTCTATTCCTTGTGTCGTCCGGAGCGCCTGCTGGAACTGGTATACAAGTTCATCCTGTTCGACAGCGGCATCAAGAAGATCGCACGCTATCAGCAGTACCTCACGGTCCACGACATCATGAATCGCGCACTCAGCACCCGTCCTGGCGAACCACGAAAAGGAGGGGTTGTCTGGCACACACAGGGCAGCGGCAAGTCGCTCACCATGGTCATGCTCGCAAAATCCCTGGCCCTCCATCCGCGGATCCCCAATCCCAAGATCGTGCTGGTGACGGATCGCATAGATCTGGACGAGCAGATCTGGGGGACTTTTCGGGCGTGCGGCCTGGAGCCGGAAAGGGCAAGCACCGGGAAACACCTTGCCGGGCTGCTTCTCGACCATAGGACCCATGTCGTAACCACACTCATCCAAAAGTTCGCGACAGCTGCCTCCACCCGGATGCTGAGCCGTATCGATCCCAATACCTTTGTTCTCGTGGACGAAGGCCACCGGGGCCAGTATGAAGAGCAGCATGCCCGCATGCGCCTAGTGCTGAAAAACGCATGTTTCATAGCCTTCACCGGAACGCCGCTTGCCAGATCGCTAAAGAAAAACACCTTCACGAAATTTGGCGATCTCTTCCGGCCTGCCTACACCATATCAAGAGCGGTGGAGGACAAGGCGGTCGTTCCTCTCCTCTATGAGGCCAGGCATGTGCCACAGGAGGTTGACAAGGGAGCCATAGATGGATGGTTCGAGAAGATCACCCTGGGTCTCACCAAAGATCAGAAGGCGGACCTCAAGAGGAAGTTTTCCACCGAGCGCCAGCTCAACAAGGCCGTCCACAAGGTTCGCATGATCGCCTGGGATGTGAGCCTTCATTACACTACGGCTTATCAGGAGACAGGTCTGAAAGGCCAGCTTGTCACGCCCGATAAGGAGACCGCCCTGAGGTACAAGGCTTTCCTGGATGAATTCGGCATGGTCTCCACCGAAGTGCTCATCTCTGCCCCGACCGAGCCCGAGGGTGAGGGAAACGGGTCCGGTCCGTCCGAAAAACAAAAGGGGTTCTGGAAGGAGATGATGGATCGATTTGGGTCGGAAAAGAACTACAACAAGCAGATCATCAATTCCTTCAAGCACGGTGAAACCCCGGAGATCATCATCGTAGTGGACAAGCTGCTTACGGGGTTCGACGCGCCTTGTAACACGGTCCTCTATCTCGCCAGGAAGCTTAAAGAGCACACCCTCCTGCAGGCCATTGCACGGGTGAATCGTCTCCACGAAGCCAAGGAATACGGCTTGATCCTGGATTACAGCGGGGTCATCGAAGAACTGGATCAAGCGATGGATTTCTATGCCCAACTGGCCTCCTACGATCGGGCGGATCTGGATGCGACGGTTGCTTTTGTTTCCGATCGAGCAGGCCGGTTGCCGCAACTCCACTCTGATCTGTGGGAGCTGTTTGAGGCGGTGAAGGGCGCCAAAGATCCGGAAGGCTATGAGCTTCATCTTTGGAATAGTGAGCTGAGACATAAGTTCTATGAGCGGTTCAGTCTCTTTGCGCGAACGCTGTCCCTTGCCTTGTCCTCCACCAATTTCCTGGAGACCACCTCGCCGAAGACCATCAACCGGTACAAAGCGGACCTCAAGTTTTTTCAGAATCTGAGGGCGGCTGTTACAAAGCGCTATCAAGAGTCCATTGATTTCTCAACCTATGAGCCCAAGATTAAGAAGCTGATTGATGCCCATGTCGGCGCGGGCGAGGTTGAGCAGCTCACTCCCCCGATCAACCTCCTGGATGCTGCAGCGCGCAAGCAGGCTGTAGAGGAAAATGGCAAGAGCGAAGGCGCAAAGGCGGATATGATCGCCTCTGCAACCGGCCGCGTTATCGAGCAGGAAATGCCAAAAGACCCTGCCTTTTACAAGAAATTCTCCAAGCTCCTTCAGGAGGTGATCGAGGCCTACCACACAGGCAGGCTTGAGGCCATTGAAGCATTGAACAGAGTCAAGGACATCTCCACGAAGGTAGTCACCCATACCGACGACGATGTGCCTTACGAACTCATTGGAAACGACATGGCGCGCCGTTATTTCGGTTGTGTACGTGAACCGCTGACGGAATACAAGCTACGGGATGATAAACCAGGGTCTGAAATCGCGTTGCGGATTGCAGACCGAATCGCACGGCACAAGATCCGAGACTGGCAAACCAACCTGGATGCCATTAACAAAATGCGGGGCGAAATCGACGACATTCTCTTCGAGGTGGCAGAGGAACAGGGGCTCAGGTTTTCCCTGGAGGAACAGGATGCCATTATCGACCGGTGCATAGAGGTGGCCATCGCCAATGAAAGCTGAGAGCCAGGGGCACCTGATTCAGTTCGGCCGGCGAAGGATTCCCTACCTCCTGCATCGTTCTCAACGGAAGAGGCTGCGCATCGTTGTGCGCCCCGACATGACGGTGAATGTCTATGCGCCGATGGGAGCTACTAACGATGAGGTTCATTCGGCGCTGAGCAGAAAGAGTCATTTGATAGCCAGGGCAATAGACAAATTCGAGGCGTATCAACCCCTGCCAAGCCCCCGGCGTTTCGTAAGCGGTGAAACTCTTGCCTATTTGGGAAGGCAATACCGGCTGAAGGTTGAGAAGGGTCCGAACCAGCCTGCCAGATTGCTGGGACGATTCTTGTGGGTTTGGACTGAAGACAGAAAGGACGTTCAAGGCATCCAGAGGGCCGTGGCGTCATGGTATCGAAGACGTGCCAATGATACGTTGGGACGATTCATGGAAAAGTGCTCTGCAGTTGCTTCCCGGCATGGTGTCCCGCCCCCCCAGATGGTGATACGCACCATGCGCACACGATGGGGAAGCTGTAGTCCATCCGGGAGAATTACACTGAATGTCAATTTGGTACAGGTTCCAGTTCATTGCATTGAGTACGTTATCATGCACGAGATTTGCCACCTCAAACACCACAATCACTCAAAAGCGTTTTACTCGCTCCTGAGCCGTTGCCTGCCAGATTGGCGGAAGAGAAAGGAAGCTTTGGATCGATTCAGAGTGTCCTGATGTCTTTCAGTTGCGATTTTCTTTTTAGAATTCCTGTAACCGTTGCCATTCCTGCAACGATTAGACTCCCCCAATATGTCTAGATACCGGGTGCTGATCTGCAATTGAAGATTGACATACTACATCGGTACTTCATAACTACGGACCTGCACTTCACTGAATCCCCGGATATCGGACTCGTGTTTGAGCAGTATTTAGTCAGCCTGGACAAATCCAAGATCATTCAACCGTCCCGCTGGCAGGGCCGAATGCGGTGCAATTTACACGGGGCAAACAAGAGGTTGCAAAGACATACGAGGGGGATATATCCTCCTAAAGATTGTCGTCAGGTGCAGGTCCAGCCTGGTGCTTGGCTGATCCGACATCCGGAAGATGATCCAAGGCAGGTCCATGTCGTCGCGTATGATGAGCATCGACCAGGTACTGTGTTGGGACCACCGGGAACCCCTCCGCCCGCCCTACATTCCAAAAGTCATCCTTACCTGAGTTAACCTTCATCCTACCTGGACGTACAGGGCATGACCCTTTGAGCCATAAAATCTAACTGCCAATCCGAATATTCGCAGGATACAGGATATCATGTATTGATACCTGCCTCTCCCCAAGGCTAGAATCTGCACATTTTTTAGTCGTGATCGGTCTTGGGTTCGGGGTAACCTGATCTTGTTCAGTCTCCGTGGCAGTTCGCTGTTGTAGTCCCTTATCTATACGGAGAAGGAAACGATCGGAAAGGCTGCAACTTCGTGGACGACAATGCCATGAGCCTTCGACGAGCAAATATCTGGATAAGATCTCTCAGCCTTTTTAGCGGCAAGGCCGGCACTTGGGCGAGGAGAATCAATGAACTACAAACTGCTCGGTTTTTTTGGGATCATGTCGATTGCGGCAGTGGTTGTTCTTGCCTTCCTGAACTATCCTTTGTTCAAGCAGCATAATCGTTCACTCACTCCAGTCGTGATTGCGACACTCAAGGCTCCCCATTCCGGGTTGGTGCAAATCGCCGATAGCAAGGGTTTTTTCTCCGAGGAAGGACTGGCGGTCACCATCAGGACCACCTTGACCGGCCATGAGTCGATCGATCTGGTACTCAGCGGAGAAGCCGATTTCGGAGGATCCGCCGAAACGCCTATCGCCAAGGGCCTGGCTGAAGGAAAGCGAATCAAGGTCATCACGACCATCTTCCGTTCGTCTGAGAATGTGGGCATCGTCATCCGCAAGGACCGCGGCATCGTCCGTCCGTCTGACCTCAAAGGCAAGCGGATCGGCGTTGTCCCTGGAACCGCCACACACTACATGCTGGAAACCTTCCTGGCCTTTAACAGAATTCCGGTGGATTCGGTCACCATTGTCCCCACCAACCCTAATGAAATCGTCTCCGCCATGGTCTCCGGCCATCTGGATGCCGCAGCGACCTGGAATCCTTTAATGGCGATCATGCGACAACAATTGGGGGAAAACGGACAGACATTCCTCCCTATCGAGTTCTACGCCGAGACATTCAACCTGGTCATTCGCCCGGACTACCTCCATCAGAACCGGGAGACCGTTGAGAAACTCATTCGTTCCCTGCTCAAAGCAGAGTCATATGTGGGCAGTCACCTCAAAGAGGCTATTCGGATTATAGCGGACGTATCCGAACTCGATCCGGATTTCTTAGGTGCTTCCTCTGATGCGAAAACCTTTCGGGCGACCCTCAGGCAATCCGTGCTGCTGGCCACTGAAAATGAGGTCCATTGGTATTTCCGGCGAGGTCTAGTCCCGGAAGCGGTTTTCCCGGATGTACTTGGTACTTTCGAGGTGGAACCACTGAGAGCGGCTAAACCATTGGCCGTCAGCATCGTGCAGGTAAAATAAATCATGAAGATCCGTCGAATCCTCCAACTTTCAATCTTTCTGGGTCTTATCAGCATCCTCATGGTGTCCGGGACGATTATACTCCTGCATATTTTTGAAGTTCAGCGCCATTCTAAAGCTAGAGCTTTGGACAATGTGGTGCGGGAAACCATCATTTTGCGCAGCATACTTCAGGAATTCCATGCGACTCAGAATCAGCGAGCAATGCTGCAGGGACGGGTGCAGTTTGGGAATTTGACGTCCCTTCTGGAGAACCTTCCCGCCTATGACGACGAAACCCGTGCTTTGAAGACCCGGATAATCCAGGAATGCACTGCGGTCAGTTCCCTGTTCAATCACCTTTCATCCGATGACGGAGCCCTCCAAAAGGAGGTTCACGACATGATCGGCGGCCAATTGTCCGTCAAGACCGCCTCCATGGTTTCCGACATCCTTGAACTTGACGATCTGAACGATGAGCATGGATACCGCGAGAGAAGGTGGTGGGTCGCTGTCGTCGCTGGATCGGCCGGTTTTCTTTCACTGGTGATCATCCTATTTCTCCTGGTCCTTCACCGTAGGGTGATCGCCCCCGTCCTGCAGCTGAAAAAGGCAACAGGAGTGGTCGGCGCCGGCAACCTGGATTTTGTTATCCCACCAAAATACGATGATGAAATCGGCGCACTGACCCGCGACTTCAATGGGATGACTGCCGAACTCAGAGCAACCATTTCCAGGCTTGAGCTGACGAATCAGGAACTGCAGGAATTTGCCTTTGTCGCCTCCCACGATCTCCAGGAGCCCCTGCGCAAGATCCAGACCTTCTGTGACCTTGCGAAAAGGAGATGCGGGCCTGTTCTGGACAGTACCAGCCGGGAATACCTCGATCGAGTCTTCAATTCGGCAGACCGCATGCGACAGCTATTACGTGACTTGCTTCAGTTCTCAAGGGTCGCTCTCAAGCCGGAACCATTCAAGAGAGTAGATCTCCACGAAATCGTGCGGGAGGCGGCGAATGTCTTCGAAGCAACAGTCAAGGACACCGGCAGCCGGATCGAAATCGGAAAGATGCCGTCCCTCCAAGCCGATGAGAGTCAAATGCTGCGGCTCTTCCAGAATCTCATCGGCAATTCTCTGAAGTTCCGCAACGAACAGCCCCATCGAATCCTCATTCATGCAGAACAGGAGGTGGAAG
>Ga0209270_1001156_pt1 | contig 41117 bp, 32 predicted proteins | sample MTBAKSrepl1MetaG_FD_187456 | JGI IMG/M metagenome (GOLD analysis project Ga0209270, IMG submission 187456) | Enrichment culture microbial communities from Arthur Kill intertidal strait, New Jersey, USA, that are MTBE-degrading - MTBE-AKS1... | ecosystem: Environmental > Aquatic > Marine >... | reverse complement strand
AAAATCCGCCGAGTGATTCCTTCTTGTCCGTCTCATCTTCTTGCTCCTTTCTTTGACCCTATTCCTAAGGCCTCTCTTGAGCAAGTCTTCCACTTATATGGCTGTCTTATTTTCCGGAGCCACTTCTATGTATTTCGAGGTGGACCAAATAACTCCCTCACAGGAATTGGCGGACACTATGTATGCCACGATGACATATGATGAGCGTGGTAACGGGATCTTTCGATTTTGGCGTGCTGTTGTATCTGACGAGATCAATTGTCCTGGTATGTGGTCTTATGTTTTTTATGATGGAATGTGCTTCAGTGTCGCGCATAGTAAAGATAAAAGTGATTTTACGATTTAGGCACGAACCGCTCCAACCAGCCCATCCAGACGGACGCGGTGCAAGCGCCGTGCCGCTGATGTCCCCGTTGGCATCAAGCAACACCCGCCACTCCCGGCCTGGGGCGATCTGAACGCGAGGTGATGGCGGCGGCAACGGTCTGCGGGATTGGGCTGCAATCTTTTCGGCAGCCCAATCCCGCGGACAGCCTTTGATACCCGGCCAAACCATCCCCCCTACGCCCCTGCTGCCCGCTCGTAGCCTGCGCCGCAGGCCCTTGGCCCTCTTCCCCGGACGGGGAAAGTGACTCAGGCCATCCATGGCCATCGCCCTAAAGGCGCACGCAAGGTGCGTCCAATTCGGCTGTCCTGCCGAATTGTGGGGTGGGGGATAGGGGCGATCTTTATACTTCGTTTTTCGCCTATTCCCCAAGTGCCCTCGGATATTGACAGGAACAGGATTGATGGGATAGAGTCCGGTCGATTATTCAGGAGGATGTGATGGATTACAAGGATACCTTATGTCTGCCGCAGACGGCGTTCCCCATGAAGGCCAGTCTTACCAAGAAGGAACCCGAGCTCTTAGAGCGCTGGGAAAAGGCCTGTTTGTACCACCAGATCATGGAGAAATCCGTGGGCCGCGAGAAGTTCATTTTGCACGACGGACCGCCCTATGCCAACGGCCATATTCATCTGGGCACGGCGCTCAACAAGATATTGAAGGACATTATCGTCAAGTCTTTATTCATGATGGGCTATGACACCTTTTATAAGCCGGGATGGGACTGCCATGGCCTGCCGATCGAGCACCAGGTGGAGCTGAACCTGGGCGAGAAAAAAGGCACGTTAAGCAAGGTCGAGATCAGGCAGGAATGCCGGGCCTATGCCGAGCGCTTCCTGGATATCCAGAGGGAGGAGTTCAAACGCCTGGGCGTGCTGGGGTTGTGGGAAGACCCGTATATGACCATCACGCATGCCTATGAAGCCACGATCGTGCGCGAGCTGGGCAAGTTCATCAGCCAGGGCTCGATCTACAAGGCGCGCAAGCCCGTGTACTGGTGCGCCACGTGCAAGACCGCTTTGGCCGAGGCCGAGGTGGAGTACCATGACCAGGTCACGCCCGCCATCTTCGTGCGCTTCAAGATGATCAGCGATATCAGCGAGCGCGTACCCGAGCTCAAGGGCGAAGATGTGTCGGTGGTGATCTGGACCACCACGCCCTGGACAATACCTGCCAACCTGGCCATTGCCCTGCACCCGGACATGGAATACGCGGCGGTCAAGACTGACAAGTACGGCGTGCTGATTATGGCGGCAGAACTGGTGGCAAGCGTGATGGCCGCCGCCGGGGTGAGCGAGTACAAGACGCTGGCCATCTTCAAAGGCAGCGTGCTGGAAAAATTGAAGGCCAGGCACCCCTTGTATGAGCGCGAGTCGCTTTTGATCCTGGCTGACTTCGTGACCCTGGACACGGGTTCGGGGTGCGTGCATATCGCTCCCGGACACGGCGTAGAGGACTATGAGATCGGCAAGGTCTACGGCCTGGAGGTGTATGCGCCGGTGGACAATGACGGCAAGTTCACCAAGGAGGTCGAGGACTTCGCGGGAAGGTTCGTGTTTGACGCCAATGAGGACGTGAACAAGGCCCTGGCGGCCAAGGGCGCGCTGTTGAATGCGTCAGACTATGCGCACTCCTACCCTTACTGCTGGCGCTGCAAGCAGCCCATCATCTTCCGCTCCACCTGGCAGTGGTTCATCTCCATGGAGGCCGCGGACCTGCGCAAGAAGGCCCTGGCGGCCATTGACCGCGTACGCTGGATCCCGGACTGGGGGCGCGATCGGATCTACAACATGATCCTGAACCGGCCGGACTGGTGCATCTCGCGCCAACGGGCCTGGGGCGTGCCTATCCCGGTCTTTTACTGCAAGGACTGCGGCGAGCTGCTGTTGTCGGGCGAGGTGGCCGAGCACGTGGCTCAGATATTCGAAAAGGAAGGCTCGGACGCCTGGTTTGCGCGTCCGGCCGGTGAGCTCCTGCCGCCGGGCACGGTCTGCCAGGCCTGTGGCAAGGGTGCGATCGAAAAGGAAGCCGACATCGTGGATGTATGGTTCGACTCCGGCGTCAGCTATGCCGCGGTATGCGAGCATGATCCCAAGCTGGGCGTGCCGGTGGACATGTACCTGGAAGGTTCGGACCAGCATCGCGGCTGGTTCCATTCCACCTTGCTGGCCGCGGTCGGCACACGCGGTGACGCGCCCTACAAGTCGGTTTTGACGCACGGCTTCGTGGTGGACGGCGAGGGCAAAAAGATGTCCAAATCGCTGGGCAACACCATCGCGCCCCAGGAGATCATCGACAAGTACGGGGCCGAGGTCCTGCGGCTGTGGGTCAGCGCCCAGGACTACAAGAACGACATCCGCATCTCCAGCGAGATCATCGACCGGCTGGTGGAGACCTACCGCAAGATCAGGAACACGGTGCGCTTCATGCTGGGCAACCTGTCCGACTTCGATCCGGCCACGGATACGCTCGCGCATAAGGATATGCTGGAGCTCGACCGCTACGCCCTGCACATCACCCAGGACCTGATCGAAAAGGTCCTCAAGGCCTATACCGATTTCGAGCCCTATGTCATCTACCAGCAGGTGCACAACTTCTGCGTGGTGGACATGAGCTCGTTCTACCTCGATATTCTCAAGGACCGCTTGTACGTGAACCGCAAGGATTCGCTCCAGCGCCGCTCGGCGCAGACCGCGCTCTTTAAGATCATCCAGGACCTGACGCGCCTGATGGCGCCGATCCTGTCGTTCACGGCCGAGGAGATCTGGGACCATCTGCCGGCCTATTCCGGCAAGGAGGCCAGCGTGCATGTAAGCGCCATGCCCATCAAGGACGAACGTCTCAAGGATGAGGCCCTGTCGGCCAAGTGGCAGCGGTTCAGGGAGCTGCGGCAGGAGGTTTCCAAGATCATGGAGCAGGCCCGGCGCGACAAGGTGATCGGGCATCCGCTGGATGCCCTGGTACGGCTTACGGCCAAGGGAGAGACCCTGGAGTTCCTGAAGCTCGTCAAACCCTTCCTGCGGGAGGTCTTGATCGTCTCCGAGGTCGAGGTGCTTGAAGGAGACGGTCCCTACCTTGAGAGCGAAAACTTCAAGGAGCTTAAAGTCGAAATCGCGCGCGCCGGCGGGGTCAAGTGCCCGCGCTGTTGGAACTACAGCCGCGATATCGGCCTGGATACTAAATTCCCCGAGGTATGCTCCCGATGCGCGACGCAGCTCGGATAAGAGTCCTCCTCAGCTGGGGCGCGTTCCTGGTCCTGCCCTGCTATCTCGTGGACCAGGTTTCCAAGCTCTTAGTCCTGAAGAATCTCCCGATCGGAGAGGCTATCCCCATGCTGCCGGGATATTTCGAGTTCCTGCATGTGCGCAATACCGGGGCGGCCTTCGGTATCCTGCAGGGCCTCCCGGACCCCTTCCGGACGTTCTTCTTCCTGGCCATTACGGTTGCGGCCTGCGCGGCCATCGTCATGATCTTCAGGGCCTCCGGCGATGAATCGGCTTTCTTGAAGGTGGTACTATGCCTCATTCTGGCGGGCGCCCTGGGAAACCTGACCGACCGGCTCGTGCATAAGGAAGTCGTGGACTTCATCAACGTGCATATCCGGCAGTACCACTGGCCGACCTTCAATATCGCCGATACCTATATATCGGTCGGCATGCTCGGATTGCTGGGGTATATGCTGAAAGGTTCTAGACAGAAGCCATGAGCGGGCTCGTCTGGCTGCCCGTGGACCACTCCTCGGGTCTGATCATGGCGGAGATATTGATGATGATGACCAGCTGGCCCTGGGGGTCCCTGTAGACGCCGTCGATGAACTCGGTGGAGATCTTGGCGAAAAAGGCCGGGGTCTGCTGAATCTTGGCGGGATCGATGACCAGCACGTCCGAGACCTTGTCGACCACCATGCCCATGACGCGTTCCCTGACCCTGACGATCAGGAAGACCGTTTGGGGATTATACTCTTTCATCTCCAGACGGAACTTGAGCCTCAAATCCATGATGGGTACGATGTCGCCACGCAGGTTGATGACGCCTTTGATAAAATCGGGCACATTAGGCAACAGGCTGATGTCCTGCAGTCCGATGATCTCCTCGACCATGTAGATGGGTACGGCATAGATCTCGTTATCGAGCGAGAAGGTGATATAGGAGGTATTGTCCCGATAGAGGTCGGCCTCCTCGGTACCCCCCATGGTCTTCTGCGGTTCGACGTTTGAGGCTTCGGCCAGGATCTCCTCGTCCATGCTTTCCGGCTCCTTATAGGCGGTACGTGCGGGTTTTGTTTCCGGTCTGGGTGACGGCGCACTCCGGGGTTTGGCCGAGCCCGGTTTGCCGGTCAGGCCCGGAATCATATCCTCTCTCACCTCGACGATATCATCGGCATCGATCTGCAAGGCCATGGGCAGGACATCTCTCTCCATGATCGAGGCAAAAACCAGGGCCTGTCTGCCGTGGCCGTCCTTGGCGCTCCCCAAAACCTCGCCCAGGGCGTTCAAGTCCTGCTCCAGGCCCGGACGCCCAACCGTGATAAGGTAGACCTGTCCAATGCCGAGCTTCTGCATGAGAAGGTTTTTGTCGAGTGTGCCGTAGGTTTTGGCCTGGGGTTTGAGGGCAGGTGCGCCTTCAGTCTTCTGGGCCTGGCCGGCAGCGGCCGCGCCCCCTTTCAAGACGGCCTGCAGGGCCTCAACCTGCTCGGAGATATCCATGGTATTGCTGGCGATGACATCCTCGAACATGCTCTTGAGCATATCGGCGCCGTGCAGCAGGGTGCCGGCTACATCGCTGTTCGGTATAAGCTTGCCCGAGCGGATCAGGTTAAGGACATCCTCCATGTTATGCGCCAGCTCGCCGATATTGGTCAGATCAAGAAATTTGGCGCTGCCCTTGATGGAATGGGCGGCCCGGAAGACGCGGTTGATCACCTCGGGGTCGACATGCTCCTTGTCCGTTTCGATACGGATCAGGTCTTCTTCGATGTCGGCAATATGCTCCTTGGATTCGGTTACGAACTCTTCAATCAGGTCATCAAATTCTCCCACGGCAACCTTCCTCCTGGCACATTCTCTACCCGCTTGCTATCGGCATATGTCCCGGAAAAACTTTAGCGTTCTTGACGGGTGGAAAGTATGTTGACAAGAAAAGGGCTCTGCCGGTATATATCTGGTGATATCCCTTCAAGGAGGCCTTACGACGGTGCGGAGTTTGCGGATTGTTATCCTGGTGTGCGCGGTGCTCTCGACCCTGGGCCTGTCAGCGTGCGGAAATGAAAAAGGGCATGATGAAGATGTCTCCATGAGCGTCCCGATCCATATGGAGGTACCCACCAATGATCTGCAGCCCAGGTTGGGTTTATCGGGTTTCATCTTCGGCACCTTTGTCTTGCTGAATGCCTATATCCTGATGATCGCGGGCTGTGTGCTGCTGATCGTCAAGGACCGTAGCGTGAAGCAGCTGGCAACCCTTGCCGGCCTGGCCGGAGGGATGCTTGACCCGGAGTGGGCTCAAACGAAGCTCATGATCTTTCTGAATAAGCTACAAAACCATGATACGCGGGTGCAATACGGCACGGCCGGATTGATCGCCGGAGTGCTCCTGGCCTACCTCGGGGCCTGGATCGCCATGTAGATCAGGCGGAGATGGTTTTCATGAGAAGATTGTTGTAACGCTGTTCATCAAGGGTATCCAGAAAGGCGCACCCGATCTCTTGGCCATGCGACCAGCAGATCTTGACCCCGAAGGTCTCGCTTTGGTTGCCCAGCCTCAAGCCCAGACGTTTACTCAAAACAACCTCATCCTCGAACCTGATCCGGATGCCGTCCTTTGATACATCCATGGCCATGGCGGTCATCCACTGCGTTCCCGAATAGATATGGACGCGTATAGGCAGATCGGTTCTTGAGAAACGCCGGCGTTCCTTGTGCATATAAGATCAATGATACGACGCTGTCCTCATAAGTCAACCCTTTGTGGGCAAAACAGTGTAAAGATATATACAGCACAAAGCGGCGATGTATTTCCAAAATAAAAATATTGCATATCGGTAATATTTAGCGTACCCTTGTGACCCATGGATAACCTTTTGTCACGCATATCACGGCAAGAAATCGATGATGTGCTCTTTCACGCCCTCATGGCCGTATACCGTTTCGAGTGGGACAAGATCAAACGCTTCGGCCTGGGGTACATGGAAATCCTGGCCTTGCAGGTCCTGAGGCGCCGATCGCCCTTACGGATGCGCGAACTCGTCAAAGAGCTCGGCCTGCCTTTTTCCAGCGCCACCCGTCTTTTCTCGCGCCTGGAAACCGCGGGCTATGTCAACAGGGTCTATGCCCAGGACGACCGGCGGGGTGTACATATCCACCTCACCCAAGCCGGGGACGACATCGTAAGAAAGATCGAAGCACACTCATTCGAGATCCTGAATGCCAATACAAAGGAAATGGATGCCGCGCTGCTCGACCACTTTATCGAGACGGCGCGCCATATGGAGAAACTCCTGGCGGTACGGAACAGTGTCTTGAAAAGCATCGCTCCTTCCGTCAGCCCTGAAAACGATACCGTGGAGGTGGGATCATGAAGTGCTGCAAAACGATGGAATTACATGGCAAAAATGTATTGATTACCGGCGGGGCCTTGGGCATGGGCAAATCACTGGCCGGCCTGTTCCTGAAGGAAGGGGCGCGGGTCGCTATCGTGGACATCCGCGAGGCTGATCTTGAAAATGCCATCAATGAACTATCGGCTTGGGGTACGATCAAATCCTTTGTATGCGATGTCTCGGACAGAAAACAGGTCTATGCCATGGCAGAAAAGGTAAAGCACGACCTTGGGCATATCGATATTCTCGTCAATAATGCCGGTATCGTGCGCTCGGACGCCTTTATGGACAAGCCTGACGAGGCCCTGGAAAAAGTCGTGGGAGTGAACCTCATGGCCCTGTGCTGGACCATCAAGGCCTTCCTGCCCGGCATGATGGCCAGCGGTGAGGGCATGGTGGTGAACGTGGCCTCGGCCGGCGGTCTTTTAGGCGTGCCTTTCATCTCCGATTACTGCGCCACCAAATTCGCCGTGGTGGGCTTGACCGAGTCGCTGCGCCAGGAGATGCGCCTGACGGGACACAAAAACATCAAGTTCAGCTATGTCTGCCCCAATACCGTTAATACCGGGATGTTCGCGGGCGCCAAGGCGGTCAAGGGGACCAAGATGCTCACCCCCGAGGACGTGACCAGCAAGGTCATCGAGGGCATCAAGAAAGGCAAGGCCATGATCGGCATTCCTGCCGGATCGGTCTATGCCCTGCCCATCATCAAGGCCATCCTGCCGATTCCGGTGATGGATCTGATGTGCCGGGTGCTGGGCATCGCCCAGTCGTCGCAAACCATGACCGGAAGGCGTGATTCGATCGCGTTTAAATAAGCTCGCCCGTCAGTGAGTTCTGGTTGGCGCGCGTTACCTTCACCGCTACCGTCTCTCCGATCAGGGACGACGATCCGGCGAAATTGATGATGGCGCCATGCGTGGTGCGGCCGAAGACCTGGTGGGTGTGGCGCGGGCTGGGCCCGTCCACCAGGACCTCATAGACCTTGTCCAGGCGCGCCTGGTTGTTCTCCAGGGTGATGCGTTTCTGCAAGGACTGCAGGAGATCCAAGCGCGCGCTTTTTTCAGGCAGCGCCACATCATCGGCAAGTGAGTCGGCGGCCGTGCCTGGGCGCGGCGAATACTTGAATGAGTAGAGCACATCGAAACGCACCACCTTGATGAGTGCGAGCGTGCGCTGAAAGTCAGAATCGCTCTCGCCGGGGAAGCCCACCATCACGTCCGCGCTGAAGGCCATATCCGGACGCGCCCGTCTGAGGTCTTCGATGAGCTTGAGATATGAGGCATAGGTGTAATTGCGGTTCATGGCCTTGAGCACACGGTCCGACCCGGCCTGAAAGGGCAGGTGCAGATGGCTGCAGAGCTTCGGCAGGACCGCGAAACATTCGATCAGTTCGGGCGAAACGTCTTTGGGGTGCGAGGTGGTGAACCGCAGCCGCTCGATGCCGTCCACGCTATGGATCTCTTTAAGCAGCTGCGGAAAAGGCACGCCTCCGGCATAGGAGTTCACATTTTGTCCCAGCAGAAAGATCTCCTTGACCCCGCGGCCGGCTTGCAGCCTCACCTCGGAAAGGATCGCGGCATGATCGCGGCTGATCTCGCGGCCCCTGACCATGGGCACGATGCAGTAGGTGCAGTAATTGTCGCAGCCCTGCATGATATTGAGATAAGCCCGGTGGCCAGGGGACAGAAAGGCCTTGTCCGGCACGATGTCCATGGACGGGATGCATTCGCCGAACGCGGTTTCGATCCGCGGTTGGCGCCTGGTAAGCGCTTCAGCGACCAGATCGCAGAGTTTATGAAGCTGATGGGTGCCGATGACGATATCCACCTCGGGGAAGTGTTCGGCAAGCGCCGCGCCTTCCTGCTGGGCCACGCAACCGGCCACGGCGATGACAAGCCCGGGTTTGTGCCGTTTTAAGACGCGCAGGCGGCCGAGCGTGCTCACGGCCTTCTCCTGGGCCTTCTGTCTGACCGAGCAGGTATTGAGGATGACGAGATCCGCGGCCTCGTCGTCGTCCGTAGCTTGATAGCCCTGCCGCGCGAGCTCGGAATAGAGCTTCTGGCTGTCCAGGTCGTTCATCTGGCAACCATGGGTGAATATCTTGACGCGTCCGTGCATAGGCCGTATCCATATATGGATGGGGCGGCAGAGTCAAGCAGGCCATAGTCCCCGCATGGTGCGGGATGAAAAAATGTCTCTTGTGAAACCCGTCCCCTGCCGATACAATACTGGTATTCTCAGAGGGAGGTTGTATATGGACAAAAGAGGTTTTACCCTTGCCGAACTCATGATTACGGTGGTCATCATCGGCATCCTGGCCGCCGTCGCCATACCGATATACAGTGGATATACCCAGCGGGCCAGGCGTTCCGAGGCTTTCACCGCCGTGCAGACGATTGCCATGGCAGAAGAAAAGGCCTTTGCCGAGACCGGCGCCTATGTCGATATCGCGGCGTTGAGGGCCGCCCCCTGGAACATGAACGTTCCGAATGCCACGCACTGGAACTATAATGTGACCCTTTATGGAACGACCCAGTTCAAGGCCACGGCGACACCACGAACCGCGGCGGCCGGGACGAGAACCCCCTGTATGCGCTCCGACGGCGTGCAAGGATATAATTCCAGCGCCGCTTTCACCGGTTGCGTACAAGAGGATTGGAAGTAGCCGCACAACCTTTGCAGAAGATCATATCCATGACGGACCTCGGCAGGTAAAGATTTTCCGGCAAGGTATCGATACGCTACCCTATGGCTAGGCTGCACAAAATCACGACCCTCTGGCTCACACTCCTCTGTCTTACTGGCTGCGCCGCGATCCAAACGAATTACAGCGTGAGTCTGGAAGGCGGCGCTGACCGGATCGCCGGGGCGATCATCCAGACCCTGCCGCCGGAATACCTGAACGTCACTATGCTCGTGGCGGCGCCGGTGGACGCCACCAACCTCAATGCCAGCCGGTTCGGCCTGGCCATGCAGGAACTCCTGACCGGGGCCATGGTGAGGCATGGGGCGCACATCGCCGAGGTTCAACTGCGCAAGCTGCCGTACATCAGCTGCAACCAGGGTCTGGTATGCTTAAGCCGTGACGCCGGCAAGCTCAAGGATGAGTATCAGGCCGGCATGATCCTGGTCAGTTCCTATATCGTGGGCAGGCATGAGCTGATCATCACCTCGCGGGTGGTGAATTTCAACAACAATGATATCCTGGCCTCGGCCACCACGACCCTGTATCGCTCGGAATCGATCAACGCCCTGCTCCAGGCCGGAGATGACGGGAGGGTATATGAACGCTAGAGCTCTCGGGCTCCTCCCGGTGATCCTGGCGCTGTGTCTTTGCATGAACGCCTGCGCCATTGTCAGGCCGCACATGGATTCATCCCGGACCACCCCGATCGATTGGGGCCTTGAGGGCGCCAAAAGCTCGGCCATCACCGTGCTGCCGTTTGTCACCCATGACCAGGAGAAGCGCTGGGGCATCTATGCCGGGCAGCGCATGCAGGAATCTCTCCTGGCCGCCAAGGCCTTTGAACGCGTGCTGTATGCCGAGCAAGAGCCGGTTACCACCCCGTATGTGCTCAAGGGCGAGATCGATGGCTTGTATTACGGCGGGACATTCACCCCCACCAGCGTGCAGGTGACGGTCAGGGTCATCAATCGCCAGGACGGCCAGACCAGATTTTTAAGCAGGCTCTCGGCCGAGGCCGAAAACCGGGGTCTGGACCTGGAACTCCTGACGCGCAAGTACGTGTCCGCGCCCTACCCCGAGCAGGTCTTGAACGGCATCCTCAAAGAACTGGCCCGTGAAATCGCGCTACGCACCCATGCGGCGCCTTCCGGTGCTCAGGAACCGCAATAAGCCCTTCACCGGATCGTGACAGCGCTCAGGCGGTTCAATCCTTTTTCTTGCCCCAGACCATCAGCTTACCGGCTCTCGATTGAAGATAGACCAGACCTTCCGGACTCACCATGGACCTGACGATGTTATCATCAGCGGCGGAATCGTCCAGCAATCCGGCCGTAGGATTATCCCACATTTCGTCCTGAGGGCTCCAGCACCATTTGCCGAACCAGACATTGCCGAGCGGGTCGGTGTCCAGGCTCTCGATCCAGTCATAGGAATCGGGAGGGAGACCGGGCGTGCTTAGCAGCTCACCTTTTTTGTTGAAGCATCTGACGGTATAGGTCAGGCTTCCATCGCTTTCCTCTGTCAGGGCGTAGATTCTTATGGTGTCACTGACAAGATCATAGGACCCGGTTATGGCCTTGGTATCCCAGGTGTCAGTGAATTTTTTCCATGTATCGCCGTTGTCAGTGGTGTAAAAGATTCCCGCTTCGGTCGCCACATACACACGATCGCTGACGGTATATATGTCGGTGACATTCACGGTCGCATCCCCGTCCACCAGCTCAATCGGATTGGTCCATTCCTCGACTGAAGTCGAGTAGGCATACAGCCCCTTATCCGTCGCCACCCAGATGCGCGTCCCGTTGATGCCCATCTTGTTCACCGCGCTTACCCCGTCGTCCTTGAAATCCGTGGAAATGACATCATCATTCGACGACCCATGCGAGACGAGTTTCCATTCCCCTGAACTGGTCTGGTAGACGGCCCACACATAGCTCACGGAGTAATAGTAGGATGTGGTCGAAGTCAGGATCATGGCGCTCAAGGGATTATCGATCGCACCCCAGGCGAATTCGGACTTTCCCCACTCAAAATCGGTCTCGGCCGTGGCGGAATAATAGGTGAAATCATGGTTTCTGATCCCGGCCAGGATTCCGCCGATCAAGGCATCCGGGTCCTTGGCCATGAGCACGAAATCGGCATCCACGAGGGTCTCGAGACTCCTCTGCTTGACCTTGGCGGAAAAATTAAAGGTCTCCTGATTATCTTCGTCATCGATCACCGTGCACGTAAGCAAACGGTCGCTGGCGCTGGTGGGCACCCAATAGACATAATACTGGCCTACGGGCTCACCTGCCTTGAAGTCATTGTCCTTGCTTTGAAATACGCCTCCGCTCCCGTCCCAGATGTAGCTCAGGGGAGGATTGTCGCTCAGGGCCAACACCCTCAGCAGCACCCGCTGACCGACCACCGGGTGTGAGTCCGAAATATTGGTGCTGGTGATATCAGGTCCGGAGGATGAACACGCCCCCAGGAGACAAACCAACGCGAGCATGGCCACGCGAGAAACGATCTTGTTCAAATACCCCTCCCCCTCTGTATGATGTTCACCCCTACCTAGCAGATAGATGTGGAGTCCGCAAGGATCAACGCTCGCTCCTTGCAATCAAGCCTTATCACGGGTATAATAGCCACCATGACATCACCTGGGGCGGGTACGGCATTGATGGTTGCTGGCAGGCGGAACACACTATGATAGACCCTTTCATCGCGCGCCGGAATATGGTGCGCGAGCAGATCGAAGCCCGCGGCGTAAAAGCCCCCCGCATCCTGGACGCCATGCTCGAGATTCCCCGCCACAAGTTCGTGGACGAGTATCTCAAATACAAGGCCTATGACGATGCGCCCTTGACCATCGGATACGGCCAGACCATCTCGCAGCCCTATATGGTGGCGCTCATGACCGAGGCTTTGAAACCCGAGGCCGAGCATAAAGTCCTGGAGATTGGTACCGGTTCGGGGTATCAGGCGGCCATCCTGTCCAAACTCTGCGGCAGCGTGTATACCATCGAACGCTTGAGCGTCCTGGCGGCGCGCGCCCGCAAGGTCCTGGACGAGCTCGGCATCTTCAACGTCCATATCCGCATCGGCGACGGCACTAGGGGGTATGCCAAGGATGCCCCGTATGACCGCATCATGGTCACGGCCGGCGCCCCGCATGTACCCGAGGCACTGGTGGAACAGCTTGCTCCGGGTGGAATCCTCGTTATCCCGGTCGGCGACCAGTATTTGCAGGACCTGAAGCGCATCACCAAAAAAAACGGCCAGACGATCAGCGAAAGCCTGGGGGGCTGCCGGTTCGTCAAGCTGATCGGCGAGAGCGGCTGGAGCGAATGAAACAGAAGTCAGCAGTCAGAATCCAGGAGTCAGAATGATAATCGAAACGTACGGCAACGCGGACCCTGCGTTTCATTTTATTCTGAATTCTGGACCATGTCTTCTGAATTTAGATCTCTATTCTGACTCCTGAATTCTGACTCCCGAATTCTTCTTTACCCCCGTCCGTCCCAACGGCTGAAATTTTCCAGGATCTTCAAGCCCGGCTCACCGCTTTTTTCCGGGTGAAACTGGGTGGCGAAGACATTGCCGGAGGCCAGTACGGACGCAAACGTAATGCCGTAGGTGGTCGTCGCGGCGATTTTATCCGCCTCCCTGGGATCAGGATAGTACGAATGCACGAAGTAAAACTGCGCCTGGGGGTTGACGCCTGCCAGCAGCGGATGATTGGTCCGTGGCGAAAGGCTGTTCCAACCCATGTGCGGTATCTTGAGGCCCATTTCAGCAAAACGCCTGACCGTGCCGGGGATGACGCCCAGGCAGTCCGTACCGCCGTCTTCCTCGCTTTTTTCGAGGATAATCTGGGTGCCGAGACAGATCCCCATGAAGGGCGTGCCCTGTTCTATGACGGCATGGATGGCCTCATTGAGGCCATGGGCGCGGATGGTCTCCATGGCTTGCCCGGCCGCTCCCACGCCGGGAAAGATGACCCGCTCGGCCGCCAGGATCTCTTGCGCGGAATCGGTGATGCGGCACGCCAGACCCAGGTGCTTAAGCGCCCGCTGAACACTCTTGAGGTTGCCGGCCCGATAGTCGATGATCGCAATCATGCCCCAAGTGGTTGCATCAATTCGTTTGCGGCGTCAACCCGTAAAATCATCCGCCGCAAGGCTGGATCCCGCCCTCTATAACAAGGTGATGAGGTCGGGCCTGACTTGTCCGAGATAGGCCTGCAGGCATTCCAGCGCCTTGAACAGCTCATCCCGGGAAGGGGTCAGGATCGAGAGCCTTATGTGGTTCGCCCAGGCGGCGCCGTAGATATCACCCGGCATGATCTTGATGCCCTGGCGTTTGAGGTTCTCGGCGTGCAACCTGCCCGGCGAGCCGGTATCGATCCACAGACAGGCCCCGTCGCCCTGCCAGGCGCCATGCGCGCGGATGTGCTCCCAGCGTTTTTCAAGCTCAGCCTTGAGGCGCGCTATGTGCCGGGCCATATCCCCCGCTTCTAGCATTGCATAGAACAGGCGTTGCAGGATGCCGGACAGGGAGAGGTCGTTGATCTCCTTGAGCTGGATAAAACGTTTCTCCAGGGCCGCGGGCATGGCGCACACACCCAGACGCAGCCCAGGGCCCAGGATATTGGAAAGACTCTTGATGTAGACCACCCGGTCCCGGGTATCCCGGGCCTTCAAGGGCACGGCGCCCACGATATCCGAAAGCGGGTCATCCTCCAGGATGAAGAAATCACGGCGTCTGGCCAGCTCGACGAGCGCCGCGCGCGCCTCATCCGGCATGCTCGCTCCGGTGGGAATATGCGCCTGGGGCATGGTGTAGAACAGCTTCGTGCCGCGTTTCATCAAGGGCTCCAGGTCTTGGGCCGTGCGCGGACAGGGCATGCTTGTCACCTGGGCACCCAAGGATTCAAAGATCCGCCGGGCGCCGGTATAGCCCGGCTCCTCCACTACGACCCGGTCGCCGGGTTTCAACAGCGTCAGCCCGGTCAGAAACAGGGCCTGCTGCGCGCCGCCGGTGATGATGGGCATTGCCTCTATGCCCTGGGAGCTAAGCCATGCCTGCACGGCCTGCCGCAGCGGCTCATAGCCCTGGGGCGGATCATACGCCAGCAGACCATCCATTCCGGCCTTCAGATAGGGCTCCACCCATACCAACATGGACTCCGGGGGGCGGATGGACGACATGTCGATGGGCCCCTGCTTCCTGGCCCTGGCTACATAGGTGCCGGCGCCCTGCCTCAGGGTGAGCAGACCCTGGCGTTCCAGATGCAGGTAGACGTTGCGGGCCGTGATGAGGCTGATGCGTTCCTGGCGCGCGAACGCGCGCAGCCCGGGAAGCCTGTCGCCGGGTTGACAGTGGATCATGATATGCTCGGCCAGCCTTTCGGCGATCTCTTTATAGCGCATGTCCCCTCTTGACAGTGATTATATAATATGAAACAGTATCATACTAGTGTTATGATTGATATATAACACTATGGAGGGCGAACATGGATACCAACGAACAAGTACTGGTCAATCGAGGGCTGGCCCGCATGCTCAAGGGCGGCGTCATCATGGATGTCACCACGGCCGAGCAGGCCAAAATCGCCGAGCGCTCGGGCGCGGTGGCGGTCATGGCCTTAGAGCGCGTACCGGCCGATATCCGGGCCTTAGGCGGGGTGGCGCGCATGAGTGATCCTTCCATGATCAAGGCCATCCAGGCCAGCGTCAGCATCCCGGTCATGGCCAAGGCCAGGATCGGCCACTTCGTGGAAGCCCAGGTCCTTGAGGCCCTCGCGATCGATTATATCGACGAAAGCGAGGTCCTCACCCCGGCCGATGAAAGCCACCATATCGACAAGCAGGCCTTCAAGGTACCCTTTGTCTGCGGCTGCCGCGACTTGGGCGAGGCCCTGCGCCGTATCGCCGAAGGCGCCAGCATGGTGCGCACCAAGGGCGAGGCCGGTACAGGCAACGTCGTCGAGGCGGTGCGGCACATGCGCGCCATGATGCAGCAGATTAGGCGAGTGGCCGGCATGGCCGAGGAAGAGCTTTATGCCTATGCCAAGGAGATCGGCGCCGGCGTAGAGCTGCTAAAGGAGGTGCGCACCAACAAGGGCCTGCCGGTGGTCAATTTCGCGGCCGGCGGCATCGCCACGCCCGCGGACGCCGCCCTCATGATGCAGCTGGGCGCCGAAGGCGTCTTCGTAGGCTCCGGCATATTCAAGTCCGCCGACCCTGAACGTATGGCGGCCGCCATCGTTGAGGCCGTAGCCCATTATGACGACGCCGCTCTCATCGCCCGCGTGAGCGAGGGCCTGGGAGCAGCGATGCCGGGGATCGAGATCGCATCCATCCCGGCAGGTCAAACGCTCGCTGTCCGGGGATGGTGAGCATCGGCATCCTGGGTCTGCAGGGAGGAGTGCGCGAGCACGCCCAGGCCCTGATACAGTGCGGGGCCGAGGTCCGGGTGATAAAGTCGCCCGGCGACACCAGCAATCTGGACGGTCTGATCCTGCCCGGCGGCGAAAGCACCACCATCACCAAGCTGGTGCGTTTGGCCGGCCTGGAAGAACCACTGCAACGTCTGATCAAGCGCGGCCTGCCGGTATGGGGCACCTGCGCCGGGGCGATCATGCTCTGCCTCGGCGGAATATTCGCTTACCTGGAGACCGAGATCGTCCGCAACGCCTATGGCCCGCAGCTTCGCAGCACACTCGCGCGAGGGAAATTCATGGACCGGACAATCCCCATGGTCTTCATCCGCGCGCCCCGAATCATCAGGGCCGGCTTGGACGCCGCCGTCCTCGGACGTCTGGATGACGAGATCGTAGCCCTCAGGAAGGCGCACCTCCTCGTGACCACCTTTCATCCCGAGCTGAGCCAAGACCTGACCGTAACGCGCTATTTCCTGGATATGGCGAGGGAAGGCGCCCGGCGCTTTTAAGCTTGACGAAAAAAATGATTTTATATAGCCTCCCATTTCCTGGAGGCATATGGAGCGCAGAGAGTCCTGGATAGCACTGGATCTCATCGAGCATATCGGTCCGCGGACCATCACGAAGCTCCTTGAGCTCTTCGCCGACCCCTTAGCCATCCTGAAGGGCGGAACACGCAACCTAAACGACCTGTCATTCCTCACCACCCAGCAGCGCGCGGCCTTGAGCGCCGGCGCCGATGCGGGCGCGCTCAAGAAGGTCCTGGACCAGCTTGACCGGATGGGGGGGGCCTGGGTGTGCCGCGACGAGGATGACTACCCGGCCCTGCTCAAGGAAATCACGGATCCGCCGAGTGTACTCTACGTGCGCGGCAACCTTCATGAAATCAATCCGGCCGTGGCCGTGGTCGGGACCAGGTCCCCCTCGCATTACGGGGGCGAGGTGGCCTTCACGTTGTCACGCGACTTGAGCCTGCGCGGGGTAAGCATCGTCTCCGGACTGGCGCGCGGCATCGATACGTACGCCCACCGCGGGGCATTGAAAGGCCTGGGCGGCACCGTGGCGGTACTGGGTTCGGGCATCGATACCATCTATCCTCCGGAAAATCTCGCGCTGGCCGAGGAAATCTGCTCGCACGGCGCCGTGGTATCCGAGTTCCCGCCCGGCACCGGTCCGCGGCCCGAACATTTTCCCCGCCGCAACCGCATCATCACCGGCTTATCGTCCGGGGTCGTCATCGTGGAGGCCACCCTGCGTTCGGGCGCCATGATCACCGCCCGCCATGCCTTGGACCAGGGGCGCTTGTGCATGGCCGTGCCCGGCGCGATCACCAATCCACGTTCCAAAGGGCCGCATGATCTCCTGCGCCAGGGCGCGACTCTGGTGGAACAGGCCGATGATGTCCTGATGGAAATCGCCCCCCAGTTGCAAGGCGTCCTGAATGAACAGCAACCGGAAAACGCCAGCGGCATCATCTCGCTGGTGGCCGGTGAACCGCTCGGCATCGAAGAGATCGCGAGCGCCTTGAAGACCGACATCAGCGAGGCCACGCGCATGCTCACCATACTGGAGCTGAAAGGCGACATCGAGCGCGTGGCGGGCAACCGGTTCACACGAAGGAGACTGCATGGGTAAATCATTGGTGATCGTTGAGTCACCCACCAAGGCGCGCACCATCAAGCGTTTTCTCGGCAAGGGCTTTGACGTGGAGGCCACCATGGGACACATCAAGGATCTCCCCAAAACCTCCCTGGGTGTCGATATCGAGAAGGGCTTCGAGCCCAATTATAAGATCAAACCCGAAAAGCGCGACGTGGTCAAGCGGTTGAAACAGGCGGCGCAAAGCGCCAAGACCATCTATCTGGCGAGCGACCCTGACCGCGAGGGCGAGGCCATCGCCTGGCACGTGGCCGAAGAGCTGTGCACGCCGGATGTGGCCATCGGCCGCATCACCTTCCACGAGATCACGCAGAAGGCCATCGACGAGGCCCTGGCCCATCCCAAAGAGCTCGATAAACCGCTCTACGACGCCCAGATGGCCCGGCGTTCCATGGACCGCATCGTGGGCTACACCATGAGCCCGCTCTTATGGCGCAAGGTCAAGCGCGGGCTTTCCGGCGGTCGCGTGCAGTCCGTGGCGGTCAGGCTCATCTGCGAACGCCAGGATCAGATCGAGGCCTTCACGCCGGTGGAATATTGGACCATCGAGGTTACGCTTATTACCCCTGACGGCCAGACCATCGTGACCAAGGTGGTGGAACCCAAGGAGATTCCTGACGAGGCCACGGCCCTTTTGATCGCCGATAAGATCAAGAGCGCCCCCGAGCTTACCATCAGCGAGTTCAAGAAAAAGTCCCGCAACCGGCATCCCCTACCGCCCTTCATCACCTCGACACTGCAGCAGGAGGCCTCGCGCCGGCTCAAGTTCACGGCCAAGAAGACCATGCTCATCGCCCAGCAGCTGTATGAAGGCCTGCCCATCGGCCAGGGTGAGGAGCTCTCGGGCCTCATCACCTACATGCGTACGGATTCGCCCGTGGTATCCAAGGACGCCGTGGCCCAGGTGCGGGAATTCATACCCGCGCATTTCGGAAAGCAGTACCTGCCCGAGAAACCCATGCACTACAAGGCCAAGAAGAGCGCCCAGGAAGCGCATGAGGCCATCCGGCCCTCCAGCGTGGAAAACACGCCCGAAGGCTTGAAGGCCTACCTGAACAAGGATCAGGCGGCCCTGTACGATCTGATCTGGAAACGCTTCGTCGCCTCCCAGATGAAGAGCGCCGTCTTCGACCAGACCTCCATCGACATCCAAGCCGGAGACATTGGCATCCGCGCCACGGGTTCGGTGCTGACCTTCGACGGTTTTCTGAAGGTCTATGACGTACAGGACGAAAACGACACCTTGCTGCCGGACAACCTTAAGCAGGGCGATGTCCTGAAGCTCGAGGGCTTGAATCCGGAGCAACACTTCACCCAGCCGCCGCCGCGCTACAATGAAGCCAGCCTCATCAAGGAGCTTGAGGACAAGGGCATCGGACGCCCGAGCACCTACGCCCCGATCATCTCAACCATCCAGGAACGGGGATACGTCAAGCTGGAAGGCGGTTCGTTCACGCCCACCGAGCTGGGCCGCGATGTCAACCGCCTCTTGGTCCAACACTATCCCAACATCTTGGATGTCGGGTTCACGGCCAGGATGGAAAACGGCCTGGACGAGGTCGAAGAGGGCAAGTACGGCTACCAGGAAACCATGCAGGATTTCTACGCCACCTATCAGAAAGAGCACGAGGCCGCGCTCAAGGATATGCAGAACATCAAGATGGAACAGCGCCCCTCCGGCATCACCTGCGAGCGCTGCGGCCGCGACCTGCTCATCAAGCTCGGCAAGAACGGCTATTTCCTGGGCTGCGCCGGATATCCCGAGTGCACCAATACCAAGGAGTTCACCCGCGACGAGGCCGGCCATATCCAGGTCAAGGAATCGAACGAACCGTCCGAGACCGATGCTACGTGCGAGAAATGCGGATCTCCCATGGTGGTCAAGCGGGGGCGTTTCGGTCCGTTCCTGGCCTGCAGCCGTTACCCCGAATGCAAGTCCACGCGTCCGATCAAGGAACCGCAGAAGATCGACAAGACGTGCGATAAGTGCGGTTCCCCCATGGTGCTCAAGCGTGGACGCTTCGGTCCGTTCCTGGCCTGCAGCAATTACCCGGAGTGCAAGAACATCATGCCCGTGACCACCGGGCTCAAGTGCCCCATGCCCGGGTGTTCTGGGGAGATCAAGCAGCAACAGTCCAAGAAGGGCAAGACCTTCTACAGCTGCACCATAAAGGAGTGCAAGTTCACCTCCTGGACCAAGCCGGTTGAAAAAAAATGCCCGCAGTGCTCCGCGGACTTCCTGGTCAAGAAAGGCAAGCAGAACGTCTGCCCCAACCCCGAGTGCGGCTATAGCGAAGATGCCTGAGGCCGTCCACGTCATCGGCGCGGGCCTGGCCGGGGTCGAGGCGGCCTACCGTTTAAGTCAATGCGGCGTGGATGTGCACCTCTTCGAGATGCGGCCGGTGCGCATGACCCCGGCGCACACCACTGATAAACTGGCCGAGCTGGTATGCAGCAACTCGCTCAAAGGCACCGACCCGCTCACGGCCCATGGGCTATTAAAAAAAGAGCTTAGCCAGCTGGATTCGCTGGTGCTTAAAAACGCCTTTCAGACGCGGGTGCCGGCCGGCAAGGCCCTGGCCGTCGACCGGGAGGCCTTTGCCGCGCGCATCACCGCTGACATAGCCCAGCATCCGCGCATCCGTCTAATTCGCAAAGAGGTCACGCAGATTGACCTGTCCGTCCCGACCATCATCGCCACCGGCCCGCTCACCTCCGAAGCGCTCGCTTCCGAGATCGCCGAGCTCACCGGACAGCAGGGCCTGTCCTTCTATGATGCCATCGCACCCATCATCGACAGCCACAGCATCGACTACGACAAGGCCTTTTTCGGTTCGCGCTGGGCATCGGACGATACGGATTATCTGAACTGCCCTCTCGATAAGGAAGCGTACAGCGCCTTCATAAACGCCCTTCTGGCGGCCGATACCGTGACCCCGCATGCCTTCGAGGATGCGCGTTTCTTCGAGGGCTGCCTGCCGATCGAGATCATGGCCCGGCGCGGCCCCGAGAGCCTGCGGTTCGGCCCGATGCGGCCGGTGGGGCTGAGCGACCCGCGCACGGGCGGACGCCCGCACGCCGTGGTGCAACTAAGGCGTGAGAATCTCAAGGGCGAGGCCTACAATCTCGTGGGGTTTCAGACCAGGCTTACACAGTCTGATCAATCCAAGGTCCTGCGCCTCATACCGGCGCTGGCGCAGGCGCAGTTTCTGCGCTACGGCTCGATTCACCGCAACACCTTCATCGATGCCCCGCGGCTGCTGGCACCGGATTTAAGCCTCAAAGCGCATCGGAACATCGTACTGGCCGGACAGCTCGCCGGGGTGGAGGGCTACATGGAATCCACCGCCATGGGCATCATGGCCGCCTATTCCATCATGGCCTACCGATGTGGCAAACCATTCACACCGCCCCCGCCCGAGACAGCCATCGGGGCGCTCATCCATCATATCACGGATGCCGCCGTACGGTCTTTTCAGCCCATGAACATCAACTTCGGCATCATTCCCAGTCCGGATGTGGCTAAAAAACTCAAACGACAAGCATTGTTGGAGAGAGAAGCCTTGGCCTTTTCGGAATGGGTGGGCACGCTGGAATACCGAGCGCCGATGGAATAGTACATGTAATAAAACAAAGGGAGGGCAGACGTTAGTCCGCCCTCCGCATTACTATGCCTTCGTTACATTGGCTGCCTGGGGTCCCTTGGGACCCTGGACGATATCGAATTTCACCTTATCGCCCTCTGCAAGTGTTTTAAAGCCTTCCTGCTTGATGGCGGAAAAGTGTACGAATACATCCGCGCCGCCGTCCTCGGTAATGAAACCAAAACCCTTCTTCTCGTTAAACCACTTCACTGTTCCTAAAGCCATTAAAGCACCTCCACTTGCAGATCCAAGAGCCTGGCAAAACCATTGGACCCTGTTTAGTATTTTCTGGAACATCATTACCTGTAAACGCGGGAAAACGTTCTTTAGGGTTTGCCGTGGTTTACTATGATAATCTTTCCAGTTACTTGATTTATGTAATGAGATACCAGGTGCTTGTCAAGGGCTAAGCAATAAAATACTAAAAAACCATTTTATCCCGTTGAAGAAAATAAGCATGGCCCGCCCTGGTTACGGGGTTTTTGAACTTGACGCCGCAGGTGCTTTTCCATAGATAGGGTGTGGGTCGCCAAACAGGAGAGCATATGTTTGAGTTCCATATTTCCAGGCACGCACGGGACAGGTACCAGTTTGATGATGGCCTGTTTTCCTTAAACGGCAATGTCGTCTTCGCCAACCTCTTCAGCGTGCGGATCTTCAGCGACAAGGTCAACCGCGTGCGCGAGGCCTCCACGCACCCTGAGCGCGCACTGAAAGCCAGCGATATCAACGCCATGGGCCTTATCGACGAGGTCCTGCACTATGTGATCTGGCTCTACCGCAAGGAAGTCAACCCACAGGCCATGCAGGCGGCCTATGCGCACGTCGTGGGGCAGATCGGCGCAAAAGACCTTGACGCCTGTCTGCTGCTCTTTGTGGAGCTGTTCCCACCCGTGGATGTCTATCGGGGCCGCTTGAACGCCGCCGATTATCTCGCCGGGCAGAGCGAAGGCATACCCAATCACCTGATCGCCCTGGAAGAGATGCTCCTCTTACGGATGGCCAACACCAACCCGGCCTTCAAACCCTTCCTTGAATTCTTCGACGATAGCCCTTTGAGGGAGTCCACCGCCTATTCCATAATACAACAGGGCCTCGAGACTTTCTTCCAGACCCAGCCCGTATTCGGCCCCCATAACAATCCGCTTATCACCATGCTCAGGGAACCGGTGGTCGCGGCCCCGGATTCACTCCAGGGCCAGCTCGATTATATCCGCACGCATTGGGGCAAGCTCTTGGCCGCCCTCCTGTTTCGTATCCTGGGCGGCATCGACCTGATCAAGGAAGAGTATAAGGACCGCACCTTCTACAAAGGCGATCTGCCCGTGCTCTCCTTCAGCGCCCTGACCCTGGAGGAGCTCGAGCGCTTCAGCGCGGATATTGACTGGATGCCGCGCGTCGTGCTCATGGCCAAATCCACCTATGTCTGGCTGGATCAGCTCTCCCGGAAATACGGCCGAGCCATCTCCCGCATCGACCAGATCCCGGACGAGGAGCTTGTGCGGCTGGCGCGCTGGGGGTTCACGGGTTTATGGCTGATCGGGGTCTGGGAACGCAGCCCGGCCTCCAAGAAGATCAAGCGCATCAGCGGCAACCCCGAGGCCGAATCGTCGGCCTACTCGGTCTACGACTATACCATCGCGGGCGAGCTGGGCGGTGAAGAGGCCTTCAATAGCCTCAAGGAACGGGCCTGGTCCTATGGAATCCGCCTGGCAACCGACATGGTGCCCAACCACATGGGCATCTTTTCGCGCTGGGTCATCGAACACCCTGACTGGTTCATCCAGCTCCCCCATCCGCCCTTCCCTGGCTACCGTTTCAGCGGGCCCAACCTGTCCGAGGACGAGAGAGTCGAGCTCTACATCGAGGACGGCTACTGGGACCGCCGGGACGCCGCCGTGGTCTTCAAGCGCGTGGACCGCTTTACGGGCGATACGCGCTATATCTACCACGGCAACGACGGCACGCACATGCCCTGGAACGATACGGCCCAGCTCGACCATCTTAAGCACGAGGTGCGCCAGGCCGTGATCGATCTGACCCTGCACGTGGCCAAAAAGTTCCCCATCATCCGCTTCGATGCCGCCATGACGTTGGCCAAGAAGCACTTCCAGCGGCTGTGGTACCCGGTGCCGGGCTTCGGCGGCGATATCCCTTCGCGTGCGGGCCAGGGGATATCGACTGAGGACTTCAACCGCCTTTTCCCCATCGAATTCTGGCGTGAGCTCGTCGACCGCGTGGCCGTCGAGGCCCCGGGCACCTTGCTCCTGGCCGAGGCCTTCTGGCTCATGGAAGGCTATTTCGTCCGCAGCCTAGGCATGCACCGCGTCTACAACTCGGCCTTCATGAACATGCTTAAATCCGAGGAAAACAGCAAGTACCGCGACGTGATCAAGAACGTGCTCAGGTTTAATCCCGAGATCCTCCGGCGTTTCGTCAACTTCATGAACAACCCGGACGAGGAGCCGGCCATAGAGCAGTTCGGCAAGGGCGACAAGTATTTTGGCGTGGCCACCATGATGGTCACCATGCCGGGACTGCCCATGTTCGGTCACGGACAGGTCGAGGGTTTCAGCGAAAAATACGGCATGGAGTACCGCCGAGCCTACTGGGACGAGACCATCGACGAGGACCTGGTACGCCGCCACGAACGCGAGATCTTCCCCTTGATGCGCAAGCGCCACCTCTTTTCAGGGGTGGAGCACTTCGTGTTCTATGACTGCGTGACGAATGAAGGCTGGGTCAATGAGGATGTCTTCGCCTACTCGAACCGCTCCGGAGACGAACGCGCCCTGGTGGTCTACAACAATCGCTATGCCGAGGCCCAGGGCCGCATCCGCACCGCGGTGGGCATGAGCGTGGAAACGGACGGCAAGCGCCGCATCAAGCACGCGACCCTGGGGGAAAACCTGGATTTCAAGAACCATGACAACGTATATTACCTCTTTGAGGATCAGAAATCGGGCCTGGAATTCATCCGCTCCGGCAAGGACCTTTTTCATAACGGGCTTTACATCCATCTCGGGGCTTTCAAGTCCAACGTCTTCCTGAACTTCCGGGAGGTGCATGATGACGCCGAAGGCCATTATCAGCGCCTGAACGCCTATCTGGCCGGCGCCGGCGTTCCGGACATTAACTCTGCCTTCCTGGAGCTGTATCTGGAAAAACTCCTGGGACCTTTGAGGCAAATCGTCGATTCCGAGACGGTTCTGCGTCTGCTTAAAGTTACGGATGAACAGCGCGCCGCGCTGCTCGAAGAACTCAAAGACCCGGTGCGGCGGATGATAAGCGAGGCCAAAAGGCTTGCGAACGGCACGGGCGATGTGGAAGAGATCGCCGCACGGATCGACGCCTTCCTGGCGGCCCTCCCCAGGCTCGCATCCCTGGCCGGGTCCTCCGGTAAGATGCCGCCGCTGGCCAAGCTCATCGCCGCGTATGACCAGCGCTGTTTCGGCATCCTCGTCATGTGGGCGGCCGTACACCGCCTGGGCGCGGTCGTAACCCCGAAAGGCTACGGCGTGCACAGCCGGTCCTGGATGGATGAATGGCTGCTGAACAAGATCATCGGTGAAACCTTAAGGGCCCTGGGGCATGATGAAGGCGAAGTCAGTCATGTCCAGAACCTGCTCGAGATCCTGACCGAATTTGAGGACTTCGGCGACGACCTGAGCAAGGCCGCGGTCTTGTCCCGGCTTGCGGCGATGATCAAGACCGAGGATGTGCGGCAGTACCTGGGGTTCAACGTATTCGAGGGTACGACGTGGTTCAACCGCGAGGCCTTTGAAACCCTGGTCGATTGGCTGGGCCTGATCAGCGTGTTCAAGACCCTGGCCGATTATCCCGATGATATGTCCAAGGTCAAGGAGACGCTCAAGCGTTATCACAGCGTGGTCCGTACCCTGATTGAGATAGCGGCCGCCTCGGATTACAAGGTAGAAAGCCTTACGCGACTGTTAGGAGTTTGATGCATGCGAGAAGTCCGGAACATATCCCGGAAAGTATGGAAAGACTGGCGATTTTTCATCGGACGCGACCCCCGCTCCTTACCGCCGCGCTCCATCGTCCTCTTACCGCACCGGCCCAACACACTTTTCTGCGGCCTGGCCGGCATCCTGGCCATTAAAGGCTGGCCGCGGCAGGCGGATGATCCGGTCGAACGCATCACCACCCTGAGTGAGTCACTGAAAAAGGCGGGCCTGGAGCACGTTGTTCCCGAGGCATTCCTGGGCGAGCAGACCCTCGCGGACATGGAAACAGCCTTGTATGACCTCAAACAGGATATCGACCGGCAATTCCGGCTGCATACCGACGGCGGTCTGGCACGCCTCTTAACCGCGGCCGATGAGCTTGCCGGCCTGATCAAGAAGCAGGAAGCCATCTTAGAGAAGCGCGCCGGAGAATTCCCTATCAGCAGCCTGGAAATCATCTCCAGCCGGCTCATCGCGCTTAAGGACATCCAGTGGGGGCTCAAGCAGGATCTGCTCAAAAACCAGGAAAAAATCCTGTCGTTAAGCGGCGGGGAGGCTCTAAGGGCGGCCTGGATATTCAAGAAATACCAGCGCCTCAATTTCCTTTTGAACGCCCTGGACCGGCTCGAGGTCAGGGGCCGCGACTCCACCGGCATCCAGATCGCGCTGGCCGTCCCGGAAAAGGCCATGGACGCCATCATCAAGGCCCTGAAAGATCAGGGGCTCTCTGAAGCATTCGATCAACGCATCCTCGGGTCAGACCTCATGCACGGTTCGATCAGCCGCTTCTCCGGCGGCGTGGCCTTCACCTACAAGACCGCCTCCATTACCGGCGAACTCGGCAAGAACTGCCGCGAGCTCAGGCGGGCCATCCAGGATGACGCCATCTTCAAGACCGTGGTCCGGCATGAGGATGCGGGAGACATGTACCTGGCCCATACGCGCTGGGCATCGGTGGGGGCCATCAATATCCCCAACTGCCACCCGGTGAACAATTGCACGCTTACCACGTCGACCCACGCCCCCGCGGGCGTGAAAGACTACCCGGCCTACGGCAAAGGCCAGTGGTTCATCAATGTGGTCTTAAACGGCGACATCGACAATTACCTGGCCATCAAAGCCCAGGCCGAAAACCAGGGCCGTCTGGTCGATCAGCGCGTGACCACGGACACCAAGGTCATCCCCCTGGCCATCGAAGATTACCTGCTCAAGGGCCACCCCCTGACCGAGGCCTTCCGCCTGGCCGTGAACGATTTCGCCGGCTCGCACGCCATCGCCATGGAATCCAACCTCGAACCCGGCAAGGTATTCCTGGCCCTGCACGGCAGCGGCCAGTCGCTGTTCGTGGGCCTGGCCAAGGCGCAGTTTCTCTTCGCCTCCGAGGTCTACGGCCTGGTGGAGGAAACCCCGTATTTCATCAAGATGGACGGCGAAAGCCGCCGCAACGAGGACGATCCGGCCAGCATGGGACAGGTCTTCATCCTGAACAATGACCAGGGTCCCGGTCTGGCGGGCATCGAGGCCGTCTCGTACGACGGCCATCCCCTTACGCTGACCCCCAGCGATATCAAGAAGGCCGAGATCACCACACGCGATATCGACCGGGGCGATTTCCGCCACTATCTCTTGAAGGAGATCATGGATGCGCCTTCTTCCATCCGCAAGACGCTGCGCGGCAAATACCGTATCGCCAAGGGTGCTTGCAGCTTCAACCTGGGAGAAGAGGTCTTCCCGAAGCGCATCATGGAAGCGCTTACCGCCGGCGACATCCGCACCATCTACGTCATCGGCCAGGGCACGGCGGCCGTGGCCGGCAGCGCCATTGCCGAGGCCCTGAGCGTCTACCTCAAGGGCACGCGCATCAACATCCAGGCCAAAAAGGCCTCGGACCTAAGCGGTTTTGTAGGTGACGAGGAACTGAAGGCTGCCCTGGTGATCGCCGTGACCCAGTCCGGCACCACCACGGACACCAACCGCGCCGTGACCATGGCGCGCGAGAAAGGCGCCCATATCATCGCCATCGTCAACCGGCGCCAGTCCGACATCACCACCAAGGCGCACGGCGTGTTCTATACCAGCGACGGCCGCGATATCGAGATGTCGGTGGCCTCCACCAAGGCCTTCTATTCCCAGATCGTGGCCGGATATGTCCTGGCCCTCTCCATGGCCAAAGCCCTGGGCGCCATACCGGATGCCACCATTACGCGCGAGCTCGCGAACCTGGAAAAGGCGCCGCAGCTCATGAACCGGGTGATCGGGAACATGGCCGAGATCCGCCAAACGGCCTGGGATGTGGTACGCCGCAAACGCTATTGGGCCGTGGTGGGCAGCGGCACCAACAAGGTGGCCGCCGACGAGGTGCGCATCAAGCTCTCCGAGCTCTGCTACAAGACCATTTCCTCGGACATCATCGAGGACAAGAAGCATATCGACCTGTCGGCCGAGCCCCTGATCCTGGTCATGGCCGCGGGCAGTCCCGAAATCGTGCTGGAGGACATCGTCAAGGACACCGCCATCTTCAAGGCACATTCCGCCAAGGTCGTGGTCATCGCCGATGAAGGCGAGGACCGCTTCAAGGGCATCGCCGACTCTGTCTTTCACGTGCCGCGTTCCAGCTTCCCGCTCTCGGTCATCATGAACACCCTGGCCGGCCACATCTGGGGCTACTATGCCGCCTGCAGCCTCGACGAGCAGGCCGGCCTGTTCCGGGACTTCCGCATCCGCCTGACCGATACCCTGAGCATGCATGAGGCCAAAGGCTACTCCCCCTATGAGAGCATAGCCAGCAAGGACCTGCGCGCCATTGTCGATGTCTTCGCCGCCGAGTTCCATGCCTGGCGCTCGGGCGCGGCGCTGGCGACCATGAACGTTGACACGGCCTCGGACCTGACCCTGCTGCTCAAGTACGCCGTGGGCAAGCTGCCGGTCGAGGACTTCCGGGAAGACTTCAAGGATAAGCGCGTCTCTTCCTCGCCCCTGGAGATGCTGGACATTACTCTGGGCAAGGCCATCGACGAGCTGTCGCGCCCGGTGGACGCCATCCGCCACCAGGCCAAGACCGTCACCGTGGGCACCAGCCGCAAGGTCGAGGCCTTGAAGGGTGTCCTGTTCGACCCCATGACCGGGCTCGGCTTGAGCTTCGAGAACCTCATGGCCAAGGATGTCCTGACGCTCAAGCGCCTGCAGCTTGCCGTGTCCGGCATCAAAGGCTACACCCTGTATTGCATCCGCAATCTGGACGAGGAAGGCCGTCCCAATGACTTTTCCACCATTAGCACCGTCAAGAAAGGCGGCATCGCCCAAGGGATTCGCTCGCGTGCCGATGAGGAGAGCCCGCTGATGGGCACCAAACGCACCATCGTGCGCACCGGCGAGATTTATGCCGGCGGCGGCAAGTCGGATGACGCCTCCATCGTCATCATCCCGCTCCTGGGCGAGAGCCACTCAATCGAAAACCTGCTGCTGTTGCACGTCGATTTTCAGGAACATTTAAGCCCGGCGAATAAGCGCGAGGTGCTGGGCGAAAAGTACGCCGACATCAAGAACCTTATAAATGAACAGAACCTATCCTGGAGCGATGATTTCCTGGATAAGCTCACGATCAAGTTCCTCCTGGGCGAAGCGGTCGAGGTGATCGTGGGTGCGATCAAGACCGGCGTCAAGGATTGAGCATATGAGCATGAAAGGGGTCTCATGAGCAGACTGTTCGGAACCGACGGCATACGGGGGGTGGCCAACACCTACCCGATCACCCCGGATATGGCCATGAAAGTCGGCATGGCCATCGCATACCTGTGCCGCAAAAAGGGACATACCGCGCGCATCGTCATCGGCAAGGACACCCGCCTCTCCGGCCACATGATCGAGAACGCCCTGGCCGCCGGCGTCTGCGCCATGGGCGCGGACGCGCTGCTGGTCGGCGTCATGCCCACCCCGGGGGTGGCCTTCCTGACGGTTAACATGCGCGCCGATGCCGGGATCGTGATCTCGGCTTCCCACAACCCCTTCGAGGACAACGGCATCAAGATCTTCTCCCGGACCGGGTACAAGCTCCCGGATGAGCGCGAGCTCGAGATCGAGGAGCTGATCCTCTCGCAGAGGCTCAATGAGCTCCTGGCCTCGCCGCGCGAGATCGGCAAGGCCTACCATATCGACGATGCCCGCGGCCGTTATATCGCCTTTCTCAAAAACATCTTCCCGGCCGAGCTCAGCCTGGAAGGCCTGCGCATCGTGCTCGACTGCTCCAACGGGGCCACGTACAAGGTGGCGCCCGAGGTCTTCTTCGAGCTGGATGCCGCGGTTATATCGCTCTTCCATGAGCCCGACGGCCTCAACATCAACAAGGAGTGCGGGTCGCAGCACCCTGAACGCCTGGCCGAAGAGGTCGTCAAGCGCCAGGCGTCCATCGGTTTGGCCTTCGACGGCGACGGCGACCGGGTCATCGTCGTGAACGAAGAGGGGGCTGTCCTGAGCGGCGACCAGATCATCGCTATCTGCGCCACGGCCATGCAACGCCGGGGCCGGCTCAAGAACAACCTGGTCGTGACCACGGTCATGAGCAACCTGGGCCTCAAGGTAGCGCTGGCCCAAAGCGGCATCACCCATGTAGAGGCCAATGTGGGCGACCGCTATGTCCTGGAGGAGATGCTGGCCAAGGGCGCGGTCCTAGGCGGCGAAGACTCCGGCCACATCATATTCCTGGAGCATCACTCCACCGGCGACGGCATCATCGCGGCACTGGAGCTTTTACGGATCATGCGCGAGCAAGCCAAGCCGCTGTCCGAGCTCGGGTGCATGCAAGTCTTCCCGCAGAAGCTCATCAATGTAACGGTCAAGCACAAACCCGAGATTGCCAGCATCCCTCAGATCGATGCCGTCATCAAGGAGGTGGAGCGGACGCTGGGAGACAAAGGCCGGGTGCTGGTGCGTTACTCCGGCACCCAGCAGATGTGCCGGGTCATGGTCGAAGGTCCGACCGAAGAGGACACCGAAAGCGCCAGCATGAAGATCGCGGACGTGATCAGGGCCCACCTGGCCTGATCTGAGGCTTCCAACCATCATGCGCGGCGCTTTAAGGCTGGAGGAGCAATGACTGAAACAGATCCCCGGCAGCGCCTGCTGGACAAAGGGGTTATTATCCCCCATCCGCGGGGCGTGAGCATCTCTCCGGAGGTCGATCTCGACCGCATCGCCCCCGGCGTCACCATCTACCCGGGCTGCAGGATAGCCGGCGCCGAGACCTTCATCATGTCGGGAACCGTCATCGGCCGGGAAGGTCCGGCGACCATCGAGGATTGTCATATCGCTCAAGGGGTCGAGCTCAAAGGCGGTTACTTCAAGGCTTCCGTCTTTCTCGACAACGCGAATATGGGCGCCGGGGCGCACGTACGCGAGGCCTGCCTTCTGGAAGAGGAGGCCGGCGGCGCGCATACGGTGGGGCTCAAGCAGACGATCCTCATGCCCTTCGTGACGCTGGGCAGCCTCATCAACCTGTGCGACTGCCTTGTCTCCGGCGGTACCAGCCGCGCCGATCACAGCGAGGTCGGCAGCTCCTATATCCACTTCAACTTTACCCCCCAGCAGGACAAGGCCACGCCGTCCCTGATCGGCGACGTGCCGCGCGGGGTCATGCTGCGCGAGCGGCCGATCTTCTTAGGCGGCCAGGGCGGCCTGGTGGGACCCTCCACCATCGGCTTCGGCGCGGTGATCGCGGCCGGAGCGGTCTTCAAGGGCGATCTTAAAGACGGCCGCCTCGCGTATGGCGGGCAGGACGGGCAAAAAGAGCGCGCTTTCATCCCCGGCCGCTATGGCGAGATCAAACCCCGCGTACTGAACAATATCCACTATATCGCCAACCTCCTGGCCTTCAGACAATGGTATGCGAGCGCGCGGTCCCTTTTCCTTCAGCCCGAGCTCATGGCCGCGGCCTTGAACCTTCTGGACAAGGCCATTGATGAACGCATCAAGCGGCTCAAGGCCCTGGCCATGAAGATGCCGGAGTCGGTCAAGGGCCATAAGGCCTCGCGGGCCAGCGAGAAATCCGAGATCATGATCCGCCGGCAAACCGAATTATACAACGCCTGGCAGGCGGTAGAGGAATCCTTGACCGCCATGCGCGGCCATGCGGGAGATACCGGAGTCCGGGATGCCTTTCTGAAAGAGCTGAGCAGATCCCAAGGCCCGTATATTCAGGTCATCAAAGACTTGAACCAGGCTACGTGCCATACCGGCACCCGCTGGCTCACAGGCCTGGTCGAACAGATAACCGCCGCGGCACTGAAACCGCTGCCGACCTTCACTGCGACGGCCTGACACGAACGGGCGAAGGATATCCCAGGCCTCTATTCCCGCGGTTGGGCCATCATCAAAAGCTGATTGGGCAGCGTGAGGCCCAGCGACTTCGCGACCCTGGTATCGACCTGGACATGCATATGTTCCTGACGCAGGATCGGCAGCGTCTCGGGTTTCCTGCCCCGCAGAAGGATCTTGGCGATCTGCCGGGCGGTGAGCTCGCCGATGACCTGGAAGCTCGGCGTCACCAGGAGCACCGCCACGTGCGCATCCTTGGGCCGCGCGATCGCGCACGATATGACCGGCAACTTTTTCTCGCGCTCGATGGCGATCAGTTCCCTGACCGGTTCGAGATCGCGCATTCCGTAATAGACGTCGGCCGGAACCAGAAAGGCCTGGGCCCCCTGGGCGATCAACTCACATGCCGCCGGCGTCAGTTTGTCGGTCTTGCGTACCTGCCTTGTAAGCACGTTTATCTTCAGATTGCGTCCCTTGATCTTGGCGTCATTGACAAAGGCCAGGACGTTTTCATCCTCACTGTGCACGATGCCTAAGGTCTTCAGACCGGGAAAGGCCAGTCTGACCACATTGAGCACATCGGCCGGATCGACGTAGATGCTCACGCCGGTGAATCCCGGACCGGCTTGCGTAAGAGATGCGCTCCCGACCAGCAGGGGGGCATAGACACACGAGAACACCACGGGAATACGCGCGGCCACGGCCTTGTCCTTGAGGGCCTTGGTGGCCGGCGTGCCGATGGTAAGCACCAGGTCGGGTCTGGCAGCGATGATCCTGTCGGCACGGTCCTGGATCTCGACCTCGTTCCCGGCCCCCTGCAACATATCGGCTTTGATAATCGTGCGGCGGATGTTGACATTTTGCCCCTGGACCAAACCGAGCCGGCCCAGCTCCTTGATCGTGGATTGCATGACGATACCGAAGGCCTCGACGTCCCCGACCTGGAGGACCTCGATCTGGTAGGGCGCGGCCATGCAAGGCCAGGTTAAGAGCAGCAAGCCCAAGAGCACCGTGCATACCTTGCGCATCACTTCCCCCCTTTTTCAACCATCACTCATATTTACGCAACTCAAAGAGCTTCTTATCCTGGGTGGCGGCAATATGGTAGAACTTGTCCTGGGGCACATAGATGTAGGGTACGTCCTCATCGCGGCGGTAGAGGAAATGCGCCAGGATCATACGGTTGACGGCGCGGTGGCCGATAATCATGATGTTGTCGGCATGCCGGTTCAAGTAAAAGGCCTTCTTGATGCCCACCTCGATGCGCTGCTTCATGGTGGCATAGCCCTCACCGCCCGGATAGATGTAACTGTACTTGTCGGCCTCGCGCGCCGAGTACACCGCCGGCATCTGTTCCTGGATCTCCTGATAGGTCATGCCTTCGCAAATGCCTCCGTCGATCTCGTCGAACTCGCTCAACGGGATGATGGTGCAGTCCTTCTGCAGCTGGGTGATGGGCTCGGCGGTCTGGATGGTGCGGGCCTTCTTGCTGGTGAAGATATACGAGATGCGCCGGTTCATGAAGAAGCGGCCCAGAGCCTGGGCCTGCGCGATTCCACGCGGCGTGAGCGACGGGTCGCCGCCGATGCGGTCCTGGACATTGAAAAAGGTCTCGGTATGGCGGATCAGGAACAGGTTCTTGACCACGTCGGTCACCAGGAAATCCCGGATGCGGGAATAGATCGGCATGGCGTCCACGACCTTTTCCTCCAGGATGCGGTTGTGCAGTGAATCCATACGGATATAGTTGCGTTCCTGCTCCAGCTGGGAATAGATCATCTCATAGTAATCGATGCGCTTGAGGAACTCATGCACGGCTTCATCAGGTATGAAGTTTGCGAATTCCGGGCCCTTGACCTTTTCCAGGATGGATAGATAGAGGATATCCTCATCATCGTTGAGGCATTCGATATATAGGATGGGGTGGTCCTTGAGCTCGGACTCGATAAGCGCCCTGCGCTCGCGGCTGACATTGGTGGCGTCCAGGATGGCGACCTGCCCCTTGTCGGCCAGGAAGGCTTTGGCACGCTGCATATTGATGAGCGCGAAGCGCTTTCTAAGCTCCATGGCCTCCAGGTTGTCCGGTCGGTAGAAATCCGCGAAGCTGGTGTCGGCCACGCGGTACTGACGCCTCAAGTTCCCGTTGTTGAAGATGCGGGTGGGGATCTGGTTCCTTCGAAAGGTTTCCTGCATCCTGAGCGCCAGGGTGGATTTGCCACGCGCGGGCAGCCCGATCATGACGATGTAGAGCTTTTCATCCTTGGTTGCCATATGATAAGTCCAGTTTTAAGTGTTAAGTATTAAGTTTTAAGATAAAAAATCTCTGTAATCCGCCATCGCATTGTCCGATTGTCTTTTGCTTGTCTTTACTTAACACTTAACACTTAAAACTTAAAACATTTTTTAATCTATGCTATGAGAATTCACATCATCAAAACACAGCATCTTGAAGAGGAAGGCTATGGCAAAGGAAATCGATCCGGAAATCAATGCCGCGGCGCCCGGGGCAGCCCCGGGGACGGATTTCATCCGCGCCATCATCAAGGAAGACCTGGCCAGCGGCAAGCACGCCGGCAAGGTGCACACGCGCTTCCCGCCCGAGCCCAACGGCTACCTGCATATCGGACACGCCAAATCGATCTGCCTCAATTTCGGCATCGCGGCCGATTATGCGGGCGGCTTATGCAACCTGCGCTTCGACGACACCAACCCCAGCAAAGAGGACCAGGAATACATCGACTCCATCATCGAGGACGTGCGCTGGCTGGGCTTCGACTGGGAGGAGCGCTGTTTCTACGCCTCGGACTACTTCGAGCGGCTCTATACCTATGCCGAAGCGCTCATTGAAAAAGGCCTGGCCTATGTCTGCGACTTGAACGCCGAGGAGGTGCGGGCCTACCGCGGCACTTTGACCGAAGCGGGCAAGGACAGCCCCTATCGGAACCGGCCCATGGCGGAAAACCTCGACTTGTTCAGGCGCATGCGCGCAGGCGAGTTCAGCGACGGCAGCCGGACGCTCAGGGCCAAGATCGACATGGCCTCGGCCAACCTCAACATGCGCGATCCGGTGCTGTACCGCATCCTACGCGCCACGCACCACCGCACCGGCGACGCCTGGTGCATCTACCCTATGTACGACTACGCCCACCCCATCTCGGATTCCATCGAGGGCATCACCTACTCCATCTGCACCTTGGAGTTCGAGGACCATCGCCCGCTCTATGACTGGTTCCTGGAAAAGCTGGATATCTTCCGCTCGCGCCAGATCGAGTTCGCCCGGCTCAACTTGAGCTACACGGTCATGAGCAAGCGCAAGCTCCTGCAGCTGGTGCAGGAAGGAATTGTCTCGGGCTGGGACGACCCGCGCATGCCCACCATCGCGGGCCTCAGGCGCCGCGGGGTAAGCCCGGAAGCCATCCGCGATTTCTGCGAGCGCATCGGCGTGGCCAAGAAGGACAGCATGGTGGATGTGGCCCTCTTCGAGCACTGCGTGCGCGAAGACTTGAATGCTCATGCGCCCAGGGTCATGGCCGTCTTGCGGCCCGTAAAAGTCGTGATCGAAAACTACCCCGCCGATCAGAGCGACGAGTTCGAGATTGCCTATCACCCCGACAAGCCTGAGATGGGCTCGCGGCCGGTGCCCTTTTCGCGCGAGCTCTATATCGAGCAGGACGACTTCCTGGAAGATCCGCCCCCTAAGTTCTTCCGGCTCGCGCCGGGACGCGAGGTGCGCTTGCGCGGGGCCTACTTCATCACCTGCACCGGCGTGGTCAAGGACGCCGCGACCGGGCAGGTCACCGAGCTCCGCTGCACCTATGACCCGCTCACCAAAGGCGGCGACGCGCCGGATAACCGCAAGGTCAAGGCCACTTTGCACTGGGTCTCGGCCCGCCATGCCGTCAGGGCCACGGTCCGGCTCTACGACCGGCTCTTCACGGCCGAAAACCCTTTCAGCGAGGCGGAAAAGGCCGGCCTGGACAGCTTCGCTTTCCTGAACAAGGACTCGCTCTTGACGTTGGAAGGCTGCGCCCTGGAGGCGTCTTTGAATAACGCCCAGCCCGGCAGCCGTTATCAATTCGAGCGCCTGGGCTATTTCTTTGTGGACCCCAAGGACAGCCGCGCTGAGAGATTGGTCTTCAACCGCACCGTGACGCTCAAAGACACCTGGGCAAAAATTGATAAGAAGACATCCGCCCCTGAGTCGAAGCCAAAACCGGCCGCGCCGAAACCGAAAGCCCAGGCTGTGCCCTTGGCCCCTGAGATCACCATCGACGACTTTGCCAAGCTCGACCTGCGCTGCGGCATCATCCGCGAGGCAGCCTTGGTCGAGGGCGCGGACAAGCTCATCAAGATGCAGATCGACGTGGGCGAAGGACGCACCCGCCAGATCTTCGCGGGCATCAAACCGGCCTTTCCCGATCCTCAGGCGCTCATCGGCGTCAGCGTGATCGTGGTGGCCAACCTGAAACCCCGCCAGATGAAGTTCGGCCTGTCCGAGGGCATGCTCCTGGCCGCCAGCGGCACAGGCGGATTGAGTTTGTGTACACTCGCGGGGAAGCCCGGTCCGGGGGACAAGATCTCTTAGCTCCTCCGTTTCTCAATCGAGCCCTCTCCACGTCGGCTTCGTCGGAGTGCTCCTGAAGAGTACTTCAAAGAGACACCTGCGTCGCTCCTTCCTTGAGATCATCTCGATTGAGAAACGGATGAAAGTGCCGCGGCCGATGGCCCCTAGAACTGAAACACCTCGACATCGCTTTGCGGTCTGCTTTGTTCTGATGCACTGTATAGATTACAAGCCATTATATGCATTTTGATTTGAGATCCTTCCAAGTATAGATAGCATCTGAAGATCGAAGGTTTTCTGACCGCTTGGAAACCACCACTACATCGCAGATATCGTCAGTTAGGCTAGGATGACCATACCTTATAGTTATCGGAAGTCAGCGCTTCCTTCATTAAGCTTAGATCTCCGAAAGAAACCTTCAATCTCATTGCTTGACACAATAAATACATATAAATATGATGTAGTGGATTGATAGAGGAGGTGCTTATGCCGATCCACATAATACTCCCCAATAAATATTTTAGCAGTTCGCAATGCATTGATTATAATTTTTATTTTGTAATAAATTGCGCCTCTTCATTGGCAGTTTATACGGACTAGAAAGCAAACATGGCCAGTGTGTATGGCTCAGCCCAATCACGTTATGCACCTGTAAATCGCAACTCGGTAGACGGGAACGTGGAGATCGAATGAAGTTTGCATACGAGGATCTCAATGACGACCAGTTCGAGCGACTGATCGTGCTAATGTGCCAACGCCTGCTTGGGGTCTCCGTACAAGGCTTTGCGAAAGGGCCTGATGGCGGGCGAGATGCCAAATTTGTAGGTACAGCTGAACTTCATCCGAGTAAGGCAGCGCCTTGGTCCGGGACTATCATCATCCAGGCCAAACACACAAACGGTTACAACCGCAGCTTCTCAGAGTCCGACTTCTTCAGTGCGTCTGCCGTTAATACTGTATTGGGTAAGGAGATTCCGCGCATCAAGAAGCTGCGCGAAACTAAGCAGCTCGATCACTATATGCTATTCGCAAATAGACGCCTGGCTGGCAACGCCGAAACGGAGATACGCGATCACATAGCATTGGAATGCGGCATTCCAGCTTCATCGATTTACCTTTGTGGTCTGGAGCAACTAGAGATCTGGTTAAAGCGCTTCCCGGAGGTGGCTAAGGAAGCAGACCTCGATCCAGTCGATTCACCGCTGATCGTCAGTCCCGATGACCTCGCTGAAGTGGTGCAAGCGCTAGCCCGCCAAAAAGGCGGCGTGGTGTCACTGCTCGATGACCCGCCAACACCACGCGTGCCCTACGAACAGAAGAATGCACTCAACAACATGAGCGCCGAGTACGCCAAAGCACAGCGGCGCAATTACCTGAAGGAAACCGCGCAGATTCAAGCCTTTCTTGCAGCGCCGGAAAACATTGACTTGCTGCGAATGTACGAGTCGGTGGTCGATGAGTTCCAGTTCAAGATCATCGCCAAACGCAAGGATTATCAGAAATTCGATGAGGTGATGGAGTACTTGGTTGACCTGCTGTTCAATCGCGATCCTGTCTTGCGGCAGCACGCCCACAAGCGCTTGACGCGCGCCGTGTTGTTCTATATGTACTGGAACTGTGACATCGGGGAGGTGGGCGATGCTTCGGCCGACTAAGCACTCTCATCCTGATCGCACGGTTATCAACGTGTCGCTGTTGCTGTTGGCCCGCCTGAAGGCCCGACGTGTCGATGAATACGATGTGTTGCGCAAATTCGCAAAGAAGAGTGTTGTCGGCGGCGACGTGCTATTCCTACCGGCCCTAAATTTCTTGTATCTCATAGGTCTTATCGAATATCACCCCAAAACTGACGCTGTGGAGTACGTGGGACCCAATGAAACTGTCTAGACTCTATTCCAACAAGCCGGATGTTTTCGAGTCCGTAGAGTTCGTTCAGGGCCTGAACGTCATCATGGCTGAGATCCGGGTGCCTGAAAATCGCAACAAGGACACCCACAATCTGGGCAAGACGACACTCGGACGGCTGCTCGATTTCTGTTTCCTAGCCAAGCGCGATCCCAAATTCTTCCTCTTCAAACACATCGAACTGTTCAGTGAATTCGTTTTTTTCCTGGAGATCGAGCTGGAAGACGCCTCGTTCGTAACAATACGCCGGGGTGTCGAGGAGGCGACCAAGATCAGCTTCAGGCGACACAAGGCCGGGCGTCAAGATTTTTCTGTGCTGCCGATATCCGAGTGGGATCATCAGGACATGCCATTCGATCGTGCGCGCGATCTGTTGGATGGCTTGCTCGACTGGCGTGCGCTAAAGCCTTGGGCATTTCGTAAAGGTCTGGGGTATCTGCTGCGCTCACAGGATGATTTCCGCGACGTGTTCCACTTGCGCAAATTTGCCGCCGCGCACTCGGACTGGAAGCCATTCTTGGCCCATGTCCTCGGCTTTAACGCTCATCTGGTAGCTCAGCACTACGAAAAGGAAGAGCGACTGACGGAGAAGCAAACGACTGCTCAAACCATCAGAAATGAGCTTGGTGGATCCGTCGAAGACATCAGCAAGATTGAGGGCATCTTGTTGCTTAAACAGAAAGAGGCCGAGAAGAAGCAAAAACTGCTCGATGCTTTCGATTTCCGGGCGCGGGACAAAGACGGCACCAAGCAATTGGTCGATGAGATCGACGAGCGGATTGCATCCCTCAATGCCAAGCGCTACTCGCTAAATCAGAACAAGAAAAAGATCATTACCTCGCTAGAGGAAGACCAGATACTGTTCGATCCCGACGAGGCTCAGCGCTTGTTCGAGGAGGCGGGTATCCTCTTTAAGGGTCAGATCAAGAAGGATTTTCAGCAACTGATTGCGTTCAATCGGGCTATCACCGACGAACGCCGTGGCTATCTACAGGAAGAACACGCGGAGATCGAAGCCGATCTCAAGCGTATTAATTCCGAACTGAATGCTTTGGGCAAGAAGCGATCGGACATGCTGTCATTCCTGAGCAGCACCGACATCTTCGGCAAGTACAAACAGGTCTCGGACGAGATGGTGACGCTGCGCGCCGACATCACTTCGCTAGAACGCCAACGTGGCTTCCTGCATCGCCTGAAGGAGCTACGGACGGAAATCCGGGCCTTGACCGAAGATCGTGGTCACTTGCAGATGCAAATCGAGGCGGATGTGGAGAAGCAGAACTCGGAACAGGACAGCCTGTTTTCAGCGATCCGCTTGTTCTTCAGCGAGATCGTCGAAGAAGTAATTGACCGTAAGGCACTGCTGAGCGTGTCGCCGAACCAGGCCGGTCATCTAGAGTTCAAAGCCGAGATTCTCGATGAATCGGGCAATGCGACCAGTGCTGACCTCGGTCACACCTATCGTAAGTTGCTTTGCATCGCCTTCGATATGGCCGTGCTTCGCGCGCACCTGGACGACAAGTTCCCTCGCTTTGTCTATCACGATGGTGTGTTCGAATCCTTGGATGATCGCAAGAAGGAAAACCTGTTGACAGTCATTCGCCGGTACGCCGAGATGGGGCTACAGCCAATTATCACACTAATCGATTCTGACTTACCAGCGCAGGCCAATGCGGATGAGCCGGTGTTTGCTGCGGACGAAGTTGTCATGATGTTGCACGATGAGGACGAGCGTGGCCGGCTATTCAAGATGAGAGCATGGTGATAGAGCGGACCTAACAATCGGTAGTAGTGGACGGTCCACTGCACGGCCCGCCGCTGAACCGGTGCGTTACCATCTTTAGAAGATCCAGATAAGTACGTTAAACAGACACTTCTTGCTAAAAAGAAACAACATGAGTACTCCGACAATTGATAGGATAGGAGTTTCAAGATTAGAGACATTATTCGCAAAATCAGGATGGTTCTTTCGAGAACAGTTTGTCAAGGATTATGGAATTGACGCACAGGTTGAGATTGTTGAACATGACAAGCCAACAGGCCAGCTTATAGCTATACAGATCAAATCAGGAGAGCGTTATTTCAGTGAATCAGATGAAGATACAATAACGTATAGGCCTGATACTAAACATATTGAATATTGGTTGCGCTATGATTTACCAGTCATAATTACACTGTTTAATCCGACTGAAGATAAATTCTATTGGACGCCTGTGACAAGAGATACAATAGAAAAGAAAAGGAAAGCATACAAAATCGTCATACCTAAATCTAATGTGTTAAATTCAAAGAATTGTGTTCTACTGAAAAGATTATATAAACTTGATGTTCCGGCATATCGATTAAAACGTCTCTTACTCGATTTGGAATGGATGAATCTAATCAAGAATGGGGAGTGCGTTTATGCTGAATTTGAGGATTGGGTCAATAAATCACTTTCAAGAACTTCAGTAAAAATCTTTTGTGATTCAAGTAGTGGCTACAAGGAATTAGTAATTCCTCAACATTATTGGGCAGGTCATAGTTCTTTAGAAATAGTGGAACGATTTATCCCATGGGCAGATTATGAGATGGATGAAGATGCATACGAAGAATACATGGAAGAAGTTTACGAGACTGAATGTTATGCAGGATATGATGAAGAAGATAATATGGTATATTACACAGAGACGTTTGACGAGTGGTATGCTCCTCCTGAAGGAATAGTTCCCATTAATCAAAATGGAGAAGTAGATACATATCGAGTTATACTAAAGTTAAATGAGCTAGGAGAATCCTTCTTAAGGAAGAAGTGGCTCCGGAAAATAAGACAGCCATATAAGTGGAAGACTTGCTCAAGAGAGGCCTTAGGAATAGGGTCAAAGAAAGGAGCAAGAAGATGAGACGGACAAGAAGGAATCACTCGGCGGATTTTAAGGCGAAAGTGGCCTTGGCGGCAATCAGAGGAGATAAAACGCTGGCGGAGT